>Ga0209200_1000080_pt1 | contig 107809 bp, 69 predicted proteins | sample AD_UKC033_MetaG_FD_184406 | JGI IMG/M metagenome (GOLD analysis project Ga0209200, IMG submission 184406) | Active sludge microbial communities of municipal wastewater-treating anaerobic digesters from USA - AD_UKC033_MetaG (SPAdes) (version 2) | ecosystem: Engineered > Bioreactor > Anaerobic >...
ACCTGGAGGAAGTCGCACAAATGTAGTGGAAACTTCGGCCCGCCAACCCCCTTCCCGGGGTCGCTAGGGCCGTTTAGGCTCGACAGGTGTCTAACTTGGGTTAATCCAGTTCCCGTAATCGTAGCAGTCGGTCGGGAACGGCGTGAAGTCCGCAATGCGGCCCGTGCAGGCTTCTTGCAGGGGCGTTCCGGAGACGGCCACCCCGGTGTGCCAGCCCCAGAAGTGCCCGTCGTTGCCCGGCAGTGGTGAGGGCAGGTGCCCGGTGGGCTGCATGAGGCAGTAGTCGAAGCCGACGACGGCCTGGATACCCAGCCAGTAGCGGTAGTGCCATGATTCGTCGAAGGCGTCCGGCCGGGCCGGGAACATGCCGCTGCGTGGGTCGGGCTCACTGCACAGCAGGCAGCATTGTGCCAGGTTGATGTCGTAACGGTACACCTGGTGCTCGAAGCAGTCGAAGTAGCCGAGCGGCAGGATGCTCACCGCCTCGCGCGGGGCATAGTAGATGCCCAGGGCGGTCGGGGGCGGGTCGAGCAGCAGGTCAGGCGGGCAGGTCGGATCGGCGTTGAGGTCCGCCCAGTGGAAGCTGAGGAGCCAGCCGTCGAGAATGTACGGCGGCTCGGGGACCCACTCGGGTGCGTACCGCGGATCGAGGTAACTGCCCCACCACCGTACGGCGTGGATCGGGCGGCCGTCGGAGATGAAGTCGTCGGCGACGACCTTGTTGACCTCCTGGGTGCCGGAGCCGACCTCGAAGGCTAGGTCGCTGTAGGTCATGCTCGGCCACTCGATGGACTGCCAGGGGCCGTTGGTATCGCGGCGGGCGGCGGGGGCATGTCCCAGCGGCGGAATCGGCCCGCGGCGGGCTTCCTGCCACCGCCACATCGGCGGGTCGAGGGGGTTGTTGGCGAAGGCCGTCACGTCGAACCAGTACCATATCCCCTGGATCTGCGGGAAAGGCTCCGGCAACGTGAAGTCGTACCGGTAGATCGGGCTGCCCTCGATGTTGACCATGCCCGTGGGGATTTCGAGGGCTGCGGTGAAGGGCACGTCCATGCCCCAGACTTGCATTCCCGGCAGACACCAAGGCACGCCGCCGCCACACTCGTGGATGCTGAGACGGAAGTAGGCGATGCCGGAGCCGCGGCGTTCCTCGCCCGCCGTGCCCATCTCGTAGTTGCCCCACCAGTGCAGGTCGGTCACGTCGCCGCCTTGGCACTGCCAGTCATCGGCGAGCGTGATCCAGCCCATGGCCACGTCGGAGTACTCGTGCGCATGCAGGCCGGGCCACTCGGGATCCGGGGGCTGGCTCCACTTGAGCGTGTGCGGAACGCCTTCGTGCCACCAGAGATCGGACGCGGCGTCGAAGCCCTCGTTGGGTCCTTGGGGCCGCTGCGACCACTTCGGCTCCCACGGCGTGGGCTCCTCGCAGGCGTCGTCGATGCCGTTGCCGTTGAGGTCGCCGAGGCAGTAATCCGTGTACCCGATCCAGCCGCCGGCCTCATCGCAGCAGAGCGGGTCGGTGTTGATGCAGGTCCCGTCGTTCAGGCAGCAGGGCACGACCATGTCGACGCAACCCGTGCCGGCTCCCTGGGGAGTGCCGCCCAACTCGTCACAGCAGAGTGGGTCCACATCAAGGCAGGTGCCGTCGGTGAAGCAGCAGGCCTCGGCGGCCGTGCACCTAGTGCCCGGTCCCTGCGTGATGCCGCCCAAGTCGTCGCAGCAGATGGGGTCAACGTCGACACAGGTGCCATCCGGCAGGCAGCAGGCCTCGGTCCCGAAGATGCATCCGGTGTCCGGGCCCTGCGCCGTTCCGCCGATGTCATCGCAGCAGAGCGGGTCCGCCATCAGGCAGGTGCCATCGGCGAGGCAGCAGGCCTCGGCGACGGTGCACAGGGTGCCGGCGCCCTGCGGCATGCCGCCGAGCGCCTCACAGCGATCGCGAGGCAGGTCCTGGCATAGGCCGTCAGGAGCGAAGCAGCAGGCCTCAGTGGGCGCCGGGACGCAATGACAGGTGAAGTGCGTGCCGTTCGGGTCTTGCCAGACGAGCAACTGGCATTCCTCGCCTTGCGGGCAATCACCGACGCAGAACACCTCCGGCCCATCCATCGCCACGTGGCAGGCGAAGGGGTCCTGGCATTCGCAATCGGCGATGTACATGCCGCCGGTGAGCGAGCGGACGATTTCCACGGGCACGCACTGCTCCTCCGCTACCGGGCATATCGCCGGCAGGCAGGCTTGGCCGCCGGGCTCGGGCTCGCACTCGTCGCCGGTCTCGCAGGCGTCGTCGATGTTGTTACCGTTGAGGTCGCCGAGGCACTGGGCGACGGGCGGGACCCAGCCGTTCAGGTCGTCACAACAGAGCTGGTCGACCATCATGCAGGTACCGTCCGGCAGGCAGCAGGGGACCTGCATGCCCGTGCAAAGGACGCCCTGCGGCTGCCCGCCCATCAGCAAGCAGTCGTCGGGCTCGATGTTGATGCACTCTCCCCAGGGGAGGCAGCAGCCGTCGGGGAGGCGCGGCGGAATCACGCCGTGCTCGCCGGCGAGGCCTTCCTCCAGGACTGTGGGGATTTCGATCCCGGGCACGGGGAAGAAGTTGTTGTCGGGGAAGCAGACGAGTTCCGGCACCTCGTACTGCCACGGCTGCGGCGTCACGCTCTCCAGCATGAGGACCGGCAAGTCGAGCAGCGTGGTGGTGCCGGGGTCGCCGACCGCCGTGAACACGGCCCGGGCATACAGGTCAATGCCGCCGTCGCCCCACCGGTTGAATGTGAACGTCCCCCCGGTCGTTCCGCCGGGGATGATCATCATCATGCCCGCGGACGGCACGTCCGGGTTGAGGGTGATGTCCATGCTGTACGGGTACGGCTGGTAGAGCGCGTCGTAGACGACGATCGGCGTGACGCTGGTGAGCCGCAAGTCGATGAACTCGATGGGTACTTGGGCCGACCCCTGCGAGAGGTCGGCCGGGGTCTTGCGTTGCACCAGCGTGTTGACCGATCCGACGTAGCCCGGCAGGGGGTCGCCGCGGAGGTGGACCCTACCCTCGAACGGCAGGGAACCCGGGAAGAAGAAGTCCGCCGGCAGGGGCGGAATCGGGCTCGGCCCGCCAAACTCGACCCAGGAATTGCCGCCGACGGTCTCCAGGCAATCGATGCCCGGGGGAATGATCTGCGCGCCCGCGGCCGTCACGAGGAAACCACTTACCGCCATGAGACAGAGATTGCGACACCGATGCGTGTTCATGCCTTCACCTCCCAATTGCCAGGAACCCCCCGCGTGGCGGCGCCAGACGTGAATGCACCGGAAGCCGAACCTCCGGGCTTGGCCGCGCACGCCGCCTTTGCCTATTGAAAGCTTGACCCTTTCCCAGACCCTTGTGCGCACATCGGACCGGTGGGGGAGATATGGCTGCCAGACGCCGGCTCGAATATGCGCCGACCTATGCGACCGCGAACTGCCTGGCCGTGACTGCCTGGTACCAATGGAGGTCCGGCCGCACGCCACGGCGCATTCAGTATGCAACATTCCGCGCCCTGAGGCAAACACGCGGGCGAGAAAAACCGCCGATTCGAGGCATGCTAAGATGGGCAAAGTGGCGGGTCGGCGGACTGCCTGCCGTCATGCCGATTGGGTGCATGGGGTTGCGCGCCGGTCCTGCCGCGAACGCACCGTATGTGTTTGGCGTCCTCAGGGGCGGCGAAGTGTCCACACGAACGTTCGCCAAGCACGCCGGCGTCTCATCCGCCGCACACTCGCGAATGGTCCGGCCGGGCTCGCCCGTCCTCCGGGCGGACCAGGGAGAGGAAGAACAAGAAGAAGGAAGCGGGCGGCCTCCCAGGGACTCGAAGTCCCTGGCAACGACCGTGCGCGCTACGGGCGGAGGAGGACGTCGGTTCCTCAGCCGCAGGTTCTGGTTCTTCAGCCGCAGGTGTTGTTTGTTCAGCCGAAGGTTCTGGTTCATCAACCGCAGCGTTTGGTTGTCTGGCCGCAGAGCGCTGGTTTCTCGGTTGCGGCGCGTTGGTTCCGAATTGGGGGCATTAGCGTTCTCGCCGGGAGGACGCACGATCGTTGCCAGGGCCTTGCGGGCCCTGGGGACGGGGCCACTCTCCCGATTCCCCCGTTCGCTCGGAGGGCACACGCACCCTCCCGACCGTGACGCCCGTCCCGGCACACGCGGAGCACCTACAACGTACCCCTCGCATGGAGGCTGGAGGCCGGCGTGATTGCGGCGGATGCAGTTGCGCGATTCAATGGGGTGTGCACTATGGCGCGCAAGCGGTTTAATCCGGGGCTGATCCGCGTTCCGGGGGGTGAGGGTGCGGCCGCACCCGCCGGGCCGCTGACGGTGTCGCAATTGACGGCCCTGGTGAAAGCGGCGCTGGAGATTCACCTGCCGGCGACGCTGCACGTCCTCGGGCAACTGAGCAACTTCAAGCGTCACAGCAGCGGGCACTGGTATTTCACGCTGAAGGACCGCGAGGCGGAGCTGGGGTGTGTCATGTGGCGGAGTGCCGCGAGCGGCGTGAAGTTCGCGCCCGCGGACGGGCTGGAAGTGATTGCGACGGGCGGTATCGAGGTTTTCGAGCGGGCGGGGCGGTATCAGCTCTACGTGCGGAAGCTGGAGCCGCGTGGGGTGGGAGCCCTGGAGCTGGCGTTCCGGCAGTTGCAGGAGAAGTTGCAGCGCGAGGGGCTGTTTGATCCGCGGCGGAAGCGACCACTGCCGGCGTACCCGAGCCGGATTGCGATCGTCACGAGCCCGACGGGGGCGGCCATCGCGGATATGCTGCGGACGATCCAACGGCGGTATCCGTGTGTGACGGTGCTGGTGGTACCGGTGCGGGTGCAGGGTCCGGGGGCGGCGGAAGAGATTGCGGGCGGCGTCGCGCGGGTGAACGCCCGGCGCGAGGCGCTGGGCGGGGTGGACGTGATGATCGTCGGGCGCGGCGGCGGATCACTGGAGGACCTGTGGGCGTTCAACGAGGAGGCGGTGGCGCGGGCGATTTACGCCAGCCGGATTCCGGTGGTCAGCGCGGTGGGGCATGAGGTGGACGTGACGATCTCCGACCTGGTGGCGGACGTGCGGGCGGCGACGCCGACGGCCGCGGCGGAACTCGTGGTTCCGGTGCTCGATGAGGTGCTGACCGATCTGACGACGCGGACCCTGCGGCTGACGCGTACCGCGCGCCAGCAGGTGAAGTTGAGCGAGGCGCAGCTGGTCGGGCTGCTGCACCGGCGGACGTTCACGGATCCGCTCGCGGTCGTCAGGCATCGCATGCAGGCGACGGATGAGTTGTGGGGCCGGTTGCAGCGTGGCATGCTGACAAAGGCGCACGCACTGCGGGCCTTGCTGGAACGGCTGCATGCAATCGTTCAGCGCATCGCGCCGCACGCGTACCTGCGGCAGATGTACGCCCGGCTGCACGCCGGGAGCGGACGGCTGGAGCGAGCGGTGGGTCGCCGGATGAAGGTCGCCGAGCAACGCCTGGGCGGTACCTGCGCGCGCGTGGCGCGCCTCAGTCCGCAACAGGCGGTACCCGCGAGCAAGCGTCAACTTGAGCAGGCCGAGCGTGCGTTGCAGATAGCGCTGCGCGGACGGCTGGACCGCGTGGCGGGGCAGGTTCAGGCCGAGGCCCGCCGGCTGGAAGCGCTAAGCTATCGCAGCGTGCTGAACCGCGGGTTCTCGATCACGCGGCGGAAGAAGACCCGCACGGTGGTGCGTTCCAAGAGTGAGCTTAAGGACGGGGAGCGCCTGCTTACCGAACTGGCGGACGGGGAGATCGAATCGGAAGTTCACAATCAAACCCAAAGGGAGCTGTTTGAGTGACCATGGGCAAGAAACCACCGACATTCGAGGAGGCCCTGCGGCAACTGGAGACGATTGCCGAGCAGATCGAGCAGGGCCGCATCGGGCTGGAGGAGTCTATCAGCAAGTATGAGGAGGGGATGAACCTCATCAAGCTGTGCCGGGACATTCTGGCCCGGGCGGAGCTCAAGATTCAGCAGTTGCAGATGCACGAGGACGGGGCGGTCTCGGTGACTCCGTTCCAGCGCGAGCGAGCGCCGGACAAGCAGGATGGGCGCGATGAGGGCGCAGCGGATCAGTAGAGCGACCGGCGCGGGCTCGGGGGTAATTCGCCGAGCGCCCCTCCCCCACAGGGAGCGGCGTGGGGAGGGTCGAGGCATGGGCACGCGCCCCCTCACCCTGCCCTCTCCCCCGGGGGGGAGAGGGGTGTCATTCGCTGGTCTCGTGATCATGGGCGTGGCGTGGGCGGCCGGCGCGTCTGCTCAGGCGGCCGGCGGACCAGCTCAGGCGGGCGAACCGGCTCGGGTACCTGTCGAGGCCACCGAGGACGCGTCGGGCGCGGTTCCCCGGCGGATCATTACGCTGGCGCCGAACGCGGCCCAGATCATCTGCGCATTGGGTGAGGGCGAGCGGATCGTCGGGGTGGACCGCTTCTGCGTGGAGCCGCCGGAACTGAAGGACCGGCCGCGGATCGGCGGGCTGTTCGATCCGAACCTGGAGAAGATCGTGGCCCTGCGGCCGGACTTGCTGGTGCTGCGTGGTCACCAGGGGGCCATCGAGCAGCTCTGCCGGCGGCGCGGCATCGCGGTGTTTTACGATCGCACGGAGCGGCTTGCGGATGTGACGGCGAACGTGCGGGCGCTGGGAGAGCTGTTGCAACGGCGAGCGGAGGCGGAGGCGCTCGCCCGCGGGTTCGATGAGCGTTTGGAGAAGATCAGCGAGCGCTACCGCGACCAGCCCCGGCCACGGGTGCTGCTGACCGTGGCGCCGCAGGCCGATGACTTCGTCCACCTGCTGACGGCGGGGAAGGGGACTTTCCTGGACGAGATGATTGAACTGGCGGGCGGCGTGAACGTGTTCGGGCAGCTTGAGGTGACGTACCCGGAGGTGTCGCTGGAGGAGATCATCGCGCGCCGGCCGGAGGTGATCATTGAGATGCTGCCGGAGGAGGACTCGGGCCCGGCCACGGCGGAGCGGTGGCGGCGGCGGTGGCAGCGGTTGCCGCACGTGCCGGCCGTCGTAAGCGGACGAGTGCACATCATCACCGATGACCAGGCATTGATTCCCTCGCTGGGCTACGTGGAGATCATCGAGAAGGTGGCCCGCCTCATCCATGCGGAGAGCGACGAAAGCGCGGGCGGGCGTCCGTGTCGGAATGCGGGTGCGCGACCAGACGGTCGCGGCGTTGGGATTCGGCTGCTCCCTCAAGGTTGCGGTTCGCAGCGCCGGCGTGGAATCGCGCGCGGTACTTCCGGGTACCTTCGGATTCCGTGCCTCAGTCCTGGGCAGCCGCACCGCGCACGGGTCTGGCAGGAATCCGCGTGGGCTGTTCACGCCGCCGGTGGGCAAGGCGGGTCAGACCACAGCAGGTGCGCGGCAAAGCTCACGCATGCTCGCCTGGCACCGGGACGTGCAGACGCTCCGCCGCCCCCGAGGATGCCAGAGACGGATAACCCGGGGGAGAGGGTTCTACCGTCTCCACCGCCCTGGCTCACACCGCCGTCGCCCTGGCCTCTCCCGTGGGGAGAGAGTTACCGCGAGGCGCCCCAGGCGTCAGGCCGAAGTGCCGCAGGGCTTCGTCGGTCGAGCGGAAGACGGCCGTGGCTGTTTCGGTGATGAACGGGCTCGGGTTGCGGCGCGGACGCCAGATGACGAAGACCTCCTTGCCGTGCTCGTAGGCGTGCTGCAGCTCGCGTTCGACGCCGCTGGAAAGGGCCGGCTGGCCGCCCTCCAGTTCCGGCACCAGCGAGACGATCATGTCCGATTGGTCGATGAGCTGGAAATCCCGCGCGTAGATCTGCCCGTCCACGTCGCCGGCGACCTCGAGCACCTGCTTCACTGATACACGGAAGGTGCGTTCCGCCCCGGCATCGTCCACGTAGCGACCATCGACGAAGTCCCGCCCGCTCTTGGCCGCCTGCAACGCGGCCTCCAGCAGCAGTTTCTCATCCACGTCGGCCGGGTTGAACGCAATGAAATGTTCGGTAATCGCCCGGCGGAACACGTGGATTTCCTCCAGCACGTCCGGCAGGTCGTACACGTGGCTCATCGGGAACGACAGGTAGACCTTCTTCAACTGCGGCTCACTTACCAGGCGGAAGCACGTCCGCGTCGTCCGCTGCTCTCGGCCGCGGGGGAGGATGAAGCAGCGGTGCTGACACCCCAGCGCCAGGGCGAGCAGCTCGGTGGCCATGATCTCCTCCTCGCGCCAGACGATCATGTCCTTGAACGACGCATCCAGGCAGTGCTCCGCGTGCAGACGGTGGTGAATCGCCTCGATGTTGTCCACCAGGCAGATGAACATGTCGGGGCGCAGCTTCTCCATCTGGTCGAAGTCGAACGCCCGGAACAACCCGTGCCGCCAGCGGAACGTCGCGTGCGTATTGACGATGAGGTTGGGCTGGTCGGCCGACTCGGCGATGATGTCCTTGAACACCGAGCGGCGCAGGGCGTGCAGCCGGCTGAGCGGCAGGTCGAGGATCGTGCCCGGGCGAACGTCCTGGGCCTCCGCGTACATGCGGTCCCCGACGTGATAGAAGTGCAGCGCGGTACCCGCCTCCCCCGCCAGCCGCGCGACGGCCTCCAGGTAGTGCTTCTTGTCCAACCCAACTTGTCCGGTCACGATCGCCCGCATCTCCGACCCTCCCTGGACACCCGATGGCGCGCCGACCTGTCGCCCCGCGATTATCGACGCCGGCACCCACCCGGGCAAGGCTGGGCAGGCCGCTCGCCGGAGTCGCGCACCGGCGCCAGGACCAGGCACCGGCCGTCCGTGACGATCTCGAACGGTGTCCCCGGCGTAGCCCGCAGCAGTTCCAGGATCGGCCTGTCGATCACGAGAGCGTAGCGGTTCCCGTGCGTGGCCAGGGCGCACCCCCCGCGCGGTTTTCTGCGAAGTATGTCCTTTGTGTTTCCCGCAGTCGCGCGGCGACCGCGCGAGTTACGGCCCGCCCAGCGCCTTGGCCGCGATATCCCGGCGGTGGTAGGCACCCTGGAAGCGGATCATCCCCACGGCCTCATATGCACGCCGCTGGGCCGTGGCCAGGTCGTCGCCGAGCGCTGTCACGCCGAGCACGCGCCCCCCGGCCGTCACCGTCATGTGCTCGACCTCGCGGGTGCCCGCGTGGAACACGCAGACGTCCGGCACTTGCTCAACGCGGTCGAGTCCTTCGATAACGTGCCCGGTTTCGTACTTGCCGGGGTAGCCCCCGGCGGCCATCACCACGCACACGGCCGGACGCGGGTCCCAGTCGATCTGCACGTCCTCCAGTCGGTCATCCACAACCGCGGCCAGCAGTTCCAGCAGGTCCCCGCGCATCCGCATGAGCAGCGGCTGCGTCTCGGGGTCGCCGAAGCGGCAGTTGAACTCCAGCACCTTCGGCCCGCCCGGCGTCAGCATCAGCCCGGCGTACAGGACCCCACAGAACGGCGCGCCGTCGTTGCGCAAGGCGTCCACGATGGGCACCAGCACGTCCGCCTCGACGCGGGCCATCACCTCGGGCGTAGCGATAGGAGCGGGGCTGTACGCACCCATGCCGCCGGTGTTGGGACCGGTGTCGCCATCGCCGATGGGCTTGTGGTCCTGGGCGGTCTCGAACACGTAGATCGTCCGACCGGAAGCCAGCGCGATGACGGACAGTTCCTGGCCTTTGAGCAACTCCTCGACGACCACGGTCTCGCCGGTGTCGCCGAAGATGCGGTTGACCATGATGTTCTCGAGCGCCAGCAGCGCGTCGGCCGGGTCCGGACAGACGAAGACGCCCTTGCCCGCCGCCAGTCCCGCCGCCTTGACCACCACGCCCGTCTCCCGTGTGGCGATGAAGTCCCGCCCGGACTGGTAGTTACGGAAGATGCGTCCCTCGGCGGTCGGCACGCTGGCCTGCTTCATCAGGTGCTTGGCGTAGGCCTTGTCGCCCTCGATGCGGGCGGCCGCGGCCGAGGGGCCGAAGATACGCAACCCGGCCGCCTGAAACCGGTCCACGATCCCCGCGCACAGCGGCGCCTCCGGCCCCACCACGGTAAGGTCGATCGCGTTCTGCTGGGCGAGGCCCATCAGGGCGTCGAGATCGGTGAGGTCCACGGGCAGGTTGGTGGCGAGTCGTGCGGTCCCCGCATTGCCGGGTGCACAGAACAGCTTCGTGAGGCGCGGTGAGCGCGCCAGCGCCCAGACCAACGCGTGCTCTCGACCGCCGCTGCCGATCACCATCACTCGCATGGGGCGTAGCTTACCGCGGCCTCGCGCGGCTGACCATCCAACCGTTGGCCGTGCTCTCCCGGCTTGGTGCGCTTCCGGTTCGGTGCCCTACCGGCTGGGCGCCGCCCCGGCTTGGTGTCGTCCTCATGCCGGGCTATCGTGTGGTTCAGAAGCGCGTGGCATGGCCAAACGCAACGCCGCCATGCCGGAACCGGGTACGCGGTCAGCGTACGTGCCATGCCCTCCTCTTTGCCACGTGGGGCAGGGGATACGGCGCGCGACCCCTCTCCCTTCCAGGGAGGTACGTGTTCCGCGTCGGCCCCCGTGGCCGACGTGGAAGGTGCCAGAGGTACCGCTTGTCGAGGGTACCGCCGCCGAAGGGGGTTCTTCGACGGGCTACCGGCCGGGGCCGCCGCGGTTACACTGAGGAAGGCGAACTGGGGCGGTCCCTCGTGCCGGTGCGGGTCACGCGTCACAGCCAGAACCGTCCTGCCACCCAGCTTCGCGGGCGAGACGAGAGGGAGAGTCACATGTCAGCGGCAGTCTCAGCCAGACTGTCTCCGTCTGTTGTGTTCATGGCGACACTGTGTGCATGGGCTCCAGTTGCCCACGGTGACGGCGGGTCGATCGTCGGCTGGGGCGAGCAAGTGGTCGTTGCTCCGGGTGATGTGACCAACTTGGTAGGTATTGCGGGAGGCGCCCGCCACTGCCTGGGTCTGAAGGCCGACGGGTCCATCGTCGCCTGGGGGGACAACCGCGACGGCGAGTGCAACGTGCCAGCCCCCAACGCCGACTTCATCGCCGTTGCCGCGGGCGACTCGTACAGTCTGGGGCTGAAGGTCGACGGCGCCATGGTGAAGTGGGGGCGCGACTTCTACGAAGAGTCCAACGTACCGGAACCCAATACCGGCTTCGTAGCCATCGCCGCCGGGGCAGGCCATGCTTTGGGGCTGAAAGCCGGGGGGTCGATCGTTGCGTGGGGAAGCAACGATTTCGGGGAGTGCGACGTACCGGCACCCAATGCCGGTTTCGTTGCAGTTGCCGGGGGGTCTGAACACAGCATCGCCTTGAAGGCCGACGGATCGATCGTGGCGTGGGGGGCTAACTTTGCCGGGCAGTGCGACGTTCCACAACCCAATGCCGACTTCGTTGGCATCGCGGCAGGTTTCAATCATAGCCTCGCCCTGAAGGCTGATGGCTCGATCGTAGCGTGGGGAGACAACCATGGCGGACAGTGCACTGTCCCGGAGCCGAACGGCAACTTCATCGCTGTGGCGGCGAGTTCCGGTCAGAGTCTGGGTTTGAGGGCCGACGGGTCGATCGCCACGTGGGGATACGGCTTCGACGGGTTGAGCGACGTGCCTGCGCCGAATAGCGACTTTGTGGCCGTCGCGGGAGGGGGCTGGAACATCGTTGCTTTGAAGGCCGACGGCTCCGCGGTGACCTGGGGCAACGACGAGATTGGGCAGTGCAATGTGCCGCCACCGAATGCCGGTTTTGTCGCCATCGCGCAGGGGGCGTGGCACACCTTGGCTTTGAGAGCCGACGGAGTGATCGTCGCCTGGGGAGACAACCAGTACGGACAATGCGATGTCCCACTTCCGAATGCTGACTTCGCCGCGGTCGCGGCAGGGCAGTGGCACAGCCTGGGGTTGAGAGCCGATGGGTCCATCGTGGGCTGGGGCTGGAACGGCGTTGGGCAATGCAACGTACCCGCGCCGAATGCCGACTTCATCGCCATGGCCGCAGGGGGGTGGCACAACCTGGGGCTCAAGTCTGACGGTTCGATCGCAGCATGGGGCGCTGATGACGGGCAGTGCGACGTGCCGACGCCCAATGCCGGTTTCGTCGCGGTCGCGGCGGCCTCTGTCGATAGCCTGGGTCTGAAGGCGGACGGTTCCATTGTAGCGTGGGGGCAGGGTTACGACGGGCAGGGCTACGTGCCGGCGCCCAGCGCTGACTTCGTTGGTGTCGCGACAAGCGGGTCACACAACTTGGGCTTGAAGGCGGATGGCTCGATCCTGGCCTGGGGCGCCAACTACGACGGGCAATGCAACGTGCCTGCGCCGAACGCCGACTTCATCGGCATGGCGGCGGGCGCGCGGCACAGCCTCGGCCTGAAGAGCAACGGCTCCATCGTAGCCTGGGGGAACAACGACTACGGTCAATGCAACCTCCCGGTGCCTAATGCCGGTTTCATCGCCGTTGCCGCGAGCGGGGACGGCAGTCTCGCCCTGAAGCACTACACGGCGCCGACACCATGCGCGGAGGACGCTGATTGTGACGATGGAGTCTTCTGCAATGGCGCGGAGTCCTGCCGCGCCAATGGCACCTGCCGGGGTGGGCAATTGCCATGCGCGGCCGATGAAATCTGCGACGAGGAGAGTGACGGCTGTGAGCCCGACTGCAACGGCAACGCCGTGGCCGACGCCGACGACATCGCCGCCGGTATCAGCAGCGACTGCAACGCCGACGGCGTGCCCGACGAATGTACGTGCGGTGATCTCAACGGTGACGGCGAAGTCGACTACGCGGACTTCCTCGAGTTCGTCGGAGCCTTCGGAGCGTGCGCGGCTGATCCGGTCCCCAACAAGTACGACATCCGGACCGATATGAACTGCGATGGCTGCACTACCCTGATTGACTACCGCCCCTGGCTGGAGTGTTTCATGCAGGCCGTGCCGTGACCGCGTTCACACCTTCACGCCCTGCGCATTCGCCCCTTCTCTCGCCCTTCACACCCTTCTCACCTTTCATACGTTTCACACTCTTTCTGTCGCCCCCGCTCAACCCTCGTGCGCCGCGCTCGGATCCGCGAGCATTCCCTGCACGATTCCGCAGAACGCCTCCGGATCCTCGAGCATCATCACGTGCCCGACGCCGGGTTGCACCGCGTACGATGTGGCCGCGCTGCGCACGAAGTCGGGTACGTCCCAGCCTGCGGCCGACTTCTCGCCGGCCAGCAAGTGTAAGGGCAGTCCGCGTTCGTTGACGTGTCGTACAACGCGTTGCACGCATTCGGCGTAGCTCTCGCTGCCGGTCTCCGCCACGATCGCCCGCGACATGGCCTGCAGCGTCGCCGCCGGCTGGTGCTCGAGGATCACGCGCGCGTATGCCATCCGCCGCGGCGTTGGCTCGATGTTGCAGTCACGCAGCCAGCCCGGCACGTCCGCCTGCATCGCGCGGTACCGCTCCGCCCATGCCCCCGCCGTCATCCGCGCGATCCGCCCCGACCAGAAGGCGTCCTGCAGCGTGAAGTTGCCTTCGACGTTGATGATGCCCGCAATCAGCTCCGGATGGCGATCGGCGAGCAGCATGGCGATCGCCCCGCCCATGCTGTGCCCCAGCAGCCACGCGGGCGCGGCCCCCAGGTTGCGCAGGCATTCCGCCACGTGCTCTGCCTGAGCGGCCAGCGTCAGCTCGGCCTGCGCAACGTCCCGGTTGGCGCCATACCCCAGCAGGTCCGGAGCCTCCACCACCACGCCGGGCAGACGCGGTTGGGGATCGAAGTACCGCAGCGAGCCCACCAGCCCGTGCACGAGCACCAGCGTCGGCTTGTTCATCGTCGCCCACTCTCGGATAATAGACCGGCTCTCTTGGACCGGCACCGCAAGCCGCCGGCGCGGGGCTTCGCGTGCGTTGCCGGTGCCCGACAGTGCCTGCTACGGGCCGCTGACGCGCCCGGCAGGTAATGCCGACGCCGGAGCAGCCAGGCCGTAGGAGCGTCCCCCGGCCGTCCGCTGCAACCCCCGGCCGCGACGCAGGGTATCAGACCCGGAAAGGGTACGTTCCGTGATCGTCTGGATGATTGCAACTGTGTGCCTGTGGGGCGACCCGGCGGCGGTCGCACCCCCTCCTGCGCAACCCCCCACCGCCCCACCGGCCGCCACGCCCGCTCCCGCACCATCGACCCCGGCACCTGCTCCCGCACCGTCGGCGGCCCCCCAGATCACCGTCGAGGAGACCGCGCCGACCCACGTGGTGTACGTCGTTCACGACGGGCCGTATTGGCGGGTCGGGGCGGCCTTCAAGCAGGTGCGAGCCTACATGCTCGAACACGGCTTGGACGGGCCCCTGTTCGCCCGCTACGGCGTGCCCCTCAATCCGGAGGCAGAGCGACCGGGCGGCGTCGAAACCCAGGTCGGCTTCCTTTCTACCGAGCCGCACGAGGCCGTCGTGCCTTTCCACTCGACCTATTGGGCCCCGGAGCAGGCGGCCGTGATGCGCGTCAACGGCATTGCCCGGAACGCCGAGACATACCACGAGCAATTGCGGACTTGGGCGAAGGAGCACGGACACGCGCCCACGGGCTGCGTCACGGAGCTGTTCCTCCCGCCTGACAAAGGTGAGGACCGCACCCAGCCGCAGACCGAGATCCGTCTGAGCCTTTCGCTCCCTGCGGCCGCTGGATCGGCTGACTCAGCGCCCCCTTCCGGTGGCCAGCCGGATGGGCAGCCCGGCCCGTCCGACGAGGCTGGGCCGGCCACCGCCCCGGCCGCACCGCTTCCGATTAGACCGGTGGCCGACCTGTTGGCGGAAGGGGCATTCGAGCGGATCGTCCTCCAGGTGATGCCTCCGGACTTGCAGTGGTCGCCGGAACTCTACTTCTGGTGGGAGCAGGGCGTGTTTCGGCTGTCGGCCATCGCCAAGCTGACGGCCCACATGTACCCCGACGCGCACGCCCCGGTGTCCGGCCTCGCCGACGCCCTGGCGGATCGCTTCCACAAGGTCACCGCAAACTTGGATGTCGCACCGCCAAGCCCGGTCGTCGAGCGCGCCGATCCGAGTCAGCTTCCCGGCGCGGCGTTCTGGCGGGACGTCCTGCGGGACTTGGACGCCCTGCTGGGGCGAGTGACTCTGAGGGTGGCTCCGCCTGACGTTTGTGCGGCCGAGATCGCTCAGTGCGTCCAGCGAATCCAGGACTTCACCGTGCCTGCCGGCTCGAGCAAAGCGTTTCCGCCCCCTGCGGCCCAGGCGCCGTCGGCTCCGGTCCGGGCTGGCGAAACGGTCGGGCCCCGACCAGCCGATAAGGAGCCCTCGTGATCCATCGCTGCTCGTGCGATTTGGCTGGGGGAGAGAGGCGTCGAGCGCACGCTATTGTTACGTTCGTGAACCTAATCAGCCGTAATCATCGCAGGGCAATGCACTTACGGTGACTCCATTGATTTCGCGTGTAACTGCTTTAAGTGCACCTAAAGATTAATGTGCCCCAAAACACTTGCCACCGCCGAGAACTGGTGTATGTTTCCGCGACTACTTTTGCCAATCTCTGGCGCGGTTGGTACGGTGATGGAGCACGGGACGAGTAGGGCATGAGCAGCGAACCGAACAGCACACCCGGCGCTGCCGCCGCAGCGAGTGTCGGCGGGTTCCTCGACTTCGAGAAGCCGCTGCTGCGCATTCAGCAGGACATTGAGGAACTGGAACGCGAGCAGGCGGAGACCGGCCGCGACCTCAATGAAGAAATCAAGCAGCAACGCACCCGCCTGAAGAGCACGTTGAGGCGTCTGTATTCGAGCCTCACCCCCTGGGAGACCGTTCAGGTCGCCCGCCACCCCAAGCGACCGCTCTCGACGGACTACCTGAAGCTGGTCTTTCGTGACTTCTGTGAACTCCACGGGGACCGCGTTTTCGGGGATGACCGGGCAATCCTCACCGGGTTTGCCCGGGTCGGGCCCCACAAGGTCGCCTTCGTGGGCCACAGCAAGGGCAGGGAAGTGCGCGAGCGCATCACCTGTAACTTCGGCTGCGCCCATCCCGAGGGCTACCGCAAGTCCCTGCGGCTGATGCGATTGGCCGAGAAGTTCCGCCTGCCCGTCGTCTGCATCATCGATACCCAGGGGGCGTACCCGGGCATCGGGTCCGAGGAACGAGGCGTCGCGCAGGCCATTGCCACCAACCTGATGGAGATGTCCCGATTGCGGACGCCGGTCGTCTGCGTCGTCATCGGCGAAGGTGGCAGCGGTGGAGCCCTGGGTATCGGCGTGGGCGACCGGGTGGCCATGCTGGAGCACGCGTTCTACTCCGTCATCTCGCCGGAGGGCTGTGCGGCCATCCTGTGGAAGACGGCCGAGCACCGCAAGCAGGCGGCCGAGGCGCTCCACCTGACGGCCAAGGAACTGCTCAAGCTGGGCATTATCGATCACATCATTCCCGAGCCACTCGGCGGAGCCCACCGCGAGCCGGAGACGACGGCCACCAACCTGGAGAAGTACGTGGTCGAAGCACTGAGCGAGGTAAAGCGGCGGACGATCGACACCCTCTTGCGCCGGCGTTATGAGCGAATTCGCGCGCTGGGCAGCTTCTTTGAGTCGCCCAGCGAACCCAAGCCCGAGGACGGTTCGGTCGGCGGAACGCACCGGCGGACCTCTTCTCGCGCGGCCCGCTTGCGGAATCGCCTGACGACGGGCACGTCTCCCGAATCTTGAAGCGGTTAACGAGGCCTCGAATCCACCGCTGCATTGCAGGAGTCGTGCGTCTCCGCAGGCTACGTGGTGGCCATGACGCGCGCGTCTGGCGGCGAGTTTGTGGCATGGGCGTCCCGCCCGTGCGTGCGGCGAGCACCCCAGACGCACGCTGCGGAGGGGTACAGCTTGACCCCAGCGCCTCGCGCGTCGGCGCACGGGTGGGACACCCGTGCCACGGTCCGGTGGTCCTACGGGCGGGACGCCCGTGCCACGCGGTGGGCTGCGCTCGACAAGCGTGCTATGTTTTCCACGTCCTTGCTATGTGGTTGGGTGTTATGTCTCTCTCGACGACGGGCTGCAGTGGGCCGACGGCCGGGGCGGGACTGGTGTCCGCCGGACAGTGGCACACGGTGGGGACTTCGGTCCTGGGTGAGCCGATTCGCGCATACGTCATCGCCCCGGGCGGGCGAACGGATGCCCTGATCATGGGCGGCTGCCACGGCGACGAACCCAAGAGCGTCTACGTCGTGCAACAACTGATTGCCGAGATCAGCGAAGGTCGCGCTGAGCCGCCGCCGCAGGGCTGCGTCCTGCTCCCGGTCGTCAATCCCGACGGCTACACCATCCGGCGCCGGCGGAACGCCCACGGCGTGGACATCAACCGCAACTTCCCGACGGCCAACTGGGCGCCGGGCCGGCCGCGATCACGCATGTTTGGCGGCGAAGCGCCGCAATCCGAGCCGGAGACGCGGGCCGTCATGGAGGTCGTCCAGCGGTTCCGGCCGCGGCGCATTGTCTCCGTGCACTCGATCGACCGGCAGCGCCAATGCAACAACTACGACGGCCCGGCCGAAGACTGGGCCGCGCTGCTGGCCGCCCACAACGGCTACCCGGTCACAGGCTCGATCGGCTACGCCACGCCCGGCAGCTTCGGCACCTGGTCCGGCGTCGAGCAGGGCATCCCCACGGTCACGCTCGAATTGCCGTCGCATCACTCGCCGCAACGCTGCTGGTACGACAACCGCGAAGCCCTGCTGGCCTTCCTTACGGGAGCAAGCCCCGACACTCAGCAACAGTGCCGGTGAGTTCGCGCGTTGTGTTCCTGTCCGCGGTGCCGGCGTACAGCGGCGCCGCCTGATCACGCGTCCTCAACGAGATTCGGCTGATCTGACGATCTTGACGGAGAGCGACATCAAGGCTATTCTCGACCGCAAGTCGGCGGCGCCGCTGCCGACGAACCTCGCGACCATCCGCGCGCAGGAGCGGTCCTACTACTCCTATACGGCCAACGGCTACGCGCGGGGCCGGTTCAGCGTCGTCACCGTGCGCGACGTCGAGAAGGAAGAAGACTTCGAGCACCTGGCCACTCTACCGCAGGTAAACCAGGTCGTGCCCCTCGGCAGGCTGCTGCTGCGGGGTGGCCCGTCCGACTCAGAACGCGGGCTGCGGCAGGCGGCGGCCGCGCTGCACGCGGACATGCTGCTCGTCTACACGTTCGATACGGACTTCTTCGTAGGCGATGCGCTGTGTCCGCTCAGCGTGGTCACACTCAGGTTGTCGCCCCACGAGCGGGTACGGGTCGCGACCACGGCGTCGGCGGCTCTGCTCGATGTGCGAACCGGCTACGTGTACGGCTCCTGCGAGACCACCGCCCGCCGGCGGCAGCTCGCCGGCGGCTGGACCAGCAGCAATGCCGCCGATGCTCCCCGCCTCAAGACCGAACGCGAGGCGTTCGAGAACCTCCTCGCCGAATTCGAGAGACTGTGGCAAGGCGTGGTCAAAGATCGCCAGGCGAGTGTCGGTGCGGGGAAGACGCCCGGGTGATGCTCGGTCCCCTGATGGCAGTCCTTCGCCCGATGATCGCGGAAATTCATCCTGACACCTTTTTTCGCCTCGACCGTGCGAAACGGGCGGGTGAGGGCCGACCGGGCGATTGGGAGACCCGCCTGCGGACGGGCTCCGCGAGGCGTGGGCTGCACGGCCGGACCCGAGGTGAGCTACGCAGGGCCATGAGTCAGACTCCCCGGCCACTCAGCGAACGACCCGCCACGGCGCCCCCTCTTGCCCGACCCCGACGAGCGACAGAGCCGGGAGCTGATGGCCAAGGCCCGGTAGCGCTGTCAGGCGCTCAAGATTGCCACCGACGGCTATGACCACCGCTGTCTCCGCGGGCTCAGCGTCAAGCAGCTCGAGATCGTGCTGCCCGGCGGAGTGCGTGCGAGCGCCGCTCCCGGCGAGGCTCAGCGCGGCGGGGCGGGGGGTTCCGTGGGGACGTTGCTGATGCGGACGGCGCGGATGTATAGAGGGCGCTGCGGCCGGCCGGACTCGTCGACCGGGGTGGCCATCAACGTATCCAGGGTAGCAAAGGACTCCTCGCCCACGAGCTCTCCGAACACTGTATACCGACCGTCCCAGTCCTTCTGCCGCGTGTAACAGATGAAGAACTGGCAACTGCCGGAGTCCGGGTCATCATCGAGCAGGGCCATGGAGAGGGTGCCCTTCTGGTGCGGGTGGGCGTTGATCTCGGCCGCGACCCGCTTGCCGTCCGGGCGGATACCGGTGCCGTCGCCGCGCGGGCAGCCGCCCAGCAGGAAGTATCCCGGCTCGAGACGATGGAACGAAAGGTTCTCGTAGAAGCCGCGCCCGGCCAAGTCGAGGAAGTTGCGCACATGGGCCGGCGCTTCATCATAGAAGAAGCGTACGGTCATCCTGCCACAATCAGTCACCAACTCGACCTGCTTGTGGGGCGCGATCTCAATCACCAGGGACTCGGTGGTCAGGGCCTGCTGATACGGTTGCCACGTCAGGCGGTACTTGCCGGTACCGCGCAGGACGGGGAAGTACTCGGCCAGGTCCAACCGCAGGCCGATGCTGGAGCGCGGCGCGACGGTGACGGCCGGAGCGGCCGCCTGCCAGCGGTAGCGGATGGGACGGGCCCACGTCTGACCGTTCTCGCCGGTAATCGTCACGCCGGTGGCGTCGCGTCCGCTGAACACGTGGGCAAGCGGCAGGCCCATCGCGGGTGACGGAAGCTGCGGCTCCGCATCAGGCACGGTCACAGTGATGGGATTGTCGGTTACATTCTCCAGCAGGAAGATCGCCCAGACGGGCTGCCCGGTTTGCACCTGCCGGGCCGGAAGGTCGACGTGGGCTCGGATGCCACCAAGGGTGCCCGCCGGAGACTGGGCGTGGCCGGTCCCGGCGCCGATCACGGCGACCAGGACCCCCGCCCACCACCGTGTCGGACCGTTCAGCCAGCCGCCCCGCAAAAGCGATTGTGCGCGCACGTCGTTGCCCACCTTCCCGGGAGCCTCGGCGCTCCCGTCTCCTGGCAAGCGCCCGGCCGGAACCGGCCGGCGCGCATAAGCAAAGGCACCCGGACGCTCCTTCGGCCGGAACCCCGCCTGCATGGTGTTCTACCGCCTTCGCGGTCAACAGTTGCGACCTGCCGACCGAGGACGGTCCGAAAACGTTACGTCTGTTATCGGACGAACTGAACGCGCCCATCAAGTGAATGCGGCTGGCAGGCTCCGACCTTCACCTGCCCCCCAACCTGCCGGAGCATCTGCCGCACTGCTGAGAAAAGGGGCAATACCACGCAGGTTGCCACGCTTAACGCGGCCCGGTGCGCGAGTGCACCCGAAACGGGTCAGGGAGATGAAGGTACGGGGGGCGCGCTGGGGGTGACCTCAGGTGCGTACCCAGCGGCGTAGAACGCCTCCCAAATGGCCTTGGCGAACAGGGCGTGGGCGTGGGCGTTGGGGTGAGCGTCTGCCCGGCTGACGATGAGCTGGGTCGGCTCCTCTCCGGCAAGCGCCGGCAGCAGGTCCACGACCTCCACCCCGTTGGCTGCAAAGAAGCTGCGGAGCACGGCATGGACCCCGTCGGACGGGAACGTCGCTTTGCCGGGCTGGATGAACGGCAACAAGGCCACGCGGAAGGTGACGCCGTGCTGCCGACACAGCTCGAGCAGGTCGGCCAGACGCTGCTCCTGCTGTTGCCAGAGCTCCGGTGTCCGATACCCGGCCAGCAGCCAGTTGTGGTAACCGCGTACGGTGGGTGCCCGCGGGGCGATGAGGCGGTAGTAGAGCCACTCGACCAGCGCGGAACTGTCGGTGTCAAAGAGCTGGCACAGCGGCGGCTTGGTGGGGTCGAAGTCGGGACGCGTGGGCAGCAGCCTCTCGATATCGTTGGCGACGTAGCCGAGCACGACCTCGTCCACGCCGTAGCGTTCGATCATGTCCCTGACGGGCTTAAGCTGGTCTCCGGTATCCCAGCCGGGCTTGGCAACGTTCATTACCTCAACCGTGCCGGGAGCGCGCTCGTTGAACTGCATCTGGAGGCGATCGGAGAAGCGGTCCCGGACCGCCTCCAGGCCCCACCCGTACACAAACGAATCCCCGGTGATGGCGAGGCGGCGCACGCCCGGCGGCTTGTCCCGCGTCCACTCCCCATCACGGTACCCCAGTGCGTTGAGGTCCACGTGCAGGGCGAACCAGCGCCGGGCGGGCAGCGTCACGCCGAAGGATTCGGTACCCACGTAGATGAAACGCAGGTAGCTCTCGGCCAGCAGAGCCAGCGACGCCAGCAGACAGACAAAAACAACGACATTACCCAGCACCAGACGCAGACGCCGCCACCGCGGGGGGAACAACTTGAAGAAGCAGACGGCGTGGATCAGCAGCGAGGCATACAGCAGCAGCCCCAGCACGTAGTCGGCCGGATAGCCGTGGGCGCCGCCGCCGGGCATCAGTCCCGCTCCAGCGAGAGGTTCAGGCCGCGGGCGGCATGGGTGAGCGCTCCCACCGAGATGCGTTCCACGCCCGCCTCGGCCAGGGCGCGGACGGTGCGCAAGTCGACTCCCCCGGAGGCCTCGAGATCAATCTTGCCCTGGAGCCCCAGGTCGCCGCGCCGTTGCACGATGCGCACCACGTCCTCGAGCGCGAAGTTGTCGAGGAGGATCACGTCGACGCCGACCACCTTGAACAGTTCCTCGGCCTGTTCGGGCGCGTCCGCCTCCACCTCCACGAACGCCGGGCGGACGCCGGTCGAGCTGAGGTGATTGAGCATCTCGAAGACGGCGCCGGCCAGCCGGTTCAGGGGGATACCGGCCAGGTGGTTGTCCTTGATGAGCACGGCATCGTAGAGGCCGAAGCGGTGGTTGTGACCCCCACCGCACCGGACGGCGTATTTCTCCAGCAGCCGCCAGCCGGGCGTCGTCTTGCGGGTGTCCAGAATGGCCGCCCCGGTGCCCGCCACCGCCTCCACGTAACGGCGCGTGAGGGTGGCGATGCCGCTGAGCCGTTGCAGGAAGTTGAGCAGCACGCGCTCAGCGGAGAGCACCACCCCGAGCGGACCGCGAATCGACGCGAGGGCACGGGGCGTGTCGTCCCATGCCAGGCCGTCCTGCACACCCTCCAGCCATTCCAACTGAATGGTCGGGTCGTACGCGCGCAGGACGGACAGGGCAATCCGCTGTCCGGCGAGTACCCCCGGCTCCTGGGCGATCAGGCGGAACGTGGCCGGCAGTTCCGGGGCGGGCAGCAGGCTGCTGGACAGGTCGCCGCTGCCCAAATCCTCCTCGCGGGCCAGCTCGATCAGACGCAGAACCGATTTCTCCTCGGCGATGTCCATGGTTGACTGCGGATTGTCGCCCCGGCGGCAACGCGACGCAACCCCGCTTGGCCAACGTGAGGCAATTTCGCCTGGGTGGCGCGACGCAACCCCAGTCGGACAAGGTGACGCAACCACGGTCCGACAAGGGTGGCGCAACCCGATCGGGCAGCGTGACCTGCACCCAACCGCCGGTCGCGCCGCCGGCGGCCTCGCGCAGGACTCCCCGGGCCGCACCGACAGCCTCGAGGCGTTTGGCGGTCCCCGCGTTGCCCGCGGGGAGCCCGGCTGCCGACAGGCAACGCCGACGTCACCTCTTCAACGGGTTGCCAGGCCGTCCGCCGGCGGAAGAAGACTCTGCGGGCGAGGAGGGAAACTCCGCAGGCGCCCAAAAAAGAAGCCTCCGCAGGCGAGGAAAAAACTCCGGGGGCGTGTAAGAAACCTGCAACCGGTCGGACAAACTGGTAGCGAAGACAGGCTTTGCCCGGCGCCGAAGAGGACCCGGCGGCGGGAGTGCGGCGATTGTGCGCATTGACCTCACGCACGCGCTGGCCGTCTGCGTCCGGTACGTGCGGCCTCTGAACCCCTCTCCCCCGGGGAGAGGGGCAGGGGTGAGGGCCCGGGGGCCACGTGGCCGCGTACCGTGTGGCATGCTCTCGCGCGGCGTGAGCATGAACGGTTGGTTCATGCGCTGAGAAGCGTCGCGGTCGCTGGGAGGAGACTCCTCAAATGCAGAAGGCAGAAGTAAGAATGAAGAAAGCAGAGACCGTGAGGTTAGATGCTGATAACCCGCACCCCCCTTTCTTCGTTCTGCATTCTCAATTCTGCATTCGCCGCCCTTGACCGGAGAGTAACGTCCGTGTATACTGTCCGATGGCTCGTTGACCTTCTCGTTCGTCTCCATCCCGGAGGGTTCGTCGATGCTTTACTCCCCCAGCCCCAGGCGAATGCAGCCCGGCTTGATTCTCTCTCTCTCTCTCTCTCAATGACACCCTTGTTGCCGCGAGCCGGGGCCGACTGTCCGTGTGAGCAGGGGCAGACCTGCCGGTGGGTCGCTCCGCCGGACGCGCAGCACCTGGAGGGAACGGGAACTGGGACCTACGAGGACCCCTACCGCGGCATTCAGTACGCCCTCAACCAGGCGTCGAGTGGGGATGTGGTGCTCGCCCTGCCGGGGGACTATCTCGAGAGCATGATCCGCTTCCCCAACAACAAACAACTGCAACTGCGAAGTTGCGCCGGGCCGGCGGCCACGGTCGTCGTCAGACCGGAAGGGGGCGGCGGCTGCATCTTTCGCATCGATCGTAGCCAGGACGACCGCACGCTCCTGGAGGGATTCACCATTACCGGCGGGCTCGGCGCGGGCATTGACATTTCCAGTGGTACCAGCCCGGTCATCCGTGGCAACGTGATTACCGGAAACTCGGGTGGGTGCGGCGGCGGAGTCTATATCTCCGGCAGTTCGCCCCTGCTCTGGGGGAACGTGATCACCGCCAACACGGCCACCGGCCCGCAAGGCGGCTGCGGTGGGGGAATCTACTGCGAGGCCGGGCAGGGCCAGACGTGCATGCCCAAGATCGTCTGGTGCACGATCGCCTGCAATGAGGCGGCCGCGGAGGGCGGCGGGATCTGGGTCTCCGGCATGGCCCGTCCGCGCATCAGCCACTGCCTCGTTGAAGGGAACTCGGCCCCCAAGGGCGGCGGGGTGTTCCAGAAGATGGTCAACTCGCTGGAACCCGAACGGGCGGTGGACTGCGTGGCGGACGGCGAGCGCAGCCCCATCATTGACGACTGCTTGATCATCGCGAATCTCGCGGTCGGTGCCTATGGGCGGGGTGGCGGGCTGTACTTCGACGACTGGACCCAGCCGACGGTGATTAACTGCACGCTCAGCGCCAACGTGGCCGGCGAGTATGGCGGCGGGCTGTACGCCATGCACGCCTGCGTCTACATGGACAACTGCATCCTCTCCGGCGATACGGCAGCGGTTTGGGGCCACGAGGCCTACCTCACCAATGGCGCCTATCTTCGGTTTCGGTACTCGGATGTGCACGGTGGTTTAGGTGTGATGTATGTCAATCCGGAGTTACCAGCGAGCGAACTCCACTTCGGAGTTGGTTACGGTGACATCGACGCCAATCCGCAATTCCGGGACCCGGTGCATTGCGACTACCACGTGCGGCCGACCTCGCCCACTGTCGATGCCGGCAGCAACGAGTTGCTCCCGGACGACGACGTGGACGTCGATGAGGACACATTCACAAACGAGCTCATGCCGCTCGATCTCGACGCGAACCCGCGCATCCTGAACCTGATCGTGGACATGGGAACCTATGAACTGACGGGGGCGGTGGCGGGCTGCCCGCCGGCCACCATTGGTGGCGCCTACCCGCCCGACCAGACCGTGGATGCGCGACAACCGCATCCGATCAACGACAACTCCTGCGCGGCCCAGCAGGGCATCGGGCAGGCCTCGCCGCCCGAGCCGATTCTGATTGCCCTCGCACCGCCCGTCGAAAATGCGGACACGCTGGATTGCTGGGCCTTGTGCGAGACGCTCAGCACGGCGTGCGGGCCCAACGCCATCACGAGTGTCACGCATCTGGGCAGCGGGGTGTACCAGATCGAACTCGCCCGCCCGATCACGCCCGGCGCGGTGACGACGATTGAGTACCTCGGCGATCACAGCTTCGTGACGTACTATACCCATCCCGCGAACGTGGACGGCAGCCCTACGGCCAACGTAAACGACATCAACCAACTCATCAATTTTCTTAATATCTGCATCCCCAACCCCGGCGATCCGAGTTGCCAGGGGGCGGGTGTGTACAAGGGCGACATCAACCACTCCGGCGGATACGCGATAAGCGATCTGAATACCGAGATCAACCTGCTCCAGGGTAGTGGGCTCTTTGCGCCGGGGTGGATGAACACGGCCAAGCCCGAACTGGACGGCTGTGCGCCGTCGCCGCCGGACTTCTGCATCTGCACCGAAGAGCCTGAAGCCCCCGAGGGTCGCGGGGGCGAAGGTGAAGGGCGGGACGGAGGCGAAGGTGAGGGGCAGGGTGACATTGTCGATGCCGGCTGCTACGGGGCGGCCTTCGCGTTGTATCTGACGGGCGTGGACCTGGAGAACGGCACCGAGGCGGAGTACTTCCCGCTGCTGGTGGAGGGCCTCACGCAGGTCGCGCTGAATGTGTTCGACGAAGAGCAGCGCCACGATATCGCCTGCGCGCTGCTCGATCCGCAACTCGTGTTCTTTAGTCCCACGGTGGAGGCACAGGTCCCGCAAATCGCGGCGCGCCTGGACCCGTAAGCTACATAGTACCCCCTGAAGGAGGACTCCGATGATTCGGTACTTAACTCGCATTGGCTTAGCACGGCTGCTGACACTCGCGTGCGTGCCTCTCCTGTGCCTTTCCGGGCCGGCGCAAGCGGACCTCGAACTGTGGGCAACCGGAGCCTACCCCGCCCGCTTCGACGGCTACACCGGACAACTGCTCGGGCCACTGTTTCCGCAGGGGAGCGACAACGGCTTCGCCTTTGGCCCCGACGGAAACGTATACGTGACGTCCGGGCACAGCGTCCTGCGCTACGATCCTCAGGGACTGCAACTGATTGATGTGTTCGTGACATCGGGGAGTGGACCTCTCCTCGGGCCCGCTGGCTTGGTTTTCGGCCCGGACCAGAACCTCTACGTATGTGGAGCTGGGTCCGACAACGTAGTACGTTATGATGGACACACTGGGCAGTACCTCGACGTGTTTGCGACCGAGGGTCTCGACGGGCCCTACGGTCTGCGTTTTGGTTCCAACGGCGATCTCTACGTCAGTAGTGCCTATAGCGACAGCGTCCTGCGCTACGACGGCCAAACCGGGCAGCTTGCGGACACGTTGACGGCTCCGGGCAGCCTCGGCGGTCCAAGCGATCTGTTGCTTGGCCCGGACGGGTTGTTGTATGTCAGTAGCTACCTCACCGGCAGCGTCGTACGGTTCGACCCGGTGACGGGCGACTTCGTGGGGACGTTTGTGCAGCCCGGCAGCGGCGGGCTGAACTGGCCGGTCGGTCTCGCCTTCGGCCCCGACGGGAACCTCTATGTGGCCGACGAACGCCGCGTACAGAACGAGATTCTGCGTTACGACGGGGTCACCGGGGCGTACTTGGGCGTCTTCGCCTCCGGCGGCGAGCATCCGGCATTCATCGCCTTTGTCCCCGAGCCGGGGAGCCTGCTGCTGCTGGCGGGCGGGGCGCTGCTGCTGGGGCGCAAGCGGCGAGCGTAAGCATGGGCCCTCCGACGTCGGCCGCGGGGGGCCGACGCTACGGGCGGAAGCGGTGAGCGTGAGAGCCCCCAGCACCCTCTCTGTCCCCTGGGGGACTGTGTGTTTAGTGTCCTCAGGTGTGGCGGAGTGTCGGCTCTTGCCTGCGCCAAGCAAGCGTGTGCTACGTCGGCCGCGCACGTGCTAATGGTTCCAGCGGGCTCGTCCGCCCTCCGGGCGGACCTAATAGAAGAAGAACAAGAAGAAGCACGCGGCATCCCAGGGACTCGAAGTCCCTGGCAACGGCCGTGCGCCCTCCGGGCGGAGGTCACGGGGGGCCGACGCGACGGATGCATCCGTGCCTTGCGTGGGGTTGAGGGCGTCTACGTCGGCCACGGGGGGCCGACGCTACTCTTCAACAGGCGGTTGGAGGCCTGCTCGCCCACGATGCCCATCGCGGGTAAGCAGGCCTTTGCGCCAGGTGCGCGTCGTTGGCTCCGCAACCCTCACCCCTGCCCCTCTCCCTGGAAGGGAGAGGGGTTTTAACACTTACGAAGCGGTGAGGGATTTCAAGCGTATTGTCAGCGCACGTACCCCTTCAGGCGCTCGGCCACCAGGCGATTACAGTCGTCGCGTGTCTTCGGCGCGAGCCGCTGGAAATCCGGCTGGTGGTTGTTCTGGAAATCGACGATCACCCAGGCGCCGTCGCGGTCGCAGACGACGAAGTGCACCGTCCAGACCTCCTGCTCGGGCAGCTTGAAAGTGTACTCGGCATACAAACTGTAATCCGTGTCCGGGCGATGCTCTTTGACGTACGCCTGGAACGCGCGGGCCAGGTCCCAGAGGCGACGCTGCTCGTTGCTGCTGGGGGCGATCTGGAACCGCGGCTGGTCCTGGGCGACGCGCGCCCGGCAGAGCTTGTCCTGCTGCAAGTGTCTGGCGAGCCCGCCGGCCGCCTCGGGTTCCACTTGGTCGCCGACGGCCACGGGGAAGACCGTGAGGGTCGCGTCCGCGCCGGCCGTCCGGAGCTTCTGCACGCGCGCCTGCATGGCGTCGCGTTCCACCGGCGGCGGGGTGCCGGACTTGGCCGCCCAGACTTGGGCCATGGTACCGGCCTCGGGGTCGCCGGCGGGCTTGCCCGGCAGGTTGAGCTGTTCCGAAAGGCGGTCACCGACCAGCACGCAGCAGGTCATCGGGTTGCCCGGCCGCTGACGCTGGAAGTCCTTGTCGTCAGGGCCCTGGCGGTCGATCCAGACGCAGGTGCCGGCCTTGTGCACGACGACCGCCCGGATTTCCTGGACGCTCGTTTGCGGGGTGCCGACGAACTGGGCGTACACGGCGTAGTCCGTGGGCAACGGGTGCTGGCGCACGAACTCGCCAAGCAACTTCGGCACCTGCTCGAAGTCGGTGCCGCTCGGCACGTTGAACACCAGCTCGTTCGGCTGGATGTTGGGCATACCGAGTTTCTCGAGGTAGGCGCCGATGACGTCCCCGGCGTCCCGGTGCGGGCCCGACATCATCTCGACGGGCAGGACGGTCATGGCTGCCTGGGCGCCCTGCGTTCGCCAGGTCTGGTACGCCTCCGCGTCCGCTCCCGGCGGCGTGACTGCGGCGTTCCGCCCGCCGAAGGTGCAGGCGGTGGTTCCCAGCAGGCAGAAGCAGGCAACCCCCACGATGGGTGACAGGTTCCGGTCTCTCATGGTCTTGACTCCTGACGTTGGACACTCGCTACGGATACGTAAGCAAACGCTTACATTAACGACAAAAAAAGAAGAAGCCGGCCCGCGGCCGACCTCATGCCTCCCGCGCCCCGTCGAGCAGATACCCGCCGACCTCCTCGAACAGGCGGGTGCGCCGCCGCGGACCGAACAACGTCAGTTCGCGGCTGATGTTGGCCATGGTACCCAGCCCCACGAACGCCCAGGCGGCCAGCTCGGCGTTCGGCACGTCCTCGACCGCCTGTGCCTGCCGGTGGGTGCGAATCTGATCACACACGAAACCCTGGTAGCGTGCGAACACCCGCTGGAGGGCGGCCCGGATGTCCGGATCGTCCGTTTCGCTCAGACCGGCGAACACGATGCGGTACAAGCCGCGTTCGCCGTGATGGGCCGCCTCGTACGCGAGCACGCGCCGCGCCGACGTCCGCCCGCCGTCACCCCGGGCCAGCAGCGCCTGCCAGGCATTGGAGGAAACGCGGTAGACGAAATCGAGGGCGGCAATGAACATCGCCTTCTTGTCCGGCCAGAGACGATAGAGGATGTTCTGCCGCACGCGGCACCGGCGGGCCAGCTCGGCCGTGGTCGTTCGCCGATAGCCCAACTCCGCAAAGGCATCGGCGACGACGGGGATGAACTCCTCGCGCCGCTGGTTGACCTGACTCGGTCGGGGCATACTCGGCTCCGGCAGCCGGCCGCGGGGCGGCACTGTAAGCAAACGCTTACAATATAACCCATGCTCCCCGCCCTGTCCAGTCGGGTCCGCCGTCCTGACAAGAATTGACACCCATCCCCCAAGGGCATGGCGGCGCTGTGCTTGGCCAGGCCACACTACCCCGGCATGGCGGCGCTGCGTTTGGCCAGGCCACCCTGTCCCGACGTGGCGGCGCTGCGTTTGGCCATGCCACGCCCCCGGCCTCTCGCATTCGCTATTCGGTATCCGTGCTTCGGCTCATAGCCGACGGCGGCGGGAGGGTCGGAACCGGCTGCCGAGGGTCTTGGGGGGCAGCTTACGTTCCGTCGAGCCGCCCGCTTCGCTGAAAACCGGCGCTTGCAGGCGCGAGACTCGCTGGGGCGGTAGGGCTGGTGGCGGGCCTGCGTCGCGCGGCGGGCCCGACGCGGTGAAACCCTCGATCTGCCGCGGGAGGATTTGCTTGTTGATCAGGCTCTCGATGGCCGTGAGCTGCTTGCCCTCCTCGCGCGTGGTGAGCGTGACAGCTATCCCCTTGGCCCCCATGCGGGCGGTGCGCCCGATGCGGTGCACATAGCCTTCGGAGTCGGCGGGAATGTCATAGTTGATGATGTGCGTGATGGCGCTGATGTCGATGCCGCGGGAGGCTAAGTCGGTGGCCACCAGCACGCGGATGCGGTGTTTGCGGAACCAGTCCATGACCTGGTCGCGCTTGCGCTGGACCAGGTCGCCGTGAATCTCCCGGGCGCTGACGCCGGCGTCGTGCAGTTTCTTGGCGAGCTTGCGCGCCGCGTGACGCGTATTGCAGAAGATGATGCAGGTTGGGTAGTCCTCCTGCTTCAGGAAGAGCGAGAGCAGGCGAAACTTGTCCCACGGATCGACGGTGATGTAGTACTGCTCGACGCTGTCGACGGTGAGTTCATCGCGCGAGACGTTCACCTCCATCGGGTCCGTGGCATAGCGGTTCGCCAGGTGCTTGATGTCATCCTCGATGGTGGCCGAGGTGAAGATCGTCTGGTGCCGCTGGGTGACGCGCTGGAGGATCCACTGGATGTCGTCTCGAAAGCCGATGTCCAGCATGCGGTCCACTTCGTCGAGGATGACGTGGCGGACGCTGCTTACGTCGAGCGCGCGGCGGCTCATGAAGTCCATAACGCGCCCCGGCGTGCCCACCACGAAGTGCGGCTTGCGGCCTAGGTGGTGCAACTGGGTGGCCACCCGCTGCCCGCCGTAGATGGCCGCCACGTGCAGGCGCGTAAACTCCGCGAAGCGGGTCACCTCCCCCGCCACCTGGATGGCCAGCTCCCGGGTGGGCACCAGGCACAGGGCCTGCACCCCGCCGGCCGGGTCAAGCTGCTGCAGCACGGGCAGGGCGAACGCGGCCGTCTTGCCCGTCCCCGTCCGGGCCTGGCCCATGACGTCCCGCCCCGTCAGCGCCGGGGGGATCATGCCCTTCTGGATGTCGGTCGGCTCCTGGAACTGCATCTTGGCCAGCGCTTGCAGGAAGCGGGTCTCGACCCCGAGATCGGCGAAAGCGGCTGGAAGTTCAGGTGTCTTCTTCATTATTCTCTTTGCAACAGCATGCCGCGGCACGCGGAGCCGCACTATACGGGGTCCCGGGCCCACTGTAAATGGCGGGTGGCATGGTCAAGCCCAGCGCCGCCATGCCGTCAGGGGGTGGCGGGCGTGAACGGTGGGCCGCGGGTGGCATGGCCAAGCGCAGCGCCGCCATGCCGTCAGCCGGGCGAGCAAGCCGCGGATGCGATGGTCCGCCGCCCGGCCGGCGGGCACCTGCGGCTTGGGCTGCTGCCGGGTTGCCCCGCGCGGGCGTCGCGGACGAGCGGCCCGCCTCACACGTCAGGCCGGCGGCGTTTGCGGTAGTAGCGGGCGGGCACGTCGTTGCGGTACCCCAGGCGTTCGAAGAGGGCGGCCGAGGCGTCGTTCTCCGGCTCGATGAGGGCGGCGAAAATCTCGATGCCGGCAGCCAGCAGGGCGGCCTCACAGGCGCGCACAAGCTGCTGGGCGATCCCCTGTCGGCGATACGCTGGCAGCACGGCCAACCGGTTGATCCATCCCTTGCGCTGGTCGTGAGAGCCGAGGACGACCCCCACGACCCGCCGGCCGTGCTGGGCCACCAGGTAGAGGCCGTGGAAGTGCTCAAGCTGCCGGCCGAACGCCTCCTGGGACTCCCGCCCCTCCTGGCAGAAGGAGAGCCCGACCGCCTGCCAGACCGCGACAATCGCATCATAGTCTTCGGTCCGGGCCGGACGGATGCGTACTTCGTCACTCGTCTGGGCGTTGCTCATCCGTTGCTCCCGCCGCAGGTGCGCCCTACCCCTGGAGGAAACGCATGCCCATCATTTGCGAGAAGTTGAAGAGGGCGTGGGCCACGATGGCCGGTACCACCGACCGCCGCCAGATCGTCACCACGCTGAGTACCACCGACAGAGGCGCGATGAACAGCAGCGCTGCCGGGACCTGGTCCCCCAGATGGGCGGCCGCAAACAGCGCGGTCGAGACGACCACCGCGACCCACCAGCTTCCCGTCAGGCGGCGCAGTCGCGTCATCAGCATGCTTCGGAAGATCAGTTCCTCGCAAGTGCCGACCATGATCATGAGGAGCAGCAGATGCGTCCACGGCATGTCCGGCGGCAGCAGGTCGCCGAGGCGTTCGGCATTGCTGCCCATCTGCTCCGCCAGCCCGGGCACGACCCACAGCAGTAAGAGCAGAGGCGGGTAGATCAGCAGGTAGGCGGCCACCAGCGCGGCCACACCCGCCAGCACGTTGAAGCCGAGGCCCCGGCTCTCCAACCCCAGCGACGCGGCCGGGTTCGGCCGCCTGCGCACCAGCAGCGCGAGCACCCCGACCGTGGCGACGAGCCGATACGCCGTGATCGGCAGCATCCACTTACCCAACCCCACCAAGTCCTCGTCGGACGATACCGCCAGCCCCACCATGAGCTCCATGGGAACGATGAGCCCCAGGAACAACAGCGCGAACAGGACAATCTCCCCCAGCGCCGCCCACCGTGGATACCCCACCAGCAGGATGGGATGGGCCACGCTGGGCGGCGTGCCGCCCACTGCCACCGGCGCCGCCACCGGACGCGCCCAGCCGACGGCCGGAAGCGTCTGCGCGGCCGAGGCGTGCACCTCATGCTGGTCCTGTTCGTCCGGCACCGGATTGGCTACCCCGTGGATGACTGGGGCTCCGCGTCAATGGCCCCGCATTGTAGGGTCGGTCGCCGCGGTTTCCACTGGGGTGCGAACGTGGGCCCGCGCCCGGCGGACGCGAGTGCTGTCCGTGCGCAGATGCCCAGCCATCGCGCTCGCACCCGTTGGCCAGGCGGTCCACGGTGACCACACGGACGAGGTCGAGCAGGTGACGCAGCCCCCTTCCCCGCGGACGTGTGGCGCGGCCTGCTCAACGAGACGCGGGCGCGCCCGTTCCCCCGGCGGCGCCTCCACCGGCACGAGACGCACTATCCGCCTCCATCAATTGGCGGAGAACCGCACCGAGGTTGTAGCCCGCGGTGCTGGTCTCGATGACTCCGGCTTCGGTCCCGACGGCCCGCCATGACACACACAGTTGGTCGGCCACGTAGTCATAGGTCACGTCGGCCCGTTGGGCGGCCGGGTTGTACACCACGTCGACCTGCGACAGCAGAAACCCCTCGTGGAGCAGCTCCTCAAGCACGGCCGGCAGCGTCTGCGCGTCACGGGCGACCACGACGAAACGCACGTGCCGCCTTTCATACTTGTAAATGTCATAGGTCTTGATGTTCTTGACGATGTGTCCCAGCAGGTCCGTGGACCCCTCACCGTAGACACGGTCGAACGGGCTGATGTGGGCCAGGTACGCGAAGCGTCGTGGATACGCGGCGATGAGGGCCGTGCACGTCGAGACGCCTCGGGTTTGCAGGGCCTCACCCGCCTGAGCCTTCACGAACTCGTCCATATCGACCTTCAGCAGGCGGGGTGCCGGGGCGGCGCATGGCCCCCCCGGTGGCGCGGGCTGCGCCGCCCGGGCCAGCAGGGGCGGGAGGTATTCCGCCTGATGCTCCCGGAAGTGATCCGTGAGCACCTCTGCCTCGTCAATCTTGGCAATAATGAGCCATTCACTGCTTAGAAAGCGAAACACGTCGAAGGAGCTGAGCGCCCGGCAGCCGCGGTAGTCGGTGATGATCCGGTTGCCCGCGCGTTCGGCGAACTTCGTGCGGATATTGTCCGGGTTCAGGTGCATCGAGAGGATGGTGGACTGGCCGATGAAGCGCGACTGGGTGAGCATGTACTGCTCTTTGTTGACCAGGAACACCTCCCCGGTCGCCCCCAGTTCGTCCGACCCGGCGAAGATGGAGTTGATCTTGTTAATCGCACATTGCAGGATCAGCCAGCCGAGGTGTTCCCCGTCCGCGAGCACGGGCTGCACGAAGAACGCCGCCGGCTCGTCCGAGGGGAAGAAGTACTGGAAATCGACAAACGCGCCCTGGGGCTGCTCACGCAAGAGCCGCGCCAGGTGGGTCTGGGCAAGCTCCCCGCTCAACAGGTTCCGTTGGTACTCCGCCTCCTTCCGAATCGTGTAGAACACGTCTCCCGCGCGTCCCACGAAGAGGATGTCGTAGAACTGCCGGTAGTTTTCCAGGTAGTAGCTGTCAATTGTTGCCTTGTACTCGTCGATCGCCCGCACCGCGTCCGCCGGCGGAGGAGCCTCCTGCTGCAACCGGTAATACTCCTGCTTCAGGCGGAAGAAATCGCGCAGGACGGGATCAGCGCCGGCCCGCGTCGCCAGGGCGTGCATGCCGTTGCAGAAGTCGAGCAGCCGCTGCTTCCTGTCGTCCCGGACGTGCGTCAGCCGGGCATAGGCCGCGTCGTATACTTCCTGCAGGGACGCCGCGACACCCGCGTCCCCGCCGCTTGCGCCAACGCACCCCATCGCCGCCGCGATCAGCGCATAAAGAGCAGGACGGTGCCGGTACTGGCGACGTAGTTCGGCCACGGTCGTCTTGTCCCCGCTGCGCCGCCCCCTCCCGCCCGGTCTTCACGAAGGCTCCCTGCCTTCCATCGGCAAACGGGTTCGTCCAGCCCAGCGTTTCGCCCGTCACAGCAACCCGGCCATAGTCTCCCCGATCGTGGCGGGGCTCTCGGCGACGACGACTCCCGCCTGCTGCAACGCCTCGATCTTGGAGGCGGCCGTGCCCTCCCCGCCGCTGATGATGGCCCCCGCGTGCCCCATGCGCTTGCCGGGGGGGGCGGTCCGGCCCGCGATGAACGCGACGACCGGCTTGGTGACGTGGCGTTCGATGTGCCTGGCGGCCGACTCCTCGTCGCTGCCCCCGATCTCGCCGATCAGCACCACGGCGTCGGTGTCCGGGTCCTCCTCGAACATATCCAGCAGTTCGATGAAGTTGAGCCCCTTCACGGGGTCCCCCCCGATGCCGACGCACGTCGTCTGCGCGATCCCGCGTTCGGTGCACTGCCAGACCGCTTCATAGGTGAGCGTGCCGCTGCGCGAGATGATGCCCACGGCGCGCCCCTTGCCGTCCTTCGCCTTGTGAATGTAGCCGGGCATGATGCCGATCTTGCATTCGCCCGGTGTGATGATCCCCGGGCAGTTGGGCCCGATCAGCAGCGTGCCTCTCTGGTCCAGGTACTCCCGCGCCTTCACCATGTCGAGGGTGGGAATCCCCTCCGTAATCAGCACCACCAGCGAGCAGCCGGCGTCCGCGGCCTCCAGGGCCGCATCCGCCGCAAACGAGGACGGCACGAAAATGAGCGACACGTCCGCGCCCGTGGCCGCCAGCGCGTCATGGCAGGTGTTGAAGACCGGCAGACCGTGTTCCGACGTCGTCCCCCCTTTGCCGGGCGACACGCCGCCGACGATCTTCGTGCCGTACTCGAGGCACCGGGCGGTGTGGAACGCCCCGGCCTTGCCGGTGATGCCCTGGCAGATGACCTTCGTATCACGATTGACCAGGATGCTCATGACCTTCCTCGCACCTTGCCGCTGCGATCCGGCGTTCAGCGCCGGTGACGCCGGCTGGATCTCCTGCCTCCCCGCAACCTCGGGCACGGGGCAGAGTGGTCCCCCCGCGCCGGCACGCCCGCGCCCACCCGTAGCGGATAGGGGCAGAGCGTCGCCCGGACGAACCGCCGCTCGCAGTATGGCATGATGGGAACCGGATGTCCACGTCCAGCGACAAGGCCGGGCTTGCGGTGCCCGACCCCTCTCCCCTCGGGAGAGGGGCAGGGGTGAGGGCGGCGGACGCAACGACGCCCCCGGGTACGCAAACGCGCTTACCCGTCACCCGGAAGAACTGAACACGCACCGCGGTACGCCGCTGTTCGGTCTCAAGCGCTGCGCCGGGCGCGCAGGGGGCCGACGCCCCGTGAATCAAGCTGCGGGGGCGCCCGGTGCGTCCAGGGCCGCCTGCCCGGCGGCCAGCTCGGCAGCGTCGGCGGCCGCCTCCGCCCGCTCCTTCGCCCGACGGGCATCCTCCCGATACGCCCGGCACTCCTGGCGCGCGGCATCGGCGTCAGCACCGGCCGTGATCGCCTCCTGCTGCACACGCTCGACTTCCTGCTTCACACGCTCAACCTCCTGCTTCACGCGTTCAGCCTCCTGCAGCAGGATCGTGATGTGGGTGAACGTCTGCTCCGCCTGCGTCCGCAAGTCCGCCAGCGTTGCCAAGGCCTGCTGGCTGCGCGACCACTGACCCGCCCATTCCCCGGTGCACGCCCGGGCGAGTTGCTCGATGAGGGTTTGAATGCGCGCCACCGCCTCCTCGGCCGAGCCCGCTTCCATGCCCGGCGCCCGGGCATCCCCGGCCGGCATGCCGGCAGCCTCGCCCATCGCCGCTCCGAGCATGTCGAGCGCCGGCGTGGTCTCGGGCCTCCGTCCGCCGGGAGCCGCCCCATCCTCCGGCGCGTGTGACTCGCTCAGCGCAGAGGCGCCACCTTCGACGAGCCTCACGGTCTCGTCTCCGACAGCCGCCACGGGCAGACCATCGGCGGAGGAAGTCGGCCCGCCCGGTTCCCCGAGCCCTTGGCTGGATGCTTCCGCCACCGCGTTCGCCAATGCCGCCCCCGCGCTCGACAGGGCACGCAGCACGTCAGCCGACACCACTTCGCCGGGTGTCGCCTCCGCACCCCTGTCCGCGACGGCCTCCTCTACCATACCCGCGACCCCATCGACTGCCTCAGCCGCAGCCGGCTCCGCCGCCGCGGTCAACTCACTCGCCGCAGCCAACTCATCCTCGGTAACCGTCTCCATGCCTGCTGGGGCTTCGGCTGACGACATGGCCTCGAGGCCGGCAGCCGGCTCCATCTCCGCAAGGCACTCGTTGGCCGTTGATGATTCCGCAACCGCTGCTTCCCCAATAGCGTCAAACTCCGGGACCGACGCGGGCGGTCCTGCCGCCGCGGACGCCGCAGGTTCCACCGCGACCGGCGTGGCGGCTTCAACATCCGGTGCCGCAACGACCTCCACACTCGTTGCTACACTCGTCTCGACCGCTGGGCTCGCCCCCACGCCGGATTGGTCGGTCGGCGTGACCGCAGGCGTCACCTCCGCAACCTGCTGGGCAGGCGCAGCCGGCGGCCGCGGCGGTTCTACACGCGTACCGGGTTCGGCCTTTTGCGGTGACGCGACGGCCGCCGCCGGCACCTTCGCTACCGGAGGTACCTGCCCCGGCTGCACGGGAGGCGGTGCGGGAGCTGCGGGGGCCGACGCGGTCACCGGCGTGCCTTGCCCGGCTGCCGATTTCGCCGACACAGCGCGGCTTGCGCCCGACGCCGGTGCGGCCACGCCGCTGGCGATGGCCTCCTGGACGATGTTCTCAGCCTCTTGCTGAATACGCGACATGACAATGTCCTTTCGCAGCTCGGGAGCAGATTCGTCGATGGCGGCCATGGCCGTGCGCACCGCCGGGTGCCCAGCGTCCTCCAGAATTCGCGCCAGCTCGTCCCGGTCCTCAGTGGTGTAAGCAGCGGCCTTTGCGGCCTGAGGTAGCGCCGGCCCCCCGCGGCCGATGTGGAGGCTGCCGGACGCACCGGCTCTTGAGGCGTCCACATCGGGCCCCGAGTCTGTCACCAAGGTCTCACACGCCACCCCCGCCACCGCCTGGGCAATGCGGTCCAGCAGTTCGAGCTCCGTCCGCAGGCGTAGCGCGCCCTCGTAATCCCCGACGGTTACTTCTTCCAGGCGGCCCGCCCGCGGCACCACGCATGTCCGCGGGAATCCCGCGCCGCTGGCATCCGGTGGTGATGCCACGCGCCTCACCTCGACCTGTTGGTCCTCGAGCATTCGCGCTCTTCGCTCAGCGCGCCGCCGGCTTGCCCACCGTGACGCCCAGCGTCAACGGCTGCCCGCGCGGAATCCCCCAGGCCTGTGCACCGCACGGCCGCGTCGGTTTTATCGGCTCCACGCGAGGCCCACGTCAGCTACGCGAAGGGCATGTTCACGGCCCGGTTCCCCCCGACGCCCCGTCCGCACGACGCATGGTCCGATATTCCCCCACGCGGCAGCAGGGCTCGCCGTCAGCATCCGGCGTCGGCGGTTGCTGCTCCGTCGTCACGCCCAGCGGAGCGGCTCGGGGTCTGCCCTGGGACTCGCGGGCCGCTCTGCCTTTGCGGCTTTCGAGAAGGCGGCCTCGCACGCCACGGTGGGGCTAGATAGGGACCTCTGTATCGAGCCGACGTGGCCTGGCTATAATCGTGCCCCGATCAGGGCAGGCTCGCAGCCGGACCTCGACTTGGCACGGATGCATGCATGGGCGCGGCCACGCAACAACTCACCGACTACCTCGAACGTCTCCACGAGTTGCGCCGGCATGGGGCGTCAGAGGACTCCATCCGTGACGGGTTCCTGAGCTTCCTGCGCGCCGCGTTTCCGCGGGTGGAGGAGGCCGAGCCGATCGTGCTCGAGAAGCACATCCCGGGCCTGCGCGTGCGCGGCGGGTTCGCGGACGCCCTGTACGGCGACTTGATCCTGGAGTTCAAGCGGCGACTCGACGAGGTCGGCCGAGCGGACGGTCAGGCTGAACTTACCCGCTACATCACCAACCAGAGACACCCCGAACGATACCTTGGCGTCCTGACCGACGGGGAGACGCTCGAAGTCTATGGCCTCCGCGAGGGATCGCTGGGGAAGATCGACCAACTACGCCTGACCGCGTCCGACGCCGAGCGGGCGAGCCTCTGGCTCGACTGCTACCTGTTTCACGAGAAGAACCTGGTCCCCACCGCCAACGACGTTGCCCTGCGCTTCGGCGAGCGCAGCCCGAGCTTCTGGCGCACCCTGCGCGTGCTGGAGTCCCTCTGGCGACAGGCCGGCGCCGCGGCGCCCACGCAGACCAAGCTCGCCGAGTGGCAAAGCCTGCTCTCGATTGTCTACGGCTCCCGAGTCGGCGACGAGGACCTCTTTCTGCGGCACACGTACCTCGCCTTGTTCGCTCGGGTGCTGGCATTCGTGGCGCTCGGACGCCGCGCCCCCGACGGCGACGCGCTGGCCGGGGTGGTGACCGGAGAGGTGTTCGAGCGGATGGGGCTGGAGAACTTCGTCGGGGATGATTTCTTCACCTGGGTCGACGCGCCCGAGTGTCGCCCGCGGACGTACGGCATGCTGGCGGCCCTGGGTACGCGCCTGACGGTCGCCTACGACCTCAGCGCCATCAAGGAGGACCTGCTCAAGGAACTCTACCAGGAACTCGTTGATCCGGAGACCCGGCACGACCTCGGTGAGTTCTATACACCGGACTGGCTGGCGGAACTGACGCTGCGCGAGGCAGGCTTCCCCGGCCCCGGCGGTGCGTCGGACGGCGTGCCCTCGCTGCTGGACCCCGCCTGCGGGTCCGGTACGTTCCTTTTCACGGCCATTCGCCTGCTGCGCGAGTCCGGACGCGACGGCGCCGCCCTGGCGGACTTCTGCGCCCACCACCTCGCCGGGCTCGATGTCCACCCCCTGGCCGTCATCATCGCCAAGACGAACCTGGTGCTGGCGCTGGGCGACGACCTCTCGCGGTTCCAGCAGGTGTTCACACTGCCGATCTTCATGGCCAACACGTTGGGTCTTGAGTTGCCTCGCATGCAAGCCGCCCCGGAGGGGCGACCCATTCGCGTCCCCATCGACCTGGACGCCCTGGTGAAGCGTTCCGGCAAGTCGCGGCCCCGGATCGCGCCTGAGTTCCATATCCCACCCGCACCACCCGAACGGGCCGAAGTGCTCCACCAACTTGTCGACCACATTGTGGGCCTGGGAGACCCGGGCGTGGAGGAGAAGGACGCGCTCGCGGGGCTCGATGAACGATTGAACGAACTTACGGTCCCTCCGGCACACCGCCACTTCTGGCGCGACAATCTGCGTCTGATGCGCTGGCTTCTCGAACCGCCGGCTACGGACAGCGTTTGGCGGTTCATCCTGAAGAACGCCTACCAGCCCGAACTGCTGGCCCGCCGGAAGTTCGCCTTTGTGGTCGGGAATCCACCCTGGCTCTCCTACCGTTACATCGAGCGCCGCGACTACCAGCAACGAGTGCGGGAACTGGTGTTCTTCTATGAGCTGTTGGGGAAACGCCAGGCCCACCTCTTCACGCACATGGAGCTGGCCACCGTGTTCTTCGCCCTCGGTGCCGAGCGCTTCCTGGCCGAGCGCGGCACGCTCGCGTTCGTCATGCCGCGGAGCATCATAACCGGCGCGAAGCAACACGTCGCCTTCGCCGATCGCTACCTGCGATGCGCACGGCTCATCGTTGACTGCGAACGCGTGGCCCCGCTGTTCCACGTTCCGGCATGCGCGGTAATCTGGGAGCGAACACGGACCGCGCGTGGCAAGGACGCCGGGCGGGGGGCCCCGACCGTTCGGCTCCAGGGTGAGTTCCCCGTTCGCAACGCCTCGCTTGCCCAGGCAATGAAACACCTGGAACGCTCGGAAGGCGTCCACCATCCACCGGGCAGTACAGCGCCGAGCCCTTACTGGGAGCAAGTCACCCAAGGGGCGAGCATCGTTCCCCGCTGCCTCTGGTTCGTTTGCCCGCCCGCGACGGCGCGGCTTGTTGACAAGCGGCGTCCCTACCTGCAGACCGACTCGACGATTGAGCGCCAAGCCAAGCCGGCGTGGAAGGGCAAGCACGTCGAGGGCCCCGTCGAGGCGGACTTCCTCTACGCTACGTTGCTGTCGGACCACATGGTACCCTTCGGCTGGCGCCGTCTGTCCGTGGTAGTCCTGCCACTTGGAGAGAACGCCGATGGCGAGCGCCGGTTGCTCGATTCAGATGCAGCGGTCCGACTCGGGAAGCTGGGGCTCGCCGACTGGCTGCGCGCCGCGGCCGGACTCTGGGCGAAGCACGGGAAACACAGTCAGCGCATTCGGTCGGTTTCCGACAGGCTCGACTTCGGACGCTGCTTGACCCGGCAGCGCCCGTCCGGCGTTCTCAAGCTGCTGTACAACACCAGCGGGACACATCTGTGCGCCTGCCTCGTGGACGCCCGGTCGGAGTATCCGAAGACGATCTCTGGCTTGCCGGTTGGTGGGTTTGTTGCGCAGCATACAACCTACTGGTATGAGAGTGTGAAACCCAACGAAGCGCACTTCCTTTGCGCGGTGCTCAATGCCGCCACGGTGGACAGGGTCATCAAGCCCTTGCAGGCCAAAGGCGCGTTTGGGGCGCAACACGGGGGCGGTGAGCGACACATCTGCCGACTGCCGTTCGAGGTTCTGCCAATTCCGGAGTTCTCGGGGAGCGACGGTCGGCACCGCGAATTGGCGAAGCTCAGCCGGCGCTGCCACGACCTGGTAGGCAGGTTCCTCGCGGAGCCGGACGAGAAGACCATGAGTATGCCGATTGGGCGCCTGCGCACCCAGATTCGTCGGGAAGTGATCGCCGACGAACTCGCTCGAATCGACGCCCTGGTGGTGGAGTTGTTGGCCGAGCCCCCGGCCTCCTGACGGTCCCTCGCCTTGCGCCGAACAGTGGCGCCCGCGAGCCGCCCCTCGCCTCGCGGGAGACGGGCAGGGGTGAGGGCAAAGGTGCTCCGCTGAGGCACCACTCCCCGCCCGTCGCGCAGGAGGCGCTGAGCACGCACGGGCGGGACGCCCGGGCCACGAGAGAAGGTTGCCACGGGCGGGACGCCCGGGCCACGGGGCGGAGCGGCTGGTGAATCCGGAGAGCGACGCGTGGGCGCTGAGGTCGGCACGTTCCTGAGCGTAAAGGGGGTCCGGTTCGGGTATCCGGCGGGGCCGGAGTTCCTGGGACCCATCGACCTGCGCTTGGGGCGGGGTGAATGCTGGGCGATCGTCGGGCCCAACGGCGCGGGCAAGAGCACGCTGCTGCGTCTGCTGGCCGGGCTGCTGCGGCCGCGGCGGGGTACGATCGAGCTGGAAGGCGCGGCATTGGCGGCCCTGTCCGCGCGGGAGCGTGCCCGGCGGGTGGCGCTGATCCCGCAGCAGGTACGCAGCGACATCGAGGACACGGCCCGCGGACTGGTGCTGCTGGGGCGGTTTCCGCATCGCTCGTTCGGGCTCTTCGAGACGGCACACGACCTGGCCGTCGCGGAACGCGCGTTGGCGCTGACGGAGACGCTGGACTTCGCCGAGCGTCCTTTGTGCACGCTCTCGGGCGGTGAGGCGCAGCGCGTGCACGTGGCGGCCGCCCTGGCGCAGGAGCCGCGGCTGCTGCTGGCCGATGAGCCCACGGCGTCGCTCGACGTGCAGCATCAACTCACAATCTTCCGGATTCTGCGGGGGCAGGCGGTGCGGGAAGGCGTTACGGTGGTGGTGGTGACGCATGATGTCAATCTGGCGGCGCAGTTTTGCACGCACGTGCTGGTGCTTGATAACGGACGGATTGTCGCCTGTGGCCCGCCGGCGGAGGTGGTTCGCGCGCAGGTGCTGAGTCCCATCTACAACACGCCGCTGGTGGAGGCGTGTGCGCCGGAGGCACCGGCCGTGTGCTGGGTGGTGCCGCATGTCCTCGCAGGTGAGCAGGTTGGTGACCAGTCTCCCCGGTGCGGCCCCCTCACCCCGCCCCCTCCCCCGATGGGGGAGAGGGGTCTTGAAACGGCGCCTGAGAGCGTGAGGCGCCCCTCGGTTCATCAGTCCCCCAGGTCTAAAGACCTGGGCCACCCGCGGGACGACTTGGGCCACCCACGGGACGACCTGGGCCACCCCAAGGGAGGTGGCCGGGGATGAAAGTGATGTCGGCCGGGGGATATGCGTGGCGAGTGGGACTTTGCGGAGTGTGCCTGGCCGGTCTGCTGGTGCTCAGTCCGGGGATCGGCGTGACCAGCGCGTCGTTCGGCTGGGTCGATGCGTGGCGGGCGCGGCTTGGGTTGCCGATCGCCACGGAGGAACTTGCGGATCGGCCGCTGGTGGACGTGGACGGCGATGGGCAAGTCTCGGCCGCGGAGCTGACCGACTATGCCGACGTGGCCCGCTACATCGGCTTCGAGCTGCGTTTCGCGCGGAGCCTGCTTGCGCTGCAAGTGGGGATCACGCTGGCGTTGTGCGGGGCGACGTTTCAGACGCTGTTCCGCAATCCGCTGGCGACGCCGTACACACTGGGGATCGCCAGCGGCGGAGCGTTAGGGGCGCTCATCGCCATCAAGGCCGGCTGGGAGTTGTCAGTGTGGGGTGTCTCGAGCACGGCCCTGTGCGCCTTCGTCGGCGGGCTCGGGGTCGTGGGGGCGGTGCTGTGGCTGGCGCGCGGCGCGCGCGGGCTGACCTCCAACGAGATGCTGCTGGCGGGCGTGACGATGGGGTTGTTCTGCTCGGCCATGATGATGGTGGTGACCGTTCTGGCCGACGAACGACAGGTCTTCGAGGTCATCCGCTGGATGATGGGTTCGCTCGACGCGATCTCCACGACACGCAGCGCAATGCTCTGGCCGTTCATTCTGCCAGCGTGGGTCGTGCTGATCGTCAGCGCTCGGGCGCTCGATCAGTACCGCCTGGGGGATGAGTTGGCGACCACGCGCGGGGTCAACGTGCGCCGGTTGCAGATTGGGTGCGTGCTGGTGGCGACGTTGGCGGTAGCGGCGGTGGCGGCCGTGTGCGGGCCGATCGGATTTGTGGGGCTGGTCGTGCCGCACATCGCGGCGTTGCTGTTCGGGTCGGACCGGCGGGTGGTGCTGCCGGCGTCGGCGCTGCTGGGGGGGGCGTTCCTGATCGTGTGCGATTGGGGTGCGCAGTTGGCGATGACGGCGGCCGGGGCGGTCACCGGGCGGGAGTTGGGCGGAACCGTGCTTCCGGTGGGGGTGGTGACGGCCGCGGTGGGCGTGCCGGTGTTCCTGGTGCTGCTGCGGGCACGGCGGGGTCGCGGCGGGCAGAGCCCGCCCTACGGACGGTGATGCGTAGGGCGTGGTTGTTGGACCGGCGGCCCGCTTACGCGTTCAGCGCTTCCCGGTGTTGCGGAGACGCATGCCTGGGCATCGGGGAGCGTCTTCACCACCGCAGCCCTCACACCTACCCCTCTTACGGGGGGAGAGGGGTTCAGGCCCCGTGCGGGTTGGCTTGACCCGTAGGTGGCGTCCCCGTCCAATAGGGTGCCGCCGGGTTTGGTGAACCTCAGAAGCGGATCGCGCGCCCGCCGGAGGCGGCTCGCTTGCCCCCTGGACGCGGGTCGCTCACGCGCCGGGAACGGGTCGTCTGTCTGTACGAGGCGGGTCGGTTGGCTGCCGGAGTCGGTTGCATGGCCGAATGCGCTGGCGAATCCGGGTTTCCCCTGACGCCCGAGCACAGGCTGCTGTTGCAGATTCGTGATACGCTTTACGAGGGAAACTGGGAAGACTTCGTGCACGACCTGCGGGCCCGGCTGAACGACGAACCGCACGTATTCGAGATCGTGCCACCCTCGCCCGCCATGAAGGCGACGATTGCGGGTCACTTGGCCTTGATCGAGGAGATGGCGGCCTGGGAGCGTGACCACGACGTAGTACTGAAGCCTGGGTGAGGTTGGCCGGAGGGGCGGGGTCGATTACACTGACGCCCGTGACGGGAGCCGCCTGGGGAACAAGCCAGGAGGAGCGGGGGGGCTGGGAAACGGTGCGTCGGGGGTATTCCCCGTCGGCCACGGGGGGGGCGACGCGACTTCGGGTCAGTAAGCTGCGGCCGGGGCGGTGCAAGACGCGGTAGGCCCTGCCGGGCGGCGGGGCGGTGGGTTCCTCGCGGAGAATGCGGGCATGAAGTGGGCAGTTGGGCTAGTGGGGGCCGGCGTGGCGGCGGTGGTGCTGGTCGGGTTGGGCGGTTGCGGGCGACCACACCCCGGCGCCGGCGTGACGCACAGGGAGCAGATTGAGTCGGCGGCGTATCGCACGCAGTGGGCGACGCGGGCACCCGTGCGCCGCGGCGATGCCGTGAAGAGCTGCTACCTGGTGGATGACAACCTCTACGTGCTTACGCACGGCGGGGATGTGTTTGCCCTGCACGCGGAGCACGGCCTGCTGCGCTGGGGTGCCAGCCTGACGGAACGAGACTACACGGTCTACCCGCCGACACACCTGCAGACGCCGGATGGCCACGGGCCGGTGCTGTTCGTGACGACCACTCGGCTGTGGGTGCTGGACCGATACTCCGGCGACGTGCTGCTGTCGGTGCCCACGCCGTTTCCGCCCAGTGGCAGCGGGGTCGGCGACGAGCGTCGGCTGTACCTGGGCAGCACGGACGGGCACGTGTACTCACTGGCCTGGAAGCACGCCCTGGGTACGGAACCCAAGGAGCGATGGCGGGTGATGGTGGGTAGTCCCGTGGCCGGCGGACTGGTGTGGCAGGCCCCGGACGATCTGTATTTTGCCACGCAGACGGGGGCGGTGGTGCGTTGCGGGGCACGCCAGAAGTCGTTCGGCTGGGTGCAGCGCGTGGGAGGCAACGTGGTGGCGGACGTCTTCGTGGATGACACGGGCGTCTACGCGGCCAGCCTCGACCGTTCGCTGTATCGGCTCGAAGAGGCAAGCGGGGCGGTCCTGTGGCGGTGTCGGTTTGCGGACCCGTTGCGCAGCAGCCCGGTGACCGTGCACGAGACGTGCTACCAGTTCAACGAACGCGACGGACTGAGCGCCGTGGACATCAACACGGGGCTGGTTCGGTGGCAACGAGGTGACGGCTTGAGCGTGGTCGGCGCAGCTCCGGGCGAGGTCGTGGTACGCACGTCGGGCGGGGCGATTGAGGTGCTCGACGCGGCCACCGGGGCGACGCAGCGCGGGTTTGACGCGTCGGACGCGCGGGTGGCGGCGTGCAACCTGCGCGACTCGGCCGTCTATCTGGCCGCGGGTGACGGACGGGTGGAGTGTCTGCGTCCCGAGGGGGTGCCGTACCTGCGGCAGCAGGAAGTGGCGGCCTCGCGGGCCCAGCTTAACCGGGCCCCGCGCGGGACGGACGAGCTGATCGCTCCGCCGCCCGCGCTGCCGCCGGCACACGATGCCGATCCGTTGCGCAGTTCCGTGGATCGCCGGCCGTAGAGCGGCTCGGTTGCTAATCAGGAGAGGCCCCCAGGCTCATGACTCATCCCCAAGTACGGCGGGCGTTGCTGAGCACCTATGACAAATCGGGCATCGTGGAGTTCGCCCGAACCCTGAGCGTGGACTTCGGCGTGGAGCTGATCGCCACGGGCGGTACCGCGCGCCTGCTGAAGCAGCACCGGTTGCCGGTGACGCTGGTGGAGCAGATCACGGGTTTCCCGGAGATGCTGGACGGGCGGGTCAAGACGCTGCATCCGAAGATCCACGCGGGCATCCTGGCCGACCGTGACAACCCGGAGCACCTGCGGCAGCTTGAGGCCGCGGACGTCGTGCCGATCGACCTGGTGGTCGTCGATCTTTATCCGTTCGAGGAAGCAGTCGCGCAGCCGGGCTGCTCGCCGGCGACGGCCATTGAGATGATCGACATCGGGGGTCCGTGCATGCTGCGGGCGGCCGCCAAGAACCACCGGCACGTGCTGGTGGCATCCGACGCGCACGGGCGGGAGCTGTGCCTGGCGTACCTGCGCGGCGAAGTACCGGGCGACGAGCTGACGTTGCGGCAGGAGCTGGCCGCGTTGGCGTTCAACCGCACGGAGGAATACGACGCGGCCGTCTGCACCTACCTGACCGAAGCGGCCCTGGGGCGACAGCCGGCGGCGCCGGGCGAGAGTGAAGAAGCGCCGTTTCTTACCGAGAAGGGGCAGGGGCTCATCCAGGTGCTGGAGGAGTCGCAGCCGCTGCGTTACGGCGAGAACCCGCATCAGCAGGCGGCCTACCTGGCGCTGTGCGGAGCCGAACTGGTGGGCGTGGCCCCCGCGTCTCAGGTCGCGGGCGACGAGGTGTCCTTCAACAACCTCGCCGACGCGGACGCCGCCCTGCGGCTGGCTACGGAGCTTGCCTGCGCGGGCCGTGGCCTGCTCGGTGAGGAGGAAGGCCCGCCGCCGTCTGTCTGCGTGTTCATCAAGCACGGCAACGCCTGCGGCGCGGGCGTGGCGGACGACCCGGTCGAGGCGTATCGCCGGGCGTATCTGGGTGATCCCAATGCGGCCATGGGCGGCGTATTGGCGTGCAACTTCGCCGTCGACGCCCAGTTCGCCGCGGCAGTGATGGATTCCTACGATCGCTGGGGCAAGGCGGCCGGCGCGGGCGGGTTCTTCGTGGAGGTGTGGGTAGCCCCGGCCTTCGACGACCATGCTCTTGGTCACGTCCGCGATGCGAAGAAATGGGGCCGCAAGGCCCGCCTGCTGGCGGTCGGCGACCTCGACACGGAGTCCGAGTCGGCCGAGCTCGATTGCCGCCAGCTTACCGGCGGCATGCTCGTGCAGACGCCCGACCTGGTCGGACTCAACGAAGATGAGTGGAAGCTGGTGACGGATCGCCCGCCCACCGCGCGGGAGCTGGCGGACCTGCGGCTGGCGTGGCTGATCTGCAAACACACGCGCAGCAACGCGATCACTCTGTGTAGAGATGGCATGCTCATCGGCAACGGCGCGGGGCAGATGTCGCGGGTGATGAGCTGTCGGATCGCCACCTGGCTGGCGCAGGAGAATGGGCATGCGGAGCGGCTGGGCGGGGCGGCCGCGGCCTCCGACGCCTTCTTCCCCTTCCGGGACGGTCCCGACCTGCTGCTGGCGGCCGGCGTTACCGCCTTCATCCAGCCCGGCGGCTCCAAGCGCGACGCCGACACGGTAGCCTCCTGCAAAGAGCGCGGGGCGGCGATGATCTTCACCGGCACGCGGCACTTCCGGCATTGAGGCGGCGCACCATGAATCCCCGTGAATCGCGCCCGGTCGCGCGGGATGCGGTCCGTGCTTGTCGTCGTGGTAGACGGCGGAACACGGAGCGGCTATAGAAGCCGGGATGCCGACGTTGGAGGCACAATTGCGGGAGCAGCTTCTCGCGGACCTGACGGAGCCGCAGCGGGAGGCCGTCACGTGTACCGACGGGCCGCTGCTGGTACTGGCCGGGGCGGGCAGCGGCAAGACGCGGGTGATTACGCGGCGGGCGGCTTACCTCGCCGGCACGGTCGCGACGCCGGCGCAGGTGCTGGCCATCACGTTCACGAACAAGGCCGCCCGCGAGATGCGCGAGCGCATCGACGCCCTGAGGTTGGCCGGCGGACTGCCGGTGGCGACGTTTCACGCCTGGTGCGCCCGCACCCTGCGTATCCACCACGAACGGGCCGGCGTGCCGCGTGAGTTCACGATCCTGGACACCGACGATCGACGCAAGGTCATCAAGGACGCGACCCTCGCGGCCGAGTTGTCCCCGACGAACTTCCCGCCGGCGCGGGTCGAGAACCTCATCTCGCAGGCCAAGAACGCCCTGCGGCTGCCGGACCGCTATGAACAGCAGGCGGTCGATTGGGAGCAGCGAGCGGTGGCCCGCATTTACGCGGCGTATGAGAAGCTGCTGAGGCGGATGGCGTGCCTGGATTTCGACGACCTGCTCCTGCGCCTGGCCCTGCTGCTGGCCGAGGACGCCGAGTTGCGCGACCGGCTGGAGGAGCAGCACCGCTACCTGCTCATCGACGAGTACCAGGACACGAACGCGGCCCAGTACCAGATCGCCCGGCTGCTCACCCAGCAGCGGCGCAACCTGTGCGCGACGGGGGATCCGGACCAGTCCATCTACGGCTGGCGTGGGGCGGACATACGCAACATCCTGTCCTTTGAGCATGACTACCCGGAGGCCCGCGTGGTGCGGCTGGAGCAGAACTACCGCTCGACGCAGCGCATCCTGGCGGTGGCGGACGCCCTGATTTCAGGCAACGTGCGTCGCAAGCAGAAACGGCTGTGGACGGAGAACCCGGCCGGGGCGGCAGTGCGCGTCGTCGAGTGTGAGACGTATGCGGACGAGGCCGAACTGGTGGCGCGGGAGATCGGGCAGGCAAAGACGGCCGGCACCCGCCTCGACGACGTGGCGGTGCTCTATCGCGTCAACGCCTTGAGCCGCGCGCTCGAGGAAGCGCTGCTGCGCGCGGGGATTCCTTACCAGATCGCGCGCGGGGTGGAGTTTTACAACCGCAAGGAGATCAAGGACGTCCTGGCGTACCTGCGGGCGCTGGTCAACCCGGCCGATGAGGTGTCGCTGTTGCGGGCGATCAACGTGCCGCCGCGGGGCATCGGCGAGACGACCCTGGAGCGGCTCGTTGGGCACGCGCGGGCTGCCGGTCGGACGGTGCTGGAGGTGATCCAGGCGGACGATCTGCAAGCCGTAGGGCGGGTGGCGGCGCGGGTGCGCGAGTTCGGCGTGCTGTGGGCGCAGTTACGGCCGCTGCTGGAGGGCCCGCCGTTTGCCGCCCTCGGCGCGGTGCTGCGGGAAAGCGGGCTGCGGGCGTACTATGGCGAGGAGAACGACCCGGACGAGGGGCGGCGCCGCAACCTGGATGAGCTGCTCAATGCCGCCCGCGAGTACGAGTTGCAGCAGCCGGAGGCCACCGTGCTCGACTGGCTCGAACACACGGCCCTCATCGGCGACGTGGATGCCGTGCGCGAGGGGACCGGGACGGTGACGCTCATGACGTTGCACGCGGCCAAGGGACTGGAGTTCCCGGTTGTCTTCATCATCGGGCTCGAGGACGGGCTGTTGCCGTTCCGTCGCGAGAACGATCAGCCCGCTGACGACGAGGAGGAGCGGCGGCTGTGCTTCGTGGGGATGACACGGGCGCGCGAGGTGCTGACGCTGACGCGGGCGCGCCGACGCATGCTGCGGGGGAAGACGGAGTACACGACGCGCAGCGAATTCCTGGAGGAGGTACGCCGGGCAGGCGTGGAGTGGATCAGCACGGAGACGACCTCGCCAAGCCGGAGCCGGCACCCGGACGCGGGCGCGTTGCCCGAGGACGCGGAGGAGTGGGCTGTCGGCACGCTGGTGCGCCACCCGCGTTACGGGCTGGGGCGTATCGAGGAGATCGCGCGCGGCGCCCGGCGGACGCACGTGCGGGTGCTCTTCGAGAGCGGGCATGAGCAGGCGTGGGTGCTGGAGTTTGCCGACCTGACGCGGGTGGACTTCCACGAAGTGGACTGAGGAATCCGTCATGGAACATGCCGTCATCATGGCCGGGGGGGGCGGGACGCGGCTGTGGCCGCTGAGTCGTGCGCAGCGCCCCAAGCAACTGCTGCGTCTGTTCGACAAGGTCAGTCTGTTGCGGCTCTCTTATGAACGGGCGGCCGCCCTGCTGCCTGCCGAGCGCATCTATGTAATCACGCTGGCCGGGTACCTGCCGCTGGTGGCTGAGGAGTTGCCCGAGCTGCCGGGCGAGAACCTGCTCGACGAGCCCGTGCCGCGCGACACGGCCAATGCCGTCGCGTTGTCCGCGGCCATCCTGGCGCGCCGCGATCCGGACGCGGTCCTGGCGGTGTTGACGGCCGACCAGCTTATCAGCCCGCTCGCTGAGTTCCGCCGGGCGGTCGAGACGGGATTGCGGCTCGCGCGCGAATACCCCGATGCGCTGGTGACGTTCGGCATCCGGCCGCAACGGGCCGAGACGCAGTTCGGCTACGTGCGGCGCGGGAAGGCCCTGGCACCGGGTGTGTATGAGGTTGAGAAGTTCACCGAGAAACCGACGGCCGAAACGGCTGAGCAGTATATTCGCAGCGGCAACTATTACTGGAACAGCGGCATGTTCGCCTGGCGGGCGGAAACGATCCTGGCTCAACTGCGGGAGCGTCTGCCGGCCGCACATGAGGCGGGCGTGCGTCTCGCGGCGACCTGGGGCACGCCGCAGGGACAGCGCGCGTTGGCGGAAACGTACCCCGCGTTGCCGAAGATCAGTATCGACTTTGCCGTGCTGGAGCAGGCGCCGCGGGTGCTGGTGGTGGAGATGGACTGTCAGTGGCAGGACGTGGGCTCCTGGGCGGCGCTGGCCCGAGCGTTGCCGGCCGACGCCGATGGCAATGTGAACGCTGCTGGGCAGGTCGTCCAGCTTCGCTCGCGCGGCAACCTGGTCGTCTCCGAGCAGGCGCACCTGATTGCCACGCTGGGCGTGCAGGACCTGGTGATCGTGCATGCCGCCGATGCCACGCTCATTTGCCACAAGGATCAGGCGGCGAACCTGAAGGAGCTGTTGGGATTGATCGGCGAAGGGCGCACGTGAATAGCGAATGGCGAATAGCGAATAGCAAATGAAGGGGGCGACAGGCTGTGTAGGGTGGGCATCGCCCACCACGACAGCCGTGCGGGGTGGGCATCGCCCACCGGACCGTCCACCGGCGGATTGTTACTTTCGATGTCTCGGTTTCTGGGTATTGACTACGGTACGAAGCGCATCGGTCTGGCGATCGGCGACACGGTCGGGCGCCTGGCCACGCCGCTGGCTACGCTGGAGGCACCGGAGCCTCCGGACCGCCAGGTCGAGGCGGTGCTCACCTGCGCGCGGGAGTACGAGGTGGATGCCTTTGTGGTCGGCTTGCCGCTGAACATGGACGACACGGAGGGTCCCCAGGCGCAGAGCGTCCGGCGCTTCGGCACCGCCCTGGAGGCGGCCGGCGGTTTGCCTGTCCATTATTGTGATGAGCGTCTTTCCAGCCTCACCGCCGATGAACTGATGCAGGGCACGGAGTTGACGCGTAAGCAGAAGAAACGCCGGCGCGATCGCCTGGCGGCGCAAGTCATGCTCCAGGCTTTCCTCGACGCCGCCCCGTCGGCGTAGCATCCGCCCCCTGCGGCCAACGCCACGCTGCTTCGGCGGTTGCTCGTCAGGTGCTTCGTGCGGCAGGGACCGGGGCTTTCTTGGGCGGGACGAGGAACTGCGCCTGGCACTTGCGACAGACGTGTCCCCGCCCCCGGGCATTGTCGGGAACGACGTTGGTCTCGCCACACTTCGGGCACATGATGCCGACACAGTCCTTGGGCAACGCCACGGCGGGGCATTTCGGCGGGGGGGCGGGCGTCTTGGCGCGAGCGGCCGGCAGGATGTCGTCCTGCGGCTTGCGCGCCGGACGGCGGGCGGGCGCCAGCGCGGGCTTGCGACGGGGCGGGGCGGTGGCCGCGGGCCGCGCCGGCAGCGGCATGCCGCGCGCTGCCTCATAACAGTGCGTGAAGAGCAATTCATACTCCAGAGACTGGAGTTGCCGGATGATCTGCTCGGTGGCCTGCGACAGCTTCCCGGCGCGGGCCTGCTCGTACAGGTCAATGAACATGTACGGCTCCCACTCCCCGGCCTGCACCAGAATGCCTTTGAAGCGGGCCAGCAGCGGATCCACCCCTAGCCCGATCAGTTCGCCGGACTGCTGGTGCAGCACCGACAGGATCACGTGGGCGCCGAGTTGGGTGTAGAGGGTCTTGCTGTTGTCCGGCTGGCCCGCGTGGCGAGCAGCCAGCGCGTCAAGGTAGATTCGCTCCTGCGGCGGTGCGGTCCGGCCCCAGGTGGCGCAGTCGGCGAGGTGCCCATTCCAGAGATACAGCAGCGCCCGCACGGCCGCCGCCATCGGCTGACTCGCCACGGACGCACAGCCGAGCAGCTTGGTGTCATCTCCGAGTCCGTTGAGCATTTCCTTGGCGAGGCGGACCGGCTTGGCGGACCACTGCAAAGGTGGCAGTTCGGCCCCCCGCAACAACAGCAAGGACGCCACCTCCGGCGCAAGCTGGGAAGGATCAAGCCTGAGCATGATAAGACCGCACCTTGTGAGACAATGGACCCCTGACGCGTGCTCCCGGCAGCCCGTTGGAGAAGCAGCGTCGGCCCCCCGGGCCGACGTAGAAGGTGTCAGGTACACCGGTCCGCGCGGCACCGACTGCGGACGCGAGACCCTCAACAGGCTGCCCGTGTTGTATCGGTGTCAACGTGGGTCGGCTTGGGTGGGTACGTTCGCGCCGCGTGCGAACCGTTGGGAAACCGGCGAAGTATCGGACTGTCACCCGTCAGCCGGCCGGGACGCTCGCGTCCACCGGTGCAGCCACCCGGATGATACAGGTCTCGCGCGTCGGCAATGCCCGCAGGGTCACGAGCGTCGTGGCGGACCCCGCCCGGTAGACCCACTGCGGGGGGCTCAGCACCCGTTCATTAACCCGCACCTCGCGAGGGGGCGCGGTGCCGACCAGTTCCAACACCGTATCGCGGCGGAAGGGCACGACGGCCGGTTCGCCTGCCAATGGCCCGACGTGGATTTCGTGCGCGCCGCCGTCCAGCGGGGCGTACTCCAGGTGGGTCCAGGCGTAGCGCCCGCCCTGATAGGCATTGGTCTCGCCGTCATCGTGGTAACAACGGGCGCTCCCGGCCGGCCCGGCGTGCACGCGTACGTGTAGGGCCCGCTCGGTCTGGCGGCTGTACAGGCAACCCGGCGGCGCCATCGGCACCGGCACGCCCGCGCGGACGAACACGGCCATCATGTCCAGCGGCAGGCTCAGCGTGAGCTCCACCGGCCCCACGTGCACGGCGCCGGTCAGCAGGTGGCACCAAGTCCCCGGCGGCAGCCAGACCGTAACGTCGGCCACGCGCTGCGGGCCGGTGCCAGGTTGGGTCACCGGCGCCACGAGCAGGTCATCGCCGAACAGGAACTGCCCCTCGGCCCGGTAGGCGCGTTCCTCGTCGGGATACGCCAGGTACACTGGTCGTACCAGCGGCAGGCCCGTGTCGTACGTCCGGCGGGCCATCGTGTAGATATACGGCAACAGGCGATAACGCAGGGCATACGCGCGTCGGGCGACCTCGTCAAACGGCGGTCCGTCCAGCCAGGGCCGGCGGTCGTTGTGGGCCGAGCGCGTGCTGTGCACCCTCAGCGCGGCCGTGAACGCCCCGAATTGCAGCCAGCGCACGAACAGCTCGGGATCCGTCCGCTCGTCCGCGTAGTGTCCGCCCAGATCGTGCGACCAGTAGGTCGCCCCGACGTTGCCGCCGGCTGCCGTGAACCGCACCTGGAAACGCAACACCTCCCAGCTCGCGTGCGTGTCGCCGGAGAAGTGCAACGGGTAGCGATGGTTGCCCCAACCGGCCCAGCGGCTCAGGAGCAGCCCGCGCCGGTTCGTTCCGGGTCGCCCGGCGTCGGTGGCGTGCAGGTGATTCAGCCACAGGAGCGGATCGAGCCCGGGCACCGCGCAGCGACGCTCCTGTTGCCAGTCGATCCACCAGAAGTCCACGCCCTGCCGCTCCAGCGGATGATGCAGGAGCCGGAAGTACTCACGCATGTAGTTGCGGTCGGTAACATCGAAGGGGATGGGTTGTCGCTCGCTGGGGTTGCGTCCCAACGCCTCCGCGAAGGCCGGGTACGCCCGTTCGTGCGGATGGACGCCGTCGGCCGGATGGAGGTTCAGCGTGACCCGCAGACCTCGCGCGTGCAGGGCCTTCAGCAGCGCCGTCGGGTCGGGAATCAGCTTCGCGTTCCAGGTGTAGCCCGTCCACCCTTCCAGGTGCCAGTCCATGTCAAGCACCATGACGTCCAGCGGAAAGGCGTGGGCGCGGTACTGATCGGCGATCTTGACGAAGTCGCGTGCCGGGTACGGCCAGTAGCGGGAATACCAGCTTCCGAATGCAAACCGCGGCGGCAGAGGCACGGGGCCCGCCACGGCCAGCAGGTCGCGCAGGGCGGTCTCGTAGTCGCGCCCGTAGCCGAAGAAGTACCAGTCCACGGCGGCCGGGTCGGCCGCGCGGGCCGCGATCCAGCCGTTGGTCAGCACCGGAGCGTGCGAGTCGTCCAGCACGAACCATCCCGCGCGGGAGAGCACGCCGTCACCAAGCGGGGCCGGGCCGCTGCACTCATCAAGCGTGCGCAAGGTGCCGCCGAGGCTCCCGGTGTTGCGCATCCCGGGTACCCAGCGAACCTCGCCGGCTGGTGTGGGCACGACAATCGAGAGGTTGTCCTGGCCGAGCCCCTCGGGCCCCGGCGCGTAGCGTACGCACAGGCGGTCCGTCTGGATCGTCAGAACCTCGCCGTCCCGTTGGACGGTCATGGCCGGAACCGGCAGGCGCCGTCGCACGGCGAACAGGGTGGGACGCCCCTCGAACCGCTCCGTAGGGTCGTACTCCAGGCGTACCAGGGAAGGCGTCAGCACGGTGAAGCGGGCCCGCCCGGCCTGGACCATCGCAGCGGGATGGGCACGCCCGGAGGCCGTTCTGCTTGGCTTCTTCATGACGGTCGCCTGCTTTCTCCCGGATCCCCCCAAGTGTCAACCGGGCCCGCGCCCTGCACCCCGGTGCCGCTTGTCGTATCGTAGCGTGTTCGACCAGGGGGTGATACAGCATCCCGGCATGACGCAGTGGCCGGCGCAGACGTGAGCAGGGGAACCGTGTCGGCGGCGGCGTCCAGCCGCAGGGCCCGGGCCTGGCCCCCCGCGAACCGCGCGCCGCCCGGCCCTCGTGGGCTCACGCAGTCCCCGGATGGGAAGCACCCCCTTCCCCCGGTGCCGGCTCCACGGTATCCTGGTGTCTATCAACTCTGGTTCAGGATGGCAACACCCACTCGGCGGTGGGGACGCCATCCAGGTGCGACCGCAGTTGCCTGCGGTGCGAAGGCGTGGGGGGCTGACGCGAACGTGCTCACATCATATTTGGGAGGAATGGAAACATGAACCGTACATGGCTGCTCCTGGGGATGCTCGGGGTGGTGCTGTTCACCACCATCCGGGCGGAAGCTACGTGCTGAGGGTGACACAGGTACAGCGGGCAGTCTGCCTGCGATACCGATTGGGTGACGGCCGAACAGTGTCAACAAGCCTGCCAGGCCGGCGGGTGGGACTGGTGCGAGTGGGACCCGGACCCGTTCGCGGTCTGCAATCCCGACAACACCTGCCCTAACCCCACGATCTTCTTCTATTGTGGTACCGGATGTTGTGAGTGAAGGGACAGCGTCATTGGCGCCCAGGATGGGTGCATGAACAATGCGACGTACGACGCCTGCGTGGCTGCCTGCCAGGCCGGGCGGTACTCCTGGTGCCGCTGGACGCCGAGCCAGCAGTGCCAACCCGGGTACGTTTGTGACGGACCAAACGCCCAGCTCATTCATGGGTGCGCGGATCCGCCGGTGCCTGCGGTTGCCGCATGGGGTGTGCTGCTGCTGGCAAGCGGGCTCGCCGCGGGTGGAAGTGCCACGATATGGCACCGACACAGGCGACGGCACACGTGAACGCAGGCGCTGCCCGGTCGGGCAGCGCGAGTACGCGGTGACTGGTGCACGCGCGCGTAACGCGCGGATGATCCACACGCGACCCCTACGCAACCCCGGCCCCCGGAGATCACTCCGTGGGCCGGCTTCGTTCCGGCTCAACTGACGTACCTGGCCGCGGTCCGCGCGACGGCTACTGCGCAACCCCGCAGGGCGGCGCTCACGCCTCAGAACAACTTGTCCAGCTCCTGATCAAGCCAGTCGTCAAACGTGATCTCGCGGTGCTCATCATAGTTTACCACCGCGTTGACGCCGGCAACGAGACGCTGGAAATCGGTGGGGCTGCACGTCGTCTCCGCCAATGTGGCCAGCAGCGCTCCCGCCAGAACCTTCGCCAGTCTCCGCCCGGTTTGGGTATGGGTCATGCTCGTTACCTCCCACTCGCGCCTGCGCCCGACCTCCGTGACAGAGTGTGCGGCGGCCAAGCGGCACCTGGGCATCCTGCCCGATTCCGGCTGGACCACTACTGATCCTAGTCGTTCCAATTATCCCATGTTATCGGACAACATTTACCCATATGACTATCGAAAATTGCGTTATAATATCGCCTCGCACTTGCATTGGATGGGGGCGAGCGGCAAGTACGGTCGCGTTGCGGTACCGGCGTGCGACTTGGTCGGCCGAGGAGCGCCGGCCGGGGCACGCGACGTGAGTTATTGACTTTGGGGCGATGAGGGCGTACCCTTCCCCCTTCCGAGCGCGACCGGGGGACGGGCGCGCCGGTGGAGAGTCTCACGACCCTGAGGGGCGGATTCTTGCCCGCGCCGTTGCAGCGCGGGCGAACGCTGGGCATTCTCGCAAGGCGGCAGGGTGCCCAGGCCTCGGTCGTGAGTGGCCGCCGCAACTCCTTCCTGATGCCTGGACGGGCCCCTCGGCTATCCCGGGTGCTTCAAGGGAACGTTGCCGCGGTCGAGGCGTGCGGGTATGCGCCCGGTGGATTGCCCGGTGGTGTAATGGTAACACACCAGGTTTTGGTCCTGGCGTTCCAGGTTCGAATCCTGGCCGGGCAGGTTCGTCGGGGGCAGGAACACTCCGCGTGAGCACGTGGTTGAGCCGGCAGGCGGCGACGAACGGAGTCAGGGCGATATGACGAGGCATGGCGAGCAGGCGGTGAACTCACCGGTCGGCGGGCTCCAGGTGTTCGGGGGCTCCGCGAGTTCGGCGCTGACCGACAAGGTGTGTCAGTACCTCAACCTGCCGCGGGGCAAGGCGAGCAGCAGTCACTTCCCGGACGGCGAGACGCTGATCAAGCTGGAAGACGACGTGCGCGGGCGCGACTGCTTCGTGATTCAGTCAACGTGTCCGCCGGTCAACGACAACCTGATGGAGTTGCTGATTTTCATCGACTCCCTGCGGCGAGCGAGCGCGCAGCGGATCACGGCCGTCATCCCGTACTACGGTTATGCCCGGCAGGACCGCAAGGCGGAGGGGCGCACGCCGATTACCGCCAAGCTGGTGGCCAACATGATCGCGCAGGCGGGGGCGGACCGGGTGCTGGCGATGAACCTGCACGCGGACCAGATTCAGGGGTTCTTCGATCTGCCGGTGGACCACCTGACGGCCGCCCCGGTGCTCGCCAGGCACTGCCTGTCGCGGAAGATCCCGGACGCGGTGTTCGTGTCGCCGGACGTGGGGAATCTCAAGCTGGGCAACGACTTCGCGGCCCGGCTGGGGGCGGAACTGGCGGTCATCTACAAGCGGCGGTTGTCGGGTGACAAGACGACCGCGGTGAAACTGGTGGGTGACGTGGCGGGCAAGACGGCGGTGATGTTCGACGACATGATCACGACGGCGGGCACGGTGGCGGAGGCGGCCCACCTGGTGCGGGCGCACGGTGCGCGGGCGATCTACGTCGGGGCGACGCACGGGTTGTTCGCCGGCCCGGCCTTGCAGCGCTTGCGCGAGGCGGAGCTGGCGGAGATCGTGGTCACCGATACGGTGCCGCTGCGCCCGGACGTGGCAGCGGGTTTGAAGAACCTGACGGTGTTGTCAGTGGCCGAGTTGATCGGAGAGGCGATCCGGCGGATTCACGAGCACCGATCCGTAAGTGCGTTGTTTGACAGATAGGACGGACACACGTAAGGAACCGACGATGGAAATGCTGACACTGAAGGCCGAGCCGCGCACGCCGGGAGGCACCCGGACGGCCCGCGCACTGCGCGAGAAGGGCTCCTTGCCGGCCATCATCTACGGACACCATGAACCGCCGGAGCCGGTGACGCTCCACGAACACGAGGTGGAGGTGGCCATCGGCCACGGGGCGCGCACCCTGCAGGTTGAGTTGAACGGGGAGGTCAAGCAGTACCTGATCAAGGAAGTGCAGTACGATCATCTGGGCCTCGCGCCGATCCACATCGATCTGGCCCGCGTGGACATGCACGAGCGGGTGCGGGTCAAGGTGGCGATCGAGCTACGCGGGGTGCCCAAGGGGGTGGCCGAGGGCGGCATTCTGGAGCAGTTGCTGGGCGAGGTCGAGGTCGAGTGCCGCGTGACCGACATTCCCGAGACCCTGCGTCCGGTGGTGACGGACATGGAGTTGGGACACGTGTTGTGCGTAAAGGACGTCCAGCTTCCGCCGGGCGTGGTCGCAGTGACGCCGCCGGAAGATCGCGTCGCCGTGGTCAAGGCGCTGGTCGAGGCACCGGAGGCAGCCGCGCCGGCGGTGGAAGGCGAAGCGGCCGCTGCCGAGCCGGAACGGATCGGCCGGGTGCGACCGGAGGAGCCCGCGGAGGACGAGGGGCAGAAGGCCAAGAAGAAGGAGTAGCGGAACGAGCGGCGACGCGGTCGACCGGTTGAGCAGGCGTGAAGCTGATCGTGGGTCTGGGCAATCCTGGTCCGCAGTATGCGGAGACGCGGCACAACGTGGGTTTCCGCGTGGTGGACGTGCTGGCCCGGCAGGGCGGCATCAGCCTGGCGAGCGAGAAGTTTCACGGCTGGTTCGGGCAGGGGAGGCTCGCGGGTCAGCCGGTGGTGCTGCTGAAGCCGACGACGTTTATGAACCGCAGCGGACGGGCGGTGCTGGCCGCGGGGCAGTTTTACAAGTTGTCGTTTGAGGACCTGCTGGTCGTGGCCGACGACCTGGCGTTGCCGGTGGGGCGACTTCGCCTGCGAGCGCTGGGGTCCGCCGGCGGTCACAATGGCCTGCAGGACATCATCGACATGCTGGGCAGTGAGCAGTGGTGTCGTCTGCGGGTGGGAATCGGGACGGCCGTGGGCGACGCGACCGGCTACGTGCTGGGGCGGTTTGCGGAGGACGAGCAGCCGCTCATCGAGGCCGCCTGGGAGCGGGCGGCGGAGGCGGTGTGTTGCTGGATCGAGCACGGGCCACAGGCGGCGATGAACCGCTTCAACGCGGGCGATGACCGCAAGTAACCGGACGGGCGAGGGACCCTGAGCAGGAGTGAACCGACGTTGAACCAATACGAAGCGATGTTTCTGTTTGATCCGACCTTCGGCGCGTCGTTTGAGGCGTGTGAAGGGGAGATCCGGCGGTTGATGGAGCGCGTCGGCGCGGAGATCGTGTTCTGCCGTCGGTGGGATGAGCGCCGGCTGGCGTACAAGATCAAGGGTCGCAAGCGCGGCGTGTACGTGCTGGTGTACTTCAAGGCGGGCCCCACCCGGATTGGCCAGCTCCATCGCGACGTGGAGATCTCGGAGAACGTGCTGCGGGCGCTGGTGTTGCGCGCGGATGCGGTGACGCCGGAGATGATGGAACGGGCGGCCGCCCTGCGTTCCGAGGCACGCGAGGGGGCGCCGGGCGGCGGCGAGGAGTCCGAGGGCGAGCGGTCGGGCGGTTTCCGGCGCGGGCGCCGGGAGGGCGGCGGTGACCGTGGCTCGGGCGGCGGGCGCGGGGACGGTCCGGGCCGGGAGCGCGGGGACGGCCCGGGCCGGGAACGCGGGGATGGCGCGGGTCGGGAACGCGGGGAAGCACCGCCGGTGGCTTCCCGGGAGGCCCCCGAGGCCGTTCCGGGTGCTGCCGACGAACAAGCGTAACGCCTGCCCCTCGCGGACGGGCGTTTGGGAGAGGGCGTCATGGCGAGTTACAACCGCATTGTGCTGATGGGGAACCTCACGCGTGATCCACAGCTCAGCTACACGCCGGCGAACGTGCCGGTCTGCAAGTTCGGAATCGCCACGAACCGGAAGTGGCGTGACCGTGACGGGGCGGACCGCGAAGACGTGTGCTTCATCGACTGCACCCTGTTCGGCAAGGGCGGCGAGGTCTTCAACCAGTACATGAGCAAGGGGCGGTCGGTGCTGATCGAAGGTCGCCTCCAGCTTGACCAGTGGACGACGCCGGAAGGCGAGAAGAAGAGCAAGCACCAGGTGCTGGTGGAGAACTTCACCTTCCTCGGCGACGGGCGGGGCAGCGGTGGCGGCGGTGGTGGTGGTCGGAGCGAGACCCGGGCGGGGACGGGTGCGGCGGCCGGCAGTCGCCGGGAAGCCCCGGTTCCGGATTACGATGACGGCGGCGCGCCGCCACCGAATGACAACGACATTCCGTTTTGAGCGAGCGGCGGCTCGGGTAGAAATGAGACTGATTCAACGGCAGGGACCTGCATTATGAAAGTGCTGCTGCGACGGACGGTGCCGAACCTGGGGATCGTGGGCGACGTGGTCGAGGTTTCGGCGGGTTATGCGCGGAATTACCTCTTGCCGGAGCGACTGGCCATCGAACCGACGGAGGCGAACATCAGGCAACTGGCCGAGGCCCGGCGGGTGGCCGAGCTGGAACGGGCGGCGGAGCGGGCCCGCATGGAGGGCGTGGCGCAGCGGCTGGCGGAACTGGAAGTGACGATCCCGGTCAAGGCCAACGCGGAGGGCGTGCTGTACGGGTCGGTCGGGCCGCGCGAGATCGCGGCCGCGCTCAATGCCGAGGGGCACGACGTAACGGCCGAGCAGGTCGTGCTGAAGACGCCGATTCGCCACCTCGACAACGTGAAGGTGGAGGTGAAGCTGCTTCCCGAGGTGGTGGCGACGGTGAAGGTCTGGGTAGTGCGCGAGCGTGGGGAGGAGGCGGGCGCGACGGAGGAGCCGCCGGCCGAGGGGCAGCCCGCGGCCAAGTCGGAGCACCCCGAGAAGGTCGAGCCGCACGGCGGCAAGGCACGCAAGCGACACGAGGAGGAGTAGCGCGGCAGCGCCGCCCGCGTCCGACGCCGCGAGGGTGACAGGCCCACGCGGCCGGCGCCTGCCGGCTGGCGCAAACCGCACCGTATACGATGCTGCCGTTAGACCGCTCGACGCGGGAGGGGCATGGCGGCGCTGCGCTTGGCCATGCCACCCTGCTCCTGTCCCCCGGGGTCGCCGGTCCCGTCGCCGTCGTGGGACAGAAGCGCGGTGGGCAAGGAGGCGTAAGCAGATGACCACGGCCGGGACGATGCGACCGGGACCGACACCGCCGGTGGCCGGGGAGCGCAAGCCGCCGCAGGACCTCGACGCGGAGCGTGCCCTGCTCGGCTCGATGCTGATGAGCCGGGACGCCATCGGCGACGTGGTCACCATCATTTCGCGCAGCGAGAGCGCGTGGTTCTACCTGCCGGCCCACCAACGCATCTTCGAGATCCTTCTCGACCTTTATGAAGACCCGAGCAAGCCGATCGACCTGATCGTGATGCGCGAGGAGCTGCGGCGGCGCGAGTTGCTGGAGGAAATCGGCGGGGTTGACTACCTGGTGCAACTCGCGGAGAGCTTCGCGGACTGGGCGAACGCCGAGCACTACGCACGGCTCGTCCGCGGCAAGGGCATGCTGCGGGACCTGATTCGCTGCGTGGGGGAAATCAACGACCTGGCCTATGCCGGTCTGGCCGAACCCGGCGAGATTCTCGAGGAATCGGAGCAGCGGTTCTTCGCCGTCGCGGAACGGCGCGTGTCCGGGCAGGCGGTGCCGATTCGGGAGCCGCTACGGCGGCTGGCCCAGCAGATCGAACGCCATGACCAGGGAATCATCACCGGGCTGGGGACGGGGTTCGTCAATCTGGATCAACTTACGACGGGTTTTCAGCGCGGCGACCTGGTGATCGTCGCGGGTCGGCCGTCGATGGGCAAGACGGCGCTGGGGCTGACCATCGCGCATCACGCGGCCGTGCGCGACCGGACGCCCGTGGTGTTCTTCTCGCTGGAGATGAGCGTGGACCAGCTCGCGCAGCGGCTGCTGTGCGCGGAGGCGCATTTCGACATGCAGCGTCTGCGCCGGCGGATGCTGTCGGAGGAGGACGTGCGTGATCTGCTGGGCGCGTGCGATGAGCTGGACAAGGCGCCGCTGTACGTGGACGACACGCCGGGGATGACGCCGCTGGAGTTGCGTGCCAAGGCGCGCCGGCTCAAGCAGCGCCATGACATCCAGGCGGTGTTCGTGGATTACCTGCAACTCATGCATCTGCCGGGAGCGGAGAGCCGGCAGGTCGAGATCGCCACGATCAGCCGTCATCTCAAGAGCCTGGCGCGGGAGTTGAAGGTCCCGGTGATCGCGATGGCCCAGCTCAACCGCAAGCCGGCCGACCGCAAGGACAACCGCCCGATGATGAGCGACCTGCGTGAGTCGGGCGCCATTGAGCAGGACGCCGACGTGATCCTGCTGCTGCACCGCGAGGAGTACTACGAGTACGACCCGCAGAAGCGCGAGGAGGTGAAGGGGCAGGCGGAGCTCATCATCGCCAAGCAGCGCAACGGGCCGACGGACGTCGTGCCGCTGCACTTCCATAAGTCATTTGCGATCTTCACGCCGGCCGCGGTGGAAGCCGAGCCGCCGCCGGGTACCTACCGCGACGACGCGCCGTTCTGAGAGTGCCTTTGGCACGCGGCCTCCTGTTGTCGAACTCGCGATTGCGCGGCCGAAGCCGCACGGGCCGGCGGGCGGGGACGCGTCGGTGTCGACCAGGGGGAGCCGCGCGGGCTCGACGCGTTCCGTGCGGTGGGGGCCATACCTGTCTGTGACTGCGGATGGGTTGGGCGTTCTTCGCGTGACGGGCGAGCATTCTGAGGCATCCGGTGGGCCTCATCACCACGCCCGCCCTCACCCCTACCCCTCTCCCGAGGGGAGAGGGGTTCACTGGCCACACGCTTGGTCTTGGCGGGCGCGGGTGAGGGGACGGCACCCAGGCACGGTGGCGTGGCCCACGCGCGGTGGCGCGACCCATGTGCGGCGGGCGGGTGCGGGGCGAATCTTGTAGAGGCCGGCTCCCCTTTGTCCGATAACAAATCCCAGACGGGGACGCGCGGGACGATTCCCCGCGGGCGGGCAAGGCCGAACGATGCCCGCGTTGATCATCGCCCGCTCCCTAACGGTCGCGGTTCGGATCGGCGGCGCGGGATGGCGCCCGGTGCTACAGGGGACAGCGCATGGTGAACGTAGGTCTGGTGGGTGCGGGTCCGTGGGGCAGGAACCTGGCACGGAATATCGCGGAGGGGGAGCAGACGGTGCTGGCGGCCGGGTGCGACACGGACGCTGCCGCCCGGCGGGCGCTGGCGAAGTCGTATCCCGCCGCGCGGGTGTACGAGACGTTCGAGCAGCTCCTGGCACACCGCGACCTTCAGGCGGTGGTGATCGCCACGCCGTCACGGCTTCACTGCGAGCAAACCCGGCAGGCCCTGGCGGCCGGCATGCACGTGCTCGTCGAGAAGCCGATGTGCATGACGGGCGTCGAGGCCGAGGCCCTGATCCGGCAGGCGGAGCAGGCCGGGCGGGTGCTGATGGTGGGGCACACGTTTCTGTACAGCAACTTGGTGCACGACGTGCGGCGGCGCGTTGTCTCGGGCGAACTGGGTGAGGTGCTGTGCATCTACGGACAGCGGCTTAACCTCGGGCGGGTGCGCAGCGACGTGGACGCGCTGTGGAACTTCGCGCCGCACGACATCTCGATCGCGTGCTATCTGCTGGATGGCTGGCCGCGGAGCGTGAACGCGCGCGGCGCGTCGTTCGTGCAGTCGGCGCAGGGCGTGGCGGACGTGGCGTTCTTCCAGATGGATTTTGACGGGGGAGCGTTCGTCGGTGGGCACGTGTCGTGGCTGGATCCGCAGAAGGTGCGACGCATGGTCGTGGTGGGCAGCAGCAAGATGCTGGTCTACGATGACATCGATACGGCGCACCACATCCAGATTTACGACAAGTCGGTGCAGTGCGACTTTCAGGGCTGCGCGACGGACTTCTCCGACTTCCGGACGCGGGTGCGGGCGGGCGATCTTGTGGTGCCGAACGTGCGGCTGATCGAGCCGCTCGGCGTGGAGATCACGCACTTTGCGGAGTGCATCCGGACCGGGGCGAGGCCGGTGAGCGACGGCGTGAACGGGCTGCGCGTGGTGAGCGTGCTGGAGGCGATGTCACGCTCCATGCGGCAGCGCGGGGCGCAGGTGGAGGTGGATTACGGAGCATGGGGCCCGCGGGAAGCCGCCGCCGGCGCGCGAGAGGTCGCGGCGGCCGAGCCGGAGATGGTGGGGGCGGCCACGCAGTGAAGAGCGAATGGCGAATAGCGAATAGCGAATGAAGGCGTGGCGGGTTTCACCCGCTGCGATGTAGGGCGGGTTCTACCCGCCGAAGTGTAGGGCGGGTTTTACCCGCCGCGGAGGTGGACCGGGTTTCGGGCCCAGTGGACCGCCCGGCGGGCGGAGCCCGCCCTACGATGGCGGGGCGGCATGGGGCGGACGTTACGGGTGACAGGGAATGACCACGGCCGTGAATCGACGGATTGCATTCTTCGGCGGTAAGCCGTTGTCGGCGCGTTGCCTGCGCCATCTCTACGAGTTCCACCGGCGGGGAGAGATCGAGATTGTGGCCGTGCTGACGCGGGGGAAAGGGGAGCGCGGCTGGTGGTCGGGCCCCGGCGTGCCGGAGATGTACGAGACGGCCGAGGAGCTGGGGCTGCGGTTGCTGACGCACGCGGATGAGCTGTTGGAAATGCCGGTGGACCTGGGTCTGTCGGTCCTGCATTACTGTATTCTGCCGGCGCGGATCGTGGGCCATCCGCGGCATGGGTTTCTCAACCTGCACTGCGCGCCGTTGCCGCACTACCGCGGCTGCAACGTCGGCTCGCACGCGATTCTCAACGGTGAGGCGCGTTTCGGCGCGACACTGCACTACATGGACGAGAAGCCGGACCACGGACCGGTGATCGCCGTGGAGTGGTTTGACATCCCGCCGCAGGCGACCGCGCGCGAGTTGATGACGTTGACCGAGGAGGCCGCGTACCGGCTCTTCGTGGCGCGAGTGCCAGCCCTGCTGGCCAATGACCTGTGCGGCGAGCCGCAGGAGCGGATCATCGCGCGCGAGCGGATCGTGTCCTACTATTACCCGCGCACGTCGCTGGCACGGCCGGGGATGAAGGAAGTGGATTTGCACTGGCCGGCGGAGAAGATTCTGCGGCACGTGCGGGCCCTGGATTTCCCACCGTTTGAGCCGGCGTATGCACTGCTGGACGGACGGAAAGTGTATTTGAGTATGAGCTACCGCGGGGCGGAGCCGATCGTGTCGACCGCGCCCGTGGTGGCCGTGAGCGCAACCCATGCGTAAGAGCGGCGAGTCGGTACCTTTGTCGGACCTGAAGGCGCAGTACCGGGCCTTGCAGGCGGAGTTGGATGAGGCGGTGCGCGAAGTAGTCGAGTCCTGCCGGTTCATCGGCGGGCCGGCAGTCGAGGGCTTCGCCCGCGAGTATGCCGCGTATTGCGGCGTGCAGCATGCCATTCCCTGCGCCAACGGCACGGAGGCAGTGCGGCTGGCCCTCGTCGGCGTGCTGGGGCCGGGGGACGGCTCGGGCGAGGTCATCACCGTCTCGCACACGTTCGCGGCGACGGCGGAGGCGATCGTAGCGGCCGGGTACCGACCCGTGCTCGTCGATGTCGACCCGCATACGTTTCTGATGGACCTGCGGGCGGTCGAGGCCGCGCGCACCAGCAACACGGTGGCCGTCGTCCCCGTGCACCTGTACGGGCACATGGTGGACGTGGAGCAGCTTCGGGACTGGGCGGACCGCTACCGGATTGCCGTGATCGAGGACGCGGCGCAAGCCCACGGGGCGCGGATGAACGGCATGGGGCCGGGCCAACGCAGCCACGCGGCCGCGTTCAGCTTCTTCCCCGGCAAGAACCTCGGTGCCTGGGGCGACGCCGGCGCGGTGGTTACCGACGACGGTCCCACGGCCCGGCGGATCAGCCAGCTTGTGGACCACGGGCGGGGCGACAAGTACAGCCACGCGCGCATCGGCTGCAACGCCCGCATGGATGCGCTCCAGGCGGCCGTGCTGCGCGTGAAGCTGCCGCACCTGGACCGCTGGAATAGCGCCCGCCGGCAGGTGGCACGCTGGTACGAGGAGTTACTGGGCGAGGTCGGCGGTTGCGTGACGCCCGCCCTGATGCCCGGGGCGCAGCACGTGTACCACCAGTATGTCATTCAAGTGGAGCACCGCGACGAGGTGCAACAGGCGCTCAACGCGCAGGGCATCGCCACGGGCATCCACTACCCCATCCCCGTGCATGAGCAGCCGGCGTTTGCGTACCTGGGCATCCGACCCGACGATCTGCCGATCACGCACGGCCTGTGCCGGCACATTCTCTCGCTGCCCGTCTTCCCTGAACTGACGCAGGCGCAGGTGGAACGGGTGTCCACGGCGTTGAGCGAAGCCCTCGGAGTAACAACCGGGGCGGGCGCCCGGTGAGGGCGCGTGGTTCCCTGACGGCGTGCCCGTCGCGCCGCAAGCGCCGGTGATTCGAGTGTCCGCGAGACCGCTGTGTTCTTGTCCGCAGATTACACAGATTTCACAGATTACATGGATTTCGCTACAGTATCCCATCCGCGTGGTTCTGCTCAGCAGCCTGTTGGATGAGTAGGGCGGGCCTCAGCGCCCGAGGCAGCGGGCTTTAAGTATATTGATTTTCAGAGCATCAACTGCGGGCTGCCCGTTCTTCGGCAGGCTGCCAGCCCTCGCACGGTGCGTCCACAATCTGTGTAATCTGCGTAATCTGTGGAGAAGAATGCAAACTGCATGAACCCGCAAAGCAGCAAGCGGCCGCCTTCCGCTCAGGCCAGGCTGTCGGCACGGAATGGGGAAGGTGGTTTGGCAGGTCACGCCCGGCCGGGGGTGGGCGGATGACCGCGGTGGGAGACGGGGACCGGACGGCGGACTTCTTCGTCCTCCTCTTCCGCGGCATCCTCGTCTTCCTCGTCGTCGTCATCCTCATCCTCGTCTTCTTCGTCCTCCTCGTCCTCTTCGCCTTCTTCGTAGTCGCCCTCAGGATCCTCGGCAACCCCAGCCTCGGCGGCGGCGGCGACATCTTCAACTTCGGCGTCTTCAGCCTCGTCGTCCTGGTCGGCCGCGTAGCCAGATTGCAGGTCGGCCGCCAGTTGCTTCTGAAGAGCATCCCAGTCGGCCAGCGTCATGAGCACCTCGCGGGCCTGCGAGCCCTTGTAATCCCCGACGAGCCCGGCGTCGGCCATCTGGTCGATCAACCGTGACGCCCGCGAATACCCGACCATCAATCGCCGCTGCAACAGGGACACACTGCCCCGCTTGGTCTCCAGCACGATGCGCACGGCTTGGTCGAACAGCGGATCGCGCGTGCCGGGATCGCCCTCGGCATTGTCGGGGCGCAGGCGCACCAGCTCGGGGTGGAACTCCGGCCCCCCGCGCTCGGCGAGGTAATCGAGCACCGCCTGGATCTCGTGGTCCTCCAGATAGGTGCCCTGCGCGCGGACCAGCTTGTGCACCCCCGGGGGCAGGAACAGCATGTCGCCCTGACCCATGAGCACCTCGCCGCCGTTCTGATCGAGCACGATCCGCGAGTCGATGCGCGACGAGACCCGGAACGCGATCCGACAGGGCAGGTTGGACTTGATGAGCCCGGTGACCACGCGGGCCTCGGGCCGCTGCGTCGCCACGATGATGTGGATGCCCACCGCCCGCGACTTCTGCGCCAGACGCGAAAGGTGGTGCTCCACCTCCTTGGCGGCCGTCATCATCAGGTCCGCCAGCTCGTCGATGATGACGACGATGTACGGCAACGCGGTGGGGATGAGCGCGCGTTCCTGGTCGTTGCTCGGCTGAAAACGCTCGTAAATGGCCTCGGCACCGAGCGCGTTGAAGTCGGCCACGTTGCGGACGCGGGCCTCGGCCAGCAACTCGTACCGCTCCTCCATCTTCGTCACTGCCCATTCCAGGATCTTCTCCGCGCGGGCCATGTCGGTGACGATCGGGCACATCAGGTGCGGCATGCCCTTGAACTGGCAGAGCTCCACCATCTTCGGGTCGACCAGGATCATCTTCACCCGGTCGGGCCGCTGCGTCATCAGGACGCTGGCGATGACGGAGTTGAGGCAGACGCTCTTGCCGGAGCCGGTCGTGCCGGCGATCAGCAGGTGCGGCATCTTGGTCAGGTCGGCGACCAGCGCCTGACCCGCGGCATCCTTGCCCAGAAAGAGCGGCAGCGACATGCGGGCCGCCTTCGGGCCCGACATGAACATCAGTTCCTTCAGCCGGACGATCTCCTTGCGACTGTTGGGCACTTCGATGCCGACGGTGTTCTTGCCGGGGATCGGCGCGACGACACGAATGGCATGGGCTTTCAGCGCCCGGGCAATATCGTTGGACAGCGACGCGATCTGCGACACCTTCACGCCCGCGCCCAGCTTCAGCTCGAACATCGTGATGACTGGACCGGTGTCGATCTCGACCACCCGGGCGTCGAGGCGGAACTCCTCGAGCGTGCGTTCGAGGATGCGGGCCTGCTCGCGGACGAACGCTTCCTGCTCGGCCGTGAAACCGTGCTCCGGCTCATCGAGCAGCGACAACGGCGGCAGCGGCCAATCACCCAACTCACGCGGGTACGGCTCGGGCGGCCGGTCCGCCCCCGGCACGGTGAGCAACGCCTCGGCGGGCGCCGCCCCGGACCCCGTCTGCTGGTCGTCTTCCGCGTCGCTAGCACTCTCCGCGCGGCCGTCGTCGCCCGCGTCCGCGACGCGATCGTGTGCCGCGGCCGACGCCGCCCGCCCGGAGCCTCCGCTGTGGCCGGCACGCTTCGCCCCGGCGTGCCGCACCCGCGGTGCCTGTTCCGTGCGCACGGGCGGGGCCCCGGTCTCGCCCCCGCTGCGCGGCGTGTCCTCCTGGTCCTCGGCCGTTGCTTCGTCCCGATCGTCCGTCCTATCCTCGGCGGGCGGCGGAGGCGGCTCCACGCGGTCCGGCTTGCGGGTGGGCCGGGAGGGGTTGATCCGCGGCTCGAGCACGGCCGTCTCCGCTACCACTGCGGGGACGGCCACCGGCGCCGGCTTCAGGGCCGCCGCCCGCTCCGCCATCCGCTCCCGGGCGGCCGCCAAAGCCTGCCCCGACGCCTCGCCGGCCCGTCGCATCAAACGCGGCAGCCGCAGTATCCACCCGTGCGTCGCGAAGACCAGCCCCACGAACAGGACCGCGCCGAGCACGATCACGGTTCCCAACTGTGAAACGTGGCGGGCAAGAAGCTGCCCCAGAACATGCCCAAGTACCCCCCCGGCTCCCACCGGCAGGGAATCGGCATTCGGGGCGGCCACCAGATGCACGGCAGCGGCCGTGCCCGGAACGACCAACGCCAGCCCGATGAGCCGCTCCCAGAGATGTCCCACCTGTCCGCGCACCAGACGCGTCACGAGGGCCAGCGTGGCGAAAAGGAGTAGCGGGTAGGCTCCGTCCCCCAAAGCGTAGCGAAGGCAATACGCAGCCAGCGCCCCGACCGTACCACAGGCATTGCGCGGCGGATCGTTGAGCGGGAACTGGTGCGGGCTAGGCCAGTCGCCTATGTCGAAGGTCAGCAACGCCGGCCAGAGCAGTGCACATGCACCAACGGTCAGTACCGGCCACAGAACCCGGCCGTGGGACGTCGTCTGGGTCGATGCGCTCATCCATTACCACTCAGCTTCGCGGAGGTCGGGCAGCCGTCTCGTGCCCAACTTAGCGGGGTACCCTCGGGGCCTCCAGTGAGGTGCCACCCTCCGTCCTCGCCGATTCCCAGTACTGACAGGGGCACTTCGCTTGCGTGCTTCCCGGCGTAGTGGTCAAACCGGCCGGCGCCCTTGCCTCCTGCCTGGCGCTACTGAGAACGCGCTTGTCCTGTTATCGGCCCCGGCGCAGTTCGGTCTGTAGGCAAAGGCCGCGCGACCCCGCGCATGGTCACGCCCTCCGTCGAGAAGAAACCACATTATCGGTCAGTTTGTTCTTTGACCCGCCGTTGGCAGCGGTCCTAGTATCAGTACCGGAACCCAGTTCCGGTGTCGGTGCTTCCGGGCCCGCGTGACCGCTGGCTCGGCGGGCTGGGTCGAAAGAGGCATCCCACGCGTGCCTCGGGGGGTAGGCAAACGCGTGGGGACCACTGTCCTTAGCCCTCCCTGGGACCGATTGAACAACCCCCGACGGTCAATCATACGCGTGGCTGCCCCACGGGGCGGCCGGATGTGGTGCGCCCTGGCGCACCACGCTTCTTTACGCGCACGCGGGTGGACCGACTGCGGCCGGTGCAACGCAAGGAGAGCGCGGAGCAACTCCGCGCGCACGACAACCGCCGGACGCGCCGTAGGGTTCCCGCCGGCCCGTGGCCGCCGCGTCGCAGACTGTTCCGTCAGAAGCACCGGAGCTGCCAAGTCGTGTCAGCAACCGGATGTCACACCCCACCGTGTGCCCACTGAGGGAATCAGGGTCCTACTTCATCCGAGCTGCTTCGCGTTGCAGCTCCTCTTTAGCCTGGTTCCAGTCGCCCAGCGCGTCGCCGCCGCGCCCGCGCGCTGCGCGACCCAGGTAGATCTTGTAGGCGCGCTCCCGAATCTGGTCTTCGGTCACCTGGACCGAACGCAGGGCGGTGGTGGTGCCCCGGCTGATGGTGCTGGTGGTGGTTACCTTCTCTCGAATCGCCGTACGTGCCATCGGTCATCCTCCATGCAAGAGGGATTGGACTCAGTCCTTTCTAGTATCTTACGACGCTGCCTGCCGGCGTCAACCGATTCGCTTTCGAGGCACGGGAGCTGTCTGGTGCAGAACTCCACGGCCGAACCGAGAGCCTCGAAAAGCGGGGGTCGGGCGACGCCTACACCGCCCGCGGGTGGGCTGACGTTGCGTTACGCTGAGCCGGTCATGGACCGGTGAACGCCTGCTGAAAGGCCGCCACGTCGGCCAGGTCCACGTCGTCATCGCCGTCGAAGTCCAGCGTGCCGCAATCAGGAAACACGCCCCCCCGCGGGCCGGTCAGGCAGTCGGCAAGGGCGGTCAGGTCGTCGTAGTCCACGCGTCCATCGCCGTCCGCGTCGCCGTTGGCGCGCCGCAGCGCCCGCACCACTCGGAAGCCTATCTGAGCGAGCGTCGAGCGCGGATCGGCGAAGTTGCGCCGGTTGGTCGCCAGGCTCTCCGAACCGGTGGGTGGATGCACGGTGCTGTAGCTGCCGCCGCGGACGGTACGAACGGCGAAGCTGCCCGGCGTGTAACGTCCCTGTAACCACTGATAGACGTTGCCGGACATGTCGAAGAGCTGGAACGTATTGGCATTGGCGTTCGTGGTGAACGAACCGCCGTGGTTCGAGCCGTCGTAGTAGCCCACCGGCGTGGTGCTGTTGTCGAACGGGTCGCCGCTGTTCTTGTAGTTGGCATCCGCGCCGGTCAGCGTGTCGCGTCCGCAGCCGTACACGGTGTTGCGCGCGAGGACGCTGTTCCAGGCGGCGGCCTTATACCATTCGTTGTAGCCGTCGGCGAAGTCGACGCTGACGTCCGGGTTGTTGTAGCCTTCGTCCATCGGCAGGCGGTACCCGCGGTAGTTCTCCACCAGGGCAAGGCGTTCGTCATCGTTCAGGTCACGCGTGGACCACAGCGTGCCCGTTGCGGTGACCGGGCGCCAGCCCGCCAGGTCCGCGTCGCTGGCTTCGTTGTAGCAACGCTGCTCCGGGCTCATCCCCTGGTCCAGCGTGAGCCAGTTGCAGTACTTCAGGGCCCCGTACCAGCTTGCGCCCGTAACGGGGTGGGCTTCGTAGCCGGTCTGCACCGAGTACATTTGCGTGCCGTCGTCGTAACTGATCCGCCCCCCCGCGGCCGGCGCAAACATCTTCACCGTGCGCGTGCCGGGCGAGGCTCCGGTTTCGCGCGCGGCGGTCGTGTTCACATACACGTCGCCCGTCGTCGTGTGGAAGAACATGTACGCACCGCGCGGGGCCGCAGACGTGGTTAGCGCGTCGTTCAGAAACGCCGCGAACTCGGCGTTGGTGGTGTGATACGCGGACATCTCGAAGTTGTACGCCGGCCCGCCCGGTTGGAGCACGTCCGCCGCGACGTGCGCCGACGACACGGCGAAGTGTGGATTCACCAGCGTCAGGCTCACGAGCCGCGTGCAGCTTACCGCGTTGGTGAGGTCGGTAAACACGACTTCGGCCTGGTTCTCGCCTTCCTGCAAGGGGGGGATGGTGGCGTTGCCCACGTCAATGGCGACGACGATGTGCGTCGTGCCGGCAGACGGGAGACTATCGACCACCGGCCCGGTCCCGCCGTTCAGCAGCACCCAACTGTTTGGTTCCGACGATTCGGCCCGCCACTGGATCGCGCCCGTGTCGTAATTCACGAGCGTGTAGATCGCCGTGGGATCCAGGATCGGCCCCCCGGGCACGCCGTAGGCGGTCAAGCCGGTTCGCGGTCCAACCGAAAGCGTCTCCACAATGTGCAGGCGAACCGTCCGCGTCTGCACGTGACCCGTGTAGGTGTCCGTGAACTGCACGGTGCCAACATACGTACCGTGGTACAACTGCAGTGCCAGCTCGTTCACCGAGACCGTCATGGTCGCAGGCGCGCCGCCGGGCAGCACCGTCACGGTGGCGGAACCGACATCCAGCCAATCCACGTCGGCCGCCACGTGAACGTCGATGCCCCTGTCCGTGCGGGCATTTGTAAGTGTATAGACTTGGAAGGGCAGCGGATCCAGCTCCGGCCCGACCTCCCAGGGGTCCTCGGTCGGCGTGATGAAGATCGGGTCCTGGACCACCACCGTGACCGTCTCCTCGAGCGTGGCCGAGAGGTTGTCGTTGCCGGGGTCAGTGAAGCGAAAGACCAGCACGGCGTCGTATTCTCCCACCGCCAGAGAGGCGGCGTCCTCATCCACGCTTACGTCGAAAGACAGGCCGGCGCCCGGCGTGAGCGTCCCGCTGAGCGGGTACTGCCCCGTGATGGACACCCACGGTTGGGCACAGCTTACCTGATATTGCAGGTTGAAACTTACGAGGCTGCTCAACGCAAACGTGCACGGGTTCGGGTTGATAAACGGGCCGCCGTAGAAACCGGTGAAGACGGCCGCGTCGTCCGGCGGCGTGACCGCGATGGGCCAGGCGACGTTCACGGTGGCGTTGCGGGTGCGGACTTCATTGGTCCGCGTGTTGCGCCAGGTGGCGACGGCCACGTGGGTACCGGGGCCGAGGGCGTTGGCCTCACTGTTGAGCGTGAGGGTCACGGCGCCCTGTTGCCCGGCGTCCAGCGTGCCGCTCGCCTGCCCAGGCGTCGGCCCGGTGACGGTCAGCCAGGTCTTGTCCGCAGTCAGAGCCCACGGCATCGCGGCAGCCGAGCGGTTGGTGACCTCATAAAGCTGCGTCGTCCCCGCGGCCTGGCCGGAGCGGTACATACCGGCGTAACTGATACCGCCGCCCGGAGTCAGCAGGAACGGCTCGCGCAGATGCAGTAGGACAAAGCGTTTCTGCGTGGCACCGCTGAGAGAGTCGGTTACCGTGATCGCCGCCACCCGGCCGGGGTTGCGGACCACCCGAAACCCGACTTGGGCGTCGGCGAGGTCGGGCGCCAGCGGCTGGCGGGTGGCGTTGGTCAAGTACGCCGACTCCGGCGCGTCATCCCACCCACCGCCGCGCGCCGCCTGTTGCAGGTACGCATTTCCCTGCACCCATTCGGCTGCGTTACCACATAGGTCGAACAAAGCGAACCCGTTGCCGGACGCGGTCGTCGGCGTTTCGCCGTCGCCGAGCACGTTTGCGCCATCGAAGAAACCACGTGGTGTGGTTCCGCCGACTGTACAATCGTCCTCGTCCTCGAACGGGTCACCGCTGCACCGGAAGTTCGCGTCAGCGGCCGTCAGGGTACCGCGTCCGAAGCCGTAGGTGTGCTCGCCACCGGTCGCGTCGTCCCAGGCGGCCGCCTTGTACCACTCGTTGTAGCCACTTGCGCCCGCCTCGGCATCCAGCGGCAGGCGATAGCCTATGGTCTCGGCTACTATGTTTGCCGGGTCGAATGCCCCGGCAATCCAGTCGGCATCGCTTACGGTAACGGGGTGCCAGCTACTCAAGGCCGTGCTCGGGGCTTCCGTGTAGACGCGCAGCTCGGGCGGCAGGCCCGCGTTCAGGGTCAGCCAGTTACAATATTTGAGGGCTCCGTACCAGGTTACACCGGTAACGGGGTGATCCGTGTACCCGTCGTCAACCACGTAAGCGCCGCCGACAAACTGTATATGGCCCGCGCCGGCATCGTAGAGCAGCGGTCCTGCCCCGTCCGTACCCGCGGCGGGTTCCTGCGTGTCGTGTATATGCACATTGCCGGAGTCAGTGTCGAAATACATGTACTCGCTGCGTGGCCCCGGGTCAACCCCCACGGCATCCTGATACGCGTTGTTGAGGAAGGCGGCGAAGTCGCTGTTGCGCACCTCGAATTGCGCCACCCAGTAGTCGTAGGCGGGCCCGCCGGGCTGAGCGGCATCTGCCGGCACCCAGGCACCGCTGCCCGGCGGTGCGGGTGACACACCGAGCGTATCCACCGCTTCTGACACCCGCAAACGTGCCTCCGCGGTGGCACCGGGCGGAACGCGCGGACCGGCCGAGGTGTCCAGGGCCAGCCAGGCGGCGTCAACCGTCACGGACAACGTGTCCAGCGTGTAATCGCCCGCGTTCTCGATGGCGAGAACGAACTCGGCAAGATCGTAGGGGCCGCCGACGTACGCCTCCAGACGCTGGGGGGGTACGGGAGTGAGATCGAACTGTGTAAGTGTGTCGGGGAGGGCCTGCGCCACTCGAAAGCCGAGGAACCGGTAGGCCGCGCTTGCTGCCTGCGAGTTGCGCCCGTCCGCGCGCAGGAGCGGCGCTTGAATCGCGTTGGTGTAGTTGCCGCCGCGCGTGGCGCGTTCCGAAGCGGTGCCGCCCACGTCCTGCATCCATTCGGATACGTTGCCCGTCATGTCATAGAGGCCGTAGCCGTTGGCCGTGTCGTTGGTGATGATCGGCCCGGCGATCTCGTGCACCCCATCATAGAACCCCACCGGTGTGGTGTCGGCGAAGGGATCAAGACTCAAGTAGAAGTTCGCATCGGCGACGGTAATCACGTTGCGCCCGAAACCGTAGTCGGCGTACAGGACGGTCTCCGGCAGCCAGGCCGCCGCCTTGTACCATTCGTTGTAGGTGCTGACCGCCGCGGCTCCGTCGTCCACGGGCAGGCGGAAGCCGCGCCATTGCCGCAGCTCCGCCGGCGTGCCGAGGGGGCACCACTGATCGGCCGGGTAGCCTTCGTGATACACCCGCTGGCCGGACATACCGTGAATGAGCGTCAGCCAGTTGCAGAACTTCAAGGCGCCGTACCACGAGACGCCGCCGACAGGGTGGTTCTCGAAGCCGCTCTGCGGGACGTAGCGACCGCCGGTGAAGCTGATGTAACCGTTGGCGGCCGCATCGAAGAGGACCGTGCCCGTTCCACTGGTTCCCTGGGTACCGGTCTGCGACGTGTGCAGGTAGACGTTGCCGCTGTCCACGTCGAAATACAGCCACGCGCCGCGTTCGTTGTTGACGTTGGCGAGCGCGTCATTGAGGAACAGGCAGTATTCGTGGTTGGTGACCTCGAAGCGGCCGATGCGGAAATTGTACGCAGGGGGGGCCGCGGCGTCGCCGGTGACCAGCGCCAGGTCGAGGACCACGCCGGCCGCGGTGATGACGAGCGTCACGCGGCGGGTGCTCTCGAACGCCGGTTCGAAGGTGGTGTCCGTGAAGATCAGGTCGCCGACGTACACGCCCGCCGGCAACTGCGCCGCCACGTCGTTCGGTTCGATGGTCACCAGGGTGCTGCCGTTGGGCTCCAGGATCAGCCCTTCGGTCGGGTTGACGTCGAGCCAGTCGGCGCCGGACTCCGGGACAAACTCGGCTGACCACCAGCGCTCGCCGAGGGCATTGCCCGCCAGCGTGCAGGACGACGAAGGCGGGGTGAACTCCCCCCCGAGCGGGCGCGTGAAGCTGATATCGCCGGCCGGCGTTACCCAGTCGTTCACGGTCAGTCCGATGGTACGCTCCACGGTGAAGCCGCTGCCTGGATCGTGCTGGAACCGCAGCGTGCTGTCATAGCTGCCGATGTCGAGGATCTCGGCCGCGTAGGTGAGCGTCGCGGCGACCTGCGTGCTGCCCAGCGCGGGGAGCGTACCCTGATAAGTGTTCAGGGCAAACCAGCTCGACGTCGGTTGTACCTCAACGCGCCAGGGAAGCGTCTCGCTCGCAAGGTTGCTGATCTGCCACTGGTGTTGCGCCGGCGCGAAGGGTCCCCCGGCCGGGCCGCTGAACAGTTGCGTGCCTGATGGTGCCACCGAGAACCACGGCAACACTTGCAGACTGACCGCGCGGACCCAGACGCTCCCCGTGCAGCCGTCTGCGAACGTCACCTCCGCAGTGAAGGTGCCGAGGTCCAGGCCGGCGGCCGCACCGGCGTCGATCGCAATGGTGACCGGCGCGGTGCCCTGCGCCGGGACTTCCCCGCCGACCGGCGGCTGGGTACCGTTCAGCGTCAGCCAATCCAGCCCCGAGGGCGTCGCCGTCGTTTCCTCCCAGGTGGCCGACCAGAGCACCGGCAGGTCCGAACCGTTCGTGAGTGTATACAGCTTGCTCCCCGGATTCGGCGTCCCACGATAGCGCATCGACGCCGCCAGGCCGCCGGAGGGCTCGACGTTCAGGGGCTCCGTAACCGTCAGGCGCAGGAGACGCTCGATGACCGTTCCCGGCGGCGGACCATACACAATACCCACGGTGCCGATGTTCTCGCCCAGCGTCAGTTCATCGGTCGCGCACGCCGGCGCGACACGCACCGTGAACGCGTAGCTCTCCCCGGGGACCAGCGTGACGTTGACTGGCAGACCGCCCTCGACCTCCAGCCACTCCGCGTCCAGCGTCACGCTGAACGTCGCGTCCTGGTCCGTCACGTTCGTTACGGTGTACTCGCGCGCGCCGGCGGCATCACTGTAGGGTCCGCCCCACGGTCCTGATACGACGTAGTCAGCCTGCGGCGTCACGAGTACGTCATCGTGCACCGCCTGCACGACGCGGAACCCCGTGACGTTGCTGGTCGAATTCGCCGCCCGGTCGGCCCCGAGTGCCGTACGTAGCGAGGACGTCGTGCTGTTCCATGATCCGCCGCGATTGCGCCGGTCGGTGGCGGCCACGCCTTGATCCTGCATCCATTCCCATATGTTCCCGGAGGCATCATACAGACCGTAATAGTTCTGCTCCGCGTTGGTTTGATAGGTTCCGCCGTGGTCGCTACCATCGTAATACGCGACGGGCGTGGTGCCGTTGTCGAACGGGTCGCCGCTGTAGCGGAAGTTCGCGTCCGGCCCCGTAATCACATCCCGCCCGAAGCCGTACAGATGGTTGCAGCCGGCGGGCAGACAGCTCTCGTCCCAGGCGGCGGCCTTGTACCACTCATTGTAAACGGCCGCCGCGTCCGTGCGGGCGTCCATGGGCAGGCGATAGCCGAGATAGCCCAGCAACGCCTCGCGTTCCGCGCTGTTCAGGTCCCGCACCGCCCAGTTGGCAGCGCTGATCGTGACCGGGCGCCAGCCCGACAAGTTCGTGTTCGCAGCCTCGCCATAGACGCGTTCAGCAGCGGTAAGCCCCGTTGCTAGCGTCAGCCAGTTGCAGTACTTGAGCGCCCCATACCATGACACGCCGATGACCGGATGCTGCTCGCAGCCGGACGCGATCAGGTAGACCCCCTGCCCGACGTTGTAGCTGAGGCAGCCGCCGACGGCCGCGCTGAACATCAACGTCCCCGACCCCGACGTACCCTTCTGGCCGGTGCTGCTGGTGTTGATGTACACGTCACCGCTGTCGGTATCGAAGTACAGGTACGCGCCGCGCTCGTTGTTGAGGTTGTTGAGCGCGTCATTGAGGAACGCGGCGAACTGGGCGTTGGTCACCTCGTGCCTGCCGACGCGGAAGTCGTGCACCGGCCCACCGGGTTGCCCATCAAGTCCGGGGACGTAGGTGAACTGCGGGACCGGCGGGTCCGCTTGCGTCGAAGCCACGACCCAAAGTACTGCCGCGATCGCGACGTCCACGGCGGGCTTGCGCCGCGTCGGTAGGCCACGCCAACGTGCAGCCACAGGTCAGCCTCCTTGCTGGGGCGGCCGTCGCCACGCGTTCCCGCCTCCTTGCCGGACTACCGCGCGGACCTCCCGCACCTGCCGTCCTCCGCTCCGGGCGCAGAGCGACGGACCCCGGTGCTCGGAGCGCGACGGGGCACGATCCGGTCGAGCGAAACGGCTGCGGCCGCTTGCTACTGGATATCGGTATCAGGCTAGCTTGCACGCCACCCGAGCGGCGCCGCTTGAGCTTCCTATGTATGCATTTGGGCGAAGCGCAAGGGAAAAATGGGTAAAATGGGCAATGCCGCCGGCAGTTAGTGATCGCGGCGCCGGCCGTTCACGTCACTCGGAAAGCAAGGCCCCGGTCGTGGCGTCGTACTCCACCTCGCGCGGCGTGGACCCCACCAGGACCGTGACGGTGATCGTGAGCGTCTCGCCGGTTGCCCGGTAGCTAGCGGCGACGCCGACTCCGCCGACGTGGCGTTCCGCCCTGGCGATGGCATCGGCCAGGGTCAACGCGGCGCGGGGCAGCAGGGTGTGGAGCGGCGCATCCGGCGTGGAAGCGGCCGGCTGAGCGGCCGCCTCGGGCGCGTCGCCAGTCGGCGAATCACCAGTATCCGGCGTGATGACAAGGTCATCGAACCAGGTGACCGCGTCCGCCTTGGTCCAGACTCCCACGCCACCGGCCGTCGGGAACGTGGAGTCACGCGCGTCCAGGAGCTTCTGCCCGTTCAGGAAGCAGCGGATACGCTGGCCGTGCTGTTCGATGGCAATGGTGTGCCACTGCCCGACCGGTGAGTCCACCTTGGTTCCGTCGAGCATCTTCCGCGCGCCGTCCTTGACGCAGTAGACGCGGAAGTTGCCCTCGAGCGGATTGACGCGGCAGATGTAGTAGTTGTTGGCATTCTGGGCGCGCCACATGGGGCCGCCGCCCTGGTCTTCCTTGCCGGCGACGGACTTGCATTTCACCTCGATGCGGCCGTTGTCGAACGTCAGCTTGTCGGTCCAGCAGAGGTTGAACGTCGCGCTGGCCCCCTCTCGCGGGTCGCTGAGGGCGAGCACGTTCGGCGGCGAGGGAGCGTCCTGCGCGGCCGTCACCTCCCACTTGGCGACGGGACCGGCCTGGTTGGTGCCCTCCAAGCGCCACGGGGTGGAGACGAGGCCGGGTGAGTCGCTGTCGAAGGACACGGTGGTCTGGCGTTTGGCGGGGCTTGCTTCGGCCGGCGGTTCAGCGGCCTGGGCGGCGGCAGCGGTGACGCACGCCCACGCCAGCAGCATCCAGACCCACGTTGTTGTACGAAGTGTCCGTTTCATTCGCGGCACTCCTCGGTTGTTGTTGTTGATCGAGGAGGCTGGATGGTACACTGGGGGGGCTGGGGTGTCCACGAGGCGGCCGGGCACCTGCGGGAGCGGCTGCAACCGCCGAGGCGCCGTGGCTCGGGCGTCCCGCCCAGCAGGTGCTTAGCGTGTTCGGCGCTATGGGTGCCGTGCTTTCCCGCGACCGCCGTCGCGGGTAAGCATGGCTTTGCAGTCGTGGCACATGCCCACCCCCGCCTGCGGCGGCTGAAGGCATGGCACCCAGGCTAAACAGGTATCTCGCCCGAGTGCCCCCGCGCAGGCGAGTTAGCAACGGCTACACCTCTGGTGTGCCGGGCAAGACGGACTGGAGGCACGATGGACAAGGAGTGGCCGATCTTCTGTCCGCAGTGTGGCGAGCGGCTGCGGGCCCGCCGAGGCGTGGCCGGCAGGCAGGTCGAGTGTCCCCGGTGCCGCCAGGACTTCGTGGTTCCCGACGGGCTCTTTGCCGCTCCGCCGAGTGCCCCTGCGACCACGGACCAACCGGGGAATCCTGGGGCCGGAGCCGGTCAGTCTTCCGCGCCTGGCACATCCGCCTCCGGGTCGCGGGGTTGGGGGTCTGGGTCGGCCGGGTCGTCACCGCAGGCGTCTTCGGCAGCGGTCCGGCCGCCCGCGTGGAACCCTGCTTCGGCGGGCGTGCCGGGGACACAGGCGGGCGGGGGCCCTGTGTCACCGGGCGGTGTGGCGTGCGGGTCGCCTGTCTGGGTGCCCGAACCGCCGCCGCCCGGGGTGTCTGCCGCACGCACGAGCGGGCATGCCATAGCGGCGTTGATCGTCGGATTGTGCGGGCTGTTCGTGTTCAAACCGTTCCTGGCGATCATCGCCATTGCGTTGGGGATCCGCGCGCGGCGTGACATCGCGCGGAATCCGCACCTGGGCGGCTGGGGCCTGGCGACCGCGGGCATCGTGGCGGGCGCCATCGAATTGGTCTTCGTCCTGGTTGCGCTGCTGGCCTGCGCGTAGGTCACCCATCACTGGTCGGCTGCCCCACGGAGACTGCGTCGGCACCTGACAAGGAACCACGGGAACCGGGACGCACACGATCTTTGAAACTAGCTGCGTACCCGTTCCTCCCCGGGGAATCGCTACTGCGCTGGCGCAGCACACCCAGATGATCCGGGCGCCTTGGGCGGTACCGCTTGAGGCGGAGCGGGTGTACCCCCGAGGATTCGCTGCTTCCAATCCGGCCAAGTTCCGACCACCCTACTGGCCTGCTCCAAATGCTCGACGAACGCATCGCGTTGTCCTTGGTGCGCCTTTGCTTGAACCGGCATTTGCTTCGCTTTCTGCTTGTCAACCTCCATTGCCAAGCTCCGTGACCGCGCTGCGGGCTTTGTTGAACATGTCTCCGGCGACGAACTCCAGGTCCAGGTACGACGCGGGCAACATCTGGAGCCGGAGCCCGCTTTGCCCAGCCTTCCACTCCATCACCCGCCCCGCTACGTTCTTCCGCTCCACAGGATACCCGGAACCGAGCCGGATTGAAAAGAGGTCGAAAAACCGCCGGGGACCAACGCCGACGAAGGGCTCGAAGCATACCATCCGGCGGTCATCAGGCGGGGACCCCAGGTCGGCAAAACCGACCTGGATCGAGTCCGAATGAAACTCGGCAGCCTTCGACTTCTCGTACGGCTCGATGAACACAACACGGTGGATTCCAGCCCCCACAATGTGCTTGGCGCAGTTGTGGCACGGGAAGGTGGTGCAGTAGAGTGTGCCGCCTTGGGTAGGCGCTCGGATTCGACCGCAGGAAAGCAGAGCGTCCATTTCCGCGTGCACTACGCGCCCAAACTCGGTCAAGTCGCGGATACGGCTTGCGTCGAGGGCCTCACGGACCTTCTCGCGGTCAAGCCCAGTCTTCTCCGCGCGGTCTAGGATCTCATCGATGATCTTCTGCTGTTCGACCTTGTTGGAATCTTCGCCCCTCATGTAATCGCGCCCGTCCTCCTGGTCCTCGATCCGGTGCGTCTTGGGATTGCGCACGGGCCAATATCGTCCGCCGTTTGCACGAGGGCAGTCATTGGCACCGGTGGCGACGACCTGCTCGTCGACCGCCACGACGGCGCCGACTTGACGGGACAGGTCGGCGGAGCTGAGTGAAGCCGCGAAGGCGAGAAACATGGCGTACTCATCGAAAGTCGGGGTCACGTACGGGTTCCCGAAGAGGAGTTCGAGAATCCGCCACACGCTGTCTTTCAGATGGTCGTCCTGCCCATCGATCCGCACGAAGAAGTCGGAGAGGTGAAACGTGTCGGCAACTCTCTGGCCGTGGGGTAGGTGCTCGTTCTCATCGCGGTCGATGAGCTCGTTCGCCTTGGCGTCGGATATCGATTTGTCTTTGGTCAGGTAGTCAAACCGCCGTTTTTCGTCAGCATGCACACCGATGAGGTAGAACCCCTGCGGATAGATCTCGCGCAGACGACCAACCTCGTCGGGGTGTTTGAGCGAACTGATGACGTACGCACACCTGGGTACATGTTGCGGGCACCCGTTCTCGTCCTTGCTCCTTTGGGAGTTGATGTACGCGGCAGCGCCAAGAGCCAGTATCGAGTTGTCACCTGATGTAGCGCGCGCCTCGTTCCCCGCATCCATGAGGCCACTGAGCCGATCGTATTCGGAGCTTCCGGAACGTGGGATGTTCTCGACGATCTTCGGGATCACGTCTTGCGTGATCCGGATCTGTCTGACCGAGTAGCCAGCCTTTCTTAGCCAGTCGTCGAGAATACCCCGCACCTTCTGCAGCTCTGTGCCGACCGCTCCAATCAGTGCAAACACCAACTCGGACTCGGAGAAGGCCCTCTGCAACAGCCCAGACCGACCTGCCCCTGACTCTGCTGTTGCCATGGGCACGGGGACTGTGACTTCAGCACCGTGTCTCTCCGGGACAGTTTCCCTCTGCGGCGTCAAGCCGGGCGCAGCATCGACGGGCGTACCCGTGAGAGCGGCAATGACCTCGTCACGCAACTTCTCCGCACCAGGCGAGTTGCCTTGGAAGGTGAGCGATCCGGTCGACGGGTACCAGTTCAGGACTCCGCCTGCGGGCGTTCGGAGTTGCTTCTGGTTCGGGTTCAAATCGCGCCACACACCACTGATGTGCTGGAGCTTCTCCCTGAACTCCTCGTAGCTGCCGGTAAACCGTACGTTCATGTGTTGCCTCGGTTAGCTGGCTTTGCGTCTCAGCGCCGCTCGGCTGTGGGGACCCCAACTACCCACCATCATACGACGTACTGCGCGGCAGGTCGAGTGGTTCCTCTGCTTCCTCCTGGTCGAGCACGTCCCAGCCCAGGGCCCTTAGTAACGGATTGATCACCTTGCTGCGCGTGGGGGTCTCCTTGAGCTGCTCGCGGCGGAGCCTGGGAAGGCGGGCGCGCAGGTCCTCGATCTCTTTGATGAGCTGCTGCATGGGATGAGTACCTCCGGGAGTGCCACGACGACGCAAAGGAAACACCTCGACAGGGCTAACGCGTCGCGCGGGCTCATGTGGCGAATCGTAACCTGGGGGTCAGGTCGGTTCAAGGTCGAGCATCGAACCGGCCCGCTTGGGCGCGGGGATGGCAACCCAGGGGAACGTCTGCTGCTCGCTTTCCGCCTCGGCGGTCGGACGTAACAGACACGCGCGGGAAATGACTGCCGGGTGACGACGTGCTCGGCATCCAGTTCGGCCCGTTCGAAGACTGCTCCGGCCGGGGAGCGCACCGGTGACGATGGACGCGGGACGGCCTTCACACCGTCAAAACGACCTCCTGCGGCCAGGGTTGTTGGCCGGAGGTGCCCCAGAGGGCACCTACATAGTCGATGGAGAACAGGTCCTCCACCCAGTGCAGCCAGTAGGTGCCGCGATCCGAACAAACGATCTCGTCTCCGTCATCCGTGAGGAAGCCGGCCAGCGCTAACAGCTTGAAGTACTTGCCGAATACCTCGTCGAATGATCTTCCGAAGCGCTCGTAGAAGCGCGACTTGCGGAATCTGGTCTCGTAGAGGCGCCAGTAGAGCCAGCCGGCCATTTGCATGTCCGGGGACAGATCGAGCGACAAGGCGATCGGCAAACGCCCCTGCTCAAGCGCCTCGCAATAGGCCCGCACGTTGAACGTATTGACGTAGAATACGTCTCTTAGATACGAGCTGCCGCTGGCGCCCAGGCCGAGGTACAGCGGGACCGTCACCGAGCAGTACCGCGGCACGCCGCTGCGCGTAAACGCCCACACCGAGCTTCTGCGGAATCCGGCGTCGTAGAAGATGTGCTCCAGCGTTCGCAACATCCTCCGCTTGCGCAGGGCACCGAAGCGTCGGTAGCCGTTCTGGCGGGCAAGCTGGGGCCAACGGGTATAGGGGAACTCGAAGAGCGGATACGTGGTTACCTGGTCTGCGCCCAAAGCAACCATGCGGTGGCCCAGTTCCTCGATCTCGGCGAGCGTCTGGCCCGGCAAGGCGAAGATGGCGTCCACGTTGACACAGTCGAAGCCCGCGTGCACCGCTCGATTGACGGCGGCCATAGCCTGGTCAACAGTGTACGGTCGGCAGAGAGTCCTCAGGTGCCGGTCCTGGAGGGCCTCCACGCCAATGCTCAGGTGCTTGACCCCCAGGGAGAGAAGCAAGCCGAGGTTGTCGTGGCTCAGGTCGTTGACGTGGCTCTCCAGGTGGACGTCGCATTGCATGGGGAAGGAGGCGTAGACGTGTTCCAGGATCCGGTCGAGCCCGGCATGGAGCAGCGTCGTCGGCGTACCTCCGCCGATGTAGAAGGAGGTGACGGGCTTGTGACCGACGAGATCGGCGTAGATGTCGATCTCGCGCAGGGCAGCCTGGGTATAACGCTGCGCCAGATCGGCATCGAAGAGCTCTTTGTTGTAGGGGCAGTAGGGACAGATCTGGCGACAGAACGGGACGTGCAGGTAGAGGCCCAGTTCAGGGAGGGCGTCGAGCCTGCTCTCCAGCGCGGGGACTTCGCGGCGCAGAACCAGCCGGCGCGCCCCGGTCAGCCGTCTCCCTACTGCGCGTTTTATGGACCGCTGCAACCACATGATCGCCCCCGACCGGTGTGCCAGCGTGTCACGGCGCCCGCAGGGCGCCCGCTTCCCGGTGGGCATGTTATCGAGGCGTCTTCGGCGTCGTCAAGTGACTGCCTGCCACTGCACTTCAGTGACGCTGGATCCGACAGGGTTTCCGGTTCCGCGGGCCCGAGCTGCAATCCGGGCGGGGCTGGGCTGCCCTGACGGGGGCACGAGCCCGCACGGCCAGTCCGGCGTGCATCAGATCTCCTGCCGATACCGGGACGTGGCGTGTTGCACAACCAAAGGCAAGCAGCGGTTCCCATCCGATCTGCACACGACCTGCCTGGCGGTCCGATCTTCGAGCCCGCGCCGACGTCCCACCAGTCGCATTAGCGGACGCGCCCGCGGCAGCGGATGGGGTGGAAGAACTGCTCAACGCACATGGTTGTCGTCCCGATTCACCGTGTAGAACGGACTGCGGGGACGGGGCCCACTTGCCCTGGTGCCAATTCGTGGCGATGCGGGGACAGGGACTACCCCGAGTGTCTTCCGGGCAGGTCTTGCGGGAGAGGATGCTGATACGCTGCGCTCGTTTCTCAGACCGACGGAGATCGCACGATGGACGACGATGCGCTCGACCTTTGCGGGAAGATCTGCCCGTATCCCGTGGTGGCGATCGTCCGGGAAGTGGCGCGGCTGCGACCGGGCCAGAAGCTCCGGTGCATGGTGGACGATCCGCTCGCCCTGAAGTCGGTGCCCGAGGAACTGGAAGAGTTTCCCGATGTATCCCTCACGATCAGCAGCCGTGGCAGCGTGTGGGAAGTGATCGTGAAGAGACAGTTGAAAGGCAACCAGGACCATGAACATGAACGAGACCACGGGCCATAACGCGCCGACTCCCGGCACCCGCGGTGTCACGGAGCGGGCAGGGGGCGCCACTCGTCCCGATGTTGAGGAACGCCTCCGGCAGATTCCCACCGGGCAACCCGGGCGGGGAGAGACCGGCCGTCTGACCGAGCCCGCCTCTCCTGAGCCCCGCCGCACGACGCGGCGCAAGCTGAGCAACCCCCTGTTCCTCGTGGGCTGCTTCGCCGTCCTCAACGTCATCATGTACCTGACCATCCAGAAGTTCTGGATCGGCGGCAGCAGCTTCCTGCCGTTGATCGGGATCCTGGGAGACAACCACGGCTTCCTCTTCGCTTTCCTGGTGAACGTCGGTGTCGTGGCGGGGGCCCTGGTGGGTGCACTCAGCAGTGGTGAGTTCCGCCTGCGGCTTCCCCGGAAAAGGGATTTGGCCAAAGCGATCGTGGGCGGGTTCCTGATCGGAATGGGTATCACGGTGGCGCCGGGCACGTGCACCACCGCCTTTGTCACCGGCATACCGATGCTCTCGGTGTCCTCGTTTCTGTCGGTGGCGGGCATCTTCATCGGCGCTCATCTGATATACGGCCACACCCTGGGGAGGCAATAGACATGTCATTTCCACTGCTGGCAACGCTGGGCGTGTTGTTCGGGATCGGCTTCGGCTACTTCGTGCAGCGGGCGGGGCTCTGCTTCGCCCACGGCCTGGGGGAGATCTACTTAGGCAGAGGCAAGCGTATTACCCGGATGTTCCTGGTGGTGTTTACGATCACCAGCGTGGGCTTCCTCCTGAGCGGGTATGTTTCTGACGCGCTGGGGCTGAAGGCCGTCGGCCAACTGCGCGGCTTTGGGTTCTACAACGTGCTGTCCGGCATTCTGTTTGGGGCGGGGATTGCCCTGTGCGGCGGCTGCATTCTGGGTACCCTGCGCCAGCTCGGCGAGGGGAACCTCATGTACCTGGTCGTGCTGGTTGCCTTGATTCCGGGAATGGCCCTGGTCGTGTACGGCCTCGATCCGCTCCTGGAGAAGGGTTACCACGTGGAGAAGCTCCTGCTTCCCGGACTGTTGGGCGTCGCGGCGCCGTACGTGACGGCCACGCTGGCAGCCGGTGCCGTGATCTGGTTCCTGGCCATCCGCAAGCGGACTCCTCGGACACGATGAGCGCAGGTCAAACAACACCTTCTATAGACCCGGCCGCGCACGTGCTGGAGGAGCGCAACCGGGCGTTCCGGATCCTGTATGACACGGTCATGGAGGTCGAGGGCGCCTCCGAGGACCGCGTCTATGCAGTCCTCTGCCGCAACGTCCGACGCATCTGTGCGGCGCGCGGCGCGGCGCTCAGTGAATACGATCCCGTGACCAACACGCTGACCTTGAAGGCCGTCGATTGGGAAGAAGCGGCGGCCACCGCCGTCGCGGAAGCGGGAAAGTCGGGCGGCACCCACGTCACTGGGGAGATGTTGGAGCGCTACCTGGGCCGGCAGGTGCGGAGCTGCACGCGGCACGCCGACTGCCCGATAGATGCCCTGGCCGCCCCGCTGCTCCCCGGTGGGGTCGATATCGAGAACACGGTTCCATTCTGTCTCTCCTGCATCCGCGAGGGCACCCTCATCGCCGTGGCGAAGGTGTACTTCCCGCAGGGCGCCCGGCTGAAGCTCAAGGACATGGTCGACACGTACATGAATCTGGCGGGCATGATTCTGCAGCGCGTGCAGGCCCTGCGGTCCTTGAAGCAATCACTTGATGCACTCGCGCGGCAAAACGCCGCCATGGTCGGGCGCGAACAGAGGATCAGTGAGCTGAAGGCGCAGGTCAACAGGTTGTCGCAGGAGCTGGGGCGTGCGCATGCCTTTGGGGGAATGGAGGCGCCGCGACCGGAACTGGATGACTCGCGGCGGCAGACGCCCACGGAACAGACGCCCACGTCCGAGGAGATACTCGCCAGTCTCAGGCAGATCAAGGAATTGCAGGGGCTGTTGGAGAGTCTCTGTGAACTGGTGGGCACGGCCGCCGCCATCATTGACCTGAACGGCGAGGTGTTGGTAAGCGCGAAGTGGAAGAAGATCTGCACGCACTTCCATCGGAAAAACCCCCAGACGTCCAGCAAGTGCGTCGAAAGCGACACGCTGCTCGTGAATCAACTGCGCGCGACAGACGGCTTCTCCGTTTACACTTGCAAGAACGGCCTGGCGGACGCGGCCTGTCCCATCATCGTGCACGGTAAGCACGTGGCGAACCTCTTTGTCGGACAGTTTCTGCTGGAGCCGCCGGACCTGGACTTCTTCCGGAGGCAGGCGTCCCAGTACGGTTTTCCCGAGGAAGAGTACCTGGCGGCCCTGGCGGAGATACGCGTCGTCGAGCGCGAGAAGCTGGAGTTCATTCTGGGCTTCCTGCGCGAGTTTGCCGTTCTCGTAAGCACGCTGGGGGTCGGGCACGCCAGTCTGACCCAGTCGAACCGCGACCTGAGGCAGAACCGCGAGGCCTTGCTGAGCCTGATGGAGGACCTGATTGAGGCCCGCGCCAAGGCGGAGGCGTTCGCCGCGCGGGCCAAGGACGCCAACCGGTCCAAGAGCGAATTCCTGGCCAACATGAGCCACGAGATCCGCACGCCCATGACGGCCATCCTGGGATTCGCCGACGTGCTGCTCGAACATAGCCGCCTTGCCGGCGCGGCCGGGGAGGTGGGCGACGCGGCCAGCACCATCAAACGCAACGGCGAATACCTGCTCGGTATCATCAACGACATCCTCGACCTGTCGAAGGTTGAGGCAGGCAAGATGGTCGTGGAGAACATTCCCTGCCAACCCTGTCGCGTCATCGCCGACGTGGCCGCCCTGGTCAAAGTCAACGCGGACGCGAAGGGGCTGGGCTTCGCGCTGGCGTGCGCGGGGCCGTTGCCGGAGACGATGCAGACCGACCCCACGCGCTTGCGCCAGATACTCATCAACGTCATCGGTAACGCCATCAAGTTCACCGAAGCCGGCGAAGTGCGCCTCACCGTCAGCCTGCGGGAGGACCCCACGAGGCCCGTCCTGCAATTCGACGTGGTGGACACCGGCGTGGGCATGACCCAGGAGCAGGCCCGCAAGCTGTTCCAGCCGTTCACCCAGGCGGACGCCTCGACCACGCGGCGGTTCGGAGGCACCGGGCTGGGACTGGCGATCAGCAAACGCTTCGCAGAGATGCTGGGCGGCGACATCGCCGTGGTTCAGACAGCCGAGGGCTTGGGCACGCACATGCGAGTAACCGTCGCCACCGGGCCGCTGCAGGGAGTCAGGAGAGTCTCCCACGCCGCGTCTGAGGCCGCCGCCACGTCGTCACCCGCACCGCCGCCGGCACGAAGCGCCGACGCGCAGGAGCTGAAGGGTTATCGCATCCTGCTGGCGGAGGATGGGCCGGACAACCGACGGCTGCTTTCCTACTTCCTGTCGAAAGCGGGCGCGGAAGTCACGCTGGCCGAGAATGGCCGGCTGGCCGTCGATGCTGTGCTGGCGGCCGAGCAGGCCGGCACGCCGTATGACGCCATCCTGATGGACATGCAGATGCCCGTACTGGACGGCTACTCGGCTACCGAGCTACTCCGCCGGCACGGCCACGGCGAACCAATCATCGCGCTCACGGCCCACGCCATGGCGGCCGACCGCGACAAGTGCCTGCACGCCGGTTGCACCGACTACGTCTCCAAGCCGGTCGACCGCGACCAGCTCATCCGCACCATAGCCGCCCATCTGCGCCCCGAGCCGCACTTCGTGGCCGCCCCCTGAGCCCTCCGAGCCCGAGCGCGCACGTGGCACGGGCGTCGCGCCCGTGGCAGCCCCATCGCAGCACGAGCGCTCCGCCCGCGGGCTCGCCGGCCACGCCTGTGTTCAGCATGGGTGCCACGCCCTCACGGCCCGCGGGCGGGGGGTAGGCATGCGGCAGGCGACCCCTCCCTCGCAGGGGCAGGGGTGAGGGTGACGGAGGCAAAGACGCCTGCGGCCAGCCTGTCTGCCTCCCCCGCGAAACACGCCGAACACCTGCCCGGCGAGACGCCGGTGCCCTGAATCCTCGCGGGCCGCGAAAGCTACTGGGCGTTTGCGGCAGACACTCCGCAGACGCCGGGAGCAGCGGGTTGCGTTCGCCTCGGAATGTCCCAACAATGCCTGCCGGAGTGGACGGCCGACGGGCGGGGCTGGTACCGGCGCCTTCATGGCCTCCTGCAAAACCGCCACCCGCGCCCGCAGCCGCCGTGTCGACCGAACCCCAACAGTCGAAGGCCGCGAGCGGAGAGCTGGCGGCTGAAAGCTGATAGCTTATCGCTGAGAGCTTCCCATGCTGACTCTTACTGCCCCACCACACGTCTACCGTGAACGCCGAGCCCGGCTGGCCGCGGCGCTCTCACGCCCGCTGGTCATCCTGGCCGGCTACGCCCCGGCCCGGAATTACGCCACGAACCCGCATCCGTTCCGCGCGGGCAGTACGTACCTGTATTTCGGCGGCCCACCGGTCGAAGCGGCGGCGTGGGTGATCGAGCCGGGCAGTGACGGCGATCTGGGTTGCACGCTGCTGCGCCCGCCGGCGGGACCGGACGATGCGCTGTGGTTCGGCGAGCTGCCTCAGGACGCCGAGCTGGCGGCTGCGGCCGGGGTGCAGGCGGCCGCGCTCTCGGATATCGCCGGACTGGAACAACTACTGGGCGATCGGCTGGCCGCCGTCGTCTGTCCGCCGCATCCGACCTGCACGGCCCTGGTGCGGGAGCTGGACCTCGAACCGGCCGGCGAAGCGGAACTGCTGCCGATCATCGACTTGCGCCTCCTCAAGGATGAGCATGAGCTGGCGGCCCTGCGTCGGGCGGCCGGCGTCAGCGTGGAGGCCCACCGGGCCATGCTGGCGGCAACGGCCGTCGGCCGCAACGAGGCGGACGTCGAAGCGGCGTTCCATGCCGTGGCCGTAGCGCACGGCTGTACGCCGTCGTTCACGCCGATCGTGACGGTACGCGGCGAGGTCCTGCACGGCCACAACCGCTGCCTGACGCTACAAGACGGCGCCCTGCTGCTGGCCGATGCCGGCGTCGAGGAGCCCGGCGGCTATGCCGGCGACATCACGCGGACGTACCCCGTCAACGGGCGGTTCACGCCGCTGCAGCGTTCTCTCTATGAGGCGGTGCTCGGCGCCCAGCGCGCCGGCTGCGCGGCGTGTGTGCCGGGGAAGCGCTTCCGCGAAATCCACGAACTGGCCGCCCGCGTTCTGTGCGCGGGACTCGTGAACGCAGGGCTCCTGCGCGGCGACGCGGCGCAGCTTGCCGAGCGCGGCGCGCATACGCTCTTCTTCCCGCACGGCCTGGGACACCTGCTCGGTCTGGACGCGCACGACATGGAGGATTTCGGCGACCTGGCCGGTTATGCCCCGGGCCGCACGCGACCGACGCGCTTCGGTGACAAGTATCTGCGCCTGGACCGAGACCTGGAACCGGGAATGGTCGTCACTATTGAGCCGGGCTTCTACATGGTGCCGGCCATCTGGCGCCGACAGGACCTGGTCGATCCCTACGCCGACGCGCTGAATCGTTCCATGGTGGACGGCCTGCTGCGCGACGGCTTCGGCGGCATCCGCATCGAGGATGACATCCACGTCACCCCCACGGGCCCGGAGAACCTCACGGCCGAGCTGCCTACCGATGCCGAGACGCTGGCCGCCCTCGTCAGCCCCTGAGCCCGACGGTGCCTCGGCTATGTACACTCAAACACCGCGGCCCGCACCGGCCCCGGCGCTCTCGCCGAAGCCGGTGCGGGCCCGGAACTGTTCCTTGTGTATAGCTTCGCCGCACCGGGGCGCCGGCGGAACAGCCCCCGGGGCGGGACCCTCTAATTCCCGCTCGTGGTGAAGTCCTTAATCGCCGCCCAGAACGTCAGGTCCGTGTCCGTGACCGTCACGGACTTCGAGGGGCCCGAGTGCAGCACCGCGCCCGGCGCGTAGAAGTCCAGCAGCAGCATGGCCGGCACCTGCTCGTACTCGTTGCCGTCCAGGTTCAACTGGCCCGGCGTTCCCGTCGGCTGCCCGTGGGCCACCGTAGCCACCGTCTGGAACGCCCAGGCGTTGTACTCCCAAGCGGTGCCCTTGTCATAGTTCATGATGAGGACGTCACCCTTCAGGTGGTTCCAGCGGATCTCCTCCATCGTCACCGGATCCACCGCCCAAGCGATGATGTAACCGCGCATCCGCCGACCGCCCGGGTTCTCCGGATCGGTGTCCGGGCACGGCGGCTCCAGGACCGGGAACGGCGACACGCCCTTCGGCCAGCCCGTGGAGACTCCCCAGTACGCCGGCTCGTTGCCCGTCAGCGTGATCGCGTTGTCCACCCAGATGCACAGGTCACCGTTGACGAAGTACATCTGCACCATGACCGAACCGGGGTAGTCATTCGTGAGGTCCACGAAGGTCTCCTGCACCAGCCGACCGGCGGCGTTCCACTTCACTTCCACCTTCGGGAACACCAGGAAGCTGCCCTTGCTGGTGACCTGCCCGCGGGTCAGCACGGTCCGCTCGCCTCCGCCGAGCGCATTCGCCCTGCCCCCTGAGCGCGGCCGTGGCCATTCGCCGGGCACCGCTCCGCCCTCTCCTTCGGGCTCTTCATCGCCGCCCGGCCCCAGCACCCAAACGTCGCGCAGCACGTCCTGCATCGGGTAGGCAGAAATCGCCCCCACGCCACCTCCCGACACTCCCGCCGGCGGCAGCGACGGCGGCGGAGGCTCCCCGCCGCCACCGAAAGCCCAGATAACCTGCCCGGCCTCGCTGCCCAGCCCCACCATGTTCGTGCCGGCCGTCTCCACCTCACCGCCTTCGAACGTCAGCAGCTTCATCGCCACGCCCAGCAGCGGGGCATCCACGCTGGGGTGATCAGGGTCGTCGTCGCACACCTGGCTGGCCACGCCGTCGATTCGAGCCTGGCCCTTGGTCGTTTGCAGATACTGCCACAGGAAGTGGTTGGGCACGTCGTACTCCGTCACCCACTGCTGCTCCCACGACCACATGCAGTGCTCCGTCCCCGAGAACTTCACTTCGTTCTGGTTCCAGATGTCGAACTTGACCTTCACCCGCGGCGGACAGGGAGGCGGGGTGCAAGGTTCCGGTGCGATCGTCACCCGAGCGCTGCAGTCATGCTCCACCGGCAGTACGTCGTCGGGCGGGCAGATGTCCACTGCCACCTCCGGCATGCCCTGTACGGTCGCGGTGTTGTCGTAGCACCTGTCCTCGCTGCCCGGCGGCATCAGCGGGCAACCTACTCCGTCGAGCTTCGCAAATGCATCCCAGGCAGCCTGATCCGCCACCTCAATCGTGCAGAACAACTCCACCTCGGGCGAACCTACAGCCAACGGCCCCAGGTCCGCCGAGCACCCGGTGATGGGGTCGAGGTCACAGGTCACGAACGTGACCCCCGGCGCACTGGCAGTCACGTCCTGCACGAAATCGAGATCGCAGAGAACCACGTTCGTCAGGACCGTCTCCCCCTCGTTCTTGGCCGTGAACCTGTACTTCAGCCGCACGGGGTACACGATGTCACCGGTCGTGATCACCAGGTCCTGCTGGAACGGATAGGCCGCCTCGCAGGCGTCGGCAAACGGTTCAAAGTCTGGGCATACCGTCTTGGTGCATGTTATCGCCGGCACCTTGACGTTGATGGTGGCCGTGTCGCTGTCCTCGTCGCACGGACCCGCCGGACCGCAAATATCGGAGAACCCACCCACCGTCATCTCGTTCACGCACGGATCCGGCGTCTCGTCCACGATCACGCAGAAGATGATCGTCAGTGTCTCACCCGGCGCAATCCCATCTGCCTTGCACGGGGTAAGGTCCTTCAGCCCGTTGATATCCGAGAACTGATCGCAGTTGCCTGCGGGGTTCGTGCAGATACAGTTCGTCACGTCCGTGCCGTCGATATCCGCCGTCACCGAACTCACCGCGTACCACGGCAAGCAGCCCAGGAAGTCGCTGATCTGCACTTTGGTGATGTTCACATCGCCAAGGTTCTCCACCTGATTCCGGAAGCACACTTCCGCACCCGGCAGGGCATCCACGCTATCCTGCCACACCGCCCCCGGATCAGTCGGATCGTCGCAGGTAACCTCCTTCGTCACATCAATAGCGCACGTCTTGATGTCCAACGCCACCTGGGACGTGTCGTCGTCACCGCAGAACACCTGCGGTCCACCCGGCAGCGGACACGTCGCGCACTCCACCGTCACCGTGTTCAGCGGGTCCGGAGCGGCCGGGTTCGCCGACACCGGCAGGCACGTGCAGAAGCTCAGAGTCAGCGACTGTCCGGGTTCGAGCTTCCCAGTTGGGTAGGCCGTCGGGCAGCTTGCGGGGTTCCACTCAAAGGGAACGCCGGTCACATTGAACCCGAAGCCGGGTGGGATCGGGCAGGCGCCGCCATTCAGTCGCACCGTCGCCGCGCTGGGGGCCGTGATGTCGCCGGGGATACCGGTGAGTACATCGGTAAAGCGCAGCCGGCAGATCGGGTCCGTTCCCGCGTTGGTCACCTCGATCTCGTACTGCACGCAGGCACCCGGGAGCACGTCGAGAGTCTCGACGCCGTTGTTCGGGTCCTTGTCATCCTCTACCCACGTCCCGAACACCGTCGGATTCGGGCAGGTGTTCACGCACCGCACCCGCTTCACCACGTCCAGCGCGCACGGCGGCGTCACGCACACCCGGGCCGAGCACTCCGCCGGCTCCGGCGGGTTCACGCCCCGCTGACAGAGTTCGTCGTCATAGTCCCCCTCGCCCGTCATCGTGTTGCTGTAGCAGTCATCGGAGCCGTCGGCGTCCAGACCCGCAAAGATCAACCAGGCCGCGTACGTCGGCACCTCGATCTCGCAATGCGCGGTGCACGACTGGCCCGGCAACAACGTGCCGCAGTCCTTGCACCCAATGGGCAGCAACTCGCACGGGTTGATCGTGCACCCCGCGGCCGTCGCGTCCGCGATCAGGTCCGCGTCGCAGATCGTCACGTTCTCATACGCCACCTCGCTGCTGGCGGGGTTGGTCACCTTGAAGTCGTACATCAACCGCAGCGGGAACACCGTGTCGCACGGCAGGATCAGGTCCGTCGTCAGGGCCGTGTCGCACACATGGTCCCCGTTGAAGTCCGCACAGACCTTCTTCTCGCACTCAAGGTCCTCAGGCACCTTCACGTTGATCGTGGCCGTATCGGTGTCCTCGTCGCACGGGCCCGCCGGCGCGCAGATGTCGCTCAATCCACCGATGGTGGCGACGTTCACGCATGGATTCGGCGTCTCCTCCACGATCACGCAGAAGATGATCGTCAGCGTCTCACCCGGGGCAATTCCGTCCGCCTTGCACGGCGTCAGGTCCTTCAGCCCATTGATGTCCCCAAACTGATCGCAGTTACCTGCGGGGTTCGTGCAGATGCAATTCGTCGCCGGCGTCCCGTCGATGTCCGCCGTCACCGAACCGGCGACATACCACGACCCATTATCGCACAGGGTGTCGGCGATCTGGACCTTGGTGATGTTCACGTCACCCAGGTTCGCCACCTGGATCCGGAAGCAGACCTCCGAGCCCGGCAACGCATCCACGCTGTGCTGCCACACCGCACCCGAATCGGTCGGATCATCGCACGTAACTTCCTTCGTCACATCAATGGCGCACGTCTTGATGTCCAGACCAACGTGGCTGGTGGCCTCGTCACCGCAATACGCCAGGTCTCCGCCGTCCAGCGGACAGCTCGCGCACTCGACCGTAACCGTGTTCACCGGATCGCAGGCGGGGTCCGCCGCGGGCTTCACATCCCCACGGAACGTGATCACCTGCGTGCCGCCCGGCGGCAACGGCTGCGGATTCTGCGGGTTCTCCACGCACTCCACCACCGTTGCGTTCCAGGGCCACTGCCCCGGGGTGTTGTTGCAGACCAGCGGCCCCGTGACGACGGCGCCGAAACCGGCCGTCGTCGTGAAGTTATCCGCACACGTCATCTGGTCCTCAAACCGCAACGCGCAGATGTCCACGTCCGTCGAGCTGTTCGTTACCGTGATGCGATACTCCACGCACGCCCCCGGTAGCACCTCCAGCAGCTCCGGATCAGCCACCCACGGGCCCGGTGTCGCCGGGTTGCAGTCGTACAGGCAGCGGACCTCCTTCAACACCGTAATCTCGCACGGCGGCGTCACGCACACCCGCGCCGAGCACTCCGCCGGCTCCGGCGGGTCCACGCCCCGCTGGCACAGGTCGTCGTCATAGTCCCCCTCGCCCGTCATCGTGTTGCTGTAGCAGTCATCGGAGCCATCGGCGTCCAAACCCGCAAAGATCAGCCAGGCCGTGTACGTCGGCACCTCGATCTCGCAATGCGCGGTGCACGACTGGCCCGGCGTCAACGTACCGCAGTCCTTGCACCCAATGGGCAGCAACTCGCACGGGTTGATCGTGCACCCCGCCGCCGTCGCGTCCGCGATCAGGTCCGCGTCGCAGATCGTCACGTTCTCATACGCCACCTCGCTGCTGGCGGGGTTGGTCACCTTGAAGTCGTACATCAACCGCAGCGGGAACACCGTATCGCACGGCAGAATCAGGTCCGTCGTCAGGGCTGTGTCGCACACATGGTCCCCGTTAAAGTCCGCACAGACCAGCTTCTCGCACTCCAGCGGCTGCGGCACCTTCACGTAGATGGTGGCCTCCGCCTCGGCCGGCCCGTAGTACTCCGGCGGTGAGCACAGCTCGGCCGAACGCCATCCCACCGCGACATGGTTCAAACAGCTCGTGCCCGACACGGCATCGGCGGGCACCAGAACCTCGAACGTAATGGTGAGGCACTCACCCGGTGCAATCCCGTTCGCCTTGCACGCCGTCAGGTCCTTAAGCCCCGTCAGGTCCGCGAACTGGTCGCAGTTGCCCACCGGGTTCGTACAGATGCAGTGCGTCGCCGGCGTCCCGTCGATGTCCGCCACCACGGAGCCCAGCACGTACCACGGTACGCACCCCAGCACGTCCACGATGCTCACGTGCGTGATGTCGACCTCGCTGGTCACGTCGTTGCAGACCTCGATCTTGAACGCCACCAGCGCACCCGGCACCGCGTCCACGCTGCTTGCCCAGACGGCCGCCGGGTTCAGCGTCCCGTCCGGCAGCCGCGGCTCGTCGCAACTGACCTCCTTGGTCACCGTCGCATTCAGCCGCTTGATGTCCAGCCCCACCAGCGCGCTGTCCTGGCACCCGTACTGCGGTCCACCGACACAGGAGGCCGCCCCCAGCACCGTCACCGTATTCAGCGGATCGGGGTTCGTCGGATCAGCCGTGGGACTCACACAAGTACAGTAGCGCAGTTTCAGCCGGTCGCCCGGGTCGAATGTCCCGTTCGTGAAGATTGCCGGGCAACTGGCCGGGTCCCATTCAAACGGCACATCGCTCACATTGAAGCCGAAACCCAGCGGGATCGGGCAGGAGCCCGTGCCGCCGGCGCCCGTGCCAATCAATTCGACGGTGGCCGTATCCGGCACCTGGATGTCACCGGGGACCTCGCTGAGCAGGTCCTGGAACTGCAAGCGACAAACCGGGACGGGCGGACTGATCGCGATGTTCTCCACCTCGATCTCAAACACCACGCACCCACCCGGTAGGATCGGCATCGGGTCATTCGTATCGTCGTACACGGAACCGATCTGGTTCCGATCATCGCAGTTGTCTACGCACCAGACACGCTTGGTCACCTCGATCTGGCACTGGAAGTTGCAGATGGTCGCCAACGACTCGCCCGGCAACTCTCCCGGCGTACCGCAGATGCCCGACGTCCCGCCGGCCGTCGCGGACACCGAGGCGCAGTTCTTGTAGCAGTCCTCCGGATACGTCTCCGCGTTGCAGTCCGGGTGCACAGTGTTGTCGCGTGCCAGGAAGTACCGCAAGGCATCCTGCGTCGTGAACTCGATAACGCAACTGGTCGTATACGGGTCGCCCGGGGCAATCGGCCCGAGCACGACCGAGCCCGCCGGACACAGCGGGCAGTTCACAATGTTCAACTCGCCCGGGAACGCCGCCTGGGTGGCCGCGATGTCCGCACACAGGTAGTCGTCGGTCACCGTGAAGGTTTCCGGCAGCTCTCCCTTATTCGTGCCGGAATAGCGGAACTCAATCTGCAGCGAGCCCCCGCCGGGCGGCAGCGACGGCAGGCCCAGGGCGTCGTCGCCCGTCTTAAACGAGCCCGGCTCGCCCGGGAACCCGACCTCCTTCACGAAGTCGATCTCCCGGCAGAGCACGTCGAGCGTCACCACGTTGTCGTCATTACCGCCGTTCCAGACGAGCTCGCGGTAGGTATCCACGTCGCTGGACACGTCCATCACGGTGATCGGCGTGATGTTCGGCTGGGCGAGCGTCGTGCCCGACACCGTAACCGCGTTCCGCCCGTCAAGATCGACCCGCGGCTCCGCGCAGAAGCACTCGTTGTCTGTGACGTCCACCTGAGCCAGCACGATCAAGACGATCTTGTCGCCCTCAACGACCTCGCATGCATCAGTCAGCTCGTTGCGCAGCAGCTTCACGCCCTTGAGCGTACCCAGGTGGATCGGCGCGTCGGCGTTGATCCCCGCGATGAAGCCGATCGTGCGGTCGAAGAAGTCCTCGTCCAGACAGTTCTCGGGATCCACGACGGGGTTGCAGATTTGCGGGTCCGTCGCGTCGTCCGGGAAGTCGATCAGGAAGTTGGCCAGGCCGCGCCGCGGGCTGGTCAGCCGCGCCTCAAACGGCGTCAGGGGCGCAGGCCGATTCGGGTCGTTGATTGCCGTCAACGCCACGCACGGCGTCAGAGGACTGAGCACGTCCGTCACCGTGACGTCCAGGTCCTCATTGCCGGTGTTCTCGATCTCGATACGGAACTCGACGAGACCGCCCGGCAGCACATTTGCTGCGTCCCGCCAGGCACCCTCTCCCTCTCCCCGGCAGCGAACCTGCTTCTTGACTTCGATCTCGGGCAACCGCTGGTGGCGCGCCACCAACGCCGATTCCTCGTCCTTGTCGTCCGACTGGTTGTCGCCCCGCAGCAGCGCGACCAGTTCCGCAATGGCGAACCGGTTCGCGCGGGCCTCGTCGCTGTCAGGGACGACCACTGCGGGCGCCAGATAGGGCCCAAACAGCCCGCTCGTTTCCACGCGCTTGACCACCAGCTCTACGTTGTTCTGCAGCTCGCAGGTCTCCCCCACCGGACACCCGCCAGGCGCACCGAGCACGCACGGCGTGCCGCTCACATTGCACTTGCCCGCGCAGTACGTGATCTCCTGGTCGATGCAGACGTTCCGCGGGTTGGTAACGCCATCGGCCGTGGGAAACGACAGGAAGTCCGAGTCCGGCAGTACGGAATCATGCCGCGTCACCAGCGGACTGCGGTTGAAGATCACTCCGGTCTCCTGGACACGCATGTGCACCAGCGTGTCCGGCACGGACGACACCGAGTTCGTATCGCGGACCAACGGGTCGTAGGTGCTCAGATCACTGCAGGCTCTCAGATAGACCTCGTAGAACTCCTCCGCGCCTTCGTCCACCAGTGTCCCCAGCTCAGTCGCCGTGCAGGCGGAGCCGTCATAGTCGCCGTCGTACTGCCGTGGACGGTTCACCACCGGGTCGGCCACATCCCACCCGACGTACAGGAAACTCGTATCCACGCCGTCCAACGGGTCATCGTCCGGCGCAAACCACATCAGCGAGCAACCGACGTTAAAACCGCTCGGCGCGTCGATGCTGTAGGGGGGCTCCAGCCACCCGTCCGGACCGGGGTCCGGGCTGATGGGCAACCGGTCGATGTGTCCTACGGCGCACGCCTGGTCGGGACACTGCGCTACAAACGCGTGTGGCGGACATCCCCCGGGGCAACTCGCCAGGTACACGCATGCGCCGGAGTTGAACTCCGGCCGCAGGTCCCCGTCCAGAGTGATCCCCAGGCTCGCCATGCGCACTTCCACCGGGTCGCCAAGGTTGGGGAAGAAGCTCCACCTGCAGTCCGCCATCGAGGCGACGCCGCAACCAGCGGTGTTTGTGCAATCAATCACGAACGGCTCGGGAGCCATCACGTCGCCCCCGCCGGTCTCGCCGGCAAACGCCTCCGCTCTTCCCACGTCCGTCGCCCGCAGCTCGCCGGGTTCTGGCGATGACTGCTCCTGCGGCGACCCTGCTCCCAGGGCCAGTAAACCGACCCCCGCCAAACACAAAATCAGCAACATGGTCCGCTGCGTGTCCATTTGCCCTCTGCTCCTCTCTGCCGCGCCTCCGTGCGGTTCCGTACGCTAGTTCCTGGCGCGCCTCCGCTGTTACCGGCCCGATCCGAATGCTTCTTCATTCCTCGCCCATTGTCCGCGCTGCCGCGGCGTCCTCACCCCAACAAGCTCGCGAACCTCTTCGTCGCCGCGCTCGGTACTGCCCCGTCGGCTCGCCGCGCTGAAGCCGTCCGCAGACACCCAATTCAGACTCTACCACGCTCCACTGCCGTGCTACATTGTCGCGCGGATGCCATCGACAGGCCACCACCGCTCGCACCCCCAACACTGCTGCCTGATGACCCCCAAGCCCACCCACGCCCCGGTGTCGCCGTTGTCAGCCCGTCCTCGAACACGGCTCGGCCACTGCCGAACTGAAACTGTGCAAGGTCCACCGCTAGACAAGACAAGCGCAAAAATAGGAAAACCCAGGATTGGAAGACAGGAACACATGCTCCCTCCCCTTCCGATCGCATTGACAAACGGGTCAAGCTAATTTCTATCCTTTACACAATAAGCGCTAGGAAGTCAAGGCCTCGAGGCCGACCGACTCGAAATCACTAACCCGAAATTACCAGATCGGGCTGACTGGTAGCGCAGAGAAATATACCCATATTAACATGACGGATTCTAGCATCGGCAGCCCCAAGCTCAACATCTGCCCCAACGAATCGAAACTGCCAGCCCAAGTCGAAGGTTAGAATGGGACGACATACGCAGACGCCCTAAATGTTCATGCGCAGCCATTCGCATGCCCAAAAGTCCAAGACTGAACCACGCTGATTGCGGGGGCCTCTGTAGGATTCAAACCCAATTATCTCGTCGTACGTGCCGGTCATTCGACAAACTAGGCTTAGATATGCACTCTGATATGAATGTGTTCTTGTGTAGAGCGCCATTAGAAAGGAAGACTGGGATGTTGTAGGATGGTAACTTCGGATGTCTTGGCGTGAGGCCCCGTCCTCCGTTACCGTGTGTGCTCCAAAAGTGTCACGTTCGGAATCGGATACGCACGGACGACCCAGAACAAAAAGGGGGGCTTGGACCCCCAACGGGGAACCAAGCCCCTGCTCTTGCACCGTGGAAAGCCGCCCGCCGCACGGCGGCGTCACGGCACCGGCGTCAAGGCTCAACCAAGGCTAGCACGTCCGTACGCAGCCCGGCGTAAACGTACCCATCGGCATCCTCCCGTAGGGCAGCCCCCACCCCCGGCAGGTTCACGGTGTCGCGGAGTGCCGGACAGGTCGGCTGCGACAGATCAACCTCCCACAACATCAGCAACTCCGTGACGTACGCCCTACCGCTGGCGGCCAAGAGAATCGAACGGTAGTGCGATGTCGCTCCGCCGAGGCGCGAGAGGAACTGCGGAGCCGCCGGGTTAGACACGTTGAAGAAAGCGACGGTACCCAACCCCTGCTCGTCAGAGGTGTTGCACTCCACCACGCCGAGCAGTCCGCCGCGCACGGAGAGATCAAACGGCCGGCGCGCCACCGGGACCGCGGCAACATACTCGGGCGCCTGGACATGCCCTTCCCCTATGTGGTAAATGAGAATGTTGCCCGCCGCCGCACCGGTCTTCTCCCCAACGTACAGGTAGTCACCGGCCACCTGAATCCGGTTGTTGACGGCGGCGGTCACGTGATCAAGCACACCCAACACAACCGGCGAACCAGGGCTACTCACGTCGAGAACCTTAACGCTCAACTCGGAAGCCACATACAAGGTGTTTGCGTCACCAAAGGCCACCCCAAACGCCCGAGTCCCATCCACAAGGTTCGTTCGGTAACGCCCCAGCACCGTCGGGCTCTGCGGCTGGCTGCGGTCGAACAGGAACACACCCTCGTTCAGCGCCGCCACCGCAACCAGGTCACCCGAGACAGCCATCTGCCACGGACTGCCCTGAAACGTGAAGCGGCCAAGCTCAACCGGAGCGTCAGGATCTGTAAAGTCGGCCGTTACCACGCCCCCAGCGGCACCTTGGCAACCAGCCGCCCACACGGTCGACCCGTCGGTTGCGAGGCCCCACGCATCTCCGACGCCCTCCTCCAGAACGCTGAGCACCGCCATCGGCAGATCAGGCTCACCCTGGACGGTAATCGTCTTGGTGAGGGAAGCCACGCTGCCGTTCCAGCCGGTCACGCGCAGCATCACCGAATACTGCCCCGGCTGGGCGAAGGTGTAGTGTGCCTCCCGCGTGTACTGGCGGGAGCCGTCCGGGAAGTACCAGCGGAATGAGTAAATGAGGTCCGGACAGGCGGCGGCCACGAAGGTCACCTGCTGCGCCGGGACACACGGAGCGGGCGCCGTCTGAAACTCTGCAGTCACGGCCGGAGTGCAACCCGGCACCTCGGGCTCCGCGACGTCTACGAGCAGGGTGCTCTCGGCCGTCGCGCCGCAGTTGTCGGTGACGGTCAGCGTCACCTCGTACTCGCCCGCCTCGGAATAAGCGTGCGTCACCTGCACGCCGCTGTCGGTTTGCCCGTCGCCGAAGTCCCAGGCGTAGGAAGCCAGGCTGCCGTCCGGATCAGACGACGCACCGCCATCGAAGGTCAATTGCTCATTGGTCTCCGCCTCGCGGTCCGGGCCGCCATCGGCCTGCGGCGGCTGGTTGTTCGCACACGGGTCAGGCGGGGCCTGCACGGTCACCAGCAGCGTGTCGCTGTTGCCGGCGTCGCAGCCATCGGTGACCGTGAGTGTCACTTCGTACTCGCCCGCCTCCGCGTAGGCGTGGGAAGCGGTCACACCGCTCCCGCTCTGGCCGTCGCCGAAGTCCCACTGATAGGCGTCGTCAGGGAGATCGCCGTCCGGGTCGGACGAAGCGCTGCCGTCGAAGCTCAGCTCTTCACCCGGCTCGCCCTGCTGGTCCTCGCCGGCGGCCGCGCTGGGCGGCTGGTTGTTCGCACAGGGGTCCGGCGGCGGCTCGATCGTCACCGTCAGCGTGTCCGTGTCGGCCTCCCCGCAGTTGTCGGTAACCCTCAGCGTCACCGTGTACTGGCCAGGCGCGGCGAAGGCATGGGCCACTTGCGGCCCACTGCCCGTCTCACCGTCACCAAAGTCCCAGGCATACGAGGCCAGCGTGCCATCGGGATCGTGCGAGGCGCTGCCGTCGAACGACAGCTCCTCGCCGGGCTCACCCTGTTGGTCCGCACCGGCCACCGCCACCGGCGGCTCGTTGTTCAGGCAGGGATTGATGTTGTTGATGAGCGCACTGACCTCGTCCGCTTCCGAAATGGCGCCGCAGTCATCGAGCACCCACAACCTTACGGTGTAGCTTCCCGCCGCGGTGAACGCGTGCTGTGCAGTCGGTGTCGACTGCCATTGGACGTATCCGCCGTCGTCGAAACACCAGTGGTAGCCGATGATCCGCCCGCCCGGGTCGCTCGAACCCGAGCCGTCGAACGTGACGGCCGTGCCCACCACACCCGTCACGTCCGGTCCGGCGTCTGCGATCGGCTCGTCGTTATCCCGACAGCCTGCCCCGCCCTGACCACCACCCTCAAGATCGGACCCCATCAGCTCTGGCTCGGGCGGCACCGCGGCGCCGATTACCCCGGCCGAACTCAGGGACCCCAGACTCCCCGCCGCCGCCGTTGCGGACGCGAACGGAAAAGCCAGAACCAGACATGCCGCCAAGGCGGCCACCAGCGCCTTACCGACCGGCTGGCGATACCCTCGGCCAGCCGATACCCTGACCCCTCCGGCTTCCCCATGCCGCGCAAGTGGTACGGCGCGCGCATGGGAAGCGCACAGTGAACGTAACATTGGCCTGTTCCCCGGCCGAGGAACTGGTCTACGCTCACCCGAACCAACTGTCCGGGTCCAGGCCTGGCGCTCCTGAGACACCACTGCCGGATCCCGCGCCTCCCAGGGCAGCGGCGCGAGGCAGCTCTCGGCTTCCTTAGAAGTGTGCGTTACCCCTCCGTCGTGTGGACCGGGCAGTGTAGCCTCAAAGGCCAACGGATGCCCAGTCAACCTATCGTTGCAACTACAAGTTACGATACCACCACTGCGGAGACGACCCAACAACCCAAGACAGCGGCGATAAGTGCTTATGGAGCTTCTAGGGCACAGCATGCCCATATTATCGGCTCCCTGCCAATCCCCGCCTGAACCGCACACCCACAGCCCACAAAAGGCGCGCAGCTCCCATGCACTCGCACTATGGCGATAACCCACTTCTTCACGCGTCGTGCAATGGATTCGCCCCAGTCGGAAACCCCCTGCAGTCTTCAACCACCAGCCCCCGTCCGATCAGCGCTGCGCGCACTACGCAGGCCCGGCGGCTCCCGTATGTGTAACGTGGAGAAGCAGCTCCCCCCTCCGAAGGCCTGAACCATCCCCCGATGGCTGCCGCCTTCCCCGTCCTATAACACCCACTATAGCAACATTATAGGACGCCTGTCAAGATGATGCGTTGCACAGACGCGGAAGTGTGTTCAGGAGCCGCACGGGGTAGCAACGCACGCCTAGCTAGGATTTGCAGGCCCGACACGCCGGCTCGGGCGCACGAACCCCTTGGCTGTTAAGTTAAACAGCGAGAAAGTCAGGGACACAGATTAACGACGGCTTCCGCAGCCAGTTAGCCACCAGGCGTGGCGTGCACACGCACGTTCGTAGATGGTACCGGCGGTGCTGCCTACCGGCCGCCGGCCATTCCGGCGTGCCGTGTCCGGCGGCGTGGCCGCGACGGAGCGGGTCCCACCGAACCCTACCCCCCAGCAGCCTCGTGCACCCCCGTTTCCAGCGGAACCAGACCAAGGTGGGCATACCGAACCCCCCGCGTAGCGCGGACTCGGTCCGCCAACGATTCGACCGCCTCAACCGCTCCCCGAAGCACGATCACTTGCAGTTCGGTGTCCGACGAGACGGGGAAATGGAGTGCCGCGCCCACCACCGTCGCCTCGGCGGCCAGCAGGCCCCGCACCCGTTCGCCCGCGTCCGCCTCGGCAGGCGCGCAGAGCAGCGTCAGTACGCCGGCGGCCGGCTGTCCGGGCTCCCGCAAGCGGGCCTCGCCCAGTTGCTGCCGGACCAGGTCCCGCAACGCCTCGGAGCGGTTCCGGTAGCCGCGCGCGGCCAGGTATCGGTCGAAGGCGGCCAGTAGTTCCGCGTCCATCGAGACGCCGAAACGGTCAAGGTAGGGCATCGGGGCATCCTCCGTCCGGGGACGCGAAGCCGCCGGAATTCAGAATGCCGAAGGGGGAATTCAGAGAGCGGAGACCGCGCGGACCGGCCTCGGGTCCACTGTTTTTCTGCATTCTTCCTTCATCATTCTGCATTCGGTGCGTCCCTACGCACACTCCTGCGGTGCCGGGATCAGGCAGAGGAACGTCAGCGGACCCGTGCCGCCGTTGACGAACTGGTGCCGCTCGTCGGCCGGCACGAACACCACGTCGCCGGCCTTGATCGGGCGGTCGCCCTGCGGTGAGCGCACCACGCCGTTGCCCGAGAGGATCAGCACCTCGTGCTCATACGGGTGGGCGTGGTGGGGCGTGTGTCCCCCGACGCCGACCTCGAAATGGCGCATGTGGAAGTTGGCCGCGCCGTCGGCGCGCCCGATGAGCATGCGCATCTTGACGTTCTGTGCGCCTTCCATCTGCACCGGCTGTTGGGGATGACTCTCGATGGCCTGCACCTTCATGCGCTGCTCCTTCCTTCGGAGGGCGGACCTCGTCGCGCCGGAGTCTAGTTGTCCGCGTCACTTAGAGTACGCGGATCAAAGTGCCGCGTGGTGCGTGTCGCCGGCTCGAAGATCGTAAGCCGCCCGTCGTCAGGATCAGTCCAGATGACGTAGCCGGCCGCGAAGCGCGGCGACGGCTGATACGCCTGCTGCTGGAACAAGCCGCGGCTGAACTGCACCACGGCCGCCGAGCGCCCGTCGAACGCCCGCAACTCGTAGGCGGTTGTTTCGGTGGACAGCAGCGAGCCGTAGACGCGCTCGATGAGCATCTGGTCACCGCGCACGTCAACCACCCAAGCCACGCCGGTGGCGTCGTTGAGGGGGTCGGCCAGAGTCCGGAGTTCCTGCGTCAACGGATCGTAGCTGCGCAGGACCGTGTCGAAGCCGCCCGACTTGAACTGCTGCCAGACGAACCGCCCCGCGCCCGCGAACAACTCCCCTCCGTCGCCGCTGACGCGGATGTTCGATGCGATCTTCTCGCGCGCGCCCGTCGTCAGGTTGACGATCTCCAGGTCCGCCCCCAACTCCAGCCCCAGAAGCCGCGCATTCCCGTCGGCGTCGTTCATCAACGCCAGGTAGTCGCCACTCACTGCGACCGTGGCGTACAGCCAACTGTCCGGCAGCACTGTCTGCGCATCTGTGGCGAGGTCAATCACCACGAGTTCGTAGGTCGCGGGTGACGCCGCGCCGGTCAAATCCACCGGCCGGTGTGCGACCAGGCGCGCGTCGTCCAGCGCCACCGGGGCGACCTGACCTCCTGCCCCCTCCACGCCGGGCAGCACAACGCGGTCTGCGCCCGCTTGCAGATCGCGCAGGGTCACCGTGCCATCGGACCAGTCCGCCCAGACCACGGACGCGCCGGTGGCACGCAGGAGGGACGCGGCCGTCTGGATGTCACCGGTGAGCTTCTCCGCCGTCAGCGTGGCCAAGTCGAGGGCGAAGATGTCGTAAACCGGGTCGTCCCCCTCGAGGGAGAAGGGCTCCTGCCGGACGGCCAGCAAGGCCCGCCCGGCGTCGTCCTCGCCTATCAAGGCATACTCAGGGAAGTCAACGTGGAACTGCCCGGCGATCAGGTCGTAGAAGGCTTGACCACAGCCCGGTACGCCGGTCAGGCCGACAACCAGAACGAGCCCGAAACAAGCCGCAGCAAGCCGCATAAGTACACCTCCTGTATGGGATCTCTACCCCCGGGGCCCCAAAGACGGAAACCACAACGGCGGCATGCCTCAGCCAAAGGCACCTGCCAACCGGCGGGTATGCACCACGGCCACCAACCCGCCGGAGGGCATGGCGGCGCTGCGCTTGGCCATGCCACCCCGAGGCGCCCTGGACGTCGCCCGCCAGGGAGCCACGCTACCACCGCCGGCCCGGCGTCTTCCACGTCGGCCACGGGGGGCCGACGCTACCTCTTCAACGGGCGGCTATGCCTCACTGCGCGCGAACACCCAGGGCGAATCGGCCGGGGCGTAGTCAAGCAGTTCGTCCGGCGAGAAGTACAGTGAGATCTCGGTGGCCGCGGATTCGGCGCTGTCGCTGCCGTGCACCAGGTTGTACGTCCGGCTGGAGCCGAAGTCGCCGCGGATGGTGCCGGCGGCCGCTTCGTAGCCGAACGTCTTGCCCATCATGGCCCGCGTCATCTCGATGCAACGCTGGCCCTGCAAGACCATCACCACCACCGGCCCGCAGGTGATGTAGTCGATGAGGCCGGGGTAGAAGGGCTTGCCCTGGTGGGGGGCATAGTGCCGCTCGGCCAGTTCGCGGCTGATGCGCATGAGCTTCATGCCCGCGACGACCAAGCCCTTGTCCTCGAAACGCTGGATGATCCTGCCGATCAACCGGCGCTGCACGGCATCCGGTTTCAGGATAATGAGACTACGCTCCACTGGCGGCATTCTTCACCTCAACAATGGTTCCCCGGGCCGCTGCTCCTCCGCCGCGACAACCCGCGGGGGCAGGCACGCCCTTGCGTCTGACGACACACACGCTCTCGTCCGCGAGAGCTGATCTCGTACCGTCCTTCATCAGGCCCCCAGGTCCACAGGACCTGGGCCACCCGTCCCCAGGTCCAAAGGATCTGGGCAACCCATACTGAACGCGTACTGCGCCAGCATGCACCCTGGTGCTCACTCACTCAGCGTTCGGTCCTCCCGCAGTTCGCGCTGGCCCATTCGGTACTGGTTCAACGCGTTGGTCCGATCGGGCTGATCGGCCAGGTAGTAGGTCAGCACGGTGTTGCCGACGCGAATCTCGTCGCCGTCGGCCAGCAACTTCTGGGCACACCGCTGCCCGTTGATGTACACGCCGTTCTTGGCCTTCAGCTCGACGATGACGTGTCCGTCGCCTTCCTTGCGGATCAGAAAGTGCTTGCGGGACACCGTGGCATCGACGATCTGGATTTCCCGGGCGGGGTCGCGTCCACCCGCCAGCGTGCGGTTGCCCAACTGGTAGTACTTCCCGACGTCCTCGCCCTTGGTGATGATCAGGCAAGCCATTGACCACCCCCGGTCCATCCCCGGCGCTTCGTACGTGCTTAGCGTCTTCGGCGTTGTGGGTGCCATGCTTACCCGCGACCGCGGTCGCGGGTAAGCATGCCTCTGCGGACGCGGCACCTGCCCACCCCCGCCTGCGGCGGGGGTGGGCATGGCACCCACGCTAAACAGGTACGGCGCTTCAGCGCCGGATGCCGGTGTCCATCATCGTAGCGAGCGCGGCACGACCGGGCAACGCGGCCCCGCGGCCGGCTTCTGCCTCTGCCTCCTCCACCCTCACCCCCGCCCCTCTCCCTGGGTATGTGTTTAGCGTCTTTGGCGTTGTGGGTGCCATGCTTTCCCGCGACCGCGTACGTGTTTAGCCCAACTTTCGCAGATCGGCGAGGCGACCGGCGTTGACGGTGGCGCCAGGGCCGATGCGGGGGGATAGGTCTGCACTACATTTTTGGCGCGG
>Ga0209200_1000081_pt1 | contig 107806 bp, 94 predicted proteins | sample AD_UKC033_MetaG_FD_184406 | JGI IMG/M metagenome (GOLD analysis project Ga0209200, IMG submission 184406) | Active sludge microbial communities of municipal wastewater-treating anaerobic digesters from USA - AD_UKC033_MetaG (SPAdes) (version 2) | ecosystem: Engineered > Bioreactor > Anaerobic >...
GCTGAAATCGGCAGATCGAGTGGCTGCGCGGCTCGGGCGTGCCCTTCTATGTCAATGCCGGCGGGCGCCCGGTCGTGACCCGCGCGGCCGTGGTCGGGGCGGGCGATGCGCCGCCCGTTTTGCGCGCCTGGCAGCCGGCCGTGGCGGCGGCGGGGCGCCGGGCGTAGGATAGCCGCATGGGACGCAAGCCCTACAAGAACCTGAACCTGCCGCCGCGGCTGCGCGCGCGCAAGATGCGCAGCGGCAAGGTCTGGTACTACTACGACACCGGCGAGCGGCCGCGCAAGGAAATCCCGCTCGGCAGCGACTACGCGCTGGCGGTCAAGAAATGGGCCGAGCTGGAGATCGACGCCCAGCCGCGCCACGCGGCCATCGCCACCTTCCGCTATGTCGCGGCGCGCTACCTGCGCGAAGTGCTGCCGCAGAAATCGCCGCGCACCCAGCGCGACAACCTCAAGGAAATCGAAAACCTCTTCGCCTTCTTCGACAACCCGCCGGCCCCGCTCGAAGGCATCGAGCCGATCCACATTCGCCAGTATCTCGACTGGCGCGGCAAGGCGGCGAAGGTGCGCGCCAACCGCGAGAAGGCGCTGTTCTCCCACATCTGGAACAAGGCGCGCGAGTGGGGCTACACCGACAAGGCCAACCCCTGCCAGGGCGTGAAGGACTTCCGCGAGCGCGGGCGTGACATCTATGTCGAGGACGGCATCTTTCGCGCCGTGTACGAGCGCGCCTGCGCGCCGGTGCGCGACGCCATGGACCTGGCCTACCTCACCGGCCAGCGGCCTAGCGACGTCCTGGCGCTACGCGAAACGGACATCCGCGAAGGCGCCCTTGAGCTGGCCCAGGCGAAGACCGGCAAGAAGCTGCGCATCACCGTCACCGGCGAGCTGGCCGAGGCGGTGGAGCGGATCATGGAGCGCAAGAAGGGCCACAAGGTGCGCTCGCTGTCGCTTGTCTGCAACGAGGCCGGCCAGCCCCTCACGGCGTTTGCGCTGCGCTCGCGCTTCGACAAGGCGCGCGCAACCGCCGCAAAGGCGCTCAGGGAAGACGGGCAGGCCGGCTTGGCTGCTGCCGTAGAAGACTTCCAGTTCCGCGACCTGCGAGCCAAGGCAGGCACCGACAAGGCCGAGTCCCGCGACATCCGCGAGGCGCAGAAGCAGCTCGGCCACCAGACGCTGCGCATGACCGAGCACTACGTCAGGAACCGCCGCGGAGAGAAGGTCGAGCCGACGAAATAAGGCCCGAAAACGCGGAATTGCGGAGCAAGCACCAAATTGCGGAGCAAAAGAAAGGGCCTGCATCGCTGCAGGCCCTTGATTTCGGTGGTAGGCCGTACTGGATTTGAACCAGTGACCAACGGATTAAAAGTCCGCTGCTCTACCAACTGAGCTAACGACCCCCGAAAGAGCCGCGCATTATAGAAGCCGGCCTGTGCGGTGTCAATTTTTCAGTGGCTTTATGCCTCCTGCATCATGCGCCAGTACTGGAATTTCATGGTCGCGGCGGCGCCGGCGACGATGGCGAAGAGGGTCAGGAAGGAGCCCATCGCCAGGGTCGACACGCCGGTGATGCCCTGGCCGATGGTGCAGCCCATCGACAGCACGCCGCCGATACCCATCAGCACGGCGCCGATGGCGTGGCTGAGGAAGTCGCCGCCGGAGGCAAACCACTCGATGCGGAAGTTGCCGGAGAGCAGGGCATAGAGGAAGGAGCCGACGATGACGCCGGTCAGCGCCGTGATGCCGAAGTTGATGTTGGCGAAATTGGCCGGGTCCATCAGATAGCGGACGCTGTCGCCCATCGGGCTGATGAAGGTGAAGGACTGCACCTCGACGCGGCTCGGCACCACGTCGGCCATTTCCGCCCATTCCTTCCAGGCGGTTCCCATCGAACCGCCGGTGACGTACCAGCCGATCACCACGGCCAGGCCGATCGTCAGCCCGGCGAGGACGTTGTCGAAGCTGCCGCGGAAGTCCTTCGAGACGAAGGCGAAGGCCGCCAGGGCCAGGCCGATGATGGCGCCGGTGGCGACCTGCGATCCGCTGCCGGCACCGAAGAATTCGCTGATGGCCTGGCTCTGCATGCCCGACTTGCCGAGGTCGATGGTGGTGGCGCTGATCCAGGAATGGAAGACCTGGGCGTAGAACTCGGTCCACAGCATGAGGTAGGCGCAGATCGAGGCAATCACCAGCACGACTAGCGACTTGAGGTTGCCGGCGCCGATGCGCAACAGGGTCTTGTTGCCGCAGCCCGAGGCCAGCGTCATGCCGACGCCGAACATCAGGCCGCCGAGCAGGTAGCGCAGCCAGGCGAAATTCGGCGTGCGATAGGGCGGGAAGGTGCTGTTGCCGATGCTGGCGAGCCCCAGGCCGGTCAGCGCCGCCACGCCGAGGATGGCCACCGCGATGGCGAACAGCCAGGCGCGCAAGCGTCCGGTGTCGCCCATGTTGACCCAGTCGGAAACAGCGCCCATGGTGCAGAAGTTGGTCTTGTTGGCGATGGCGCCCATGATGAGCGCCACGACGAAGACGATCGTCAGCACCTGCTGGTGAATCGTGAATTCCATTGATGCCTCCTAGCCGCGCGTGCTGCCGATGCGCAAGCCCCGGATTTTAGTGAAAATGATCGCAACGTGGATCAGTCTTGTTTCGCCGCGCATAATCGGCGTGTATTTCATTTCTCAAGCAGTCAGGTAGCGCGTCGGATCCGGCAGCCCGGCCGCCGCGAAACCGGCGCGCCGCAGGCGGCAGGAATCGCACAGGCCGCAGGCGGCGCCCGCGGCATCGGCCTGGTAGCAGGAGACGGTGAGGGCGTAATCGACGCCCAAGGCCGTGCCGCGGCGGATGATCTCGGCCTTGGAGAGGGCGATCAGCGGCGCATGGATGGAGAGCCGCGCCCCCTCGACGGCGGCCTTGGTGGCGAGGTTGGCCATCGTCTCGAAGGCGGCGATGTATTCCGGCCGGCAGTCGGGATAGCCGGAATAGTCGACGGCGTTCACGCCGACGAAGATGTCTTGGGCGCCGAGCACCTCGGCCCAGGCCAGCGCCAGCGACAGCATGACCGTGTTGCGCGCCGGCACGTAGGTGGCGGGAATGCCTGCCTGCACGCCGCGCATCGGCACGTCGATGCTGCGGTCGGTCAGGGCGGAACCGCCGAACTGGCCGAGGTCGACGTCCACGACGCGATGCTCGCGGGCGCCCAGCGCCGCGGCCACGCGGGCGGCAGCCGTCAGCTCCGCGACATGGCGCTGGCCGTAGGCCACCGACAGCGCATGGCAGGCATAGCCTTCGCTGCGGGCGATGGCCAGGGTGGTGGCCGAATCGAGGCCGCCGGAGAGCAGCACCACCGCGCGTTTCACGGTCATCCGCTCACCTTCCCCGCTCCGTGCCCCAAATGATCTTGTGCAGCTGCAACTGCACGCGCACCGGCAGGCGGTCGCGCAGCACCCACTCGGCCAGCCGTTTCGGATCGAGTTTTCCGGCCACCGGCGAGAGCAGCACCGGACAGATCGCATCGAGCTTGCGCTCGCGGATTGCCTGGCGCGCCCATGCGTAATCCGCCGCGTCGGCCAGCACGATCTTCAGTTCGTCGCGCGCAGTGAGCCGGTCGAGGTTCTCCCAATGGTTGCGCTCCGCCTCGCCGGAGGCCGGCGCCTTGAGGTCCATGATGCGCGAGACGCGCGGGTCGACCTGCGCGATGTCCAGCGCGCCGCTGGTCTCGAGGGACACCGAGTAGCCGGCGTCGCAGAGCGCCGTGAGCAGCGGCAGGCAGGCCTTCTGCGCCAGCGGTTCGCCGCCGGTGACGCAGACCTGCTGCGCGCCGTGCCTCGCCACCTCGATCAGCACGTCGCCGAGCGTCATCGTTTCGCCGCCGCTGAAGGCGTAGTCGGTGTCGCACCAGGCGCAGCGCAGCGGACAGCCGGTCAGCCGCACGAATACCGTCGGCAGGCCGGCACGGCTGCTCTCGCCCTGCAGGGAATGGAAGATTTCGCTGACGCGGAGCGTGGCGGCGTGGTCGGGCATGTCAGCATCAGCGGGGCGGCGGGACGCCCCGCCGCTTACTTCTTCTTGGGTGGCGGGCGGGCCGACAGGCGCTGCTTGGCGACGGCGGCGGCGGCGCTGGCGGGATATTTTTCGACGAGGGTTTCCAGCGTTTTTCTCGCGCCCTTGGCATCGCCGGATTCCTGCTGGCAGTTGGCCTCGCCCAGCAGCGCGTCCGGCGCCTTGGCGTCGTCCGGCCAGGTGGCGGCCAGCTTGACGAACTGCTCGATGGCCTTCTTGTACTCGCCGAGCTGGTAATGCGCGCTGCCGGCCCAGTAATGCGCCGAAGGCAGGAAGGGGCTGGCCGGGTAGGCCTTGATGAAGGCGAGGAAGGCGCCCAGCGCGTCCTTGTGCTTGCCGGCCTTGAAGAGGTTGAGCGCCGCCTCGTAGTCGCGCGATTCCGCCGCCGGATCGACGGCGGGCTTGACGTCGGCGGGCTTGCCCTCGGCGCCGGCCTGCGGCTCCAGCTTGCGCAGGCGGTTGTCGAGGTCGATGTAGAAGTCCTTCTGGCGCTTCTGCGTCGACTCGACTTCGTTGCTCAGCACCTCCACCTGGCCGCGCAGCTTGGCGACCTCGGCCTTCAGCGCCTCGATCTGGTTGGCCAGATCGATCTGGCCGCGCGAGGCGGCTTCCAGCTTGTCCATCCTGGCATTGACTTCGGTTCGCAGCTGCTCGATGCGCTTGCGCGCCTCCTCGTCGTCGAACAGCGCCGCCTGGGCCGGCAGGACGGCGACGAGGAGCAGGGCGGCCAGGCGGCGCTTCATGCCTTAGAACTCGCCGGTATAGAGCATGTCGTCGCGGCGGTTCTGCGACCAGCAGGCCTCGTTCGATTCGCTGCAGCGCGGCTTCTCCTCGCCCAGGCTGACGGCCTCGATCTGGTCCTCGCGGGCGCCGAGCAGGGCGAGCATCTTGCGCAGGGCTTCGGCCCGCTTCTGGCCGAGCGCCAGGTTGTATTCGCGGCTGCCGCGCTCGTCGGCGTTGCCCTGGATCAGCATCTTCACCTTCGGGTTGGCGACGAGGAACTTGGCATGCGCCTCGACCAGCGACTTGTATTCGTCCTTGATGACGTAGCTGTCGTAGTCGAAGAACACGCTGCGCTTGGCCAGCACGCCCTGGCGGGTGGCAGCCAGCGCCGAGCCGAGCTGGTCATCCGTGGTCACCGGCTTGACCTGGGTGCCGTCGACCCGCTTGGCGTCGCGGTCCTCCACCGGGGCGCCGGACTGCTCCGGCTCGCCGGTGGTGCCGCAGCCGGCGATCAGGGCGGCGACGCCCAGGACAATCATCAGTTGTTTACGCATCGTCATCTCCAATAGGCAATCAATGTTTCGGGAAAGGGCCCCAGGCCGGTTCGCGGACGTCGCCCGCCTGCACCGAGAGCTTCTGCTTGACGCGCCCGTCGCTGGACACGGCGGCGAGCACGCCGCGCCCGCCGATCTCGGAGGCGTAGAGGATCATGCGGCCGTTGGGAGCGAAGCTGGGCGACTCGTCCTTGTCCGAATCGGTGAGAATCTGCGTCTGGCGCGTGGCGAGGTCCATCAGGGCGAGCTGGAAGCGCCCGCCGTTGCGCGTGACGAAGGCCATGCTCTTGCCGTCGGGCGACAGGCGCGGCGTGACGTTGTAGCTGCCCTCGAAGGTGATGCGCTGGGCGTCGCCGCCGCCGGCCGGCACGCGGTAGGCCTGCGGGCTGCCGCCGCGGTCCGAGGTGAAATAGATGAACTGGCCGTCCGGCGAGAAGAACGGTTCGGTGTCGATGCCGCTGGAGGAGGCCAGGCGCACGACGCCGCTGCCGTCGGCATTCACCGAGTAGAGCTGCGAGGCGCCGTCCTTGGTCAGCACCACGGCGAGCCGGCGGCCGTCCGGCGACCAGGCCGGGGCCGAGTTGGAGCCCTTGAAGTTGGCGGCGACGTGGCGGTTGCCGCTGGCCAGCGAGTGCACGTAGACCACCGGCTTCTTCGATTCGAAGGAGACGTAGGCGAGGCGGCTGCCGTCGGGCGACCAGGCCGGCGAGATGATCGGCTCCTTCGAGACCAGCGCCGTCTGCGGGTTCATGCCGTCGGCGTCGGCGATCTGCAGCTCGAAGCGGCCGGCGCTCTTCACGACGTAGGCGATGCGGGTGGAAAAGATGCCCGGCTCGCCGAGCAGCTTCTCGTAGACGTAGTCGGCGATGCGGTGCCCGGTGGTGCGGCCCTGCTGGGCGGTCATGACGTAGGCGAGGCCGCCGAGCGAGGCCTGCTTCTGCACGTCGTGCAGGCGGAAGCGCACCTCGAAGCGGCCGTTGGCGGCCGGCTGCACGCTGCCGACGACGAGGGCGTCGGCGCCGCGCGCCTTCCAGTCGGCGAAATTCACCGCGGTGTTTTCCGCCAGCGGGGCGCCCGCCTCGACCAGCTTGAACAGGCCGCTGCGCTCGAGGTCGGCGCGCACCACCATGGCGACGGCGCGGGCGACGCCCGGCTCGCCGGCGAAATCGGCGATGGCGATGGGGATGCGGTTGGCGCCGGCGCCGGTGATCTCGATGGTGAGCTGGGCGCGGGCGGCGAGGGACAGGGCGAATACGGCAAGGGCCAGGACGGCGCGGGCGAGGAAGGTCATCATCGCTGGTCTGGGTGGGTAATCGGGGAATTATACATTTCCATCAATCTTCCAGCGGCCGGAACTTCAGTTCCAGGCTGCGGCTGAAGAGGTCGCCCTGTTCGGGCTTGGGCAGGGGGCTCGACTTGAGGATGGCGCGCTCGATGGCATTGTCGTAGGCTGCATGGCCGCTGGATTTCTTCAGCTTGACGCTGAGGATCTCGCCGCTGGGCAGCTGTACGACATCGAAGATCGCCTCGGGGTTCCCCTTGATGTCGGGCGGCAGGACGATGTTGCCCTTGATCTTGCCCTTGATCCGGCCGATGTAGTCCGCCGCCGCCTTGCTGCGCGCGGCGGCGGCCTGGGCCGCTTTCACCTGCGCCAGCTCCTGCGCGGCCATCTGCTTCTCGCGCTCGGCGGCGAGCGCCTTCAGCTCCTTGTCGAGCAGTTGCCGGCTGGCCTTGTCGGGTTCCGGTTTCGGCTTCGGCTCGACCTTCGGTTCCGGCCTGGGCTCGGGTTTCGCCTTGGGCTTTTCCTTCTCCTTGAGGGCGATGTCCGGCTTGGCCGGCGGGGCCGGCTTCGGCTCGACCTTGGGTTCCGGCTTCGGCTCGGCCTTCGGCGCCGGCGCCGGTTCGGGTTCCGGCGGGGCGACCGCGGCGGGCGCCGGCGCCGGCATCGCGCGCACCAGCTCCACCTCGACCGCCTCGGGCGCGCGCGTCTGCCAGCGGACGCCATACACGAGGAACACGACGAGGGCGACGTGCACGACGGCGGCGAGGATCGCCGAGGCTTTCCTGCCCGGATCTTCCCTGTCCTCGAAAAAAACCGCGTTCATTGCCTCTGCTGCACCAGTAGTCCGACGCGGGCCACCTGTTGCTTCTGCAGGTCGTCCATCACCTTCATCACCGCCTCGTAGCGCACGCTCTTGTCGCCGGCGACGACCACCGCCTGCTGCGGATTCTTCTTCTGCGCCTCGGCCACCAGGCGCAGCAGCTCCTCGCGCGAAACCTCGCGCGGCGCGGCGTTCGGCGTGGCGCGGAAGGCCAGCGTCTGGTCGGCCTTGACGATCACCTGCAGGGGGTCGGTCGGCGCCTGGGCGGCCTTGCCCACCGTCGGCACGTCCACCGATGCCACCTGGATCAGCGGCGCCGTCACCATGAAGATGACGAGCAGCACCAGCATCACGTCGATGTAGGGCACGACGTTAATTTGATTCATCAACCGCCGCTGTCTCATCTCAACTGCCGCTGCAGGATGTTCGAGAACTCCTCCATGAAACTCTCGAAGCGGATGCTGACGCGGTCGATGTCGTGGGCGAAGCGGTTGTAGGCGACCACGGCGGGGATGGCGGCGAACAGGCCGATGGCGGTGGCCACCAGCGCCTCGGCGATGCCCGGCGCGACATGTGCCAGGGTGGCGGAGCTGACGTTGGCCAGTCCGCGGAAGGCGTTCATGATGCCCCACACCGTGCCGAACAGGCCGACGTAGGGACTGACCGAGCCGACCGAGGCGAGGAAGGCGAGGTGCGCCTCGAGGTGGTCCATCTCGCGCTGGTAGGTGGCGCGCATGGCGCGGCGCGAACCGTCGACGATGCTGGCCGGATCGAGCGATTTCTGGCCGCGCAGCTTGGTGAATTCGCGGTAGCCGGCCTCGAAGATGCGCTCCAGCGCGCCGGCGCTGTGGCGGTCGTTCACCGCGCTCTGGAACAGGGCGTTGAGGTCGCCGCCGCTCCAGAAGTCGCGCTCGAACTGGTCGGTCTTGGCGCGCGCGTCGCGGATGGTGAACCACTTGCGGAAGATCCAGTACCAGGACATGAAGGACACCGCCGCCAGCAGCAGCATGACGCCCTTGACCAGCACGCTGGCGTTGGCGATGAGGGAAATGATGGACAGATCCGTGGTGACGTTCATGACGCTCCCATCTTTTTTCTGATCACTGCCGGCAGGGCGGCCGGCTTCATTTTTTTCGCATCGAGGCAGGCGACGCGCACGGTGGCTTCGACCAGGGTTTCGCCGCCGCGTTCAATCCATTGCTTCAGCATGACCTGGGCGCGGCCGGCCAAAGTCAGTTCCGTCAGCACGGCGAGCTGGTCGTCGAGGCGCGCCGGCTTCAGGTACTCGATGTTCAGCGAGCGCACGGCGAAGACGATGCCGGTCTCCTCCGCCAGCCGCAGCTGTTCGACGCCCAGCGCGCGCAGCCACTCGGTGCGTCCCCGCTCGAGGTAGCGCAGGTAGTTGGCGTAATACACGATCCCGGCCGTATCGGTGTCCTCGTAATACACGCGCAGCGGAAGGATGAACGGGCCGGGCGCGGTTTCGTTGACGGGCGGCATGCGGCATTTTACCTCAGGGGGCTCGTGCCGATGAGCGCGCCGGCGGCGAAGCGGGGTTATTCGTTCCAGAGTTCGCCGCTGCCGCCCGGGCCGGGGGCGGCGAGGCCGAAATGTCGCCAGGTGGCGACGGTGGCCATGCGGCCGCGCGGCGTGCGCTGCAGGTAGCCCTGCTGGATCAGATAGGGCTCGAGCACGTCCTCGATGGTGTCGCGCACTTCGCCGATGGCCGCCGCCAGGTTGTCGAGGCCGACCGGGCCGCCGGCGAACTTCTCCAGCACGGCGCCGAGCAGCTTGCGGTCCATGACGTCGAGGCCGGCGCGGTCGACGTCGAGCATGGTCAGCGCGGCGTCGGCCACTTCCCGCGTGATGGCGCCCTCGGCCTTCACCTCGGCGAAGTCGCGCACGCGGCGCAGCAGGCGGTTGGCGATGCGCGGCGTGCCGCGCGCGCGGCGGGCGATCTCGAAGGCGCCCTCGGCGGCGATGTCGACGTCGAGCAGCTGCGCCGAGCGGGTGACGATCTTCGCCAGCTCCTCCGGCGTGTAGAACTCCAGGCGCGAGACGATGCCGAAGCGGTCGCGCAGCGGGTTGGTCAGCATGCCGGCGCGGGTGGTGGCGCCGACCAGGGTGAACGGCGGCAGGTCGAGCTTCACCGAGCGCGCCGCCGGGCCCTCGCCGATCATGATGTCGATCTGGAAGTCCTCCAGCGCCGGGTAGAGGATCTCCTCGACCACCGGCGACAGGCGGTGGATCTCGTCGATGAACAGCACGTCGTGCGGCTCGAGGTTGGTCAGTATCGCCGCCAGGTCGCCGGCGCGCTCCAGCACCGGGCCGGAGGTGTGGCGCAGATTGACGCCCATCTCGTGGGCGACGATGTGGGCCAGCGTGGTCTTGCCCAGCCCCGGCGGGCCGAACAGCAGGACGTGGTCGAGCGCCTCGCCGCGCTTCCTGGCCGCTTCGATGAAGATGGAGAGCTGCTCGCGGATCTTCTGCTGGCCGACGTATTCCTCCAGCTTGCGCGGACGCAGGGCGCGCTCGATCTGCGCTTCCTGGGAGGATTCGGGTGCGGCGGAAATCAGGCGGTCGGTCTCGATCATGGCTGCGGCGCGGCGGCCGCCTGGGCGGCGGTCCATTTTTCGGCCAGCACCAGGCCGAGGGCCAGCAGCACCGGGCCGAGGAAGATGCCGATGAAGCCGAAGGCGAGCACGCCGCCGAAGACACCCAGCGCGATCAGCAGGATCGGCAGGCTGGCGGTGCGGCTGATGAGCAGCGGCTTGACGAAGTTGTCCACGCTGCTGATGACGGCGATGCCATACACCGCCATGAAGATCGCCCAGCCGGTCTGGCCCTGGTCGTAGAGCCAGAAGGCGGCGCCGCCCCAGATCAGCGGCGGCCCGACCGGGATCATCGACAGGAAAAAAGTCGCCGCGGCGAGCAGCATGGCGCCGGGCACGCCGGCGATGAGGAAGCCGGCCAGCGCCACCAGCGCCTGGGCCGCGGCGGTGCCGACGATGCCGACCATGACGCCCATGACGGTGCTGCGCGTCAGCGCCAGCATCTGGTCGCCCAGCTCGTCGGCCAGCATGTGGCTGCCGCTTCTTAGGCGCTCCGCCAGCAGCGGGCCGTCGCGGTAGAAGAAGAAGGCGATGAACAGCACCAGCACCAGCTGCAGCAGGCCCTCGCCGGTGAGGGTGACCAGCCTGAGCAGCAGCCGGCGCGTCGGGTCGTAGAACTGCTTGAGCAGGACGTTGAGCTCCTCGCGGCTGGCGGCGAGGCGGCGCCAGTATTCGTCGAGCTGTTCGCCGGCGAGCGGAATGCGCGCGAGCCAGTCCGGCGGGGCGACGGCGGCGTGCTCGACGAAGGCGCGCAGCTTGCCGACCAGCAGCGGCACGGCGTCGGCGACGCTGGCGGCGAGGAAGAACATCGGCAGCAGCACCACCAGCATCAGCAGCAGGATCATGAGCGTGGAGGCGAACGCCGGCCGGTTGCCGAGGCGGCCGAGCAGCCAGGCATGCAGCGGCCAGGTGGTGACGCAGACGATGGCGGCGAACAGGATGGCGGCGACGAAGGGCCGCAGGATCAGGAAGCAGCCAATCGCCAGCAGGGCGACGAGAACGATGCGGGCGATGCGTTTGTTGTCCATGCTGCGGGGATTGTACCCGTGTGCCGCCGGATCAGGCCTTGGACAACGACTTCAGCGCCTGGCGGATGCCGTCGGAAACGGAGACATCGGCGGGCAGGGCCTTCAGCGCCGCCTGCGCCTCGCGCTCGTTGTAGCCCAGCGCCAGCAGGGCGTTGAGGATGTCGTTCGCCGCGCCGGCCGTGGCGACCGGCGCGACGGCGGCGATGCCCTTCATCCTGTCGCGCAGTTCCAGCAGCAGGCGCTCCGCCGTCTTCTTGCCGATGCCGGGGATTTTCGTCAGGCGGCCGGGCTCCTGCGCCGTCACCGCCTGGGCCAACTCGGCCACCGACAGGCCGGAGAGCACCGCCAGCGCCGTGCGCGCGCCGATGCCGGAGATCTTCAGCAACTGGCGGAAGGCGCTGCGCTCGGCCTCCGTGGCGAAGCCGAACAGCTGGTGCGCGTCCTCGCGCACCGTCAGGTGGGTGTGCAGGCTGACCTTCTCGCCGGCGGCCGGCAGGTTGTAGAAGGTGCTCATGGGCACATCGACCTCGTAGCCGACGCCGGCCACGTCCAGCGTGATCTGCGGCGGGTTCTTTTCGACGAGGATGCCGGTGAGGCGGCCGATCATGTGGGCTTTCCGCGAGTGGGGTGGGGAATTGTAGCGGCAGCGGCAAAAAAAAGCGCCCTTGCGGGCGCTGGGCACACGGACGGCGTGTGTGAAAACGTGCAAAGGAGGATGCGCTTGCTTGCAGGTGTCATTAGACAGCGCCGGCAGGGGGCGCGCATCATCCGTTTGGATGATGGCGGCGGCCCTGCCCGTGCGGAGGCTAGCGGAGGCGGCCCCGGCGCACGCTCAGGCCGGCGGTGGGCAGCGCCCCCAGGCCCTGGCCGCCGTGGGCGTGGCAGATGGCGCAGGCCAGCGCGTCGGCCGCATCCGGCCTGGGGTCGCCGGGCAGGGCGAGCAGGTGCCGCACCATGTGCTGCACCTGCTCCTTGGCGGCATGGCCGTTGCCGACCACCGACTGCTTGACCTGCAGGGCGGTGTACTCGGCGATCGGCAGGTCGGCGTCGACGGCGGCGCAGATGGCGGCGCCGCGCGCCTGGCCGAGCAGCAGGGTGGACTGCGGATTGACGTTGACGAAGACGATCTCGACGGCGATCTGCTGCGGCCGGTGCTCGGCGATCACCTCGCGCAGGCCGCCGAGGATGGTCTTCAGGCGCAGCGGCAGGCTGCCGTCCTCCGGCGTCTTCACGCAGCCGCTGGCGACATAGGCAAGCCGGCTGCCGGCCTTCTCGATGATGCCAAACCCGGTGATCCGGAGTCCCGGGTCGATGCCGAGGATGCGCAGGGGCGCGGCCGGATCTGCCACGGGCCTCAGGCCTCGCCCATGACCGCGGTGGTATAGACTTCCTGCACGTCGTCGAGCGCGTCGAGGGCGTCGAGCAGCCTCTGCATCTTCGCCGCGTCCTCGCCGGCGAGCTCGGTCTCGTTGAGCGGCTTCAGCGTCACGTCGGCGATCTCCGCCTTGAGGCCGGCCTGCTCCAGTCCGGCCTTGACGGCATGGAAGTCGGCCGGGGCGCAGATCACCTCGACGCTGCCGTCCTCGTTGGCGAGGACGTCCTCGGCGCCGGCCTCCAGCGCCGCCTCCATCACCTTGTCCTCGTCGGTGCCGGGGGCGAAGAGGAACTGGCCGCAGTGCTTGAACTGGAACGCGACCGAGCCTTCCGCGCCCATGTTGCCGCCGTGCTTGGAGAAGGCATGGCGCACGTCGGCGACGGTGCGCGTCTTGTTGTCGGTGAGGCAGTCCACCATCACCGCCGCGCCGCCAATGCCGTAGCCCTCGTAGCGGATTTCCTCATAGCTGACGCCCTCGAGCTGGCCGGTGCCGCGCTTGATGGCGTTCTCCATGGTGTCCTTGGGCAGGCTCTGCGCCTTGGCCTTCTCGACGGCCAGGCGCAGGCGCGCGTTGCTGTTCGGGTCGCCGCCGCCCATCTTGGCGGCGACGGTGATTTCCTTGATGAGCTTGGTGAAGACCTTGCCGCGCTTGGCGTCCTGGCGCCCCTTGCGGTGCTGGATGTTGGCCCATTTCGAATGGCCGGCCATGTCGAATCTCTCCCGGTAACTGCGCTGAAAACCGCGCTGATAGAATGCGATTTTACACTCCCGGGAGAGGAAGCATGAGCGAGCCCCTCGTCATCGCGAAATCCGGCGAACTCGAGCTGGCGCTGCTGCCCGCGCTGGCCAACCGCCACGGCCTCGTCACCGGCGCCACCGGCACTGGCAAGACCGTCACCCTGCAGGTGCTGGCCGAGCGCTTTTCGTCGATCGGCGTGCCGGTGTTCCTCGCCGACGTCAAGGGCGATCTGGCGGGGCTCGGCGCCGCCGGCAGCCTCACGCCGAAGCTCAAGGCGCGGCTCGACTCGCTCGGGCTGGCGGCGCCCGAGCCGGCGGCCTTCCCGGCGGTGTTCTGGGACGTCTTCGGCGAGGCGGGGCATCCGGTGCGCGCCACCGTCTCCGACATGGGGCCGCTGCTGCTCGGGCGCCTGCTCAACCTCAACGAGACGCAGGCCGGCGTGCTGCAGCTGGTGTTCAGGATCGCCGACGACAACGGCCTGCTCCTGCTCGACCTGAAGGACCTGCGCGCCATGGTGCAGCACGTCGGCGACAACGCCAGGCAATTCACCACCGAATACGGCAACGTCTCGGCCGCCTCGGTCGGCGCCATCCAGCGCAGCCTGCTGGTGCTGGAGGCGCAGGGCGGCGAGAAATTCTTCGGCGAGCCGATGCTCGACATCGCCGACCTGATGCAGACGGATGAGCGGGGACGCGGCGTGGTGAACATCCTCGCCGCCGAGAAGCTGCTCAACGCGCCGCGCCTCTACGCCACCTTCCTGCTCTGGCTGCTGGCGGAGCTGTTCGAGAAACTGCCCGAGGCGGGCGACCTCGACAAGCCGAAGCTGGTGTTCTTCTTCGACGAGGCGCATCTGCTCTTCAACGAGGCGCCGCCGGCGCTGCTGGAGAAGATCGAGCAGGTGGTGCGGCTGATCCGTTCCAAGGGCGTCGGCGTCTACTTCATCACGCAGAACCCGCTCGACGTGCCGGAGACGGTGCTCGGCCAGCTCGGCAACCGCGTGCAGCACGCCCTGCGTGCCTTCACGCCGCGCGACCAGAAGGCGGTGAAGACGGCGGCGCAGACGCTGCGGCAGAACCCGAAGATCGAAACCGAGGCGGCCATCACCGAGATGGGCGTCGGCGAGGCGCTGGTGTCCTTCCTCGACGAAAAGGGCCGGCCGAATGTGGTCGAGCGCGCCTTCGTCCTGCCGCCGGCTTCCCGGATAGGACCACTGCAGCCCGGAGAACGTGATGCGGCGATCCGCCGCTCGCTCCTCTACGGCCACTACGAGAAGGCGGTGGACCGCGAGTCGGCCTACGAGAAGCTGAAGGCGCGCGCCGCCCAGGTGGCCGAATCCGCGCCGCCATCCCGGACGCCGCAGCCGCAAAGTCAGCCGCAGCAGGGCGGCGGCATTCTCGGCGGGCTGGGCGACCTGCTCGGCGGCGGCCCGCGCGGCACGCGCCAGACGGCGGCCGAGGCGGCGGTGAAGAGCGCCGCCCGCGCCATCGGCTCCAACCTGGGCCGGCAGATCGTGCGCGGCGTGCTCGGCTCGATATTCGGCGGCACTCGGCGCTGATGACGTTCGGCGCCGGCAATGCCGGCTTGCTGCTGGCGGTGCTGTCGGCCGTTGCGTTTTCCTTCAAGGCGATTTTCGTCAAGCTCGGCCTCGCCCACGGCGCCGATGCCGTCACCCTGCTCGCCCTGCGCATGGGCTTCGCCCTGCCGGTGTTTCTCGCCATGGCCTGGCGCAGCGGCGCCGCCGGGCTGACGCGCCGCGACTGGCTGTGGCTGGCGGCGCTGGGCCTCGCCGGCTACTACCTGTCGAGCCTGTTCGACTTCCTCGGCCTGCAGACCATCAGCGCCGGCCTCGAGCGGCTGATCCTGTTCACCTACCCGACCTTGGTGCTGCTGTTCTCGGCGCTGCTCCTCGGCCAGAAGATCCGGCAGGCGGCCTGGGGCGCGCTGGCGCTGTGCTATGCCGGCATCGGCCTCGCCGTGTCGCACGACCTGACTTTCGCCGGCGAGTCGCGCGACCTGGTTGCCGGCAGCCTGTGGGTGTTCGCCAGCGCGGTGAGCTACGCGCTGTTCTGGATGGGCTCGGGCCATGTCGTCGCGCGCGTCGGCGCGACGCGCCTGTCGGCCTACGCCTCGATCTTCGCCTGCCTGTTCGTGCTCGGCCATTTCGCGGCGACGCGCCCGCTCGCCGCGCTGGCGGTGCCGCCGCGAGCCTACCTCGACGGACTGGCGCTGGCCCTGGTGTCCACCGTGCTGCCGATCTGGCTGCAGGCCGAGGCGCTGCGCCGCATCGGCGCGCCGACCGCGGCGCTGGTCGGCACCCTCGGGCCGGTGGTGACGATCTTCCTCGGCTGGTGGATCCTCGACGAGGCGATGTCGGCCAGCCAGCTCGCCGGCGCGGCGCTGGTGATCGCCGGCGTGCTGCTGGTGAGCCTGCGCAAGGGCTGATCGCCGTCCCGCCGGGACTGACTTTTTCCCGGCCGTCAGAATGCGTGGGTGACGCTGACGCCGGCGTAGTGGGTCGTGTTGCGGTAGCCGCCGCTCAGGATGGCATTGTCGACGCTTCGTTTTCCAGCCACGCCGAGGGTGTAGAAGACGTCGAGCGCCAGACCGTCGCGCAGCCTGTGGCCGGCGCCGACGCTGAAGTGATGCATGGTACCGTCCGGCGCGGCCGGGCTCAGCGTGCGCTCGGGAACGGGCGAGGGGACGTAGGCGTAGCCGGCCCGCAGCGCGGTGGTGCCGGCGAGGCGGAATTCGATGCCGGCGCGCAGCGTCCAGACGTTGCGCCAGCGCAGTGGCGTCGTGCTGTCCGTGGCGGCGGGCGGCACCTCCCGCTCGAGATTCAATTTCTGGCTCCTGAAGCTCGACCACCGGATCTGTTCCGCGTCGAAGGTGAGCGTGGCGTTGCGCAGGCCCTTGTACGCCAGACCCAGGCTGAGGATGTCGGGAAAGACGAGTGGCGAGGAGATGCCCGAGTTGAAGGCCGCGCCGCCGAACAGGGGCTGCAGGGGCGGTGCCAGATTGCGCAGGTGCAGGTCGCCCTTGAGGCGCACGCGTATCTTGCTGCGGTAGGCCGCGCCCAGGCTCCAGTCTTCCGCGGGCGCGTAGAGCAGGCCGAAGTTGTAGCCCGGTCCGGCGCCGCTGCCCTTGATTTTTACCCGGCCGTCGCCGGCGCCGAGCAGCGACTGGTCCGTCCTGAGCCGGGTTAGCGATCTGACCATCATTAGGTCGAAGCCGAAGCCGGCGTGCAGCCCTGGCGCCAGTCGCCCCGCCAGCGTCGGGTTGACGGCCAGCGTGCCGATCAGGCTTTCTGTCGACGCGTAGCGAGTGAGGCCGTTGCTGCTCCATTTTCGTCCGCCAACGCCGAAGGGCGCGAAGACGCCTAACCCGAAGCGCCAGTCGGGATGATTCGCCTTCGGCAGGTAGTACAGATGCGGCGGGGCGAAGGCCTGGAATTCGGTCGATTCCTCCAGGCCCGAGGGATTGCGGAAGTCGGTGGCCGGCATGACCAACGTAGCGCCGCCGTAGACCTGTTGCTTAGGGCCCAGCAGCGCGAGGCCAGCCGGGTTGTAGGCGAAGGCCGAGGCGTCGTCGGCTAACCCGACGAAAGCGGTTCCCATCGCCGCCGCACGCGCGCCATGCACCGGACCGCCGGCGAGGGGAAGCGCCGGCCAGCCTGCCGCCAGCAGGACGAGTCCGCGCAGCCGGCCGTGCCTGACGTACTCGAGCCAAGCGAACATGTTACCTCCCTCATGCCGATCGCCGTCCTGCGAAGACTGACTTTTGCCGCATGCGACCACCATTCGACCAAGGTATTAGTCCCACGGGTGAATTGCGGCCGTCATTATGCTACTCCGATAATTGGCCCACTGTCATCACACACAGGAGGGGAGTCAATGAAGGCCATCAACAAAGTTTGGCTGTGCGGCGGCGCAGCGCTGCTGTGCTGCACACCGGCGCAGGCGCAGCAGCATGCGGACGAAGGCGGCAAGACCTATGCCGTCTTTAATTGCAATCATTGCCATGGCGACGACGGGCGCACGCCGAAGAAGGCCGGCGTACCAAAGATCGCAGGGCTGAATAGCCAGTATGTTGCGGAGCGGACAGGTAAACTGGTCCAGGCGATGTCGCACAAGGAAGCGGTCGCTGGTTGCGCGGAGCCGCCAACCCAGGCGCAAATCCAGTCCATCGCCGAGTGGGTGAGCCGCCAGCCGAACTGAGCTGGGCCGGATCCGCGCCTTCCCGAGTCCGCGGGTATTATGCAGGCATCCTGAGCGCTGTCGGGAGGGGTGATGCGCTGGTACCGGAAGTGGCTGGCGAGGGCGGGTTTGCATTTTCCGGAACCGGGCCGTGAGGAGGCGTTCCGCGAGTTCTTCGTCGAGCGCCACATCAATCTCATGCAGGCCTTCCTGCTCGGCGGCGCCATCCTGTCCACCGCCTCGATATTCTGGAGCGAGACCATCGATCCGGTGCGCGCGCCGGACACGCACTGGATCAAGCTGGTTGTCTTGCCTTTCCTGCTGCTGCCGCAGGCCCTGCTGCTCCTGCCGGCTCTGCGGCGCCATGCCGAGAAGCTGGTGATCCTGCCGCCGATGACGGCGCTGGTTGCGCAGTTTTACTTCGTCATGCCGGCGCTCGACGGAGGCATGGAATATACCGCCCTGCCCGCCATGCAGACCATGCTGTTCTTCATCGCCTTCATGCGGGCGCGCTACCTGTATGTCGTTTTCGTTTCCCTTTTCTGCGCGACCGCCTTCGTCGCCGCGCATCATCTCGCACCGGAGGACGGGTCCCGGTCTCTCGAACTCAACGCCCACTTCGTCTGGGCCATGGCCGGCGCGGTGATGTGGGCGGCGTACTGGCAGGAGCGCCTGCACCGGCGCCAGTTCAACACCATCCAGGCGCTTGATGTCGCGCGCGCCGCGGCCGAACAAGCCAACCTGGCCAAGATGCGTTTCCTCGCTTCCGCCAGCCACGACCTGCGCCAGCCGATCCATTCGCTCGGCCTGAACGTCTATGCCCTGAAGAATCGGGTCCGCGATCCAGAGCAGAAGGAGGTCCTGGCTAAGATCGAGCTGGCGGTCGGCGCCATGCAGACGATGTTTAACTCCCTGCTCGATTTGTCGAGGCTGGCCTCCGGTCTCGTCAAGCCCGAGTGGGCGGCGCTATCCATGAACGAGCTGCTGCGCGAGCTGGAATCGATGTTTGGCGCCGCCGCCCGCGACAAGGACCTCGATCTGCGCATTCGCGCCTGCCGCGGGCGCGTCAGAAGCGATCCGCAGTTGCTGCGCCAGATTCTGCGGAACCTGGTGGCCAATGCCGTGCGCTACAGCGAGCGGGGCGGCGTGCTGATCGGTTGCCGCCGGCGCGGCGCCGCGCTGAGCATCGAGGTCTGGGATACCGGCCCGGGCATCGCCAAGGAAGCGCTCGACAGCATCTTCGTCGAGTTCGTGCGCCTCGGACGCCAGGGCCGCGAGGGCGACCGCGGCCTAGGCATCGGCCTGGCGATCGTGCGCGAGGCCTGCCAAGTGCTGGGCCATGCGCTGGCGGCGCGGTCGCGGCCGGGCCGCGGCAGCTGCTTCGCGGTAAATGTGCCGCTCACCGACGAGGCGCCCGTGGCTCAGCCGGTGGCGCGGGACGACGCGAACCGCGTCTTCGGTGCCTTCGTCGTCGTTATCGACGATGACCGCGAGGTGCTCGATGGCATGCGCCGGCTGCTGGAGCTCTGGGGCTGCCACAGCGTGCTGGCGGCCTCGGGCGCGCAGGCGCTGGAGGCGCTCGACCGTCACGAGCGCATTCCCGACCTGATCGTCTGCGACTACGAGCTGGCGGGCGGGGAATCGGCGGACGACGCGGTGCGGCGCATTCACGGCCAGGTCTGGCCGGACATTCCGGTGCTCGTGATCACCGCGACGGGACTGGCGGCGGATGTGACGGGCCGCACCCGCAACGGCTACAAGCTGCTGCGCAAGCCGCTGGCCGCCGAAGCGCTGCGCGCCGCCATGCAGGAGGCGCTGGCGCCGCCGCCGCGATAAGGGCGGCGCTTAGACCGCTTCCCGCTTGTCCTCGAAACAGACGCCGTTCTGCGAAAGCCAGATGACCGCCTGGGTGCGCGAGGTGACGTTCATGGCGCGCAAGGCGGCGCTGACATAGACCTTGACGGTGGCTTCGGAAATGCCCAGGTTGCGCGCGATGGTCTTGTTGGGCAGGCCCCTCACCAGCATGCGCAGGGTGTCGATTTGCCGCTCGGTAAGACCGAGGGAAGCCAGGGTTGTGGTATGGCTCGATGCCTGCCCGGTTCGCCGCGGCGGGGCGCCTTCCCGGTCCGTCACGACCTGAGGCGGCACATAGATGCCGCCGGCGAGTACCAGCCCGAGCGCCGACCAGACGAGTTCCGGGTTCATGGATTTCGGGATGAAGCCCATCGCGCCGAGGTTGAGCGCGTCGAGGATGGTGTCCCTGTCGTCCTTGCCGGACAGCACGACCACCGGCGCGTTCGGGCAGGCCTCGCGGACGGCTTCCAGGGCGGCCTGTCCGCTGCAATCCGGCAGGTTGAGATCGAGCAGGATCAGGTCCGGCGGAGTGTTTCCGGCCGCCAGCATCGCGGTCGCGCTTCGACAGTCCGACGCTTCCATGACGACGCAGTCCCTGTCGTGGCGGGACAGCATGGACGTGACGCCGGTTCGGATCAGCGGGTGATCGTCGACCACCAGGACTCGCATCGGGCATGCTCCCTGCGGTTGCGCCGGCGTATCTTATCCCGTATTCGTATCGCCGTCCCGCCGGGACTGACTTTTGCCCGAGGCTACAGCCCGAGCCGCTGGCAGATCGTCGTCGTCAGGCCGGCCTGGTTGAGCGTGTAGAAGTGCAGCCCGGGCGCGCCCTGGGCGAGCAGGCGCTGGCAGAGTTCGGTCACCACGTCGAGGCCGAAGGCGCGCACCGCGGCGGCATCGTCGCCGAGGCTCTCGAATTTTTTCCGCATCCAGCGCGGGATCTCGGCGCCGCAGGCATCCGAGAAGCGCGCGATCTTGCTGAAGTTGGCGATGGGCATGATGCCGGGCACGATCGGAATGTTCACGCCCAGCGCCTGCGCCGCCTCGACGAAATGGGCATAGGCGTCGGCGTTGTAGAAATACTGCGTGATGGCGGAGTTGGCGCCGGCATCGACCTTGCGCTTGAAGTTGAGCAGATCCTCGCGCGGGCTCTTCGCCTGCGGATGGTATTCCGGGTAGGCGGCGACCTCGATGCGGAACGCGTCGCCGGTCTCGGCGCGGATGAATTCCACCAGCTCGTTGGCGTGGCGGAACTCGCCCGGATCGGCCATGCCGGAGGGCAGGTCGCCGCGCAGGGCGACGAGGCGGCGGATGCCGGCCTGCCGGTAGCGCCCGAGGATGGCGCGCACGTTGTCGCGCGTCGAACCGACGCAGGACAGGTGCGGGGCCGCCGGCAATCCCTCCTGCTGAATCTCCAGCACCGTCTCCAGCGTGCGGTCGCGCGTCGAGCCGCCGGCGCCGAAGGTGCAGGAGAAAAAGGCCGGCTTCAACTGCGCCAGCTGGCGCCGCGTGGCGCGCAGCTTCTCGGCGCCCTCGGCCGTCTGCGGCGGGAAGAATTCGAAGGAGATTTCGGGTTTCGTCATGTCGGATCCAATTACTCGGGTGGCGTCAGACCGGCCAGGCAATCGGCGGCGGCTGCGGCGAGTTTGCCGTCGAAAGTCAGCAGGGGTGCCCTCAATTCAGCGGCCAGCCAGAGGTAGGAGGCGTCATAGGCAGGTAGGCGATAGCGCTGCGCCAGGCTGAAGACGCCCGCCGGGCGCGTATCGGCGAGACGGATCAGGCCGAAGTCGAAGCCCTCCAGCCTTGCGGCCAGATCCGCCGGGGAAGCCTGCCCGCGTCGCAGCTTGTTCATGGCGACGTTGGCGATCTCGTAGGGCAGCAGGGTTGGCGCGTGCAGCGCGTAAGGATGCAGGCGCGCCAGGGCTTCTTCGCCTTCCGGCTCCCCGAAGACGAATGCGGCGAGGACGTTGGCGTCGACGACGGCGGGCGGGCGAGCTACGTATGACAGCGGCGGCTCGGAAACGTAAAGCGTCATTTCTTCCGGCCTTTCCCCGCCTGCGCTTGCCGCTTCGCGGCCAAGTCGATGCCGGGGATGGGTTCGGAGTCGCCGGGCTGAGGCGGCCAATGGCCGTCCTTGATGCCGGCCATTACCCAGGCTTCGCCGTAGTGGGTGTCGCGCATTTCCCGGATGAACTCCGTTGACGACTCCGATTTGCCTCCCGGCGGCGCGGGAAAGCGGCGGCGAAATTCGGCCGCCGCTTCGGCGAAGCTCCGGGTTGTTTCAGCGGCGGCCTTTTCTGCCGGACGCGTTGTCGCGCCGGGTCCCGTTTCCGCGCCGGCTGCCGCAGCCTCCAGCAGCGCCATCAACTCCCCTTGGAGTGAACGGTGATTGCGCGCCGCCCGCTGGCGGATGGCGGCAAGCAGGGGTTCGGGTACGTCCTTGATCGACAAGCTGGGCATGGCAGTCTGCTCCACAATGGAACCGAAACGGTTCTATTGTGGTTCTGTCCTGTGACCAAGTCAATACCGATAGTGCTCCGGCTTGTACGGGCCGTCCTTGGCGAGGCCCAGATAGGTGGCCTGCTCGTCGGAAAGCTCGGTGAGGTGCGCGCCGATCTTCTTCAGGTGCAGGCGCGCCACCTTCTCGTCGAGATGCTTGGGCAGCACGTAGACCTGCTTGCCGTACTGGCCGCCGCGGGTGAACAGCTCGATCTGCGCCAGCGTCTGGTTGGTGAAGGAGTTGCTCATGACGAAGGAGGGATGCCCGGTGGCGCAGCCGAGGTTCACCAGGCGGCCTTCCGCCAGCACGATGAGGCGCTTGCCGTCCGGAAAGATGACGTGGTCGACCTGCGGCTTGATGTTCTCCCAGCGGTACTGGCGCAGGCTGGCGATGTCGATCTCGGAGTCGAAGTGGCCGATGTTGCAGACGATGGAATTGTTCTTCATCGCCTTCATGTGCTCGTGCGCGATGACGCGCAGGTTGCCGGTGGCGGTGACGAAGATGTCGGCGTGCGCCGCCGCCTCGTCCATGGTGACGACGCGGTAGCCTTCCATCGCCGCCTGCAGGGCGCAGATCGGGTCGATCTCGGTCACCCATACCGTGGCGCCGAGGCCGCGCAGGGATTGCGCACAGCCCTTGCCGACGTCGCCGTAGCCGGCCACCAGGGCGATCTTGCCGGCGATCATGACGTCGGTGGCGCGCTTGATGCCGTCCACCAGCGACTCGCGGCAGCCGTAGAGGTTGTCGAACTTCGATTTCGTCACCGAGTCGTTTACGTTGATGGCGGGGAAGGGCAGGCGGCCCTCGGCGGCCATCTGGTAGAGGCGCTTGACGCCGGTGGTGGTCTCTTCCGTCACGCCCTTGATGCCTGCCAGTTGCTTGGCGTACCAGCCGGGATGCGAGGCGAGGCGCTGCTTGATCGAGGCGAACAGCACCGTCTCCTCCTCGTTGGTCGGGTGGGCGATGACCGAGGGGTTCTCCTCGGCCTTGGCGCCGAGGATCAAGAGCAGCGTGGCGTCGCCGCCGTCGTCGAGGATCATGTTGGCGCCCTTGCCGGCTTCGTGCCCGGGCCACTCGAAGATGCGGTGGGTATAGTCCCAGTATTCCTCCAGCGACTCGCCCTTCCAGGCGAACACCGGCGTGCCGGTGGCGGCGATCGCCGCCGCGGCGTGGTCCTGCGTCGAGAAGATGTTGCAGGAGGCCCAGCGCACCTCGGCGCCGAGCGCCTTCAGCGTCTCGATCAGCACGGCGGTCTGGATGGTCATGTGCAGGCTGCCGGTGATGCGCGCGCCGCGCAGCGGCTGGGTGGCGGCGAATTCCTCGCGCACGGCCATCAGGCCGGGCATCTCGGTTTCGGCGATGGCGATTTCCTTGCGGCCCCAGTCGGCGAGGCCGATGTCGGCGACCTTGTAGTCGGCAAAGCCGGAGGGTTGGATGACAGCGTTCATGCTTGGCTCCTTGTCAAAGCAGCCGGGGGGGAGGGAGGGGGGAGAGACCGTGCTCACCTGCCATCCCGTGCCGGCACGGGTTGAGGTGAGCGCCGTTTGAAGACATCCGAGCCTGGGGGCCGACTGATGCGGCGCCTCGCAGCGCTCCTCGGAAGCGGCGCATTATACGCCCGAAGCCGATTCCGATAAACTCCCCCGTGGCCATGACAAACGAAAGCATCGAGCGCTGCATTTCCCGCTGGCAGGCCGCCGGCGGGTCGGAACGCGCCAACTACCTGCTTTTCGTCGGCGAACTCACCGAACTGCTCGGCCTGCCGCGGCCCGACCCGCTCGCCGACGCCGACCTCGCCGCCCGCTTCACCGGCAAGGGCCCCTGGAAGAAGCGCCTGCCCCAGCTCCTCGACACCCTCGTCGCCCTCGGCCGTGCCCGCGTGCTGGAAGACGGCCGCTGGATGGGCTAGCCGGAATAAGCGACAATCGCATTTTTCCTACCGGAGTGCTGTCATGGAACTGACCGCGGTACTCACTCCCGCAGAAGAAGGCGGGTACGTCGCGCTGAATCCCGAAACGGGAACCACCACGCAAGGCGAAACGGTCGAGGAAGCCCTCTCCAATCTGCAGGAGGCTACAGCGCTCTATCTGACCGAGTTTCCCCTGCCCGCATCGGGGCATCCGCTGATTACGATGTTCAGCGTCCCCGCGCATGCCTAAGCTGCCCCGCGTCTCCGGGGCTGCCGTCGTACGTGTTCTGGAACGCCTCGGTTTCGAGAGGCTCCGCCAATCGGGAAGCCACGTCATCATGCGCCGTGGCGCAAAAGGCTGTGTCGTTCCTATGCACAGCGAGGTCAAGGTCGGCACTCTGGCGGGCATCCTCAGACAAGCCGATGTATCGCCGGAGGAGTTTATCGCCGCCATGTAGTTGGCGGCAATAGTCGTGGTACGCAGCAACCCTCTTCCCGCCGTCCTGCGGGGACTGACTTTCCCGGAAACGGGCGCCCAGGGGCGCCCGTTTCAGTTTCTTGCGATGGTTTACAGCCCCGCGTCGGCCTTCAGCGCCGCGACCTTGTCCAGCGCCTCCCAGGTAAATTCGGGCTCGTCGCGGCCGAAGTGGCCGTAGGCGGCGGTCTTGCGGTAGATCGGACGCAGGAGGTCGAGCGACTGGATGATGCCCTTCGGCCGCAGGTCGAAATGCTTGCGGATCAGCGCCTCGATCTTCTCCTCGGCGATCCTGCCGGTGCCGTAGGTGTGCACCATCAGCGACACCGGCTGGGCGACGCCGATGGCGTAGGCGACCTGCACCTCGCAGCGGTCGGCGAGGCCGGCGGCGACGACGTTCTTGGCGACGTAGCGGCAGGCATAGGCGGCCGAGCGGTCGACTTTCGACGGGTCCTTGCCGGAGAAGGCGCCGCCGCCGTGGTGGGCCGCGCCGCCGTAGGTGTCGACGATGATCTTGCGGCCGGTGAGGCCGCAGTCGCCGTGCGGGCCGCCGACGACGAAGCGGCCGGTCGGGTTGATGAGGTAACGCACCTGGCCGGCAATCAGCTCCTTCGGCAGCACCGGCTTGATGATCTCCTCGATCACCGCTTCCGAGATCTGCGCGTGGGAGACGTCGGGATCGTGCTGGGTGGACACCACCACGGTGTCGATGGCCACCGGCTTGTTGTCGACATATTTCACCGTGAGCTGGCTCTTGGCGTCGGGGCGCAGCCAGGGCAGGCGGCCGTCGCGGCGCACCTCGGCCTGGCGCTGCATGATGCGGTGGGCGTAGTAGATCGGCATCGGCATCAGCTGCGGCGTCTCGTTGCAGGCGTAGCCGAACATCAGGCCCTGGTCGCCGGCGCCCTGCTCCAGGTCGAGGCCCTGGCCTTCGTTCACGCCCTGGGCGATGTCGGGCGACTGGGTGTTGATGGCGGCGAGCACGGCGCAGGACTTGTAATCGAAGCCGATGTCGGAGTTGTCGTAGCCGATGCGTTTGATGGCCTCCTGGGCGATCTCGCGGTAGTTGATGTGCGCCGTGGTGGTGATCTCGCCGGAAATCACGACGAGGCCGGTGGACACCAGCGTCTCGCAGGCGACGCGGCCGTGCTTGTCTTCGGCCAGGATGGCGTCGAGGACGGAATCGGAAATCTGGTCGGCGACCTTGTCGGGGTGGCCTTCGCCGACCGACTCGGAGGTGAAAAGAAATACTCTGGACATTGTCCTGCTCCTTGATGTTGTTCCCGTTGCGGAGACGTTACCGGCCCCGGGAAGACGAGCAGGTGACGCTTTAGCAGTATTTGGGTGGCCGCCCTGCAAGTTGTCCTGGGGAACTCGTGCGAGTCCCATTAACTCGGCGGTAGCGCGATTATAATTTCGGACCCCGAACGGGTCAAACTTGGTATTTTGCGCGAATGTCATTGCTTTTCCGCCTGCTGGGGCGCCTCCCCCTGAACCTGCTGCATGCCCTCGGTGCCGCCTTCGGCTGGGCCGCCTGGCTCGCCTCGCCCACCTATCGCCGCCACTTCAGGGAAAACCTGGCGCTGGCCTACGGCCCTGCCGAGGCCGCGGCCATCCTGCCGGCGGCGGTGGCCCATGCCGGCCGCGGCGTGCTCGAGTTGCCGTACTTGTGGACACGGCCGAAGGCCGAAGTGGTCGGTCTGGTGACCGAGGTTACCGGCTGGGAGCACATCGAGGCGGCCTGGCAGCGCGGCGACGGCATCCTCTTCTTCACGCCGCACCTCGGCTGCTTCGAGATCACCGCCCAGTATTACGCCTCGCGCGCGCCGATCACCGTGCTCTACCGCAAGCCGAAGCAGGCCTGGATGCAGCCGCTCATCGAGTCCGGCCGCGGCAGCGCCAATTTCCAGCTGGCGCCGGCCGACCTGTCCGGCGTGCGCCTGCTGCTGAAGGCGCTCAAGCGCCACGAGGCGGTCGGCATGCTGCCCGACCAGGTGCCCGGCACGGGCGAGGGCCAGTGGGCGGATTTCTTCGGCCGGCCGGCCTACACCATGACGCTGGGCGCGCGCCTGAGCGAGACGGCGCGCACCACCGTGCTGCTGGCCTTCGCCGAGCGCCTGCCGGCGGGCCGCGGCTTCAACCTGCGCTTTTCCGCGCCGTCCCAGCCGATCGCCGGCACGCAGGCGGAACGCGTGGCGGCGATCAACCGGGTACTGGAAGACCTCATCCGCAGCTGCCCTCAGCAATACCTGTGGGGCTACAACCGCTACAAGGCGCCGCGCGGCACGGAACCGCCGCCATGATGACCAGGCTCGGCCTCGGCCTGATCTGGCTGCTGCACTTCCTGCCGCTGAAGCGGCTGGCGCCGCTCGGCGAGGCCTTCGGCGGCCTGCTCTACGCCTTCGGCCGCGAGCGCCGCCACATTGCCCTGACCAACCTCCGCCTGTGCTATCCGCAGATGGACGAGGCGGCGTGCGAGCAACTCGCGCGGGCGCACTTCCGCGCCTTCGGCCGCAGCTTCCTCGAGCGCGGCCTGCTCTGGTGGTCGCCGGCAGGGGAAATCCGCCGCCTGGCGCGCGTCGATGGGCTCGAGCGCGTGCGCGCCCTCGCCGGAAAACCGGTGATCCTCTTCGTGCCGCATTTCGTCGGCCTCGACATGGGCTGGACGCGACTCACCCTGGAACTCGACATGGTGAGCATCTACGCCCAGCAGAAGAATTTCTATTTCAACGCCGCGCTCTACAAGGGCCGCCTGCGCTTCGGCCATTCCAGGCTGCTGTCGCGCCAGGAAGGCGTGCGCCAGGCCATCCGCGGCATGAAGGAAGGCCAGCCTTTCTACTACCTGCCGGACATGGACTACGGCCAGCGCGACACCATCTTCGTGCCCTTCTTCAATGTTCCGGCGGCGACCATCACCGGCCTGTCGCGCCTGGCGCGCATGACCGGCGCGGCGGTGATCCCCTGCATCACGCGCATGCTGCCCGGCGGCGAGGGTTACGTCGTCGAACTGGGCGAGCCGTGGGCGGACTACCCCGGCGAGAGCATCGAGGCCGATACCCTGCGCATGAACGCCTGGATCGAGCAACGCATCGCCGAGATGCCCGAGCAGTACTACTGGGTGCACAAGCGCTTCAAGACGCGCCCCAAGGGCGAGAAGCGCCCCTATTAAGGTAAGATTCATCCATGTTTCGCAACCCCGATCCCGAGGCGATCTGCGCCCTGTTGCGCGAGGCGAAGACCATCGCCGTGGTCGGCCTCTCGCCGAATCCCGCGCGCCCCGCCTTCCGCATCGCGCAGGCCCTGCAGCGTTTCGGCTACCGCGTCATCCCGGTGCGGCCGAAAGTGGAGTCGGTGTTGGGCGAGAAGGCCTACGGCTCGCTCTCCGAAGTGCCGGAGAAGATCGACCTGGTGGATGTCTTCCGCGCGCCCGAGCACGTCGGCCCGCTGGTGGACGAATGCCTGCGCCTGGGCATCCGGCGCATCTGGCTGCAGGACGGCGTGGTCAACGAGGAGGCCGCCGAAAAGGCGGTCGCCGGCGGCATGACGGTGGTGATGGACCGCTGCATCTGGCGGGATCTGGAGAACCTGTGCGTCGAGGCGGCCGGTGCGGATTAAATTCACCAAGATGCACGGCCTCGGCAACGACTTCGTCGTGCTCGATGCCGTCAACCAGGCCATCGACCTGACGCCGGCGCGGGCGCGCTTCCTCGCCGACCGCCATTTCGGCGTCGGCTGCGACCAGATCCTCGTCGTCGAGCCTTCGGCGCGTCCCGACGCCGACTTCCGCTACCGCATCTTCAACGCCGACGGCGGCGAGGTCGAGCAGTGCGGCAACGGCGCGCGCTGCTTCGTGCGTTTCGTGCACGACAAGGGCCTGACGGCGAAGCGCGCCATCCGCGTCGAGACGAAGGGCGGCCTCATCGAGCCGCGCCTCGAGGACGACGGCCTCGTCACGGTGGACATGGGCGTGCCGCGCTTCGAGCCCTCGCACGTGCCCTTCGTCACCGGGAGCGACGCCCTGGTGCAGCCGCTGCAGCTCGACGGCGCCGGCGTCGACATCACCGCCCTGTCGATGGGCAACCCGCACGCGGTGCAGGCAGTGGCGAATGTCGACACCGCCCCCGTCGCCGAACAGGGGCCGCTGATCGAGAACCACCCGCGCTTTCCGCAGCGGGTGAACGCCGGCTTCATGCAGGTGGTCGACCGCCACGCGATCAGGCTGCGCGTCTACGAGCGCGGCGCCGGCGAGACGCTGGCCTGCGGCAGCGGCGCCTGCGCCGCCGTCGTCGCCGGCATCGCCCGCGGCCTGCTCGACTCGCCGGTGCGGGTGAGTATGCGCGGCGGCGAACTGACCATCGCCTGGGGCGGGCCGGGGCAGCCGGTGCGGATGACCGGCCCGGCGGTGACGGTGTTCGACAGCGAAATCGAAATTCAATGAGGGGAAGACGAGAATGAAGGCCGACGAAATCGCCCGCTACCTGCAGGACCATCCGAACTTCTTCGAGGAGTACGCCGAGCTGCTGGCGCAGCTCTACATCCCGCATCCGCACGGCGGCCGCGCCATCTCGATCACCGAGCGGCAGATCCTCACGCTGCGCGAGAAGGCCAGGCTGCTCGAGGGCAAGCTGGGCGAGCTGATCCGCTTCGGCGAGGAGAACGACGCCATCGGCGAGAAGGTGCACCGGCTGGCCACGGCGCTGGCCGGCGCGAGGGACTTCGCCGCCGTGCGGCGCGTCCTGCTGACGCATTTGGGCGAGGACTTCGCCGTGCCGCACGTCGCCTTCCGCCTGTGGAACCTGCCGCCGCAGCCCGATGCCGCCGAGTTCGCCGAAGTCGGCGAGCAGACGCGCATTTTCGCTGCCGGCCTGGCGCATCCCTTCTGCGGCGCCAACGCCGGCTTCGAGGCCGCCGCCTGGTTCGGCGAGGCGGGCGGGCAGGTGCGCTCGCTGGCGCTGGTGGCCTTGCGCCGCGACGCCGAGACGGTCGGCCTGCTGGCGCTCGGCTCGGAGGACGTGCAGCGCTTCTACCCGGAGATGGGCACGCTCTACCTCGGCCACATCGGCGAGCTGGCCAGCGCGGCGCTGCTGAGAACGCTGGAGTAAGCCTTGGACGGGCTGGCGGGCGAGGGAGCGAAGGCCGCGGCCGCGGCCTGGCTCGACGAACTCGCCCACCAGCGCCGCGCCAGCCCGCTCACCCTCGAAGGCTACGGCCACGACCTCGCCGCCCTGCTGGAACTGGCCGGCGCCGCGCCCCTCGACCGGCTCAAGCACCACGACATCCGCCGCTTCATCGCGCAACTGCATGCGCGCGGGTTGTCCGGCCGTTCGCTGGCCCGCGTGCTGTCGGCCTGGCGCGGATTCTTCAACTGGCTGGCGAAGCGCCGCGGCCTTGCCCAGAACCCCTGCCTCGCCGTGCGGGCGCCGAAGTCGAAGAAGGCGCTGCCGTCGGTGCTCTCGGCCGACCAGGCGAATGCGCTCCTGGAAATGGCAACCGGCGGCCTGCTGGAACTGCGCGACAAGGCGATGTTCGAGCTGTGCTATTCCTCCGGCCTGCGCCTGGCCGAGCTGGCCAGCCTCGATGTCGGCGCGGCGCAGGACCTGGCGGCGGGCGAGGTGACCGTCACCGGCAAGCGCGCCAAGACGCGCACGGTGCCGGTCGGGGCCAAGGCGCGCGAGGCGCTCGCGGCCTGGCTGGCGCGGCGCGGCGAAATCGCCGAGGCCGATTGTCCGGCGCTGTTCGTCAGCCGCAACGGCACGCGCCTGTCGATGCGCATGATCCAGCTCCGTCTCGAACGCTGGGCGATGAAGGCCGGCCTCGGCGCCCACGTCCATCCGCACATGCTGCGCCATTCCTTCGCCTCCCACGTGCTGCAGTCCTCCGGCGACCTGCGCGCCGTGCAGGAGATGCTCGGCCATTCCAGCATCGGCACGACGCAGGTGTATACGCACCTCGACTTCATGCATTTGGCGAAGGTGTACGACGCCGCGCATCCGCGGGCGAAGAAAAAATGAGCGTGCCGCCAATCCGCCGCTGGCTGGTCGAGGCCGCGCAGCGCATCGAGGCGGCGCTGGGGCCGGCGCGGGTGGCGCGCATCGTGCTGCCGCCGCGCGTCGATCCGTCCGGCAAGGAGGGCGAGTTCTGCGCCGTGCAGCTCGACTGCGGCAGCGTCGGCCTCGCCTTCACCCTGCTCGACGGCACGCTCGCCGCGCTGCACGGGCGCAAGGACATGGCCGGATGCGCGGCGCTGGACCTCGTGCGCGGCTATGCCGAAGGAGATGCCGCCGCGCGCACGCTCGGCCTGGCGACGATCAACGCCCTGACGCGCCGGCTCTGCGACCGCGCCGGTTTCGTGCCCGACGATTCCATCGATTCCTTCGGTTCGCTGGCGTTGCAGCCCGGCGACCGCCTCGGCATGATCGGCCATTTCACGCCGCTCATCGGGCAGGCGCAGGCGCTGGGCATCCCCGTCACCGTGCTGGAACTGAAGGCGGAACTGGTGCGCGAAGAGCCGGGCCTCGTCGTCACGCTCGATCCGGCCAGACTGGCCGGCTGCAACAAGATCATGTCGACCAGCACGCTGCTGCTCAACGACACCTTCGAGGTCGTCAGCGCCGCCTGGCGCGGGGCGGCAGCCGTCGCCATCGTCGGCCCTTCGGCCGGCTGTCCGCCCGATCCGCTCTTCGCCTCGGGGGTATCCGCGGTCGGCACGGCCCGGGTGGTCGACGCCGAGGCCTTTCTGGCACGCGTCGCCGCAGGCGAGAAATGGGGCGGAACCTCGCGCAAGGTGACCCTCGTGCCGCGGCATTACCCGGGCCTCGACGCCCTGCTTGCGAGACTCGGGTGAGCAGGCCAGGATCGTTCGCAGCGCCGTTGCGCGGCATCGGGCAATATGCTAAAAGCGATGTTCGGCCGGTGCTCGATGAAACACCGCCGATAATCTCGGACCTCCCTGACAGACAACGTGGCTTTCTCACTCTTCGGCAAGAAACCGGAGCCACCGGCGAAACCGGCGGCCAGGAAGCCGGCACCCGCGGCGCCGGCAGCGCCGGCACGCCCGTCGGCGCCGAGTCCGGCGGAGCCGCCGCCCAAGGAAGAGGAGCTCGGCGATCTGGACTTTACGTCGCCTGATGCGATTCAGGTGCAGGAGGAGGATCACACCGGGCAGGTCGAGCTGCGCGAAAGCTCGGCGAGCATGCACCCGGTCGTCGAGGAAGCGGCCATCCTGTTCGCCAACGGCCAGGACGAGGCGGCCCTGGCGACGCTGGAAGGCGCTGCCGATGCCGGCACCCTGGGCGCGGAAGCCGAGCAGGTGTGGGCCATGCGCTTCGATCTCTACCAGCTCCTCGGCAGGCGCGAGGCGTTCGAGAAGCACGCGCTCGAGTACTCGATGAAATACGAGAAGTCGCCGCCGACCTGGGTCGAGCCGGCCAAGCCGACCCTCGGGCCGGCGCTGACCACCGGCGGCACGGCCTTCGTGGCCTTCGTCGGCAACCTCGGCGAGAATGCCGACAAGGCCGTCAAGCAGCTGGAAAAGATCGCGGCCGCCAATCCGGTGGCGCGCGTCGAGTTCGGCAAGCTGCAGAACGTGGACATCCTGGGCGCGGAAATGCTGCTGAAGGCGATGAAGGCGGCACGCAAGGCCAAGTGCGAGCTGGTCATGAGCGGCGCCGAGAAGCTGGCCGAACTGCTCAAGAGCAGGATCGAGGTCGGCAAGCGGGAGGATGAAACGCTCTGGCTGCTGCTGCTGGAACTCTACCAGCACATGGCGCAGCAGGATCCCTTCGAGGAGTGGGCGGTGAACTACGCCATCACTTTCGAGGTGTCGCCGCCCTCCTGGGAGAACCGGCCGCCGCCGAAGCAGCCGAAGCCGGTGGCCGCGCCGGAAGCGGCGTCGGCCGAGCCGGACGGCTTTCCGCTTACCGGCGAGATGTACAGCGCCGGCTCGGATGCCTTCCGCCAGCTGATCGATTTCGCCACGGGACGCGAGCAGGTGCTGATCGACTGCAGCACCCTCAAGCGCATGGACTTCGTCAGCGCCGGGCTGTTCCTCAACACCCTGACCAACCTGCAGATCACCGGCTGCAGCGTGACCATCCGCAATCCGAACCGGCTGCTGTACGCCCTCTTCGGCGTGCTCGGCATCAACCAGGTCGCCCACGTCGAGCAGCGCAAGTTCTGACGCACCGTTCCCTTCCAATCCATTTCGGCAGGCCCATGGAGCAATATCACGGCACCACCATTCTATCCGTGCGCCGCGGCGCCAGTGTCGCCCTCGGCGGCGACGGCCAGGTGACGCTCGGCAACATCGTCGTCAAGGCGACGGCGCGCAAGGTGCGCCGCCTCTACCAGGAGAAAATCCTGGCCGGCTTCGCCGGCGGCACCGCCGACGCGTTCACCCTGTTCGAGCGCTTCGAGGCGAAGCTGGACAAGCACCAGGGCAACCTGCTGAGGAGTGCCGTCGAACTGGCCAAGGACTGGCGCACCGACCGCATCCTGCGCCGGCTCGAGGCCATGCTGGCGGTGGCCGACCGGCAGAGCTCGCTCATCATCACCGGCAACGGCGACGTGCTCGAGCCCGAACAGGGCATCGTCGCCATCGGCAGCGGCGGCCCCTATGCCCAAGCGGCGGCGCGGGCCCTGCTGGAGAACACCGATCTGTCGCCCGAGGATGTCGTCAAGAAGGCGCTGACCGTCGCCGGCGACCTGTGCATCTACACCAACCAGAGCCATGTCATCGAGGTGCTGGAATGAGCACGATGACGCCGCAGGAGATCGTCCACGAGCTCGACAAGAACATTGTCGGCCAGGCGCGCGCCAAGCGCGCCGTCGCCATCGCCCTGCGCAACCGCTGGCGCCGCGCCCAGGTGGCCGAGCCGCTGCGCTCGGAGATCACGCCGAAGAACATCCTCATGATCGGCCCGACCGGCGTCGGCAAGACCGAGATCGCGCGCCGCCTGGCGCGGCTGGCCAACGCGCCCTTCATCAAGATCGAGGCGACGAAGTTCACCGAGGTCGGCTACGTCGGCCGCGACGTCGATACCATCGTGCGCGACCTCGTCGAGATCGCCATCAAGGACGGCCGCGAGGCGGCCATGCGCGCCGTGCGCGACCGCGCCATGGACGCCGCCGAGGACCGCGTGCTCGACGTGCTGCTGCCGGCGGCGCGCAGCGTCGGCTTCCACGGCGACGCGGAGGCGACCGAGGAAACCGCCACGCGGCAGAAGTTCCGCAAGAAGCTGCGCGAGGGCGAGCTGGACGCGCGCGAGATCGAGATCGAGGTGGCCGCACCCTCGGCGCAGATGGAAATCCTTGCCCCGCCCGGCATGGAGGAGCTGACCTCGCAGATCCAGGGCATGTTCCAGAACCTCGGCGGCGGCAAGCGCAAGATGCGGAAGATGAGCATCAAGGAGGCGCTGAAGGCCATCGCCGACGAGGAGGCCGCGCGCCTGGTGAACGACGACGAGATCAAGCTGGCCGCCGTGCAGTCGGTGGAGCAGAACGGCATCGTCTTCCTCGACGAGATAGACAAGATCGCCAGTCGCTCGGAAGCGCACGGCGCCGACGTCTCGCGCCAGGGCGTGCAGCGCGACCTGCTGCCGCTGGTCGAGGGCACCACCATCGCCACCAAGTACGGCATGGTGAAGACCGACCACATCCTGTTCATCGGCAGCGGCGCCTTCCACCTGTCGAAGCCCTCCGACCTGATTCCGGAGTTGCAGGGGCGCTTCCCCATCCGCGTCGAGCTGGATTCGCTCTCGGTGGTCGACTTCGAGCAAATCCTCACCTCGACTTCCGCCTGCCTGACGCGCCAGTACGAGGCGCTGCTCGCCACCGAGGGCGTCGCGCTCGATTTCCAGGCCGACGGCATCCGCCGGCTGGCCGAGATCGCCTTCGCCGTGAATGAAAAGACCGAGAACATCGGCGCGCGCCGGCTGTATACGGTCATGGAGAAGCTGCTCGAGGAGGTGGCCTTCGACGCCGGCGGCCACGGCAGGGCGCTGACCGTCGACGCCGCCTATGTCGATGCGCGCCTGAAGGACCTGGCGCAGAGCGAGGATTTGGCAAGATACGTACTGTGACGCATTCAGTCGCGCGCCCCGCCGCCGGGCCGCCCCAAGGCGGGGCAGCCAACTATCTGCGAGCGCAGCGAGCCGCCGTCACCCCCTTCCGCGGGAAGGGGGCCGGGGGGTAGGCCCATATTCATGCTGCTCAGGATCGTCTCCATCGTCTTTCCGCTGTTCGCCATCGTCGCGGCGGGCTGGCTCTACGGCCGCCGCCACAAGCCGGACATGGCGCTGGCCAACCAGCTCAACATGGACGTCTTCGTGCCGGCGCTGGTGTTCGCCGCGCTGGCCGGCAAGTCCTTCGACCTGCTGGGTTACCAGGCGCTGGCCCTCGGCGGCATCGCCGTCGTGCTCGGCTCGGGGCTCGCCGCCTGGCCGCTGGCGCGCCTGCTGAGGGTCGACGCGAAGACCTTCCTGCCGCCGATGATGTTCAACAACTCCGGCAACATGGGCCTGCCGCTGGCGGTGCTGGCCTTCGGCGAGGCGGCGCTGCCGGCGGCGGTGGTGCTGTTCCTGGTGGAGAATCTGCTGCATTTTTCGCTCGGCGCCTGGATGCTGGATCGCCGCGCCCGGCTCATCACCTTGTGGCGCATGCCGATGATGCTCGCCGCGCTGGCCGGCCTGGCGATGAGCCTGTCCGGCATCGCGCTGTGGCCGCCGTTGCTGACCGCCATCCGCATGCTCGGCGACATCTCCATTCCGCTGCTGCTGTTCACGCTCGGCGTGCGCCTGGCCGGCGCGTCGTTCCATGCCTGGGGGATCGGTTTGGCCGGCGCCGTGGCACGCCCGGTGCTGGGCATGCTGATCGCTTGGGGCGCCGGCCGGGCGCTGGGCCTGTCGACGGAGCATCAGGCCATGCTGCTGGTGTTCGGCGCGCTGCCGCCGGCGGTGCTCAACTACGTTTTCGCCGAGCGCTATGCCCAGGAGCCGGACAAGGTGGCCTCGATCGTCATGGTCGGCAACGTCGCCGCCCTGCTCTTCATCCCGGTCGCCCTGGCGATCGCGTTCTGAGCACGCCCTAGTTTTTCACCGGCTTCTTCATCAGCTTGCGCTGCAGGGTGCGGCGGTGCATCTTCAGCGCCCGCGCGGTCGAGGAGATGTTGCCGTCGTGCTCCTTCAGCACGCGCTGGATGTGCTCCCACTCGAGGCGATCCACCGAAAGCGGTTCGCTGGGCGGGGCGCTGTCGGCCTGCGGCGCCGTCGCTTCGAAGGCGGCGAGGATGGCGTCCACGTCGGTCGGTTTGGCGAGGTAGTGGGTGGCGCCGAGCTTGATGGCCTCGACCGCCGTGGCGATGCTGGCGTAGCCGGTCAGCACGACGATGCGGCAGCCGGGGTTGGCGGCGAGCAGCGGCCCGATCAGCGTGAGGCCGGAGGTGCCGGCGAGGTTGAGGTCGAGCACGGCGCGTGCCGGACGTGCCGTGGCCATCCGCGCCAGGGCTTCTTCCGCGTCCTGCGCGCCGGCGGCCTCGAAGCCGCGGCCCTTCAATGCCCGGACGAGGACGCGGTTGAAGGCGGGATCGTCATCGATGACGAGGATTTGCAGCGCTTCGCTCATGCCTTGCCTGCCCGAATTTTTTCCAAGGGAAGCTCGATGCGGGTGACGGCGCCGCCGCCTTCGCGGCTGGCCAGCGCGATGCGGCCGCCGAGCCGCTCCACCGCGGCGTGGGCGAGGAACAGGCCGATGCCGGTGCCCTCGGCCCGCGTCGTGACGAAGGCGCGCCCGGCGGCAAGCAGCACCTTCTCGTCGAAGCCCGGCCCGCGGTCGCGGATGTCGACGCGCAGGCGCTCCGCGCTCCACTCCGCCTCGATCTCGATGCGGCCGTCGCCGGCGTCGGCGGCGTTGTTGAAGAGGTTGAGCAGGGCCTGCTCGAGCGTCGCCTCGCCCGCCACCCGCACCGCCGCCGTGCCGTGGAGACTGACTTTTGCCTCGGCGTGCGGCCGCAGCCGGCGCCAGCGGGCGACGACCTGCTCCAGCCAGTGTTCGAGGCCGATCGCCGCCCCGCCCTCGGCGCGCGTCTGGCCGGCGCGCGCGGCCAGTCCGGTGATGATGCCCTTGCAGTGGTCGACCTGCTCGCGCAGCAGGGAGAGATCCTCCTTCATGGCGGGGCTCAGGCCCGCATCGCGGGACAGTTCGCCGGCGAGGATGGCCATGGTGGCGAGCGGCGTGCCCAGCTCGTGGGCGGCGCCGGCGGCGAGGCTGCCCAGCGCGACGACGCGCTCGTTGCGCAGCGCCTCCTCGCGCGCCGCGGCCAGTTCCCGGTCGCGGCCGCGGATGGCGGCCGCCAGGCGCATGACGAACCAGGCGATGAGGGCGGCGGAGGCGACGAAGATCAGCCACATGCCGGCCAGGTGCAGGCGGGTGGCCCGCTCGGCGTCGTCCACCGGCAGCGGCACGTTCCAGAACACCAGCAGGGAGTAGGCCGCCACGCCCAGCGCGACGATGCCCCAGACGAAGCGGCCGGGCAGCACCACCGCGGCGATGGCGATCGTCGGCAGGTAGAGCGAGACGAGGGGGTTGGCGGCGCCGCCGCTGAAGAACAGCAGCAGCGTCAGCGCCGTGATGTCCACGCAGAGCTGGGCGAACAGTTCGCCGCCGGTCACGGCGCCGTCCCGCGCCAAGCGCCGATGCGCGAGGAGATTGAATCCGGCGAGCAGGGCGACGATGGCCAGCATCGGCGCCAGCGGCAGCGCGATGCCGAACAGCGGCGCCGCCGCGACGATCAGCGCCAGCTCGCCGGCCAGGGCGATCCAGCGCATCAGGATCAGGCGTTGCAGGGCGTCGTTGCCTTCCTCGGCTTGGGTCGTCGTCAGGGTCATCCGCGGCGATTCTAGCCGATGCCGGAGCGGCATCGTGCGGCAATTTGTCGCAGAGGCGCGCCGGGCATGCCCGGCGGCAAGCAGGGGTAAAATGGATTCGATTGATACCCACCCTTCGGAGGCAACCACAATGCGCAAGACCCTACTGGCACTCTCCCTCATGCTCTTCGGCGCGACAGCGCTGGCGGACGTCGTCGTCAAGGAGGCCTGGGTGCGCGGCACCACGCCGGCGCAGAAGGCCACCGGCGCCTTCATGGAGATCACCAGCAGCGAAGCCGCTGCGCTCGTCTCGGCCAGCAGCCCGGTGGCCGGCGTGGTCGAGATCCACACCATGAAGATGGAGGACGGCGTGATGAAGATGCGTGCCATCCCGAAGCTCGACCTGCCCGCCGGCAAGGGCGTGAAACTGGCCCCGGGCGGCAACCACGTCATGCTGATGGACCTCAGGCAGCAGATGAAAAAGGGCGACGTCGTGCCCATCACGCTGAAGATCGAAGGCAAGGACAAGCAGGTGCAGACCGTCGAGATCAAGGCCGAGGTGCGCGACCTCGCCGCACCGGCGACGATGGAGCACGGCCACAAGCATTGAGCGCCTGTCCGGCTTCGGCCGGCTGCCGCCTCGAGGGATCGCTCCGCGCGCCGGGCGGTACCTCGACCGCCGAGTCCGCATGACGCCGTTTCGCACGATCCGGCTCGACCGGCTTGCCGGCATCGCCGCGGTGCTCGCCCTGCACGCGGTGGCGCTCCACGGTCTGTGGAGCCATCGCATCCAGGTGATGCCGGACGAGGTGGTGACGCTGTTCGTGGACACCATCACGCCGCCGAAGGAGGAATCGCCGCAGCCAGCGCCGCAGCCGCCCCGCCCGAAAAAGCCGCGTCCGGCGGAAACGCCGCGGCAGCTGGCCGCCCCCGCGCCGGCGCCGTCGCCGGTGGAAAGCGTGGCGCCGCCGCCCTCGCCGGCGCCCGCCGTCGAGGCGCCGCCGGCCAGGCCGGCCGGCCCGGTCACGCTCGGCATCGAGCTGGCGCTGTCCTGCCCGGAGCGCAGCGCGCCGGTCTACCCGTCGCTGTCGCGCCGCCTCGGCGAAGAAGGCAAGGTGGTGCTGCGCGTCGAACTCGACGAACAAGGCGGCGTCGCCGCGGCGCGCGTGGCCGCTTCCAGCGGCTATGCGCGTCTCGACGAGGCGGCGCTCGCCGCCGTCAAGGCCTGGCGCTGCACGCCGGCGCGGCGCGACGGCCAGCCGGTGCGCGCCGTGGCCATGCAGCCATTCATGTTCGTGCTGCAGTAAGAATCGCCGTGCCGCGCTGACTGACTTTTTCGCATCGAGAATTGGCCATGAACGAAAGCCTCGGCTTTGCCCATTTCCTGTCGCAGACCGATGCCGTCGGGCGCAGCGTGCTGTGCCTGCTGCTCGCCCTCTCTGTGGCGAGCTGGTACCTGGTCCTGACCAAGGGGCTGGCGAACCTGCTCGCCGGCCGCCGCGCGGCGGCCTTCCTGGGGCAGTTCTGGGACGCCGCCTCGCTCGACGAGGTCAGCACGATGCTGGCGCAGCGGCCGCTCGACAACGCCTTCGCCGCACTGGCGCAGCAGGCGATCGGCGCCGCCGACGGCAGCCGGCCGGCCCTGCAGCGCCTCGCCGCCGCCGGCGGAGCGGACGAATTCCTCACGCGCGTGCTGAGAAACGGCATCGACCAGGAGGCGGCGCGCGTCGAGCACGGCCTGACGCTGATGGCCTCGGCCGGCTCGGCGGCGCCCTATGTCGGCCTGTTCGGCACGGTGTGGGGCATCTATCACGCTCTGGTGCAGATCGGCATGAGCGGGCAGGGCACGCTGGACAAGGTGGCCGGCCCGGTCGGCGAGGCGCTGATCATGACGGCGCTCGGACTGGCGGTGGCGATTCCGGCGGTGCTCGCCTACAACGCCTTCAACCGGCGCAACCGCATCTGGCTGGCGAAGCTGGATGCCTTCGCTCACGACTTGTATGCGCTGATGACCGTCGGCGCCAAGGCCAACAGCTCGGCCGGCGAGGTGCGTCAGTTGCGCGCCGTCGCGCCGCGCTGAGGGAGGGACGAGCCATGGCAATCGGAAGCTTCGACGGGCGCGGCCAGCAGGCGCCGATGGCGGAGATCAACGTGGTGCCGCTGGTGGACGTCATGCTGGTGCTGCTGGTGATCTTCATCGTCACCGCGCCGCTGCTCACCCACTCGGTGAAGATCGACCTGCCGAAGGCCTCGAGCAGCCCGAACCTGACGCGGTCCGTGCACGTCCAGCTCGGCATTCGCGAGGACGGCAGTCTGCACTGGAACGGCGCGGCGGTGGAGATGCAGGAACTCGAGTCGCACTTCTCGGCGGCGGCGATGCAGGAACCGCAGCCCGAGCTGCACATCCGCGCCGACCGTCTGGTCCCCTACGAGCGCGTGGCGCAGGTGATGAGCAAGGCGGCCAAGGCGGGGCTGGTGCGCATCGGCTTCGTCACCGACCCGACGCAACGCTAGCGGCGCGACGCGATTCCACGAGGGAGTACACCGCCGGCACCACCACCAGCGTCAACAGCGTCGAGGAGATCATCCCGCCGATGACGGCGATCGACAGGGGCTGGTTGGTCTCGCTGCCGGCGCCCAGCCCGAGCGCCGCCGGCAAGAGGGCGAGGATGATCGTCGCCGAGGTCATCAGCACCGGCCGCATGCGGATCGGACAGGCATCGCGCAGCGCGGCGTCCACCGCCATGCCCCCGCCGCGCCGCTGGTTGGTGAGGTCCACCAGCAGGATCGAGTTCTTCGCCACCAGGCCGATCAGCAGCACCAAGCCGATCATCGAGTAGATGTTGAGCGTCTGGCCGAACAGCCACAGCGCGGCCACGCCGCCGATGATGGCGAGCGGCTGCGCCAGCATGACGATCAGCGGCTGCAGGAAGGAATTGAACTGGCTGGCGAGCACCATGTAGAGCAGCACCAGCGCCAGCGCGAAGGCGAACGCCATGTACTTCACCGTCTTGCCGAACTCCTCGGCCTGGCCGATGAACTTCACCGCGTAGCCGGGCGGCAGGATCTGCTGCGCCGCCTCGCGCACCTTGACGACGGCTTCGCCGAGCGGGATGGTCGGCGAGGCGAAGAAGGTGGCGGAATACTGCAGGTCGAAGCGGCCGATCACCGCCGGGCCGAGCTGCTCCCTGAAGCTGGCGACGGAATCCAGCCGCACCAGCTTGCCGTCCTTCGCGCGCAGGAAGATCTTCGACATGTCCGAGGGCTGGGTGAACTCGCCTTCGCGTCCCTTGACGCGGATGTCGTAGCGCTGGCCGTCGCCCGGCTCGTCGTTGAACTTGGCGATGTCGATGCCGCCGGTGAGCATGTTGACGGCCAATGCGACGTCCTGCGAAGTCAGGTTGGCCGCCGCGATGCGCGTGCGGTCGGGCTGGAAGATGAGCTGGGGCAGGTCGAGCTGCAAATCGGTGTCGAGGCGGCCGATGCCGGGCTCGGCGGCGAGCCGGCCCTGCAACTCGCGCGTCAGTCGCCCGACCTCCTGCAGGCTCTCGCCGACCAGCACGAACTGCAGCGGTTCGCCGCGCTGGCCCTGCACCAGCGGATAGGGCGCGGCGAAGGCGCGCGCGCCCGGGATGGTCGCCAGTTCCTGGCGGACGAGCGGAATGATTTCCTGCTGCTTCACCGTGCGCTCCTCGCGCGGCGCCATGCGCACCACCACCGTGCCTTGGTTCACCTGGCCGGCGCTGCCGAGGCCGATGAGGGCGAACTCGGTGACGATTTCCTTGTGGCGGTTGAGGATCTCTTCGACCATGCGCAGGCGCGAGTCCGTGTACTCGATGCTCGAGCCGAGCGGCGTGCGCAGGTAGACGAGGAAGCGGCCCTCGTCCTGCTCCGGCGCGAAGCCCTTGCCGATGCTGGCGAACGGCAGCCAGCTCGCCGCCAGCGTCGCCAGCGTCAGCGCCACCACCTTCCAGCGGTGGCGCAGCGCGCGGTCGAGCAGGTTGCGGTAGAGATTGTCCAGCCCCTCGAAGAAGCGGTCGAGCCGGTGGTAGAGCGCGCCGTGCTGCTTCTCCACCTTCAGGTAGCGCGAACAGAGCATCGGCGTCAGGGTCAGCGAGACGAACAGCGAGACCAGCACGCCGAAGGTGACGACCACGGCGAAGGAGCGGAAGAACTGGCCGATGATGCCGCTCATGAAGATCACCGGGGCGAAGATCGACACCAGCGACAGGGTGGCGGCGATGACGGCGAAGACCACCTCGTTGGCGCCGTTGATGGCGGCGGAGACCGGGTCGGGATCGAGCTCCTCGCGGTGGCGGAAGATGTTCTCCAGCACGACGATGGCGTCGTCCACCACCACGCCGATCAGCAGCAGCAACGCCAGCATGGTGAGCGAGTTGAGGGTGAAGCCGAAGAAGTAGATGACGGCGATGGCGCCCATCAGCGAGACCGGGATGGCCAGCGAGATGATCAGGGTCGAGCGCACCGAGCGCAGGAAGAACCACACCACCAGGGCCGCCAGCAGCGTGCCCTCGACCAGGTGCTCCTTCAGAGAGTTGACGATCTCCAGGATGAACACCGCGTCGTTGGAGACGACGGTGAGGGACATGCCCGGCGGCAGCTGCGGCCGGATCTCGTTCTCCAGGCGCGCCTTCACCCGCTCGACGGTCTCGACGGTGTTGGTGTTGGCGATCTTGACGATGCCGAGGCCGACGGTGGTCTCGCCGTTGAAGCGCGCCAGCTGGCGGTTGTCGGTGAGCCCGTCCTCCACCTCGGCGATGTCCTTCAGGCGGATCGGCGACTTGTCCTTGTAGCCGACGATCATCTGCGCCAGGTCGTCGAGGCGGTGGAATTCGAGGTCGAGCTTGACCAGGCTTTCGGTGGTCTTGCCGACGACGAAGCCGCCGGCGAGCTGGAGGTGTTCCCTGGCGAAGGCCTCGTTGATGTCCTGCGCCGTGACGGCGAAGGCGGCCATGCGGTCGGGCCGCAGGTTGACGCGGAGGGTGCGGTCGCGCCGTCCGCCGATGCGCACCTCGCCGACGCCGTCGATGGTCTCCAGCTTCTTCTTGACGACGTTGATGGCGTACTGGTTGAGCTGCTGCTGGGTGCGGTCGCCCTGCAGCGCCATCCAGAAGATCGGCTGGGCGTTGGTCTCCACCTTCGCCACCACCGGCGGGTCGACGTCCTTGGGCAGGCGGCGCAGCACCTGATTCACCTTCGCCTGCACCTCGTTGAAGGCGACGTCGATCTTCTTCTCGAGGCCGAAGGTGATGTTGATCACCGAGATGCCGGGCGAGGAGGTGGACTGGATGTGCTCGATGCCGGGCACGCTGTTCACCGAGGTTTCCAGCAGGTTGGTGATGCTGGCGTCGACGATGTCCGGGTTGGCCCCCTTCAGCGCGGTGGTGATGGAGACGACCGGGAATTCGATGTAGGGCAGCCGGTCCATGCCGATGCGCTGGTAGCTGATGATGCCGAACAGCACCAGCACGCCGCTGAGCATCCACGCCAGGACGTGGCGCTTGATGGAAAGCTCGGGCAGGGTCATTTCTTCGCTTCGGGTCGGGCGGCGGCGCCGTGCTGCGGGGACTGACTTTCCGGCGGCCCTCCCGGTGCGGGGGCCTTGCCCTGCTCCTTCACCGTGACGGCCGCGTTGTGCGTGAGGAAGCCGGCGCCGTCGAGCGCGACGGTGGTGCCGGCCGGCAGGCCCTTGGAGATTTCCACCATGCCGGCGCGCTTGGCGCCGACCTCGACGACATGCTGGGTCGCCTTGCCGTCGGCGATGGCATAGACCACCTTGCCGGCCGGCCGCAGCACGACGCTCTGCTCCGGCACCAGCACGGCGTCGTCGCGCTGGGCGACCACCACTGCGGCGTTGACGGTGCCGCCGGGGCGGAAGCCGTCCATATTGTCGATGTCCACGATGACGTCGAGTGCGCGGCCGGATTCCGAGACGCTGGGCTTGATCTCGCTGACGGTGCCGCGGAATTCCTTGCCCGGCAGCAGCGGGGAAGCGAGGATCGCGGCCTGTCCCCGCTGCAGGCGGGCAGCCGCGGACTCGGGGAAGGGCAGGTGGGCGCGCAGGCGGCGCGAGGACACCAGCTGGAACAGGGGGTCGCCGACCTTGACGTAGTCGCCGAGCGAGGCGACCTGTGTCTCGATGACGCCGTCGAAAGGGGCGACGACGCGCGCCTTGCCCTGGCTGCGCCGGCTCATGTCGCCGCGGGCGCGGGCGGCGGCCAGCTGTTCGCGCAGCGCGTCGCGCTGGGCGCGGGCGTCGTCCGCGGCGTTCTTCGAGATGAAGCCCTTTTGCACCAGTTGCTGTTGCCGCTCGACGACGCGCTCCTGCTGCGCCAGCAGGGCTTCGGTGCGCTTGCGTTCGGCCTCGTCGGCGCGGTTCTGCAGGGCGAAATCCGTGTCGTCGATGACGGCCAGCAGTTCGCCCTTGCGGACCGCCTGGCCGGCGCCGGCCAGCACCCGGATCACCTTGCCTGCCACCTCGGCGCCGATCTTCGGATCGATCACCGCTTCCAGGCTGCCAAGCGTCTCCTCGGTGATTTCCATTGCGCCCGCCTTGGCTTGGGTAACGGTGACCAGGGTGGGCGGCGGACCGGAGGGTTTTTTCTCCTCGGTTTTTTGGCAGGCCGCCAGCACGAGGGCGGCGGCAAGAATCGCGAATTGGCTTCTAGGCATGAGCTTCCGTCGATGGCTGAGCGCGGTCGATCACGGCAGGATCCGCTCGCCGGCGAAGAGTTGCTCGATCCGCTCGCGCTCGCGCACGAGATGGAGCCGGTCGCCGTCGACCATGATTTCCGCGGCGCGCGGCCGCGAATTGTAATTCGAGCTCATCGCCATGCCATAGGCGCCGGCCGACATGATCGCCAGCAGGTCGCCCGCGGCGACCGCCAGCGAACGACCGTGGCCCAGGAAGTCGCCGGATTCGCAGACGGGCCCGACGACTTCATATTCCGCCGTTTCGCCGCTGCCTTGGCGCACCGGTAGGATGTCGTGCCAGGCGTCGTACAGCGCGGGCCGCATCAGGTCGTTCATGGCGGCATCGATGACGGCGAAATTCCTCTCCTCGCCGTGCTTGAGGTGCTCGACACGGGCGAGCAGGAGGCCGGCGTTGCCGACCAGCGCGCGGCCCGGCTCGAAGAGCACCTTTTCCCGGCGGCCGGTGAGTTGCGCCAGGATCGGCGCCAGGTACTCGGCGACGGACGGCGGCGTTTCGTCGCGATAGCGGATGCCGATGCCGCCGCCCAGATCGAGATGCCGCAGGACAATGCCCTCGGCGGCGAGGCGGTCGGCGAGCACGAGGATCTTGCCGGCCGCCTCGGCCGCCGGCGCCGGATCGAGCAGCTGCGAGCCGATGTGGCAGGCGATGCCGGCAATCTCGAGGTGCGGCAATCTGCGGGCGCGCCGGTACAGTTCAAGCGCCTCGGTGTAGGCGACGCCGAACTTGTTGTGGCGCAGGCCGGTGGAAATGTAGGGGTGGGTCTTGGGGTCGACGTCGGGGTTGACGCGCAGGGCAATCGGCGCCCGCTTGCCGGCCCGGCCGGCGATCTCGCTGAGTCGCTCCAGTTCGGCGGCGGACTCGACATTGAAGCAGAAGATGCCCTTGTCGAGGGCCATGCGTATCTCGTCGACCGTCTTGCCGACGCCCGAGAACACCACTCTGGCGGGATCGCCGCCGGCGGCGACGACGCGCGCCAGCTCGCCCCCGGATACGATGTCGAAGCCGGCGCCGGCGCGGGCGAACAGGTTCAGGATGGCGAGGTTCGAGTTGGCCTTGACGGCGTAGCAGACCATCGCATTGCGGCCGGCCAGCGCCTGGCGGAATTCTTCGAAGCGCGACTGCAGCGCCGCGCGCGAGTAGACGTAGCAGGGCGTGCCGTAGGCCGCGGCGATCTGCGGCAGGGGCACGTCCTCGGCACAGAGGGTGCCGTCGCGGTAGGCAAAGGGATTCATTGCGCGGGGGCGCTGCCGGCTTTGCTATCATTGGCCGGCGGTGTTTGGGGTGATGGCTGCGCGGCGCCGGCCGGTGCCGGCCTGGGGGGAAGCGTCAGCCCGGTCCGGGTGCCGCAGGCGCCCAGAAGCAGAACAGCGAGAAGGATTCCGAGAATGCGCATGATGCCCGCAAAAATCGTGATGTTAGCAGAAGGCATGTAATGGAAGAAACCGAGTTCAACGCCTTGGCCGAAGCCGCCCTGTCGAGAATCGAGCAGGCCCTGGATGCCTGCGATGCAGGCCTCGATTACGAGCCGCAACCCGGCGGCGTGCTGGAGATCGAATTTGGCGACGGCAGCAAGATCATCATCAACCGTCATGCCGCCGCACGCGAGATCTGGGTGGCGGCCCGTTCGGGCGGCTTTCATTTCCGCCATGATAACGGCCGCTGGGTCGGAACGCGCGACGGCGTCGAACTGTTCGATGCACTTGGCAGACTGGCTTCGGAACAGGCCGGCGAGCGAATCGTGCTGGCCTGATCAACCCGACGTGCTCTGCGGCGGCAGGGTCATCCGGATGGGCGATTCGGGATCCGTCTCGCTTGGCGGGGGGGGCAGGCTTTCCCGGTAGATCAGCTCCGTTCCCTTGCCGCCCGATTCCGCCGCACCCTCGGCGGGCGTCTTGACCGTCACCAAACCCTCCGGTGTCGCCATGAAGGATTCGGGCACGTTTTTCAGGGCTTTCTCCATGAAGCCGATCCAGATCGGCAGGGCGGCGAAGCCGCCGGTTTCACCGTTGCCCAGTTTCTTCGGCTGGTCGAAACCGATCCAGGCGATGCCGACGAGGGACGGCTGGTAGCCGCAGAACCAGGCGTCGACGAAATCGTTGGTGGTGCCGGTCTTGCCGGCGAGGTCGCCGCGCTTGAGCTGGAGCGCCCGCGTCGCCGTGCCGCGTCGCACGACGTCGTGCAGCATGCTGTCCATCAGATAGGCGTTGCGCGGGTCGATCACGCGCAGGTTTTCGTCGCCGGCGACGACCGGCTGGGCTTCGGCCAGGACGCCGCCCTTGTCATCGAGGATCTGCTTCACGACATAGGGCTGGATGCGATAGCCGCCGTTGGCGAGCACGGCATAGCCGGCCAGCTGCTGCCAGGGCGTGACGCTGCCGGCGCCGAGGGCCATCGTCAGGTAGGGCGGATGCTTGTCGGCATCGTAGCCGAAGCGGGTGACGTAATCCTGGGCATACTGGGTGCCGATCGACTTCAGGATGCGGATCGACACCAGGTTCTTCGACTTCGCCAGGCCGGTGCGCAGGGTCATCGGTCCTTCGTACTTGCCGTCGTAGTTTTTCGGCTCCCAGGCCTGGCTGCCGGTCTCGGCCGCGGAAACCACCAGCGGCTCGTCGGGAATGACGCTGGCCGGAGTGAAGCCCTTTTCGAGGGCGGCGGAGTAAATGAAGGGTTTGAAGCTGGAGCCGGGTTGGCGCCACGCCTGGGTGACATGGTTGAATTTGTTGCGGTTGAAGTCGAAGCCGCCGACGAGGGCGCGGATGGCCCCATCGATCGGGCTGGCGGCGACGAAGGCGGCCTCGACCTCCGGCAATTGCACGATCTGCCAATTGCCCTTCTCGTCCTTCTGCACGTAGATAATGGCGCCGCGCCGCAGGCGCTTGTTGGCGGGCGCCTTCTCGTCGAGCATGCGCTGGGCGAATTTCAGGCCGTCGCCGGAAATCTGCACGATTTCGCCGCCGCGCCGATAGGCCTTCACCGACTTGGGCGATGCATCGAGAATGACGGCCGCCAGGATATCGTCCGAGTCGGGCTCTTCCTGGAGCGCCTCCTCGAGGGTTTCGTCGGAGGCGCTGCCGGGTTGGCCGAGATCGGCATACTCCCTGGCGCCCCGGTAACCGTGCCGCTTGTCGTAATCGATCACGCCGCGCCTCAGGCTGGCATAGGCGGCCTCCTGGTCCGGCTTGAGAATGGTCGTGACGACGCGCAGGCCGCGCGTGTAGGTCTCCTCGCGGAAGCGCTCGAAGACCATTTGCCGGGCCATTTCCGCGACGTAATCGGCCCGCACCGCAAACTCGTTGACGTCGCGCTTGATGTGCAGGTCCTGCTTTTGCGCCTCGGCGAATTGCGCGTCCGTGATGGAGCCCAGATCGAGCATCCGGCGCAGGACATAGGACTGGCGCAACTTGGCGCGCTTGGGATTGACGACGGGATTGAAGCTGGAGGGGGCCTTGGGCAGGCCGGCCAGCATGGCGGCCTCCGCCAGGCTGATGTTCTTCAGCGGCTTGCCGTAATAGATCTGCGATGCCGCGGCAAAGCCGTAGGCGCGCTGGCCGAGGTAGATCTGATTGATGTAGATCTCAAGTATCTCGTCCTTGGAAAGATTGTTCTCGATCTTGAAGGCGAGCAGCGCCTCGTAAACTTTGCGCGTCAGCGTCTTTTCGCTGGAGAGAAAGAAGTTGCGCGCCACCTGCATGGTGATGGTGCTGGCGCCCTGGCTTTTGCCGCCGCTGGTGAAGTTGGCGTAGGCGGCGCGCAGCACGCCCAGGGTGTCCACGCCGGGATGCTGGTAGAAACGCTCGTCCTCCGCGGCCAGTATCGCCTGCTTCATGATCTGCGGCACTTCCTGGATGCGCACCAGTGCGCGGCGCTCCTCTCCGAACTCCCCGATCAGATAACCATCCGCCGTATAAACGCGCAACGGGATCTTCGGCTGGTAATCGGTCAACACCTCGAGGGAGGGAAGTTGAGGGTAGGCCAGAATGACGATGATGGCCGCCAAGGCAAGGCCCATCAGGGCAAGGCCAGCCAAAAACAGGATTGGACAAGCGATCCAGCGCAGTGCGTTGGGCAAGTGAGGACTCGGTGCAGGACGAAAGCGCGCAATTATATGCTTCGTGCGCTACAAGTTGATTGTGCAGGGAAATTTCATGTCGTATTGCGCGTTGCCTGCAGACCCGAAGCGATGATATATTTTCTGCAGAATCAATAGGTTAAATAGGTCGCCGAAGGCGGTGGCGGGCTTGTCGTGGAAAGGCGACAGAGCTACGGAAAAAAAACTTTACACGAGCCATAGTTGTTGCTAGGATTTAATGTAAATTATCTGTATTGCTCCTAACTAACGAAAATTCAAAAGGATTTTTCTTGCAGATAGATCTCTCCATATTCAACCCGAAGGCGCGGCCGTTGCTTGGGCTGGACATCAGCTCGTCATCGATCAAGATGGTCGAACTGGCGGAGGTGTCGAAAGGAAGCTATCGCATCGAGCGCTATGCGATTGAGAGTCTGCCGCGCGACGCCGTGGTGGATGGCAACATTGCCAATCTCGAAACGGTGGCCGAGGCGGTCAAGCGGGCCTGGAAACGCATGGGTACGTCGACCCGGTTTGTAGCCATGGCACTGCCCGCGGCGGCAGTCATCACGAAGAAAATCATCGTGACTGCCGGCCAGCGCGAGCGTGAACTCGAGTTGCAGGTCGAATCGGAGGCAAACCAGTACATCCCCTTCGCGCTGGACGAGGTGAACCTGGATTTTCAGGTGGTCGGTCCGGCGCCCAGCAGTCCCGAAGAATCCGAGGTGCTGATTGCCGCCTCGCGCAAGGAGAAGGTGGAAGACCGTGTTGCCGTGGCCGAGGCGGCGGGATTGAAGCCCATGGTCATGGACGTGGAGTCCTATGCCGCGCAGGCAGCCTTCGAACTGGTCGAAAGTCAGTTCCCGGAAGGCGGCAAGAACCAGACGATCGCGCTGGTCGACATCGGCGCGAATGTCATGAACGTCACCATCCTGCGCAACGATCAGCCGGTGTATACGCGTGAGCAGGCATTTGGCGGCAACCAGCTGACGCAGGACATCGTGCGCCAGTACGGCATGAACCAGGAAGAGGCCGAAGCCGCCAAGCGGACCGGCAATCTCCCCGAGAATTTCGAGTCCGATCTGTTGCGGCCATTCCTCGACAACCTGGCCCTGGAGGTTTCGCGGGCGCTCCAGTTTTTCTTTACCTCGACGCAGTACAACCAGGTCGACCACATCGTTCTGGCGGGAGGCTGCGCCGTGATTCCCGGCGTGGATGAGGCCGTGTCGGGGCGCACCCAGATCAGCACGGTCGTCGCCAATCCCTTTGCCAACATGGCGCTGTCCCAGCGCATCCGTCCGAAGAACCTTGCCACGGATGCGCCGTCCCTGCTGGTCGCCTGCGGCCTGGCGTTGCGGAGGTTCGATCAGTGATCCGCATCAATCTTCTGCCTCACCGCGAGGAAAAGCGCAAAGCCCTGCGCCAGCAATTTTATGCCCTGTCCGGCCTGATAGCGGTACTGGCGATTTTGATCGTCATTCTGGTGCATGGGGTGATTGCCGGCTACATCGGCCAGCAGGAGGGCAAGAACGAATTCCTGAAAAAGGAAATTGCCGCCCTGGACAAGGACATCGACGAAATCAAGCGCTTGAAGGAACAGACCAATGCGCTGCTCTCGCGCAAGGGCGTCATCGAGTCGCTGCAAGGCAGCCGCGCCGAGGCTGTACAGTTGTTCAACGAACTGGCGCGTCAAGTTCCCGCGGGCATTTACCTGAAATCGCTCAAGCAGACAGGCAACAAAATCAACATTTCCGGCTTCGCCCAATCGAATGCGCGGGTATCGACCCTGATGCGCAATCTCGAAGCTTCTCCGCTGCTCGAGCAACCTGACCTCATCGAGATCAAGGCCGTTACCGTGGGGAACAGGCGTTATGCGGAGTTCAATTTGAATGTCCTCGTTACACGGGCTACCTCCGCGGCCGACAAGAAGCCTGGACGATCGGCACCGCCGCCCAAGCAGGATAAAAAAGCATGAAGACGCCCAGCTTGCCCAAAATGCCGGCAATCCCCCAAATCGATTTCCGGGCGCTGACGGAAGACTTTAAAGCGCTTGATCCCAAGGATATTGGCGGATGGCCAGTATTGCCCCGCGTGGTAGTGCTACTCGGGCTGTTCGTTGTCCTGCTGGCAAGCGGATGGTGGTTCGACTGGAAATCCGAGATCGAGGAACTGGATGCCAAGCAGCAGCAGGAGACCAAGCTCAAGGACGAATATCTCGACAAGAAGAAGCAGGCGGTCAATCTGGAGGAATACCGCAAACAACTGGCCGAGATCGACAAGACGTTCGGAACTCTGCTCAAGCAACTGCCCAACAAGGCCGAAATGGAAGCTCTGCTTGTCGATATCAACCAGGCTGGCCTAGGACGAGGGCTGCAATTCGAGCTTTTCAAACCAGGCAGGGAAACATTCAGGGATTTCTATGCTGAACTGCCGATCACGCTGAAGGTGACGGGCAATTATCATGACTTGGGAGCGTTTTCTGCTGATGTAGCCAAATTGTCCCGCATTGTCTCACTGACCGATATTGCGGTTGCTCCAGATAAAGGGGGGCAACTGAAGATGGACGCCATCGCCATGACTTACCGGTATCTGGATGAAGAGGAACTGGCTGCTCAGCGCAGGGAAAAGGCGGCACAAGACAAGGCTAAAGGAGCCAAAAAATGAGGCAGGCGGCCATTATCGTCGTATGCATGGGGCTGGCTGCCTGCGGTGGGGAGGAGCATCAGGACTTGCGGGAATGGATGAAGGAGTCGACGAAGGACCTCAAGGGGAAAGTCCTTCCCTTGCCGCCCATGAAGAGCTTTCACACCGTTGCGTACGTGGCAGGCGATCAACCCGATCCGTTTGCTCCTTCCAAGATCGAGCCGGAGAGAAAGGCGGGTGCAGGAGGGGGCATAAAACCCGATCTCGACCGCCGCAAGGAACCTCTGGAATTCTTTCCTCTGGAGTCCCTGAAGATGGTTGGCACACTCATGAAGGGGAAAATGGTGCATGCTCTGATTCAAGCGGACAAGAACCTGCTACAGGTCAAGATCGGGAATTACGTGGGCCAGAACTTCGGCATCATTACGGACATCAAGGAAACCGAAGTGACATTGAAGGAGCTTATTCCCGATGCCTTGGGGGAATATTACGAGCGCACCAGCACATTGCATCTGCAAGAGCAGCAGGAGGTCAAGAAATGATTAAGACAATCATGCAATTTTCACGATGGCTCTTGCTGGCATTGCTTATGCTGTCGCATAGCGCCTGGGCGCAGATTACCATCGACTCGATCGGCATCAGCCAGCAGGGTGCTGACATCATCGTGAAACTGACCACCTCTCAGCCGTTGTCAGCTGTTCCGGCCAGTTTCAGTGTTGCCAATCCGCCACGTATTGCCTTCGATCTTCCCGGAGTCACCAACGCGTTGGGCGTGAACATGAAGACGGTTAGTGAGGGCGACCTGCGCAGCATTAATGTGGTGGAGGCCGGAAACCGCACCCGGGTCGTCCTGAATCTTAAGAAAAATCGTCAGTCGTCGGCCCGGATCGACGGTAAGAATGTATACATAACCCTGGAGGGGGCGACGGGTCAATCCACTTCGGCAGCCATCGAATCCGCTCCGCAACCTTTTGCGGAAGCCAAACCTTCCTCCGGGACTGCGACGAGCATCAAGGACATCAGTTTTCGCCGTGGCCAGGGGGGGGAAGGAAGGGTATTGGTCGATTTGTCGGACAGTAACGTGGGCATTGATATACGGCAGCTAGGCCCCAACCTGATCGTCGAATTCCAGAAGGCCGCATTGCCCGACGCCTTACGCCGCAAGCTGGACGTGAGCGATTTCGCAACTCCGATTACCGCCATCAGTACAACCTCACAAGGCGAAAGCGTGCGCATGGTCATTTCTCCCAAGGGGCAATGGGAGCACAACGCTTACCAAAGCGACAACCAGTTCGTGGTTGAGGTCAAGCAGGTGATCGACGATCCGAACAGGCTGGTGCAGGGCGGCCGCAAGGGATACCAAGGGGAAAGGCTATCACTCAATTTCCAGAACATTGATGTGCGGGCGGTGCTTCAGGTGATTGCCGATTTCACCGACTTCAATATCATCACCAGCGACACCGTGGGCGGCAATCTCACGCTGCGGCTCAAGGACGTGCCTTGGGATCAGGCGCTCGACATCATTCTGCAAGCCAAGGGGCTTGATAAGCGCAAGAATGGTAACGTCATCTGGATTGCCCCTCGGGACGAATTGGCTGCCAAGGAAAAGCTGATTCTCGAATCCCGTCAGCAGATTACTGACATCGAGCCCTTAGTGACGCAACCGTTCCAGTTGAATTACCACAAGGCAAAGGCGGTATTCGACTTTCTGAAAAACAAGGACCAGACCGTTTTGTCGAAGCGCGGTTCGGTGATCGTGGATGAGCGCACCAACAAGCTATTTGTGACCGACGCCCCTGCGCGGCTGGAAGATGTGCGTCAGCTGATAGCTGAGGTTGACGTTCCGGCGCGCCAGGTCATGATCGAGGCGCGCATCGTTGAGGCTGAGGACAATTTCACCAAGAACGTGGGTGCGCGGCTGGGTTTTCACGATCAGCCATTTGCCGGGCGGAAAACCATGCTCTTCCCGGGCGTTCGCTACGGCTTCGGCGGCGGCTTGGCGGACACCGGCTATCATACGGGCCAGGTCTCGACCACGCCAAATTTCATAACGGATTCGATGGGCGTCAACCTTCCCGCAACATCTATTGCCGGAAAACAGCCGGGCCAGTTTTCGTTTGTCCTGTTCAACAGCGCACAAACCCGCTTCCTGAACCTAGAAGTGAGCGCGCTGGAAGCGGATGGCAAGGGCAAGATCATTTCCAGCCCTCGTGTCGTCACGGCCGATCAGGTCGAAGCGCTGATCGAGCAGGGCGTGGAGATCCCCTACCAGCAGGCCACAAGTTCGGGAGCTACGAGCATTTCCTTCCGCAAGGCGAACCTGGCGCTGAAAGTCAAACCCCAAATCACGCCAGACGGGCGTGTCAACTTGAGCGTAGACATCAACAAGGATTCGCCGAACACCCAGATCGCCACCGGCGCCGGCGTCGCCATTGACACCAAGCACGTCAAGACGGAGGTGCTGGTCGAGAACGGAGGGACGGTGGTCATCGGCGGCATCTACACCCAGGACGAGCGAAACATCACGACGCGCGTGCCGGTGCTGGGCGATGTGCCCTACGTGGGTTTTCTCTTCAGGCACAACGAAAAAAAGGATAACAAGACCGAGCTGCTGGTCTTCATCACGCCGAAGATCATCAGCGAATCGCTCAGCATGCGCTGAGCGCGCCGCAAGGCAATCACGGGCCGGCCCAGCCGGCCCTTCTTTTTGCGGGAGTGCCCTCGCCTGATAAAATCCCCCGCGTGAGAACCTGCGGCAACATCTATCTGGTGGGCATGATGGGCGCGGGCAAGACGACGATCGGCCGGCACCTGGCCAGGCGCTTGAACAAGCGCTTTGTCGATTGCGACCATGAAATCGAGGCGCGCACCGGCGTGCGCATTCCCCTGATCTTCGAGATCGAAGGCGAGCCCGGCTTCAGGCGCCGCGAGTCCCGGGTGCTGCGGGAACTGAGCCGAGAGGAGGGCCTGGTGCTGGCGACCGGCGGCGGGGCCGTGCTGGATCCGGGCAACAGAAGCTGCCTGAGCGAGACCGGCCTGGTGGTTTATCTGTGCGCGTCGCCGGAAGCATTGTTCGCGCGGACGCAGTACGATCGCAATCGTCCGCTTTTGCAGGTGGAGAACCCCCTGGGGAAGATTCGCGAATTGCATGGCTTGCGCGACCCGCTCTATCGCGAGATCGCCGATATCGTGTTCGAGGGCGGCAGGCGCACCCCGCTGGCAGTGGCACGCCAACTGGAAGGGGAAATCCGGAAAATATGCGAACCTTGACCGTCGCGCTGGATGCGCGGAGCTATCCAATACATATCGGTGCCGGCCTGGTGGCCCGGGCAGACCTGCTGCTGGCGCATCTCAAGGCGCCCCTGGCGGCGATCGTCAGCAACGAAACCGTTGCGCCGCTCTATCTGACAGGCTTTGCCAGCGCCCTGCGCGACCAGGGCGTTCGTGTGACGGAAATCCTGCTGCCGGACGGCGAGGAGCACAAGAACTGGCAAACGCTCAACCGCATATTCGACGCGCTGCTGGAAAATCGCTGCGAGCGGGCGACGACGATCATTGCGCTGGGCGGCGGTGTCGTGGGCGACCTGGCCGGTTTTGCGGCAGCGACCTACCAGCGCGGCGTGCCCTTCATCCAGCTGCCGACCACGTTGCTGTCGCAGGTTGACTCCTCGGTCGGCGGCAAAACCGGCATCAATCATCCGCTCGGCAAGAACATGATCGGCGCCTTCTACCAGCCGCGCCTGGTGCTGGCCGACACCGACACCCTGAAAACCCTGCCGGAGCGGGAACTGTCCGCCGGACTGGCCGAGGTGATCAAGTACGGCCTGATCCGCGACCTGGCCTTCTTCGAGTGGCTGGAAGCGAACATGGAAAAGCTTCGGGCGCGAGACCCTGAGGCGCTGACGCATGCCATCGAATGCTCCTGCCGCAACAAGGCCGAGGTGGTGGCCGAAGATGAAACCGAGACGGGTGTGCGGGCCTTGCTCAACCTGGGGCATACTTTCGGCCACGCCATCGAGGCGGGTCTGGGATATGGGGAATGGTTGCATGGCGAAGCGGTCGCCGCCGGCATGGTGATGGCGGCGGAACTCTCGCGCCGCATCGGCTGGTTGAGCCAGGCCGACGTGGCGAGGACTGCGGCCTTGCTCAGGCGCGCCGGCCTGCCCGTGCGCGGCCCGGTGCTGGGCGCGGACCGCTATATGGCGCTGATGGCCCTGGACAAGAAGGTCGCTTCCGGCAAGCTGCGCCTGATCCTGCTCGAGGCGCTGGGCAAGGGGGTGATCCGCGACGATGCACCCGAAACGGAGGTTCGCGCCGCCATCGAGGCCTGTTGCCATGCCTGAGCTGGCCGCCTGTGCCGTCTCCGAGGCCAACTCCCGCGGTCGTCGCCATCCGGAGCCGACTCCTGCCGCGCGCAGCGAATATCAGCGCGACCGCGACCGCGTCGTCCATTCGACGGCGTTCCGACGCCTCGAGTACAAGACGCAGGTTTTCGTCAATCACGAAGGCGACCTGTTCCGCACCCGCCTGACGCACAGCATCGAAGTGGCACAGATCGCGCGCACCCTGGCGCGTGCCCTGCGCCTGAACGAGGACCTGGCCGAGGCCATCGCACTGGCCCATGATCTTGGCCACACGCCTTTCGGCCATGCCGGCCAGGATGCGCTGAACGCCTGCATGCGCGAGCACGGCGGCTTCGAGCACAACTTGCAGAGCCTGCGCACCGTCGACCTGCTGGAGGAGCGCTACGGCGCCTTCGACGGCCTCAACCTCACCTACGAGACGCGCGAGGGCATCCTCAAGCACTGTTCGCCGAAGAAGGCGCAGGAATTGGGCGAGCTGGGCCGGCGCTTCCTTGAGGGCCGACAGCCGTCGCTGGAAGCCCAGCTGTGCAATCTGGCGGACGAGATCGGCTACAACAACCATGATGTCGACGACGGCCTGCGCTCGGGACTGATCACCCTGGAGCAGCTCGACGAAGTCGGTATCTGGCGGCGCCATGTCGCCGAGGTGCGCGGCGCCTATCCGGGTATCGGCGGCCGGCGGCTGATCCATGAAACGGTGCGCCGCATGATCAATTCCCTGGCGGTCGATCTGATCGAAACGGCCCGGCTCAACATCGCCGCGGCGGGGGTAGTCACGCCCGAGGATGTTCGTGCCGCGCAGCCCCTGGCCGCTTTCAGCCAGGGCATGCATGCCGAGCACAAGGAACTGAAACATTTCCTGCGCATCAACCTCTACCAGCATTACCAGGTCCTGCGCATGACCAACAAGGCGCGCCGCATCGTCAGCGACCTGTTTGGCGCCTTCATGGACGACCCGCGACTGCTGCCGCCGCAGTACCAGCAGATGGCCCGGGGCGACAAGCCGCGGGCCATTGCCGACTACGTCGCGGGCATGACGGACAGGTACGCCATCCGCGAGCACCGCCGGCTGTTCGCCGTCGGGGAAATCTGACCGAAGCCGCCGCACACCATGACTACGCAATTTGCTCCGACCACCGGCCTGCCGGAACTCGATGCGGTGCTGTGCGGCGTGCAGAGCGGCGACAACATCGTCTGGCAGATCGAGTCGCTGGAGGATTATCTGGCCCTGGTCGCGCCCTATGCCGAAGCCGCCCGAACCAGTGGAAGACGACTGATCTATTTTCGCTTTGCCGACCATCCGGCATTGCTGGGCAATGCCGAGATCTATTACCTCAATGCGGAAGCCGGATTCGACACCTTTGTCGGCCAGGTCCATTCCGTCATCGAGGCGGCGGGGCGGGAAACCTACTACGTATTTGATTGCCTGTCCTATCTCGCCGACGCCTGGCTGTCGGATCGAAAGATGGGCAACTTCTTTCGCCTGACCTGCCCGCGCCTGTGGGATCTTGATACGGTCACCTATTTCGGCGTCTATCGCAATCGCCATGCGAAACCGGCCATGGGGGTGATCGCCAACACCACGCAGTTCATGATCGACGTCTTCCGCTGCCGCGAACGCCTCTATTTGCGTCCGATCAAGGTGCAGCACCGCTCGGCGGCCGCGATGAACCTGATTCATGCCTGGGAGGCGGCAGGCGGCTTTCGCCCGGTGCGGGACAGCGGCACGGTTGCCGAGATACTCGCCAACTCCCAGTGGCCCGGGCTGGAAGACATCCAGATCGCCAGCCACTGGCAGAAGCTGTTCGAGGCGGCAAAGCCGGTGGCGGCCGCACGTCGGGCCGGGTTTCCGGATCCGGCCGAGTGGGAGTGGTTCGCGCGTCTGAGCCGCCTGCTCTTCAGCGACGATCCGGCCATGTCTCGGCTGATCGACGAATACCTGACGCTTGACGACCTGTTGGCGGTGCGCAGCCGCATGATCGGCACCGGCACCATCGGCGGCAAGGCGCTGGGCATGCTGCTGGCGCGAGCGGTGTTGCGCCGTGATGCCCCTCAGCTCGATGCCCGCCTCGAGGCGCACGACTCTTTCTATATCGGCACCGACGTCTTCGATACTTTCCTGATCCACAACGACCTGTGGTGGATTCGCCACCGGCAGCGCGATCCGGCGACGTTCCTGGATGAAGTCGACGAGGCGCGCAAACGCATGCTGGCCGGCACGTTTTCGCCGGCGACCCTGCGCCAGTTCGAGGGCATGCTCGAGTATTTCGGGGAATGGCCGTTCATCGTGCGTTCCAGTTCGCGCCTTGAGGACCGCTACGGCAACGCTTTCGCCGGCCAGTACGACAGTGTCTTCTGTGCCAACCGCGGACCATGGGAGCGGCGCCTGAACGACCTGCTCGAGGCCGTCCGCCAGGTCTATGCCAGCACGATGAGCGAGCAGGCGCTGCGCTACCGGGAAAGGCGCGGCCTGCTGGGCGAGAACGAGCAGATGGCGGTGCTGATCATGCGCGTCTCCGGCACCGCCGGCGGACGCTACTTCCATCCGCATGCGGCCGGTGTCGGCCTCTCGGTGAATCCCTATCGATGGAACCCGCGCATCGACATGCAGGCGGGCGTGATCCGGCTCGTGGCCGGCCTGGGCACGCGGGCGGTGGATCGCAATGACGACGACTATACCCGCCTGGTGGCCCTGAATGCGCCCGAGTTGCGTCCCGAAACGAACTTTGGCGATATTGCACGCCATGCCCAGCGACGCATGGATGCCATCGACCTGAAGGAAAATCGGCTGGTCAGCGGCCCGTTTGCCGAGATGGTGCGCGACCATCCGGATTTCCCTTTCGACTTGTTCACGACCCGCGAGGATTCCGGCAAGCCCGCCTTTCTGACTTTCGATCGCCTGCTCGGCGAAACAGCTTTCGTTGAAGACTTGCGCGCCATGCTGGCGCAGCTGCAGGCAGCCTATCGTTACCCGGTAGAGATCGAGTTTGCCCTCAACTTCCTGACGGATGGCGGCTACCGGGTCAACCTGCTCCAGTGCCGGCCCCTGCAGGTACGCAGCCTGGAGGAAAGCGTCCGCATTGCAGCGGCCGAGGATGCGTCGCACCTGTTCGAGGCGCAAGGCGCGGTGATCGGACCGAGCCGGGTGATCCGGCCGGACCGGCTGATCTACGTCGTCCAATCCCGCTATGCCACCCTGCAGCAGGACAGCCGCCTGGACGTGGCCCGCCTGATCGGCGCCATCAATCGCGTCAGCGAAGGCCGTACGCTGGTGGTGCTCGGTCCCGGCCGCTGGGGCACGCGCGATCCCTGGCTGGGGGTGCCGGTGGTCTTCAATGAAATCAACCATGTCACGGCCCTCTGCGAGATCGTCGCCATGAACGACAACCTGATCCCCGATGTCTCGCTGGGCACCCACTTCCTCAATGAACTTATCGAGGCCGACATGCTCTACTTTGCCTTGTTTCCGACGCGGGGAGGCAATCGCATCGACGAAGCGGGCATTCTGGCCCGTCCCAATCGCCTCGGTGAACTGCTCCCCAACGCCCGGCAGTTCGAAAGCATCGTGCACGTGGTCGATTTCGAACCGGGCTCGATCACGCTGTATGCCGATGCCGAGAGCCAGCGGGTGATCATGACATCCGTTTGACTGAAACCGGTGATTGCGTGAACGCGGTCGCAGCGTTATAGTTTGCGCCCCTATTTGGCCCGGAATCGTGCTTTGGCGCATTCCCACCGGGCAGGCCTGTTCAATGCAACCGGGGATAACTCGAAAGGAAATAGAAGATGAAGTATAAGAACCTGTCCGATTTCATGGACCATGTCCGGGCGAGGGATCCGAATCAGCCCGAGTTCCTCCAGGCGGTGCAGGAGGTGATGGGCAGCCTGTGGGGTTTCATCAGCGCCAATCCGAAGTATGCCGACTCCGCGCTGCTCGAGCGCCTGGTCGAGCCCGAACGTGCCTTCCAGTTCCGCGTGGCCTGGGTCGACGACCATGGCCAGACGCAGGTCAATCGGGCGTTCCGCATCCAGCACAGTTCCGCCATCGGCCCGTTCAAGGGCGGCATGCGCTTCCACCCCTCGGTAAACCTGTCGATCCTGAAGTTCCTCGCCTTCGAGCAGACCTTCAAGAACGCGCTGACTACGCTGCCGATGGGCGGCGGCAAGGGCGGCTCCGACTTCGATCCGAAGGGCAAGAGCCGCAATGAGGTGATGCGCTTCTGCCAGGCGCTGATGGTCGAACTCTACCGCCATCTCGGCCCGGACACCGACGTGCCGGCCGGCGACATCGGCGTCGGCGGCCGCGAAGTCGGCTTCATGGCCGGCATGATGAAGAAGCTGTCCAACAACGCCGCCTGCGTGTTCACCGGCAAGGGCCTGTCCTTCGGCGGCAGCCTGATTCGCCCCGAAGCCACCGGCTACGGCCTCGTCTATTTCGTGCAGGACATGCTGGCGCGCAAGAAGATGTCCTTCGACGGCTTGCGCGTGTCGGTGTCCGGCTCGGGCAACGTCTCGCAGTACGCCATCGAAAAGGTGCTGGAGCTCGGCGGCAAGGTGGTGACCTGCTCCGATTCGCAGGGCACGGTCATCGACGAAGCCGGTTTCACCCGCGAGAAGCTCGATGCCCTGATGGACATCAAGAACAACCATTATGGCCGCGTTGCCGAGTACGCCGAGCGTTTCAAGCTCAAGTTCGTGCCCGGCCAGAAGCCCTGGGGCGTGCCGGTGGACATCGCGTTGCCTTGTGCGACGCAGAACGAGCTCGACGGCGAGGATGCGAAAGTCCTGGTCAAGAACGGCGCCAAGTGCGTCGCCGAAGGGGCCAACATGCCTTCCAACCTCGATGCCGTGCATGTCTTCCTCGATGCCAAAATCATGTATGGTCCGGGCAAGGCCGCCAATGCCGGCGGCGTGGCGACCTCAGGCCTTGAAATGACCCAGAACGCCATGCGCCTGCCCTGGGAACGCAACGAAGTCGATGACCGCCTGCGCATAATCATGACCGACATCCATAACAACTGCGTGCGCTATGGCGAAAAGGACGGCTTCGTCAATTACGTCGATGGCGCCAACATCGCCGGCTTCGTCAAGGTGGCCGACGCCATGACGGCGCAGGGCACCTATTGACGGGCTCCTGTCCCGGGCCGGGCAGCCCGGGGCAGGGCAATCTTGAAGGCGGGGACGTTTCTGGGTATATTTATCAGTCCGCCCGAAAGGTTCCAGGGAAGCCGGTGCATCTGATCGAGCACCGGCTTTTTTTGGCCTTGGCCCGCATGCCGATCCGGCATGGGCAGGGCGACCCGGCCGACCCGCCGGTGTTGTCGAGGAAACTGACATGGAGCGCCCCCAGCAAGAAGGTCTCTACGACCCTAGCAACGAGCACGACGCCTGCGGCGTCGGCTTCGTGGTCAACATCAAGAATCGCAAGAGCCACGCCATTGTCGAGCAAGGCCTGCAGATACTGAAGAATCTCGAGCATCGCGGCGCCACCGGCTACGACCCGCTCCTCGGTGACGGCGCCGGCATCCTGATCCAGATCCCCGGCGCTTTTTTCCGCGAGGAAATGGCCAAGCAGGGCATCTCGCTGCCGCCGGCCGGGGAGTACGGCGTCGGCATGATCTTTCTGCCGCGCAATTCGGAGAGCCGGCGCACCTGCGAGGCGGCCATCGAGCGCACGGTGCGCTACGAGGGCCAGACACTGCTGGGCTGGCGCGACGTGCCATGCGACAACGCCGGGCTGGCCCAGGCCGCGAAGGATTGCGAGCCGGTGATCCGCCAGGTCTTCATCGGCCGCGGCGCCGGTCTGCGCGACCAGGACGCCTTCGAGCGCAAACTCTACGTCATCCGCAAGGAAGCGGGCCATCGCGTCCAGGCCTTGAAGCTTCCCGACGGCAAGATGTTCTACGTGCCGTCGCTGTCCACGCGCACGCTGGTCTACAAGGGGATGCTGCTCGCCGACCAGGTCGGCCAATATTTCCTCGACCTGCAGGATCCGCGCATGGTTTCGGCGCTGGCGCTGGTGCACCAGCGTTTCTCGACCAACACCTTCCCGACCTGGGATCTGGCCCATCCGTTCCGCATGATCGCCCACAACGGCGAGATCAACACCCTGCGCGGCAATGTGAACTGGATTCGTGCGAGAGAGAACGACATTTCCTCGCCGCTCTTCGGCGAGGACCTGGAGAAGATCTGGCCGCTGATCTACGACGGTCAGTCGGATTCGGCCAGCTTCGACAATGCCCTGGAACTCCTGGTGATGGGCGGCTACAGCCTGGCCCACGCCATGATGCTGCTGATTCCGGAAGCCTGGGCCGGCAATCCGCTGATGGACGAGGATCGCCGTGCCTTCTACGAATACCACATGGCGCTGATGGAGCCGTGGGACGGCCCGGCGGCGGTGGCATTCACCGACGGCCGCCAGATCGGCGCCACGCTCGACCGCAACGGACTGCGCCCGGCGCGCTACCTGGTGACAGACGACGACCTGGTGGTGATGGCCTCCGAGATCGGCGTGCTGCCGATACCCGAAGAGCGCATCGTCAAGAAATGGCGCCTGCAGCCGGGCAGGATGCTGCTGATCGATCTCGAAGAGGGGCGCATCGTCGACGACGAGGAGGTCAAGCACGCCCTGGCGCAGAGCAAGCCCTATCGCGCCTGGCTGGAGCGTTCACGCCACTACGTGGACGAACTGCCGGAAGTCGCGTCGCCGGACCGGCTGTCCGTGCCGCTGCTCGACCTGCAGCAGGCCTTCGGCTACACCCAGGAGGACCTCAAGTTCATCCTCGAGCCGATGGCGACGAACGGGGAGGAGGCGACCGGCTCGATGGGCAACGATGCCGCGCTGCCGGTGCTGTCGAACCGCAACAAGCCGCTGTTCAGCTACTTCAAGCAGCTGTTCGCCCAGGTGACCAACCCGCCGATCGATCCGATCCGCGAGGAAATCGTCATGTCGCTGATCTCTTTGGTCAGCCCCAACCCGAACCTGCTGAAGATCGACGAAACCGAGCCGACGCCGCGCCTCGAAGTCAAACAGCCGATCCTCGCGCCGGAGACCATGGCCAAGCTGAAGCGCATCGCCGAGCTCACCGGGAACGTCTTCCGCTCCAAGGTGATCGACATCGCGACGAGTGCCGACGAGGGCCCAGTGGGCCTCAGCCGCGCCCTCTACCAGGTGTGCGTTTCGGCCGAACGCGCCGTCGGCCAGGGCAGCAACGTCATCATCCTGTCCGATCGTGGCGTCGATGCCGGTCGTGCGGCGATCCCGTCGCTGCTGGCCTGCTCCGCCGTGCACCAGTACCTGGTCAAGGCCGGCCTGCGCACCGCCTGCAGCCTGATCGTCGAGACCGGCGATGCCCGCGAGGTGCACCATTTCGCCCTGCTCGCCGGCTACGGCGCCGAGGCCATCCATCCCTGGCTCGCCTTCGCCAGCATCGACGCGCTTGCGCCGACGCTGCCCGGCCAGCCGTCCGCCGCCGAGTGCCACAAGCGCTACATCAAGGCCATCGGCAAGGGGCTGATGAAGGTGATGTCGAAGATGGGCATCTCCACCTACCAGTCCTACTGCGGTTCGCAGATCTTCGAGGCGGTGGGCCTGTCCTCCGAGTTCGTCTCCCGCTATTTCTCGGGCACGCCGACGCGCATCGAGGGCATCGGCCTGAAGGAAGTCGCCCTGGAGGCGCTCAACACGCACGCCGCCGCCTTCGGCAACGACCCGGTGCTGGCGAACATGCTCGACATCGGCGGCGAATACGCCTTCCGCGTGCGCGGCGAGGAGCACATGTGGACGCCGGATTCGATTGCCAAGCTGCAGCATGCGACACGCTCCGGCAAGTACGAGACCTACAAGGAATACGCCAGGATCATCAACGACCAGACGAAGCGCCACATGACGCTGCGCGGCCTGTTCGAGATCCAGCCGGCCGGCGCCCCCGTGCCGCTGGAGGAAGTCGAGCCGGCCAAGGAGATCGTCAAGCGCTTCGCCACCGGCGCCATGTCGCTCGGTTCGATCTCGACGGAGGCGCACAGCACCCTCGCCATCGCCATGAATCGCATCGGCGGCAAGTCGAACACCGGCGAGGGCGGGGAGGATCCGCGCCGCTTCCGCAAGGCCGGCAAGGGCGAGACGGTGGCAGGCGTCATCGGCGACGGCCGCATCGAGCGCGACATCCCGCTGCAGGAGGGCGACTCGCTGCGCTCGGCCATCAAGCAGGTCGCCTCGGGCCGCTTCGGCGTCACCACCGAGTATCTGGCCAACGCCGACCAGATCCAGATCAAGATGGCGCAAGGGGCCAAGCCCGGCGAGGGCGGCCAGCTGCCCGGCCACAAGGTTTCCGACTACATCGGCTTCCTGCGCCACTCGGTGCCGGGCGTCGGCCTGATTTCACCGCCGCCGCATCACGACATCTATTCGATCGAGGACCTGGCGCAGCTGATTCACGACCTGAAGAACGCCAATCCGCAGGCGTCGATCTCCGTCAAGCTGGTGTCCGAGACGGGCGTCGGCACGGTCGCTGCAGGCGTCGCCAAGGCCAAGGCCGACCATGTGGTCATCGCCGGCCATGACGGCGGCACCGGTGCCAGCCCGATCTCCTCGATCAAGCACGCCGGCACGCCCTGGGAGCTGGGCCTTGCCGAAACGCAGCAGACATTGGTGCTCAACCGCCTGCGCGGCCGCATCCGCGTGCAGGCGGATGGCCAGATGAAGACCGGCCGCGACGTGCTGATCGGCGCGCTGCTCGGCGCCGACGAGTTCGGCTTCGCCACCGCGCCCTTGGTGGTGGAAGGCTGCATCATGATGCGCAAGTGCCACCTCAACACCTGCCCGGTGGGCGTGGCCACGCAGGACCCAGTGCTGCGGCAGCGCTTCACCGGTCAGCCCGAGCATGTGGTCAACTACTTCTTCTTCGTTGCCGAGGAAGTGCGCGAGTTGATGGCGCAGATGGGCGTGCGCAGCTTCGACGAGCTGATCGGCCGCTCCGACCTCCTCGACATGCGCGAAGGCATCGACCACTGGAAGGCGCGCGGCCTCGATTTCTCCCGCGTCTTCCACATGCCCGAGGTGCCCGCCGAGGTGGCGCGCCGCCATTGCGAGACGCAGGACCACAACCTTGCCAGGGCGCTCGACCACGAGCTGATCGCCAAGGCGAAGCCGGCGTTCGAGAAGGGCAAGAAAGTCAGCTTCGAGGTTCCGGTGAGGAACCGCAATCGCACGGTCGGCACCATGCTCTCGCATGAGGTCGCCACCCGATATGGCCACGCCGGACTGCCGGACGACACCCTCCGCATCCGCCTGACCGGCACCGCCGGCCAGAGCTTCGGCGCCTTCCTGGCGCGCGGCATCACCCTGGAGCTGACGGGCGAGGCCAACGACTATGTCGGCAAGGGCCTGTGCGGCGGCCGCATCGTCGTCAAGCCGCCCAAGGCGTTCCGCGGCAAACCCTGCGAGAACATCATCGTCGGCAACACCGTCCTCTACGGCGCCATCGAGGGCGAGGCGTTCTTCCGCGGCGTTGCCGGCGAGCGCTTCTGCGTGCGCAACTCCGGCGCCACGGCCGTCGTCGAGGGCACCGGCGATCACGGCTGCGAATACATGACCGGCGGCACCGTCGTCGTGCTGGGCCGGACGGGGCGCAACTTCGCCGCCGGCATGTCGGGCGGCATCGCCTACGTGCTCGACGAGGACGAGTCCTTCGCCAGGCGCTGCAACCTGTCGATGGTGAAGCTGGAAAAGGTCCTGCCCGCCCCCGAGCAGGCCGGCGACGGCATGCGCCACCGCGACAGCGCCGACGAGACCCTGCTGAAGGAGCTGATCGAGCGCCACCTGGCGGAAACCGACAGCGAAATGGCGCGGCGCGTGCTGTCCGACTGGCCGCGCTTCCGCGCCAGGTTCGTCAAGGTGTTTCCGAACGAATATCGCCGCGCCCTGCAGGAAATGTCGAAGCACGCGGCACCGTCAAAAGAGGCCGCGTGATGGGCAAGCCAACCGGATTTCTGGAATTCGAGCGCCTGTCCGAGGCCTACGAGCCGATCGACAAGCGGCTCAAGCACTACCATGAGTTCGTCGCCCGGCTGACCGACGCCGACGCCAAGGTGCAGGGCGCGCGCTGCATGGACTGCGGCATCCCGTTCTGCAACAACGGCTGCCCGGTCAACAACAACATTCCCGACTTTAACGATGCGGTGTACCGGGGCAACTGGCGCGAGGCGATCGAAATCCTCCACTCGACCAACAATTTTCCGGAAATGACCGGCCGCATCTGCCCGGCGCCCTGCGAGGCGGCCTGCACGCTGGGCATCAACGCCGAGCCGGTCGGCATCAAGTCGCTCGAACGCGCCATCATCGACAAGGCCGGCGAGAACGGCTGGGTGGTGCCGCAACCGCCGGCGAAGAAGACCGGCCGCAAGGTTGCCGTCGTCGGTTCCGGCCCCGCCGGCCTCGCCTGTGCCCAGCAACTGGCGCGCGCCGGCCACGACGTCACGGTGTTCGAGAAGAACGACCGGATCGGCGGGCTGCTGCGCTACGGCATTCCCGACTTCAAGCTGGACAAGCGCCTGATCGACTGGCGCATGGCGCAGATCCAGGAAGAGGGCGTCACCTTCCGCACGCGCACCCTGATCGGCTCCGAATTGCCCAAGGGCGTTGCCAGTGACGCCGTGCGGCGGATCGACCCGAAGGAACTCATGAAGGGCTTCGACGCCGTCGTGCTGGCCGGCGGCTCCGAAACGCCGCGCGATCTGCCGATTCCCGGCCGCGACCTGGAAGGCGTCCATTTCGCGCTGGAGTTCCTGATCCCGCAGAACCGCGAAGTGGCGGGCGGCCGCAAGAACGTCATCAACGCCGCCGGCAGGCACGTGGTGGTCATCGGCGGCGGCGACACCGGCTCCGACTGCGTCGGCACCTCCAACCGCCAGGGCGCCGCCTCGGTCACCCAGTTCGAGCTGCTGCCGCGTCCGCCCGAGCAGGAGAACAAGCCGCTGGTCTGGCCCTACTGGCCGATCAAGCTGCGCACCTCCTCCTCGCACCACGAGGGCTGCTCGCGCGACTGGTCCGTCGCCACCAAGGCCTTCGTCGGCGGAGAGGGCAAAGAGCGGGGCAAGCTGCGGGCGCTGAAGTGCGTGCGCCTCGAGTGGAAGGACGGCAAGATGAGCGAAATTCCCGGCAGCGAGTTCACGGTCAAGGCCGACCTCGTCTTCCTGGCGATGGGTTTCGTTTCCCCGGTGGGCGGCGTGCTCGATGCTTTCGGCGTGGCGAAGGACGCCCGCGGCAATGCGCAGGCGGCCACCGACGGCGCGGGCTGCTACCAGACCAGCGTCGACAAGGTCTTCGCCGCCGGCGACATGCGCCGCGGCCAGTCGCTGGTTGTGTGGGCGATCCGCGAGGGCCGTCAATGTGCCCGTGCGGTCGATGAATTCCTGATGGGAACGTCAACCCTGCCGCGCTGAGCTGCATTTCGCAGACCATACCAGGCCAGGGCGGCTGCGGCCGCCCTTGCTTTTCCGGGCATCCACGGGCTGCGTGTTAAAATTTCCCATCGACATCCGGATTCCTGCGTCATGAACGTCGTCATCCTCGCCGCCGGCCAGGGCAAGCGCATGCGCTCAGACCGGCCCAAGGTGCTGCACCCTCTGGGCGGCCGTCCCCTGCTGGCGCACGTGCTGGACACGGCGCGGGAACTGGGCGCGAAGAGGATCTGCGTCGTCTACGGTCACGGCGGCGAGGTCGTGCGTGAAGCGCTCGATGCCGCGGACATCACCTGGGTGAAGCAGGAGCCCCAGCTTGGCACCGGCCACGCCGTCCTGCAGACACTGACTTTCCTCGACGATGGCGTTCACACTCTGGTGCTCTACGGCGATGTGCCCCTGATTGGCGCGCCCACCCTGAGCCGCCTCATCGAAGCGGCCGGCAGCGGGCTCGGCGTGCTGACCGAAGAGCTTGAAAATCCGGGCGGCTATGGCCGCATCGTGCGCGACGGCGACGGCAACGTCCTGCGCATCGTCGAGGAGCGCGACGCTTCCGACGACGAACGCGCCATCGGCGAGATCAACACCGGCTTCATCGCCGCGCCGACGGCGGCGCTCCGGCGCTGGCTGCCGGCGCTGGGCAACGACAACGCGCAAGGCGAGTACTACCTGACCGACATCGTCCGGCTGGCGATCGGCGAGGGCATGCCGGTGGCGACCGCCCAGCCCGACGAGGCCTGGGAAGTGCTCGGCGTAAACAGCAAGGTGCAGCTGGCCGAACTGGAGCGCATTCACCAGTACCGCAATGCGCTGCTGCTGATGGAGCAGGGCGTGACGCTGCTCGATCCGGATCGCATCGACGTGCGCGGCGAGCTCGACTGCGGCCGCGACGTGACGATCGACGTGAACTGCGTCTTCGAGGGACGCGTCGTGCTCGGCGACGGCGTCGAGGTCGGCGCCCACTGCGTGCTGAAGAACGCCGTCATCGGCGCCGGCACGCGCATCGCACCCTTCAGCCATCTCGAAGAGGCCGAAGCCGGCCGCGGCTGCAGCATCGGCCCCTACGCCCGCCTGCGCCCCGGCACGAAACTGGGCGAGGACGTGCACATCGGCAACTTCGTCGAGGTGAAGAACAGCACCGTGGCCGACAAGTCGAAGGCCAACCACCTCGCCTACGTCGGCGACGCCACGGTGGGCAGGAACGTCAACGTCGGCGCCGGCACCATCACCTGCAACTACGACGGCGCCAACAAGCACCGCACGGTGATCGAGGACGACGTCTTCATCGGCTCCGACACGCAGCTGGTGGCGCCGGTCACCGTCGGCCGCGGCGCCACGCTCGGCGCCGGCACCACGCTGACCGAGGACGCGCCGCCCGACAAGCTGACCATCACGCGAGTGAAACAGCTCACCGTGCCGGGCTGGAAACGCCCAATGAAAAAGAAATAACCATGTGCGGCATCGTTGCCGCGGTCGCCGACCGCAACATCGTCCCGATCCTGATCGAAGGCCTGCGCAAGCTCGAATACCGCGGATACGACTCGGCCGGCCTCGCCGTCCATAACGGGGGCATGCATCGCCTGCGCGCCGTCGGCCGCGTGGCCGAACTCGCGACGCGCGCCGAGGGACTGTCGGCCGGCACCGGCATCGCCCACACGCGCTGGGCCACCCACGGCGTGCCTTCCGAGCGCAATGCCCACCCGCACGTCTCCGGCGGCCTAGCCGTCGTGCACAACGGCATCATCGAGAACTACGCCGAGATCAAGGCCCGCCTGGCCGGCCTCGGCTACGTCTTCACTTCGGAGACCGACACCGAGGTCATCGCCCACCTCATCGAGCACAAGCTGAAGTCGCAGGCCGACCTGCTCGCGGCGGTGCGCGCCGCCTGCGCCGAACTGGTCGGCGCCTACGCCATCGCCGTGCTCTCCGAAAAGGAACCGCAGCGCGTCGTCGTCGCGCGCCACGGCGCCCCCCTGCTGCTGGGACTTGGGGAGGACGGCCACTATGCCGCCTCGGATACCGCGGCGCTGCTGCAGGTGACGCGCACCCTGATCTACCTCGAGGACGGCGACATCGCCGAGATCGCCCGCGGCGGCGTGCGCATCGTGCGCGCCGACGGCTCGCCCGTCGAGCGGCCGAGCCACGAGAGCACCCTCGACGCCGACGCCGTCGAGCTGGGGCACTACCGCCACTACATGCAGAAGGAGATCTTCGAGCAGCCGCAGGCCTTGGCCAATACGCTGGAGATGATCGGCACGGCGCAGTCGGTGGCGCCGCAGCTGTTCGGCGCCGGCGCCGAGGAAATGCTGCGCGATGCCAAGAGCGTGCTGATCCTCGCCTGCGGCACCAGCTTCCATGCCGGCCTGACGGCGCGCTACTGGATCGAGCAGCTGGCGGGACTCCCCTGCAGCGTGGAGATCGCCAGCGAGTACCGCTACCGCGCCTCGGTGCCGAACCCGGAGGCGCTGGTGGTGGCCATCTCGCAGTCCGGCGAGACGGCCGATACCCTGGCGGCGCTCAAGCACGCCCGTGTGCTCGGCCAGTCGCGCACCCTGGCGCTGTGCAACGTGCCCGAGTCGGCCATCGTGCGCGAGGCGGCGTTGAAGTTCCTCACCCGCGCCGGCCCGGAGATCGGCGTGGCGTCGACCAAGGCCTTCACCACCCAGCTCGCCGCCCTGTTCCTGCTGGCGGTGACACTGGCCAGGGTGAACGGACGCATCGATGCACGCGAGGAAGCCGCGCACCTCACGGCGATGCGCCACCTGCCGCTGGCGGTGGGCCGCGTGCTGGAACTGGAAAAGGACATTGCCGCCTGGGCCAAAGCTTTCGCCGGCAAGCAGCACGCCCTGTTCCTCGGCCGCGGCCTGCACTACCCGATCGCCCTCGAGGGCGCGTTGAAGCTGAAGGAAATCTCCTACATCCATGCCGAGGCCTATCCGGCCGGCGAGCTCAAGCACGGTCCGCTGGCGCTGGTCGACAAGGACATGCCGGTGATTGCCGTGGCACCCAACGACGCGCTGCTGGAAAAGCTCAAGTCCAACCTGCAGGAAGTGCGCGCCCGCGGCGGCGAGCTGTTCGTCTTCGCCGACGCCGGCAGCGAGATCGCCGAGTCGGAAGGCGTTCGCATCATCCGCATGCCCGAGCATTACGGCCTGCTCTCGCCCGTGCTGCACGTCGTGCCGCTGCAGCTGCTCGCCTACCATGCCGCCCTGGTGAAGGGCACGGACGTCGACAAGCCGCGCAACCTTGCCAAGTCCGTGACGGTGGAGTAACTTGGCCGGGAACTTAGGCGGCAAAGCCGGGTCTTTCGGGACGTTGCCGCGATTTTTAGGGATGCCTGATTTGCGCAAGTTCATCGCCCTGCTGTTCGCCGTCTTGCTGCCGCTGCAGACGCTGGCCTCGATGGCCATGCCCTTGCAGGTCGCGGCGCAGGCGGCTGTCCCGCAGGATGCGCATTGCCCCGGCCACGCCGGGGACGCAACGCACGATCAGCCTGTCCCCAACAATCTCGTCTGCGAGCAATGCGGCATCTGCCACCTGGCGTGCGCCGGCATGCTGCCGTCGGCGGAAGCCACCCCCGCCGGCATGGCCGTGAGCCACGCCTTCGCGGCCGTGGCCGAGCTGCAACCGGTCTCCCACACCCCGGAAGAACCCAACCCCCCGCCTGTCGCCACCCGCTCCTGAGAGCGGGCGCGCATTTCGTACCCCATCCGGCCTGCCGGCGCCGCCGCGCCGGCCTCCGACGCGCTTCCCGCATCTGTCCGCGTACGGACAGCAGCGGCGTGCGCCGTATCGATGAAGCAAGGAGCAACATGTATGAAGAGCTGGTTTGCCGCACTGGCCATCTTGGCCGCGGCCGGAGCGTCGGCTGCAGAACCACTGCCTGAAGTGGTGATGTACAAGGATCCCAACTGTGGCTGCTGCGGCGCCTGGGCGGAACGTCTCGAAGCGGAGGGCTTCCGCGTGAAGACGGTTCCTACCACCGACATGGCGTCGGTGAAGAAGCGCTTCGCCGTGCCGCAGCGACTGACTTCCTGCCACACCGCCAAGGTCGGCAACTACGTCATCGAGGGCCATGTGCCCGCTTCCGCCATCAAGCGCCTGCTGCGCGAGAAGCCGGCGGTGGCCGGCCTCTCGGTGCCCGGCATGCCGGCGGGCTCGCCGGGCATGGAAGTGCCGGGCAGGCGCGATCCCTACGATGTCGTGACGTTCGACAAGGGCGGCAGGTCCGCCGTCTATGAAAGCCATCGCTGAGCCATTTTTCAAGGAGACTCGCATGAAGAAACTGATTGCTTCCGCGCTGCTGCTGGCAGCCGTTCCGTTCGCCGCCCTCGCCGCCGACGAGGTGCCGGGCAAGGGCGTCGTCAAGAAAGTCGATGCCGCCGCCGGCGTCGTCAAGTTGGCCCACGCGCCGATTCCCGCCATCAAATGGCCGGCGATGACCATGGACATGAAGGTGCAGGACGCCAGGGCGCTGGCGAACATCAAGCCGGAGCAGAAGGTGAACTTCTTCCTCGTCAAGGGCGCCGACGGCCAGTACGTCATTTCGCGCATCGAGGCGGCGAAGTGATTTTTCCGCGGGAGGCGCGATGCGACGACACACGCTGAAGGCATTGGCGTTCGGCGCCGGCCTCTGGGCCGGTGTGGCGGCAGCGCAAGCCCCCGGCGCGCGCGTCGAGGAACTGCTCGAGCTGGCGCGGCGGCAGAACCCCGAGTTGGCGGCGATGGGCTTCGAGGCCGAGGCAGCGCGCGAGCGCGTGCAGCCGGCCGGGGCGCTGCCCGACCCGATGGGGCGGATCGAGCTGCGCGACCCCGGCAACCAGATGGGCAACGGCGACTTCAACCTGCTGCCGGCGCGCGTCGGTAGCACCAAGTACACCGTCACCCAGACCATCCCGCTGTGGGGCAAGCGCGACCTGAAACGCGAAGTGGCCGAGGCCGACGCGACGCAGGCGCTGGCGCGTCGCAGCGGCACCTGGGCCGAACTGGCGGCGAAGGTGAAGGCGGCCTTCGCCCAGTACTACCTCGTTGGCCAGAGCCTGAAGATCACGCAGGAGCTGCTGCGCCTGGCCGGCAGCCTCGAGCAGCTGGCCCAGGCGCGCTACGCCGACGGCCTGGTGCCGCAGCAGGACGTGGTGCGCGCCCAGGTCGAGCGCACGGCGCTGAGGAGCGAACTGCTGGTGATGGAGACCGAGCACCACCACGCCGCGGCACGATTGAACGCCCTGCTGCGCCGGCCGCCGGCCGCGCCGCTGGCGGAGCCGCAGGCGCTGCGTCCGCTCCCCGCCCCGGCCAGGCTCGATTACGCCGCGCTGGAGGCGCGCCTGCTCGCCGCCAACCCGCAGCTCGCCGCGCAGGACGCGCAGGTCGCCGCCGCCGAGAAGAACCGCGAACTGGTGACGAAGAACCGCTATCCCGACCTCACCGTCGGCGTCTCGCCGATCCAGACGCGCAACCGCGTCACCGAGTGGGAGCTGATGTTCGAGGTGAACATCCCGCTGCAGCAGGAGAGCCGCCGCTCGCAGGAGCGCGAGGCGGCGGCGATGGCCTCGGCGGCGCGCGCGCGCAAGGACGCGGCATTGAACCAGATATCGGCCGAGCTGGCGGAGAGCCTTTCCGCGCTGGACGCCGCGCGGCGCCTCGAAAACCTCGTCGCCACGGCGCTGCTGCCGCAGGCGGACCTGGCTTTCCAGGCGGCGCTGGCCGGCTACGAGACCGGCCGGCTCGATTTCGCCACGCTGCTGGAGGCGCAGCGCCAGTTGCGCAAGGCGAAGCTCGACCGGCTCAAGGCGCAGGCCGAGGCGCAGCTGAGGCTGGCCGAAATCGAAAAACTGCTGGGAGAAGAACTGTGACCAAGGAATCGACGATCGCCGTCGCTGTGGTGGTAGCGGCCGCGCTCGGGCTCGGCTACTGGCTGGGTGGCCGCGGCGGGCATGAAGCAACGGCGCCCCAGGCAGCAGTCGCCAAGGCGGAGCGCAAGCTGCGCTACTACCGCAACCCGATGGGCCTGCCCGACACCTCTGCCTCGCCGAAGAAGGATCCGATGGGCATGGACTACATTCCGGTGTACGAAGGCGAGGAGGCCGCCGAGTCCGGCAGCGGCATCGTGGTGAGCACGGAGAAGGTGCAGAAGCTCGGCGTGCGCACCGAGGCCGCGGCGCTGCGCGAACTGTCGCGCGAGCTGCGCGCCGTGGCCCGCATCGAGGTCGACGAGCGGCGCCTGCACGCCATGGCGCCGAAGTTCGAGGGCTGGATCGAACGCCTGCACGTGAATGCCACCGGCCAGCCGGTCGGCCGCGGCCAGGCGCTCGCCGAGGTCTACAGCCCGGAGCTGGTCTCGGTGCAGAAGGAATACGCCATCGCCGCCCGCGGCGAGCAGTCGCTCATGGACGCCGGCGCGGAAGCGCAGGCCGGCATGAAGCAGCTGGCCGACTCGAGCCTGGCGCGCCTGCGCAACTGGGACATTTCCGACGAGCAGATCGCGCGCCTGCGCGAGTCGGGCGAGGCGCGCCGCACGCTGACGCTGCGCGCGCCGGCGGCGGGCGTCGTCCTGGAGAAGAAGGCGGTGGCCGGCATGCGCTTCATGCCGGGCGAGGCGCTCTACCAGATCGCCGATCTCTCTTCGGTGTGGGCGATCGCCGACGTCTTCGAGCAGGACATCGGCGGCGTGCGTGCCGGCCAGAAGGCGCGGCTGCGCGTCGACGCTTACCCCGACAGGGTGTTCGAGGGCACGGTGACCTACGTTTATCCGACGCTGAAGGCGGAGACGCGCAGCGTGCCGGTGCGGGTCGAACTGGCGAATCCGGGCGGGCTGCTCAAGCCGGCGATGTTCGCCACGCTCGAATTGGCGCCGGCGGGCGGCGCCAAGGTGCTGGCGCTGCCGACCTCGGCGGTGATCGACAGCGGCGTGCGCCGCGTGGTGCTGGTGCAACCGGGAGGTGACAAAAATGCGGGAAGGTTCGAGCCGCGCGAGGTGAAGCTCGGCGTGCGCGCCGGCGACTACGTCGAGGTGCGCGAAGGCGTCAAGGAGGGCGAGGCGGTGGTGGTCGCCGCCAACTTCCTCATCGACGCCGAGAGCAACCTGAAGGCGGCCCTCGGCGGATTGGGCGGCTCAGGCAAAGTCAGTCCCGGCGAGACGGCCAAGGTGGAAAAGCCGGCCTCGCACAAGGCCGACGGCGTCCTCAAAGCCGTCGACGCAACCGCCGGCACGGTAAGCGTCAGCCACGAGCCCGTCGCCAGCCTCGGCTGGCCGGCGATGACCATGGACTTCGTGCTGGCCAATCCTTCGCTCGTGGCGAAGCTGCAGCCGGGCAGCCCGATCGCCTTCGAGTTCGTCGAGCGCAAGCCGGGCGAGTGGGTGATCGTCAAGCTCGAAGCCAGGGGCGCGGCGCGGCCGAACGCGCACGGAGGGCATTGACGTGCTGGCTGCGGTCATCGACTGGTCGGCGCGCAACCGCTTCCTCGTCCTGCTCGGCACGCTGTTCATCGTGCTGGCCGGCGTCGTTGCGGTGCTGCGCACGCCGATCGACGCCCTGCCGGACCTCTCCGACGTGCAGGTCATCGTCTACACCGAGGTCCCCGGCCAGGCGCCGCAGGTGGTGGAGGACCAGGTCACCTATCCGCTCACCAGCGCCATGCTCTCGGTGCCGAAGTCGAAAGTGGTGCGCGGCTTTTCCTTCTTCGGCGCCTCTTTCGTCTACATCCTCTTCGAGGACGGCACCGACATCTACTGGGCGCGCTCGCGCGTGCTGGAGTACCTCAACTTCGCTTCCGGCCGCATGCCGAAGGGCGTGACCCCGCAGATCGGCCCGGACGCCACCGGCGTCGGCTGGGTCTACCAGTACGCCCTGCTGGCGAAGGACAAGACGCTGGCCGAGCTGCGCTCGATCCAGGACTGGTTCCTGCGCTACCAGCTGACCAAGGCGCACGGCGTCGCCGAAGTCGCCTCCATCGGCGGCTTCGTGCAGACCTACCAGGTGACGGTCGATCCGGTGAGGCTGCGCGCCTACGGCATCCCGCTGATGAAGGTGGCCCAGGCCATCCGCGATTCCAACCGCGACGTCGGCGGCCGCGCGATCGAGATGGCCGAGACGGAGTACATGGTGCGCGGCCGCGGCTACCTGCGCGGGCGGGAGGACATCGAACAGCTGGTGGTCAAGGCAGAGAAGGGCACACCGGTGCTGGTGCGCGACATCGCCCGCGTCGAGCTGGTGCCCGACGAGCGGCGCGGCCTGACCGAACTCAACGGCGAGGGCGAGGTGGTCTCCGGCATCGCCATGGCGCGCTACGGCCAGAACGCGCTCGAGGTGATCCATAACGTCAAGGCGAAGATCGCCGAGGTTTCCTCCGGACTGCCTGAAGGCGTGACGGTGGAGACCGTCTACGACCGCGCCGACCTGATCCACCGCGCCATCGACACCCTGAAGCGCACGCTGGCCGAGGAGGCGCTCATCGTCGCGCTGGTCTGCATCGTCTTCCTGCTGCACGTGAGGAGCGCCCTGGTCGCCATCCTCATGCTGCCGGTCGGGGTGCTGGTCGCCTTCATCGCCATGCGCGCGCTCGGCATGAATTCCAACCTGATGAGCCTCGGCGGCATCGCCATCGCCATCGGCGCCATGATCGACGCGGCCATCGTCATGATCGAGAATGCGCACAAGCATCTGGAGCGGCTGAAGGAGGGAGAGTCCCGCACCGAAGCGATGATCGCGGCGTGCAAGGAGGTGGGGCCGGCGCTGTTCTTCTCGCTACTCATCATCACCGTCTCCTTCCTGCCGGTGTTCACGCTGGAGGCGCAGGAGGGTCGCCTGTTCGCGCCGCTGGCGTGGACCAAGACCTTCGCCATGGCCGGCGCCGCGCTGCTCTCGGTCACCCTGGTGCCGGTGCTGATGCTGCTGTTCATCCGCGGCCGCATCCTGCCCGAGGCGCGCAACCCGGTGAACCGCTTTCTCATCCGCGCCTACCGGCCGGTCATCGCCTGGGTGATGCGCCGCAAGGAGCTGACCCTCGTTCTGGCCGCCGTATCGCTGGACTGGACTTTCATTCCGGCGAGCCGCTTGGGCTCCGAGTTCATGCCGACGCTGAACGAGGGCACGCTGTTCTACATGCCGACCTCGCTGCCCGGCATGTCGATCACCAAGGCGGCCGAGCTGCTGCAGACGCAGAACAAGATCATCAAAAGCTTCCCCGAGGTGGCCTCGGTCTTCGGCAAGGCCGGCCGCGCCAACACCGCCACCGATCCGGCGCCGACCGAAATGTTCGAGACGGTGATCAACCTCAAGCCGGAGTCCGAATGGCGCGCCGGCATGACCATCGACAAGCTCGTCGCCGAGCTGGACAGGGCATTGCAGTTTCCCGGCGTCTCGAACGCCTGGACCATGCCCATCAAGGCGCGCATCGACATGCTGTCGACCGGCATCCGCACGCCGATCGGCATCAAGGTGTTCGGCAAGGACCTGCACGAGATGGAGCGGCTGGCCAAGGAGATCGAGGCGGTGGTGAAGGCCGTGCCCGGCACGACGAGCGCCTTCGCCGAGCGCATCACCGGCGGCTTCTACCTCGACATCGAGCCGGACCGCGCGCAGCTGGCCCGCTACGGGCTGGCCGTCGGCGACCTGCAGGACGTCATCGGCACCGCCCTGGGCGGCGAGATGGTCACCACCACCGTCGAGGGCCGCGAGCGCTTCGGCGTGGCGGTCCGCTATCCGCGCGAGCTGCGCTCGGATCCGGAGCGCATCGCGCGCGAGGTGCTGGTGCCGACCATGGACGGCGCCATGGTGCCGCTCGGCCAGGTGGCGAAGCTGTCGATTGCCCAGGGCGCGCCGGCCATCCGCACCGAGAACGCGCTGCTCTCGGCCTATATCTACGTGGACATCCGCAGCCGCGACATCGGCGGCTATGTCGCGGAAGCGAAGCGGGCGGTGGCGGAGAAGGTGGCGTTCCCGCCCGGCTATTACGTCGCCTGGAGCGGCCAGTTTGAGTACATGGAGCGGGCCATCGCGAAAATGAAAATCGTCATCCCGCTGACCCTGCTGACCATCTTCCTGCTGCTCTACCTGAATTTCCGCCGGCTGACGGAAACCCTCATCGTCATGCTCTCGGTGCCCTTCGCCCTGGTCGGCGGCGTCTGGCTGATGTGGCTGCTCGGCTACAACTTCTCCGTTGCCGTTGCCGTCGGCTTCATCGCCCTGGCCGGCGTGGCGGCGGAGACCGGCGTGGTCATGCTGATCTACCTCGACCACGCCTGGCAGGCCGCGCAGGAAAAGTCAGTCGCCGCGGGACGGCGGGCGGGGCCGGCCGAGCTCTACGCCGCGGTGATGGAGGGCGCGGTGGAGCGCGTGCGGCCGAAGATGATGACCGTGGTCGCCATCATGGCGGGCCTCCTGCCCATCATGTGGGGCAGCGGCACCGGCTCGGAGGTGATGCGCCGCATCGCCGCGCCGATGGTCGGCGGCATGATCTCCTCGACGCTCCTGACGCTGATCGTCATCCCGGCGATCTATGCGCTGGTGAAGCAGCGGCGCCTGGCGGCGGCCTGATCCGGCACTGCTACTTCCGTTTCGTGCGGCCGCGCGATTTCCCGGACTGTTTGGCCATGGCGTCCATCGCCGCAGCCAGGCGGCCTTCCTCATGCGCCTTGCCGGTCTTCGGCGCTTCGGCGACGGCATCGGCGCGTTCGGGCAGCGTGCCGAGCGGGGCCACTTCGAGGCGCTTGCCCCTGGCGTCGCGGCGGCGCGCGACGATGCGGTAGGAGAAGCCCGCCGAAGAGGTCCCCTTCTGCAGCTCGCGCACTTCGAATCCGCCGGCGGTCTTGCGGTGGACGTAGAGGCCGTTGCAGTCGCCCTCCGGCGTGAGGAAGACGTGGTAGTCCCCGGCCTTCACCAGCTTTGCGAAATCCGCTTCCAGCTCGATCGCGGCGCGCCCGCCGGAGAGCTTGCCGCGGCCGAAATCCTCGAACCAGTTTTCCGGTGACTCGACGCAATACAGGCGCCGGTGCGTGCCGTCCGGATGCGGCACGACCGCCGACTTGTGGCCGATGACCGTAAAGTCGCCCTGCACCTGGACGTTGCCGAAGAACAGGCCGGCGAACAACGGTGAGACGGGAACGAAGGGCGGCGGCACGACCGGGGTCGTGGCGGTCTGGCGGGCGATGCCGACGACGCCGTGGCCGGGGCTGCCGATGCCCATGACGCCGGCGCCCGAGACGGCGTTGCTCATCGTCATGCCGCGCACGCCGAAGCCGGTGCGCGAGATGCCGTCGACGCCGATGGCGAACAGGGTGCGGCCGGTCACCCCCGACTGCGGGAAGCGTCCGCGCACGTTGTGGCCGAGCACGCCGAATCCGCCCTGCACCGTGCCGCGCACCGCGGTGCTGATGCCCGGCACGTCGCGCGTGTCGATGCAGGTGGCGTCGACGCCGAGGCCGGCGAAGCTTTCGGCGTGGATGGCCGCGCTTCCGGCCGAGCCCGCGAGGACCGCGGTGCCCTTGAAGGCGCCGGCGACGATGCCGGTGCCGCTGAGGTTCTGGACGTTCAGGCCGGCCTCGCTGGCCGGGGTGATGGACTGGATCTTCGTTTCCTTGGTCGCGTTGTCGGCTTGGCCGAGCAACAACGGATTGCCGTTTGCCATGATGGTCCCCGTGCATGGCGGGTGAGCCGGCCCGACCGGTTGATGATGTTTTGTTATTGTGGGCGCACCTTATCATGCCGCCGGCAATATCCCAAGTGGATCGATGCCGGGGCTGCGCGCCGGCCACCGCGCCTGCAATTGCCCGGGCGTTGGCCTTAGAATCCCTGTAACGACGCCGGCGGCGATGCCCGCCGATCCCATGAGGAGACCACCATGCGTAACACAATCCGACTGATCCCCCTGCTGATCGTCCTGCTTGCCGGCTGCGCCACCGTGACCAACCCGGTGACCGGGCAGCGCGAGGTCACGGTGATGGATGAGCGCAGCGAGATCGCCGAGGGCAAAAAGGCGCACGAGGAGGTGCTGCAGGAGTACGGCGTCTACGCGAACCCGCGTGTTCAGGCCTATGTGAACGACCTCGGCCAGCGTCTGGCGAAGCAATCGCACCGCAGGAACCTGGAGTGGCACTTCACGGTGCTGGACAGCCCGGAGGTGAACGCCTTCGCCCTGCCCGGCGGCTACGTCTACGTCACGCGCGGCCTGCTCGCCTACATGGAGAGCGAGGCCGACCTGGCCGGCGTCATCGGCCACGAGATCGGCCACGTCAGCGCCCGCCACGGCGCCCAGCGCGCCACGCGGCAGCAGACGGCCGGCCTCGGCGTGCTCGCCGCCACGCTACTCGGCGCCGTGCTGGAGGCGAAGGGCGTGGGCGGCGCCACCGACATCGCCGGCACGCTGTCGCAGGGCGTCGCCGCCGGCTACATCGCCTCCTACAGCCGCGACCAGGAGACGCAGGCCGACCAGCTCGGCGCCGAATACCTGGCGCGCAACAACTACGACCCGAAGAACATGATCGACGTCATCCGCGTGCTGAAGAGCCAGGAGCAGTACGCCGCCGACGCGGCGCGCGCCGAGGGCCGCGCCGCGCCGGCCGGCGGCGGCTGGCTGGCCTCGCACCCGAGCAACGACAAGCGCCTGCAGGACATCGCCCGCTTTGCCGCCCAGTACAAGGGCAAGTACGGCGACGAGGGACGCACGCGTTTTCTTCAGGCCATCGACGGCATGACCTTCGGCGAGAGCCGCGAGCAGGGCGTCACGCGCGGGCGGAACTTCTACCACGAGCCGTTCGGCATCGCGCTGACGGCGCCGCCGGGCTGGCGCGTGCAGAATTCCTCGGAGGCGGTGCTGCTGGCGAACGGCGCCGGCGATGCCGGCCTGATCGTGCAGGTGGCACCGCCGAAGGCCGGCGGCACGCCGGAGGACATCGTCCGCAATCTGAAGCTGGAACAGGGGCGCACGGAGCGCCTTACGCTGGGCGGCTTCGCGGCCATTCATTTCGCCGGCGTCGTGCGCAACCGGCAGGGCCAGGCGCAGGCCGTCGAAGCCACCGTGGCGGCGGGGCCGGCCAAGCGCAATTTCCTGCTGCTCTACGGCGCGCGCGATGCGCCGTCCCTGCAGCGCGCACGCGCCCAGCTGCGCGAGGCGGAAGCCTCATTCCGCGCCCTGGCGCCGGCCGATGCCGCCGCCGCGCGTCCCTGGATGCTCAAGACGGTGCCCTATCCGCGCGGCGGCTTCGCCGAGCTGGCGAGGCGCTCGCCGCTGGTTGGCAACGCCGAGGCGCAGCTGCGCCTGCTCAACGGCGTCTATGCCGGCGGCGAGCTGCCGGCCGGCCAGCCGGCCAAGATCGTCGAGTGATCAGCGGCGCAGCATGTAGCGCAGCGCGTCTTCCTGGCGCGGGTCGAGCTTGAGCGCATCCTTGACGGCCTCGAGCGCCTTGCCCTTGTCGCCGGACTCCCAGTAGGCCTTGGCCAGACCGATCCAGGCCTGGACCTCTTTCTTGTCGTATTTGAGGAACTCGCGCAGCAGATCGATCGATTCGCGATACTTGCCGCTGGCGAAGGCTTGCGCGCCGCCCTCGAGCAGTTCGCGGATCAATTCCTGCCGTTCCGCGCCGCCGCCGCCGGCGAGGCCCTGGGCAAAGGCGCCCAGGGCCTGGCGGAAATCCTGCTGGCCGAGGTAGGCCTTGCCGACGTTGAGCCAGGCCTTGGTGTTGCCGGGCTCGAGCTTGAGGTACTCGACGAAGAGGCTGACGGACTCGGCGAAGCGGCCGTTCTTCAGGGCATCCGCGCCGCCGCCGAAGAGGGCCTGGGCGAACACCGGCAGCGTATCCTTGTCCTTCGGCGCCAGCTCGAAGGCTTTCTTGCCGTTGGCGACGGCGTCCTTCCAGCTGCCCTTGGCGATGAAGGCGCGCGCCGCCCACAGGTAGGCCTGCCAGTAGGTCGGGTCCTTGCCGATCACGATGACGAACTTGTCGACGGCCTCGTCGTATTTCTTCTCTGCATAGAGCTGCTGGCCTTCCTTCATCAGGCCGTCGATCTCGTTCTGCAAAGTCAGCCCGGCGCAGGCGGCCAGCAGGGTCGACAGCAACAGCAGCAGGGCAAACCGGGTACGCAGCATGGTCCATCCGGAAGTCATGGCGATGCTCCTCGTTGAGGGGAAGGGAAAATCAGTTGCCAATATAGACCAAGCGGGTAATGGCCTGTGTGAAACCGGGTTGCGTGCCCGCCCCTGACGGCGCAAGATTGCCGTTTCGAAGACAAATTCCGTGCCGCGACAGGCACTTGGCGGGCGGGCGAGGTTGACGTTGACGTCAACGTAAGATAGATTGCCCTTCCCGACATCCCCTGCGCCGGAGAGGCTGCCATGACCGATTTGAGCGTGAGCCAGAAGATCACCGCCTACAGGCCGAAGCACAAGGTGCGCTTCGTCACCGCCGCCTCGCTGTTCGACGGCCACGATGCCTCGATCAACATCATGCGGCGCATCCTGCAATCGACCGGCGCCGAAGTCATCCACCTCGGCCACAACCGCTCGGTCGAGGAGATCGTCACGGCGGCGCTGCAGGAGGACGTGCAGGGCATCGCCGTCTCCTCCTACCAGGGCGGCCACGTCGAGTACTTCAAGTACATGGTGGATCTGCTCAGGCAGCGCGGCGGCGAGGGCATCAAGGTCTTCGGCGGCGGCGGCGGCGTCATCGTGCCGGAGGAAATCCGCGAACTGCACGCCTACGGCGTCGCCCACATCTACTCGGTCGAGGACGGCCGCAGGATGGGCCTGCAGGGCATGATCAACGACATGGTGGCGCAGTGCGACGTCGATCTGTCGAAGTCGGCGCCGGACCTGAAGGCCGTTGCCGCGGGCGACCGGAGAGTACTCTCACGCCTCATCACCGCCCTCGAGAACGGCGCGGTGCCCGACAAGCTGAAAAGTCAGTTGCTGCAGGACGGCGCCGCGGCCAAGGTGCCGACGCTCGGCATCACCGGCACCGGCGGCTCGGGCAAGTCCAGTCTCACCGACGAGCTGATCCGCCGCCTGCGCCTCGACCAGGACGACGCTTTGAAGATCGCCGTGGTGGCGGTCGACCCCTCGCGCAAGCGCACCGGCGGCGCGCTGCTCGGCGACCGCATCCGCATGAACGCGATCAATCACCCGAACATCTTCATGCGCTCGCTGGCGACGCGGGACACGGGTTCGGAAATTTCTGCCGCGCTGCCGGAAGTGGTCGCCGCCTGCAAGCTGGCCGGCTTCGACCTGGTCGTCGTCGAGACCTCCGGCATCGGCCAGGGCGATGCCGCCATCGTGCCGCACGTCGATGCCTCGCTCTACGTCATGACCCCCGAGTTCGGCGCCGCCAGCCAGCTCGAGAAGATCGACATGCTGGATTTCGCCGACTTCGTCGCCATCAACAAGTTCGACCGCAAGGGGGCGGAAGACGCCTTTCGCGACGTGCGCAAGCAGGTGCAGAGGAACCGCGAGCTGTTCACCGTGCCGGTGGACGAAATGCCGGTGTTCGGCACCATGGCGGCGCGCTTCAACGACGACGGCGTCACCGCGCTGTATCAGGCGCTGCTGCCCAAGCTCGTCTCGCTCGGCCTCAAGGCCGCGCCGGGCAGGCTGCCCAAGGTGTCGGTCAGGCAGTCCTCGCGCGGCCGCGCCATCGTGCCGGCCGAGCGCGTGCGCTACCTCGCCGACATCGCCGATTCGGTGCGCGGCTACCACCGGCACACCGCCGAACAGGCGACCGTCGCCCGCGAGCGGCAGAGCCTGCGCACGGCCAAGGCGCTGTTCGAGGGCTGCGGCAAGGAGGCGGCGCAGTTCGACGAACTCATCGCCTGGAAGGACGGCCAGCTCGATCCGCGCGCGAAAAAGCTGCTGGAGATGTGGCCCGCCATGCAGCGCGCCTACGCCGGCGACGAGTACGTCGTGAAGATCCGCGACAGGGAAGTGCGCACCGGCCTCGTCTACGAGAGCCTGTCCGGCACCAAGATCCGCAAGGTGGTGCTGCCGAAGTTCGAGGACGAGGGCGAGACGCTGCGTTTCCTCATGAAGGAGAACGTGCCCGGCTCCTTCCCGTACACCGCCGGCGTGTTCGCCTTCAAGCGCGAGAACGAGGACCCGACGCGCATGTTCGCCGGCGAGGGCGACGCCTTCCGCACCAACCGGCGCTTCAAGAAAGTCTCCGAGGGCATGCCGGCGCACCGCCTGTCGACGGCCTTCGACTCGGTGACGCTGTACGGCTGCGACCCGGACCTGCGCCCCGACATCTACGGCAAGGTCGGCAACTCCGGCGTCTCCATCGCCACGCTCGAGGACATGAAGGTGCTGTACTCGGGCTTCGACTTGGTCTGCCCGACCACCTCGGTGTCGATGACCATCAACGGCCCGGCGCCGGTGATCCTCGCCATGTTCTTCAACACCGCGCTCGACCAGCAGCTCGACAGGTTCCGCGCCGACAACAAGCGCGAGCCGACCGAGGACGAAGCCGACAAGATCCGCGAGTGGGCGCTGTCGAACGTGCGCGGCACCGTGCAGGCCGACATCCTCAAGGAGGATCAGGGCCAGAACACCTGCATCTTCTCGACCGAGTTCGCCCTGAAGATGATGGGCGACATCCAGGAGTACTTCGTCCATCACGACGTGAAGAACTTCTACTCGGTGTCGATCTCCGGCTACCACATTGCCGAGGCCGGCGCCAACCCCATCTCCCAGCTGGCCTTCACGCTGGCCAACGGCTTCACCTATGTGGAAACGTATCTCGCGCGCGGCATGCACGTCGACGACTTCGCGCCGAACCTCTCCTTCTTCTTCAGCAACGGCATGGACCCGGAGTATTCGGTGATCGGCCGCGTCGCGCGCCGCATCTGGGCGGTGGCCATGAAGCACCGCTACGGTGCCAACGAGCGCTCGCAAAAGCTCAAGTACCACGTGCAGACTTCCGGCCGCTCGCTGCATGCCCAGGAGATGGCCTTCAACGACATCCGCACCACGCTTCAAGCGTTAATTGCCATCTACGACAACTGCAACAGCCTGCACACCAATGCCTACGACGAGGCGATCACCACGCCGACCGAGGAGTCGGTGCGCCGCGCCATGGCCATCCAGCTGGTCATCAACCGCGAGTGGGGACTGGCCAAGAACGAGAACCCGAACCAGGGCGCCTTCGTCATCGACGAGCTGACCGACCTCGTCGAGGAGGCGGTGCTGAAGGAGTTCGAGGCGATCTCCTCGCGCGGCGGCGTGCTCGGCGCCATGGAGACGGGCTACCAGCGCGGCAAGATCCAGGAAGAGTCGCTCTATTACGAGCACCGCAAGCACGACGGCTCCTACCCGATCATCGGCGTGAACACCTTCCGCAACCCGCACGGCGACGGCGTGCCCGAGAAGGTCGAGCTGGCGCGCTCCACCGAAGAGGAAAAGCAGTCGCAGCTCACGCGCCTGGCCGATTTCCAGAGCCGCCATGCCGCCGAGGCCGCTCCGATGCTGGCGCGCCTGAAGCGGACCGTCATCGAGAACGGCAACGTTTTTGCGGTGCTGGTGGACGCGGTGCGGGTCTGCTCGCTGGGCCAGATCACCCAGGCCCTGTTCGAGGTGGGCGGGCAGTACCGCCGGAGTATGTGATTCAACGGCGCCGTCAGGCGCCGAAATTCCTCAGCCCGTCGAGGTCGAGCACGGTGATGCCGCCGTACTCGATGCGCAGCAGGCCGGCCTTCTCCAGGGCCTTCAGCGCCTGGTTGGCGCGTTGGCGCGAGAGGCCGGCGAGGTAGCCGATCTCCTCCTGCGAGATTTGCAGCTGCGGGCCGATGCCGGGATAGAGATGGGGATTGAACATCGCCGCCAGGCTGCGCGCCACGCGCGCATCCGGTTCCAGCAGGCGGTCGCATTCGACCATGGCGATGAACTGGCCGAGGCGCTCGTTCAACTGCACCAGCAGGAAGCGGTTGAAATCGATGCTGGTGTCGAGAAGCCGGATGAAGGTCGCCTTCGGCATGTAGGCGACAAGGCTATTGCGCAGTGCAACAACGTCGTAGCGGCGCGGCTCTTCCTTGAACAGGGAACCTTCGCCGAACCAGCCGCCGGTGGGCAGGCCGGTGAAGGTGGTGGGCTTGCCGTCGGCCGATAGATTGGTCATCTTGCCCAGGCCGTCGATCATCCCGATCCAGTGCTCGACCGGATCGCCCTTGCGGCAGACGAAGCCGCCGGCCGGGATCTGGCGAGTGACGATCTCGCTTTCGATCCGCCGCAACTGCTCGGAACCGAGGGATCGGGACCAGAGGCTGGCCTGCAGCATTTCGCCCAAGGTAAGCATGAAACGCAGTTTACAGGATTGTCTGTCGGATGACAGCGCTGGCGGGGGGCGTCCAGTAAGCTGCGTGGTTTGATCCCGGCAGGTCCGACCGCGCGGCCGGGTTTGACTCGGCAGGGCGTCCGATGGAGAATCATCGGCCGCAGCAACGAATAAGACAGCGCCGGGGGCTCCCTCGCCCGAACACCGGCAAGCCAGACAGGAGGAGTTCATGTCGGACACCGTTCGACCGCCGTCGCTCAGCACGTTTCCTCGTCTTCTGCTGCATCATGCCCAGGCGCGCCCGGGCCATCCGGCGACGCGCGAGAAGTATCTCGGCATCTGGCAGACCTGGGCCTGGTCGCAGGTCGCCGAGGAAGTCCGCGCCATGGCCTGCGGCCTGGCGGAAATGGGCTTCAAGCGCGGCGACAACTTGGCCATCATCGGCGACAACCGGCCGCGCCTGTATTGGGCGATGTACGCCGCCCAGTGCCTCGGCGGCGTGCCGGTGCCGCTCTACCAGGACGCCATCGCCAGCGAGATGGTCTTCGTGCTGCAGGATGCCGGCATCAAGTTCGCCATCGTCGAGGACCAGGAACAGGTGGACAAGCTGCTCGAGAACAAGGCGCAGTGCCCCGAGCTCGCCCACATTCTCTACGACGATCCGCGCGGCCTGCGCCATTACAACCAGCCTTTCCTGCACGGCCTCGACGAGGTGCAGGAGATGGGCCGCATCCACAACCGCAACCACCCCGACTTTCTCGATGCCGAGATCGAAAAAGGCCGGCCGGAGGACGTCGCCGTGATGCTGTACACCTCCGGCACCACCGGCAAGCCGAAGGGCGTCTGCCTGACCCACGCTGCCTTCATCGCGGCGGCCAGGAGCGGCTGCGACTTCGACCGGCTCGGCCCGGACGACAACATCCTTTCCTACCTGCCGATGGCTTGGGTGGGCGACCACCTGTTTTCCTTCGCGCAGGCCACCTACGCCGGCTTCACCATCAACTGCCCGGAATCCGGCGACACGGTGATGACCGACATGCGCGAGATCGGCCCGAGCTACTACTTCGCGCCGCCGCGCGTGTTCGAGAACCTGCTCACGCAGGTGATGATCCGCATGGAGGATGCCGGTGCCCTCAAGCGGAAAATGTTCCACACCTTCATGGAGGTGGCGCGCCGATGCGGCGCCGAGATCCTCGATGGCAAGGCGGTGAGCGGTACGGACCGCCTGCTCTACGCGCTGGGCAACCTCTTCGTGTATGGCCCGCTGCGCAACGTGCTCGGCATGAGCCGCATCCGCGTCGCCTACACGGCCGGCGCCGCCATCGGACCCGACCTGTTCCGCTTCTACCGCTCGATCGGCGTCAACCTCAAGCAGCTCTACGGCTCGACCGAGACCTGCGCCGCCGTCTGCCTGCAACCCGACGGCCAGATCAAGCTCGACACGGTGGGTCCGCCGGTGCCCGGCGTCGAGGTGAAGATCGACGACAACGGCGAGGTGCTGGTGCGCGGCGAGGTGATGCTGAAGGAGTACTACAAGCGGCCGGATGCCACCGCCGAGGTGATCGACGCGGAAGGCTACTTCCACACCGGCGACGCCGGCTTCTTCGACGAGGACGGCCACCTGAAGATCATCGATCGCGCCAAGGACGTCGGCAAGCTCGCCAACGGCGCCATGTTCGCGCCCAACTACATCGAGAACAAGCTGAAGTTCTTCCCGCACATCAAGGAGGCGGTCTGCTTCGGCCACGACCGCGACCAGGTCTGCGCCTTCATCAACATCGACATGGGTGCCGTCGGCAACTGGGCGGAGCGGCGCAACATCGCTTATTCGGGCTACACCGACCTGGCGCAGAAGGCCGAGGTGTACGAGCTCATCCGGGACTGTGTCGAACAGGCCAACGCCGAGCTGGCGCACGACGCCATGCTCTCCGACTCGCAGGTTCACCGTTTCCTCATCCTGCACAAGGAACTCGATCCGGACGACGACGAGCTGACCCGCACGCGGAAGGTGCGCCGCGGCTTCATCGCCGAGAAATACGGCGTGCTGATCGATGCCCTGTATTCCGGCAAGGCCTCGCAGTTCATCGAGACCGAGGTGAAGTTCGAGGATGGGCGCAAGGGCAAGGTCAGCGCCGACCTGCGCATCATGGAGGCGAAAACCTTCCCCACCGGCGCGGCAAAGAAGGCGGCATAGGGCAGACATGAGTGAAGGCAGACAGATCGGCGAGGTGATCCTCGACCTGAAGAACATTTCGCTGCGCTTCGGCGGGGTCAAGGCGCTGACGGACATCTCCTTCGATGTGCGCGAGCACGAGATTCGCGCCATCATCGGTCCCAACGGCGCCGGCAAGAGCTCCATGCTCAACGTCATCAACGGCGTATATCGGCCGCAGGAGGGCGACATCGTCTTTCGCGGCAAGCACCACCGCGACATGGACACCTATGCTGCCGCCAAGGCTGGCATCGCGCGGACTTTCCAGAACATCGCGCTGTTCAAGGGCATGACGGTGCTCGACAACATCATGACCGGCCGCAACCTGAAGATGAAGTCGAATTTCCTGCTCGACGCCATCTACTGGGGACCGGCGCAGCGCGAGGAGATCGCGCACCGCAGGAAGGTGGAGGAGATCATCGACTTCCTCGAGATACAGCACATCCGCAAGACGCCGGTCGGGCGTCTGCCCTACGGCCTGCAAAAACGCGTCGAGCTCGGGCGGGCGCTGGCGGCCGAGCCGTCGATCCTGCTGCTCGACGAACCGATGGCCGGCATGAACGTCGAGGAAAAGCAGGACATGTGCCGCTTCGTCCTCGATGTGAACGACCAGCTCGGCACCACCATCGTCCTCATCGAGCACGACATGGGCGTGGTGATGGACATCTCCGACCGCGTCGTGGTGCTCGACTACGGCAAGAAGATCGCCGACGGCACCCCGGACGAGGTGCGCAACAACCAGGACGTCATCGACGCCTATCTCGGCGTCGCTCACTAAGAGGCGGGCAAGGAAACATGCAATTCTTTCTCGAAGTGCTCATCGGCGGCCTGCTCTCCGGCATCATGTATTCCCTGGTCGCCCTCGGTTTCGTGCTGATCTACAAGGCTTCCGGCGTCTTCAATTTCGCCCAGGGTGCCATGGTGTACTTCGCCGCGCTGACCACCGTCGGGCTGGTCGATTCCGGCATGTCGCTGTGGCTGGCGATACTGCTGACGATGGTGGCAATGGTGGTGCTCGGCCTGCTGACGGAAAAGATCGTGCTGCGCCCGCTGGTGGCCCAGCACGAGATCACCCTGTTCATGGCCACCATCGGCCTGACCTTCTTCGTCGAGGGCCTGGCGCAGGCGATCTGGGGCGCCAACGTGCGCGCCCTCGACCTCGGCATCGAGGACGTGCCGCTCGAATGGCTGCTAGAGAGCGCCAACATCGCCGTCTCCCAGTTCGACCTCATCGCCTCCGGCATCGCCGCCACGCTGGTCATCCTGCTGGCCATCTTCTTCTCCAAGACCAAGATCGGGCGTGCGCTGCGCGCGGTGGCCGACGACCACCAGGCGGCGCTGTCGATCGGCATTCCGCTGCAACACATCTGGGCCATCGTCTGGGCCGTCGCCGGCTTCGTCGCCCTCGTGGCGGGCCTGCTGTGGGGCGCACGCAACGGCGTGCAGTTCGCCCTGACCTTCGTCGCGCTGAAGGCGCTGCCGGTGCTGATCCTCGGCGGCTTCACCAGCGTGCCCGGCGCCATCCTCGGCGGCCTCATCATCGGCGCCTCCGAGAAGCTGGCCGAGGTGTATATCGGCCCCCATGTCGGCGGTGGCATCGAGGGCTGGTTCCCCTACGTGCTGGCGCTGCTGTTCCTGCTGGTCCGCCCCGAGGGGCTCTTCGGCGAAAAGATCATTCGCCGCATCTAGAAGACAGACACCATGCTCTACAGAGAAGCCGGCCAGTTCAAGGCCACCTACGTCGAAGACAGCGAAATCTTCCCGATCCGCCAGGACAAGTTCGGCATTGCGCTCATCCTGGCGGCGGCCTTCGTCGGCATTCCGCTGCTCTCGGTGGCGGGCATCCTCGCCGATTACACTTTCACCGCCATCCTGACGCCCTTCCTGATCTTCGCGCTGGCGACGCTCGGCCTGAACATCCTCACCGGCTATGCGGGCCAGCTCTCGCTCGGCACGGCGGCCTTCATGGCGGTGGGCGCCTTCGCTTCCTACAATTTCATGCTGCGCATCGACGGCATGCCGATTTTGGGCGCTTTCATCCTCGGCGGCCTGTGTGCCGCGGCGGTCGGCATCGTCTTCGGCCTGCCCAGCCTGCGCATCCGCGGCTTCTATCTGGCGGCGGCGACGCTGGCGACGCAGTTCTTCATCGTCTGGGTGCTCACCAAGGTGGGCTGGTTCACCAACTACAACTCGTCCGGCGTCATCACCGCGCAGAAGATCGAGATGTTCGGCTACACCTTCGACACCGCTTTCAGCAAGTACCTGTTCGTGCTCTCGGTGGTGACGGTGATGGCGCTGCTGGCGAAGAACATGGTGCGCACCAACGTCGGCCGCTCCTGGATGGCGATTCGCGACATGGACATGGCCGCCGAGGTGATCGGCTTCCGCCCGATGCGCACCAAGCTGCTGGCCTTCGCCGTAAGCTCCTTCTACTGCGGCGTGGCCGGTGCGCTGTTCGCCTACGCCTACCTTGGCACGGTCGAGCCGGAAGGCTTCAGCCTCGACCTGTCGTTCCGCATCCTGTTCATGGTCATCATCGGCGGCGTCGGCAGCATCCTCGGCTCCTTCTTCGGCGCGGCCTTCATCGTGCTGGTGCCGATTTTCCTGAACACTTTCACCGGTTTCCTCGAGAACACCGTCGGCATCGGCCTGCCTTCGGGCATTTCCTCGAGCATCGAGCTGATGGTGTTCGGCGCGCTGATCATTTTCTTCCTGATCGTCGAGCCGCATGGCCTTGCCCGCCTGTGGCAGATCGGCAAGGAGAAGCTCAGGCTCTGGCCCTTCCCGCACTGAGCCATCCATGTTTTAATGAGTCGTTGCAACCATAATAAGTTCGGAAGTCGTTTGGTTAATACACACTGGAGGTAGACAATGAAATTCATCAAAAAAGCACTGGTGGCAGCAGCTTTCGCCACGGCGGCGGTCTCGGCGTCCGCGCAGGAACAGTTCATTCCCCTGTTGTCGTATCGCGTCGGCCCGTATGCAGACGGCGGCTCGGGCTTCTTCGGCGGCGTGATCGACTACCTGAGCCTGGTCAACGCCTCGGGCGGCGTCAACGGCGTCAAGCTGACCTGGGAGGAGTGCGAGACGGAATACAACGCCACCCGCGGCGTCGAATGCTATGAGCGCCTGAAGAAATCGCATGGCGGCGCCTCCATGGTCGAACCGCTGTCCACCGGCATCGCCTACGGCCTGATCGACCGCGTCGCCCAGGACAAGATCCCCATGACGACCCTCGGCTACGGCCGCTCCGACGCCGCCGACGGCCGCGTCTTTCCCTACGTTTTCCCGCTGATCACCAGCTACTGGGACCAGGCCGCCGGCATGATCAAGTATCTCGCCGACAAGGAAGGCGGCTTCGACAAGCTGAAGGGCAAGAAGATCGTGCACCTCTATCACGATTCCGCCTTCGGCAAGGAGCCTTTCCCGGTGTTCGAGGCCTATGCCAAGCAACTCGGCTTCGAGCTGATCAAGCTGGCCGTGCCGCATCCGGGCAACGAGCAGCAGTCGCAATGGCTGCAGATCCGCCAGGCCAAGCCCGACTACGTGATCCTGTGGGGCTGGGGCGTCATGAACCCGACGGCGCTGAAGACCGCCCAGCGCAACGGCTTCCCGCGCGAGAAGATGCTCGGTGTCTGGTGGGCCGGCTCCGAGGAGCACGTGATTCCCGCCGGCGATGCCGCCAAGGGCTATTCCTCGATGACCTTCAACACGCCGGGCAACTATCCGCTGCTCGACGAGATCAAGAAGAAGGTCTATGCCGCCGGCAAGGGCAACATGGAGGACAAGAGCCGCATCGGTTCCGTCTATCACATGCGCGGCGTGACGGCGGGGATCCTGTGGGTCGAGGCCATCCGCAAGGCCCAGGACAAGTACGGCAAGGGCAAGGTGATGAGCGGCGAACAGGTGCGCTGGGGCTTCGAGAACCTGAACGTCGATGAGGCGCGCCTGAAGGCCCTCGGCGCCTTGGGCATGATGCCGACGGTGAAGACCAGCTGCCTGGACCACGAGGGTTCCGGCGCCGTCAAGGTGCAACGCTGGGACGGCAAGGCCTGGAAGGCGGTCACCCCCAACTGGGTGACGGGCGACAGGGCCATGATCCGCAAGATGGTCGAGGAATCGGCCGCCAAGTACGCCGCGGAGAAGAAAATCGCGCCGCGCGACTGCTCGAAGGAAGGCTGAGCGCCACGAGCCGACCCTCTCCCTCGCGGAGAGGGTTGGCGTGAGGGAACCGCGGTTTCCTCACGCCAACCCCGTACTGTACGAATCAGTCTCGACATGACCGCGCAAACCGCTTCGCAGACAGCGCCGGCCGGCGCTTCGGCCTACCTCTCCGTCAATAACGTGGAAGTCATCTACGACCACGTCATCCTGGTGCTCAAGGGCGTCTCGCTCGAGGTGCCGGAAGGCAAGATCGTGGCGCTGCTCGGTGCCAATGGCGCCGGCAAGAGCACCACCCTGAAAGCCATTTCCACCCTGCTGAAGGGCGAGCGCGGCGAGGTGACCAAGGGGATGATCGCGTTTCGCGGCGAGCGCGTCGACCAGTTGACGCCGAACGCGCTGGTGAAGAAGGGCATGGTGCAGGTGATGGAAGGCCGCCATTGCTTCGGCCACCTGACGGTCGAGGAGAACCTGCTCACCGGCGCCTACACGCGCAGCATCTCGCGCGCCGAGCTGAAGGAAAGCCTGGAGCGTGTCTACCACTACTTCCCGCGCCTGAAGACGCGCCGCACCAGCCAGTCCGGGTATACCTCGGGCGGCGAGCAGCAGATGACCGCCATCGGCCGCGCCCTGATGGCCCGGCCGACCATGATCCTGCTCGACGAGCCGTCGATGGGCCTGGCGCCGCAGATCGTCGAGGAGATCTTCGAGATCGTGCGCGACCTCAACCAGCGCGAGAAGGTGAGCTTCCTCCTCGCCGAGCAGAACACCATGGTGGCCCTGCGCTACGCCGACTTCGGCTACATCCTCGAGAACGGCCGCGTCGTCATGGAAGGCGACGCCAAGGAGCTCGCCTCGAACGAGGACGTCAAGGAGTTCTACCTCGGCCTGTCCTCCGGCGGTCGCAAGAGTTTCCGCGACGTCAAGCACTACCGGCGCCGCAAGCGCTGGCTGGCTTGAGGCCGCGGATCGCCGCGCAATACGGCGTTGCGCGGCCGCTTGTTTGCATATAGCAAACGGCGCGACCGCGCGCCTTGTCTTGCACGCCGCTTTGCGGCCTCGGAATTCGATATCGACAATTGCCATGAAATATTTCGACACGTTGGAAACCCGCGATCCCGAACAGCGCGAGCGGGATCTCTTCGCCGCCCTGCCGAAGCAGGTGGCGCACGCCATGCAGCACGCGCCGGCCTTCGCCGAGCTCTACAAGGGCGTCGACGCCAAGCAGGTGAGCAGCCGCGCAGCGCTGGCGCAGTTGCCGGTCATCCGCAAGCACGAGTTGATCGAACGCCAGAAGACGCTGCCGCCCTTCGGCGGCTTGAACGCCACGCCGCTTGGCCGGCTCGGCCGGGTGTTCAGTTCGCCAGGCCCGATCTACGACCCGGAAGGCACCGGCGCGGACTGGTGGCGCTTCGCCCGCTCGCTGCACGCGGCGGGCTTTCGCGCCGGCGACCTGGTGCACAACACCTTCTCCTACCATTTCACGCCGGCCGGCTTCATGACCGACGGCGCGGCGCGCAAGCTCGGCTGCGCGGTGTTCCCCGCCGGCGTGGGGCAGACCGAGATGCAGGTGCAGGCCATCGCCGAGCTGAAGCCGGCGGGCTACATCGGCACGCCGTCGTTCCTGAAGATCATCCTCGAGAAGGCCGACGAACTGAAGGCGGATGTCACCAGCCTGAAGAAGGCGGTGGTGTCGGGCGAGGCTTTCTTCCCGAACCAGAAGGCGCTCTGTGCCGAGCGCGGCATCGACGCCCTGCAGGCCTACGGCACGGCCGACCTCGGCCTCGTCGCCTACGAGACGGAGGCACGCGAGGGCCTGGTGCTGGAGGAATCGCTGATCATCGAGATCGTGCGGCCCGGCACCGGCGACCCGGTGGCGCCGGGCGAAGTCGGCGAAGTGGTGATCACCAGCTTCAACCCGGACTATCCGCTGATCCGCTTCGGCACCGGCGACCTCTCCGCCGTGCTGCCCGGCATCAGCCCCTGCGGGCGCACCAACCTGCGCATCAGGGGCTGGATGGGCCGCGCCGACCAGACGGCCAAGGTGAAGGGCATGTTCGTGCATCCCAGCCAGGTGGCGGAAGTCGTCAAGCGCCACCCGCAGGTGGCCAAGGCGCGGCTGGTGGTCGACAACGAAACCGGCCAGGATCGCATGACCCTGCGCTGCGAAGTGGCCGGCGCGCCGAACGGCCTTGCCGAGGCGCTCGCCGCCAGCATTCGCGACATCACCAAGCTGCGCGGCGAAGTCGCGCTGTGCCAGCCGGGCGAGTTGCCCAACGACGGCAAGGTCATCGACGACGCCCGCAAATATGACTGAGCGCCGCTCGCCGGGCCGCCCCAAGGGCGACGCAGCCGGGGGCATGGAGCCGCGCAGCGGCGAACGGACGTCACCCCCGCCCGCGGGGCGGGGGGAGGGGGGTGGGCAGTCAAGGCCGCCGCTCGCCGGCCTGCGCGTGCTCGACCTCACCCGGCTGCTGCCGGGCCCCGTCGCCACCCAGCACCTCGCCGATCTCGGCGCCGATGTCGTCAAGATCGAGGACACCGGCGAGGGCGACTACGCCCGCACGATGGGCGCCAGGCCCGGCGAAACCAGCGCCTTCTTCAGGCTGGTCAACCGCAACAAGCGCGCGCTGCGCCTCGATCTGAAAAATCCAGAAGGCGTCGCCGTCTTCCGGCGACTGACTTTGTCGGCGGACGTCGTCATCGAGGGCTTCCGTCCCGGCGTGATGGACAAGCTTGGGCTGGGCTACGAGGCGCTCGCCGCGCTCAATCCGCGTCTCGTCTTCTGCTCCATCAGCGGCTACGGCCAGGACGGTCCCTACGCCCAGCGTGCCGGCCACGACATCAACTACGTCGGCTATGCCGGCGTGCTCGACCAGATCGGCACGGCAGGCGGCCCGCCCGCCGTGCCCAACTTCCAGATCGGCGACCTGCTCGGCGGCGCACTGGCGCCGCTGGTGGGCCTGCTCGCCGCCGTCATCGATGCGCGTGCGACGGGCCGCGGTCGCCATGTCGACGTCGCCATGACCGACGCGGTGTTCGCCCATGCCGTGTTCCCGCTCGCCGGCCTGCTGGCGCGCCTGGCGCCGCCGCCGCGCGGCGCCGACCTGCTCTCCGGCGGCGTGCCCTGCTACGGCGTGTATGCCACCGCCGACGGCCGCCACATGGCGGTCGGCGCGCTGGAGAGGAAGTTCTGGGAACGGCTCTGCGACACGCTCGGCCGGCCCGACCTGAAACCCTTCCACCTGGACTTCGGCGCGAAAGGCGAGCAGGCGAAGCGCGAACTGGCGGCCGTCTTCGCGAGCAAAACGCAGGCGGAATGGAGCGCCATTTTCGACCCGGTCGACTGTTGCGTGACGCCGGTGCTGCACATCGGCGAGGCCCTCGACAACGCGCAGCTGCGGGCGCGCGGCATGGTGGTCGAGGTCGATGGACTGCCGCAGCTGGCGCCGCCCTGGAAGCTCGGCGATTTCGAATTCGCCATCGAACGCGCCGCCCCCGCGCCGGGCCAGCACAGCGAGGAGATCCTGCGCGAGGCCGGCTACGATGCGGATGCCATCGACAAGCTGCGCGGGCGAGGCATAATCTAGGCTTCATCAATACGGCTGGAGGGCCATGGCGGTCTCTCAGTCTTCCCAGAACGGCCCTCGGACGGCGCTGCTGCGCAGCGGCTTCGCGCTGGCGCTGCTCGTCATGCTCGCCATGCATTTCAGCGCGCCGGCCCGCCTGCTCGAGTTGAACTGGCTCGACCTGCAATTCCGCCTGCTGCGCGAGCATGCGCCGCTGCCGGTCTCGCAGGACGTCGCGGTGGTCGGCATCGACGATGCCACCGTGCGCGGAATGAACCTTCCCCTCGCCACCATGCACGCCGAGCTGGGCCGCTTCATGGAAGCGATGGCAATCGCCAGGCCGCGCGCCGTCGGCCTCGACGTCACCCTGCCGCAATCCAGCTACGACGGCCTCAAGCCGGGACTCGATGCCGCGTTGCTGCGCGGCATGCTGCGCCTGCGCAGCGTGGCGCCGCTGGTGCTGGGCATCACCATCGACGCTGCCGGCGCGCCGCGCCCGGTGCACCAGCCCTTCCTTACCGTCGCCGGGCGCGAGGGGGTCGGCTATGTCCTGGTCAAGCTCGACGAAGACGGCGCCATCCGCCGCTTCGACGAGCGGCTGGGAGAGGGTGGCGCGATGGTGCCGACCCTCGCCGGGCAGCTGGCCCGCCGCCTGGGCGTGCCGGTCGAATACGGCCTGGTGCAATTCGCCCTCGGGCCGGACTTCGGCTACGTGCCTCTGCACGAGGTGTTGGCGCTGCAGGCGGCCGGCGATGCCGCCGGCCTGGCGCGGCGATTCGGCGGCAAGGTGGTGATCCTCGGCAATGTCTTCCCCTACGAGGACCAGCTCAAGCTGCCGGTCAGGCTGGCGGGGTGGGACAAGGACCGCGAAACGACGCATGGCGTGCTGATCCACGCACAGCAGATGCGCAGCCTCATTGCCGGCCGCATCGTGCAACCCGTGGGCGAGGGGATCGCCCTGCTGCTGGTATGCGCGGCGACGCTCGCCTGGTGGTTGCGTCCCGGCGCGATCTCGACGCTCGCGGCGGCTGCGGCGGCGGCCGGCGCACTGGGCCTGGAATTGTTCCTGTTGCGCCGCGGCGTGCATGTTCCGCTGGCCTGGCCGGTGCTGGCGCTGCTTCTGGCGGCCGTCTCCCGCGCCGCCCTGGAAGCCTGGTTCGCCACGCGCGAGAAGCGCTGGCTGCGGGCAGCCTTTGCCGGCTTCGTCAGCCCGGCCGTGCTGGGCGAGATTCTCAGCGGCAACCTGCAGCCGCAGCTGGGCGGCGAGCGGCGCGAGATCTGCCTGCTGTTCTCCGATATCCGCGGCTTCACGACCTTGTCCGAATCGCTGCCGCCGGAAGACGTGACGCGGCTGCTCGACCGTTATTTCAGCCGCATGGTGGCGGCCATCCATGCCCACGGCGGCACCCTCGACAAGTTCATGGGCGACGGCATCATGGCCTTTTTCGGCGCTCCGCAAGTGCGCGAAAATGCCTGTGACGACGCCTTCGCGGCGGCCCGGTCGATGCTGGCGGCGCTGGCCGAATTCAATGCCGAGCTGGCTGCCGAGGGTCGCCCGCCGCTGGCGATCGGCATCGGCCTGAATTTCGGGGCCGCCGTGGTGGGGTATATTGGCGCTGCGGACCGGCACGAATATACGGCGATTGGCGATGCGGTGAACGCCGCCTCGCGCATCGAGGGCTTGACCAAGGAGGCCGGCTATCCGCTGCTGGCCTCCCGCGCCGTGGTGGAGCGGCTGGCCGATAGCGGCGATTTCGTGCCGCTGGGGGAGAGGGCGGTGAAGGGCCGCGCCGCCGTCGAGGTGTATGGCTGGCGTCCGGCGCCGCATTCCGCGGACTGACTTTTTGGGGAGAATGGACATGCACAAATTTCTGCGGTGGTTCGTGATCGTCGGCTTGGGCGGACTGCTCGCGCAGGCCGGCTTCGCCGCCGGCATCGCCATGATCACGGATGCGAGCGGGCGCATCGAGGCCGAGCAGGACGGCGCCGCCCTCGGCGTGCTCGCCGAGCTCGAAGGCGGAGCGAAACTGCGGCTCGGCGCGGGCGCGGTCGCGACCGTGCTCTATCTGTCGAGCGGCGAGGAGTACCGCCTGAAGGGCGCCGGCCGCTTCCAGATCGGCGACAAGTCCCCGACGGCCCTGCAGGGGGCGAAGCCGGAGAGGCACAAGCTGCCCGTGGACGCCATACCCCCGGTGCGCGTCAGGCCGGCCTCGGTGCAGCAGGCGACCATCGTCATGCGCAGCCTGGGTCCGGGCACCACCGTCAAGCTGCTCGAGCCGGTCTCGGTGCGCATTCTGGACGAGCGCCCGGCCTTCCGCTGGGCCGCCGTCACCGGCGCCGAGGCCTATCGCGTGCAGGTCATCGACAGCGCCGGCCAGCCGGTGGCGGAGTTCGAACAGAAGGGCGAGAGCGCGCAGCTGCCGGAAGGGACTCGCCTCAAGCCCGGCGAGGCCTATTCCTGGAGCGTGGAGGCGCGTCTGGCCAGCGGCCGCAAGCTGAGTCGCACCGCCGACTTTGCCGTGCTCGATGCCGATGCCCGCGCAAGGCTCGCCCGCCTGCAGCCGGCCGCCGGTGCCAAATTCTCCGACCGCGTCGCCTATGCGCTGATGCTGGAGCGCTACGAGGCGTTCGACCTCGCCCGCGCCGAATGGCGCCGGCTCCACGCCGAGCGCCCGAACGAACCCCTTCTGAAGGAGCGGGTGGGCGAGTAGCGCCGATGCGGCGTGCCAGCGCGCTGTTTTTCCTCGGCCGCCTGAAGATGCAGCAGAACGACCTCGCCGCAGCGGAGCGCAACCTGCGCGAGGCGCTGCGCCTGCAGGAGGAGCTGCACGGCACGGCGCACCGGCTGACGGCGCGCACGCGCTACCAGCTCGGCCATATTCTCCTGCTGCAGAACCGCCCCGAGGCAGTTGCGGAACTGAAGGCCGCCACCGAGCAGCTGATCCAGCGCGCCGGCGAGCGCGTCGAAGCGACGACCAGTTCGATGTCGGTGCTGGCGCTGGCCCTGGAAGCGCAGGGCGACCCGGCCGAGGCCGAGAGCTGGCATCGCCGCGCCATCGATCTCGCCCGCCGCAACGGCACGCCGTTTTCGCTGGCGCGTTTCGGACAGCGCTATGGCTGCTTTCTGGTCAAGCAGGGCCGTCTGGAGGAAGCGCTGGCGGCCTACCGCGAGGCCGTCGAGGCGGCGGAGAAGCTGTTTGCGCAGACGCGCGGCCTGCCGGAGGAGTTGCGGGAGGGCGTCATCGGCCAGTTTTTGCAGATCTACCGCGAACTGACCAGCCTGCTGCTGCGGCTGCATCAGCAGAAACCCGCCGACGGTTACGATCGCGAGGCTTTTACCGTCACCGCGCTGACGCAAAGCCGCATTTTCAGCGAGATGCTGCGGCAGGCCCAGGTCAGCGAGTACGCACAAAGCGAGCATTTCCGCGCCCTGAAGGCGCAGCGCGACCGGCGGCTCGATCGGCTGGCCGCTATGCGCCAGGGGAACGGCGTGGAGGCAAGCCTCGACGACGGAGAAGACGAAAGCGCGTCTCCGGCCGCCGCCGGCGAGCCCCGCGGGGAAGCCGAGCTCGCCATGGCGCTCGATCGGATGGAAGAGGCGCTGCTGCGCGACCGCACCGCCATATTCGTGATGACGCGCAACCGCTTCGAGGCGGTGCTCCTGACGCCCGGGCGGGACGGTGTCACGAAGCGAATTCGCGAACTGCGCGGCCCTATCGAGGCCGTCGCCGTTACGGGCGAACTGGGCAGTCTGCGCGACCTCGACCCGGCGAAGCTGCACGACCTTTATCGCCAGCTGTTCCTGCAGCTGGGCATGCTGGTCGGGCGCTACGGCGAGGAGGAGCGTCGCCGCTTCGCCGCGACCCGCGATGCGGGGGCGCTGTTGGCCGAATATGCCGAACTGCCCTATCTGGGCGAGCGCTATCGGATCGGTTACCTGCCCTCCGCCTCCGCGCTGGCGGCGTTGCGCGAATCCGCGCCTGCGCAGACCCTACGCAGAGCAGCTGGTGGCCTTCGCCCACCCTGTTTTGGCGGCCAGCGGCGGCTCGCCCGCGGCCTTGCGCGGCGGCGCGGACGCCGCTGCCGCCCTGGCCGGCGCACAGCAGGCGCTGCGCGCCACAGCGACGCGTTCCGCCGGCCGGCCGCTGTCGCGAGCGCATCCCTTCTTCTGGGCCTCTTTCGTGTTCGTCGGCGATTGAGCGTCGGAATGCACGCCCATCCTTTGCCGGTCTGAAGTGTCCTCCATACTGCTCCTGCTGCCCGATTTCGCCCTGATCCTGCTCGGCTTCGGCCTGCGCAGGGCCATGCACCTGGGCGATCATTTCTGGAGCGGCCTGGAGAAGCTGGTCTATTTCGTGCTGTTTCCGGCGCTGCTGTTCCATGCCATCGCGCGGACGCGCATCGATTTTGCCGCCGCCGCGCCCTTCGTCGTCAGCGGCCTGGCGGCGATGGGCGGCGGCATGCTGCTGGGCCTGCTGGCGCGGCCGCTGTTCGGTCCGCGCCCGATGGTTTTCGCCTCGCAGTTCCAGTGTGCCTACCGTTTCAATTCCTATATCGGCCTGGCGGTGGCGGCGAAACTGCACGGCGAGGCCGGCATCGTGGCGATGGGCATCCTCATCGGCGCCATGGTTCCGCTGGCCAATCTCGCCTCGGTGTGGATGCTGGCGCGACACGGCCAGCTCGGCGTGCTGCGCGAGATCGTGCGCAATCCGCTGATCCTCGCCACCTTCTCGGGGCTGCTGTTCAACCTCGGCGGCGGGGTGCTGCCGGAGGTGGCGGGGCACTTCCTCGGCCGGCTGTCGGAAGCGTCGATCGCCCTCGGCCTGCTGGCAGTCGGCGCCGCGCTCAGGCTGCGCGGGGAATCCGGACGGCACCTGCCGTCGGCCTACCTGCTCGGCGTGAAGCTGCTGGCGGTGCCGGCCATCGCCTGGGCAGCGGCATCCGCGCTCGGCCTGAAGGGGGTGTATTTCGATGTGGCGGTGATGTTCGGCGCGCTGCCGACGGCCAGCTCGGCCTACATCCTGGCGATGCGCATGGGCGGCGACGGCGCCGGCGTGGCGTGGCTGATTTCCGCCTCGACGCTGGGCGCCATGCTGACGATGCCGGTCTGGCTCGCCATGCTCGGCGCCGCCTGAATTATTCTTTTTCCGGCGCTTCCTTCGGCGCATCGCCCTGCGCGGGGTCCTGCTGCATCATGTTCCAGGGCCACAGCGCCGGGTTGGCGAAGGGGTTGGCGTTGGCTTCGGGCGAGCTGGCCGACTGGCTGATGGCCTGCATGGCGGCCAGCGTGGCGCGTTGCACTTCCAGCCCCTGGATGGTCATCTGCAGCATGTTGAGGTTCATGCGCAGCCAGCCCTCGACCGTCTTCAGGTCGGCGATGCGCTTGTCGAGTTCGCCGACGTCGAGCGTCGGGGTCACCATGCCGGGCACGGCAAAGCCCATGCTGCTCCACATGCCCTTGAGGAACTCGAGCGGGTCGGGGTTCGGATTGTTGTCGGACATGATTCCTCCCGCGATGCGATGGCGGCATCTTACTCCGGCTAGTGGCGCGTCGGGCTGGGCGCCCCCGCCGGAGCGAAGCCTTCCGCTGCGGTGGGGGGGGCTTCTCCCTTTATCTCGATTTCCGCCGCCTCCTCGATTTCCTCGACGGGCGGCGCCTCGCAGGCGACTTCCAGCATGTCCAGCACCTGGTAGGCCAGGGCGCGGCAGGCGTTGCCGAGCGGCGTCGGCAGCTTGTCGGGAATTTGGGCCTGCAGCAGCAGCTTGCTGGCGGAGAGGGTGTAGATCGGCGGCAGGATGCGGTCGGCGTATTTGCCGAGCCGCTCGCGGATGGCTTTCTGCGCGGCTTCCTGCTGCCAGGGATTGGTCGGCCATTGCGAGGGGATGGCCCAGGCGCGCGGGAAGGCCTCGAGGTCCTGGATGACGGTGCGGATATCCTCGTGCGAATCGCGGAAGGGCAGCAGCACCAGGTTGGCGAGACCGTAGAGCTTGCGGTCCATCTCGGTGCGGTTGCCGCCGCCGTCGATGACGCCGAGCCAGCCCGACAGGCCGCGAATCTTGTCGACCACCTTGCCCAATGCCTCGCGCGTGCGCGCGTCGGCGACGAGGTAGCGGCGTCCTTCCGGATCGAGCGGTTCGCGGTGGGTGTCGGTCAGCACGCAGACGGAACGCTGGCCGAGCAGGCCCATGCCCTGGCACAGCATGTGCGAGAGCGTGGTCTTGCCGGTGCCGCCCTTGTTGCCGATGATGCAGACGATTTCGGCCATCTTGCCTCCTTGCCGCCGATTATTGCCGGAAGGCTGAAACGCGAATATGGCGAATTGAGGGGGAAATTGCCAGCTATTCGCGCCATGCCGCCCTACATCCGGTAGCAGTACAGCCGCGTGCCGCGCGCATCGGCCGCCTCGACCACCCGTTCCGGGGCGACGTGCGGCGCCGGAAAGCTGCTGCTCACCAGCAGGCTGCCCGGACGCATCTCGGCGCGCGCCTTTTGCCACAGGCGCGGCATGACCCGCGGCGACAGGAAGACGTAGACGACGTCTTCCCCGGCCAACGGCGTGCGCCACAGGTCGTCGCGCCGGATGGCCAGATTGGCGAGGCCGCGGGCATTCAGGCAGGCGAGGAGATACGGCAGCGGTGCATGCTCGATACCCGTGAAATGCGCGTCCGGCCGTGTCCGGGCCAGACGGCGCAGCAGGCCGCCGCTGCCGGCGCCAAGATCGATTACGCGCAGGCCGGCCTGCGGCGGCAGCAGGCCGAGCAAGGCGTCGGCGGCGGCGCGGCTGGAGAGGAACAGCGGCACCTCGCCGCGAAAGGTGGTCCAGAAAACAAAAGTCAGTCCCGCCAGCACGGCGAGCGGCAGCGCCGGGGGCAGGTCGAGCCGCAGCGCGGCAACGAGCGCCGGCGAAAAGACCAGGTGGATGACGAGCCACCAGCGCTCCGCGCGCAGCAGAACGCCGATGCCGGCGGCGAGGACGCCCTGAATCGCGGCCAATGGGATCGACGGCACGAATGGCCGGCCGAGGACGACGCAGCCCGATGCGACCAGTGCCCAAGCCAGCAGTTGTGCGGCAAGCGCCTTGAGTGCCGTCAAGCTTCAGGTACCCGCCGCGCCGCCCAGCTTCGCCAGCAGCGCTGCGCGTCTTTCCCGCGCGGCCTCGATCGCGCGCCGCTTGATGTGGCCGAAGCCGCGGATCTGCTCGGGCAGGCTGGCCAGCGCGACGGCCGTGTCGAGGTTCGACGAATTCAGTCGAGTCAGCGCGTCTGCGATGTCCCGTTCGTAGTCGGCGACGAGTGCGCGCTCCAGCCGGCGTTCCGCCGTCTTGCCGAAAACGTCGAACGCCCCGCCGCGCAGGAACTTCAGCTTCGCCAGCCAGCGCAAGGCGGTGAGCATCCACGGCCCGTAGGCGCGCTTCAGCGGCCGGCCCGTGGCGGGATCGGCCTTCGCCATCAGCGGCGGCGCCAGATGGAAGTTGAGTTGGTAGTCGCCTTCGAAGGTGGTGGCGATTTTTGCATGGAAGGCCGGGTCGGCGTGCAGGCGCGCCACTTCGTACTCGTCCTTGATCGCCAGCAGCTTGAAATAATTTCTCGCCACCGCTTCGGCGAGTCGTGTCGAACCGAAGGGGGCTTCCGCCGCGCGCGTTTTATCGACTAGCGCTCGGTAACGGTTGGCGTAGGCGGCATCTTGGTAATCGATGAGGAATGCCGCGCGGCGCGCGACGAGATCATCGAGTGTCTGCGCACGCGGCGCTTCGACGGCCGCAGGCGGGCGGACGAAGCGCTCCACCGCGGTGCGGTCGTGGGCGGTGCGCCGGCCCCAGAGGAAGGCCTTGAGATTCGCCTCCACCGCCACGCCGTTCAGTTCAATGGCCTGGTGCAGCGAGGCCAGGGTGACCGGCACCAGCCCGCGCTGCCAGGCATGGCCGAGCAAGATCAGGTTGCCGAAAATGGCGTCGCCCATCAGCGCGGTGGCGAGGCCGTTGGCGTCGAGGAAGTCGGCGCCGCCCTCGCCAGTCGCCTCGCGGATGGTCTGCTGCATCTGCCCCAGCGGGAACTGCCAGTCCGGATTGCGGATGAACTCGGCGGTCGGCGTCTGCGTGCAATTGACGACGGCGCGCGTGAAGCCGGCCTTCATCTTCACCAGCGTCTCCGGATTGGCGGAGACGACGATGTCGCCGCCGATCACGGCATTGGCCTCGCCGGCCGCCACGCGCACGGCATGGATGTCTTCCGGCAATTCGGCGATGCGCACGTGCGAGAAGACGGCGCCGAACTTCTGCGCCAGGCCGGTCATGTCGAGCGCGGTGACGCCCTTGCCGTCGAGGTGCGCCGCCATGCCGATCAGGGCGCCGAGGGTGATGACGCCGGTGCCGCCGACGCCGGGGACGAGGATGCCCCAGGGTTCCTTTGTTTCTGGAATCGGCGGCTCGGGCAGGGCGGCGAAGCCGCTCTCGTCGGCCTGCAAGGCCTGGCCCTTGCGCGGACGGCCACCCTCGACGGTGACGAAGCTGGGGCAGAAGCCTTTCAGGCAGGTGTAGTCCTTGTTGCAGGCGGACTGGTCGATGGCGCGCTTGCGGCCGAACTCGGTGTCCACCGGCACCACCGAAAGGCAGTTCGATTGCTCGGAGCAGTCGCCGCAGCCCTCGCAGACGGCTTCGTTGATGAAGACGCGCCGTGCCGGATCGGGGAACTTGCCGCGCTTGCGGCGCCGGCGCTTCTCCGCCGCGCAGGTCTGGTCGTAGATCAGTGCCGAGACGCCGGGAAACTCGCGCAGCTCGCGCTGGACGAGGTCGAGTTCGTCGCGGTGATGCAGCGGCACGCTCGGCGGCAGGTCGGCCGCCGCATACGCGCGCTCGGTGCCGTCGGTGACGACGACGATGCGCTTGACGCCCTCGGCGGCGAGCTGGTGCGCCATCTGCGGCACGCTGAGGTTGCCGTCCACCGGCTGGCCGCCGGTCATGGCGACGGCGTCGTTGTAGAGGATCTTGTAGGTGATGGGATGCCCTGCGGCGACCGCCTGGCGGATGGCGAGCAGGCCGGAATGGAAATAGGTGCCGTCGCCGAGGTTGGCGAAGACATGGCGTGTTTCGGTGAACGGCGCCTGGCCGACCCAGGCGGCGCCCTCGCCGCCCATGTGCGAGAAAGTGGCGGTGGAGCGGTTCATCCAGGTCGCCATGAAATGGCAGCCGATGCCGGCCAGCGCCCGGCTTCCCTCGGGCACGCGCGTCGAGGTGTTGTGCGGGCAGCCGGAGCAGAAGTGGGGAATGCGCTGGATCGGGATGACCGCCTTCGCCAGCGCGCGCTCCTTCGCCTCGAGGAAGGCCAGGCGCGCCTGGATGCGGTCGGAGGTGACGTAGCGGCCGATGCGTGCGGCGACGACGCGGGCGATCATGGCCGGCGTCAGCTCGCCGCAGGCCGGCAGCAGCCAGTCGGCGTGGGGCTGCGCCCACTCGCCCTTCTCGTCGAACTTGCCGATGACGCGCGGGCGCACGTCCTCCCTCCAGTTGTAGAGTTCTTCCTTGAGCTGGTATTCGAGCAGCTGGCGCTTTTCCTCGACGACGAGGATTTCCTCCAGCCCTTCGGCGAAGTGGCGCACGCCCTCGGACTCGAGCGGCCACACCATGCCGACCTTGTAGAGGCGGATGCCGATCTCGGCGGCGAGCCGGTCGTCGATGCCGAGGTCGTCGAAGGCCTGGCGCACGTCGAGGTAGGACTTGCCGCAGGTGATGATCCCTAAGCGCGGGTTCGGGCTGTCGATGACGATCTGGTTGAGCTTGTTGGCGCGGGCATAGGCTAGGGCGGCATAGAGCTTGTGATGCAGCAGGCGCTCCTCCTGCACCAGACGGTCGTCCGGCCAGCGGATGTTGAGGCCGCCCGGCGGCAGCGGGTAGTCCAGCAGCGCGATCTGCACACGGTGCGGATCGACGTACACCGAGGCGGAGGACTCGATGGTGTCGGCCACCGCCTTGAACGCCACCCAGCAGCCCGAGTAGCGCGACATGGCCCAGCCGTGCAGGCCGAGGTCGAGGTAGTCCTGCACGCCGGAGGGCGCCAGCACCGGCATCATGACGGCCTTGAAGATGTGCTCGGTCTGGTGCGCCACGGTGGAGGAGCGCGCGGCGTGGTCGTCGCCGGCCACCGCCAGCACGCCGCCGAACTTCGCCGTGCCGGCGGCGTTGGCGTGGCGGAAGACGTCGCCGCAGCGGTCGACCCCCGGCCCCTTGCCGTACCACATCGAGAACACGCCGTCGTATTTCGCGCCGGGGAAGAGATTCACCTGCTGCGTGCCCCAGATGGCGGTGGCGGCGAGGTCTTCATTCACCCCGGGCTGGAAGCGGATGTGATGGGCATCGAGATGCTTCTTCGCGCGCCATAGCGTCTGGTCGAGGCCGCCCAGCGGCGAACCGCGGTAGCCGGAGATGAAGCCGGCGGTGTTGTGGCCGGCGGCGAGGTCGCGTTCGCGCTGCATCATCGGCAGGCGGGCGAGGGCCTGGGTGCCGGTGAGATAAACGCGACCGGATTCGAGGGTGTATTTGGTGTCGAGCGTGGTATCGGCAGCCGGTCCGGAACGAACCGGGGCGGCGGTGTCCGCCATGGGATGTCTCCTCCGCAAAAATCGTGTTTTTGACGTGGAGCCGTTGGTGTGGCCCCGACCGGCCGGCCGCCTTGTGGGCGTCCGGCCGCAGGAAGATTCTACACGCGGCGACGTATCGTCAGGGGAGGATCTTGCCGGGGTTGAGCAAATTGTCCGGGTCGAGCGCCTGCTTCAGCGCGCGCATGACGTCGACGGCGCCCTCGCCGTGTTCCGCCACGAGGAATTTCTGCTTGCCGATGCCGACGCCGTGCTCGCCGGTGCAGGTGCCTTCCATCGCCAGCGCGCGCTCGACCACCGCATGGTTGATCCTTTCGGCCTCCGCCACCTCCTGCGGATTGGCCGGGTCGATCAGCACCACCAGATGGAAGTTGCCGTCGCCGACGTGGCCGAAGAGTGGGATGGGAATGGTGCTGCGGGCGATGTCCTCGTTGGTGGCACGGATGCATTCGGCCAGGCGCGAGATCGGCACGCAGACGTCGGTCGGGAAGGCGCGCGAGCCGGGCTTGAGCTGCAGGCAGGCAAAGTAGGCGTCGTGCCGTGCCTGCCACAGGCGGTTGCGGTCCTCGGGGCGCGTGGCCCACTCGAAGTCCATGCCGCCGTGGCTGGCGGCGAGTTCCTGCACCAGGGTGGCCTGCTCCTCGACGCCGGAGGGGGAACCGTGGAACTCGAAGAACAGGGTCGGCGCCTCCTTGAGCGTGGTCTTGCTGTAGCGGTTTACCGCCGCAATGGTGAGGGCGTCGAGCAACTCGATGCGGGCCACCGGCACGCCGAGCTGTATGGTCTGGATCACCGCATCGACGGCGGCGTCCACGCTGGGGAAGGCGCAGACGGCGCTGGAGATCGCTTCCGGCACGGGATAGAGCTTCACGGTCAGCTCGGTGATGATGCCGAGCGTGCCCTCCGAACCGATGAACAGGCGCGTCAGGTCGTAGCCCGCAGAGGACTTCTTTGCCCGTCCGCCGGTACGGATGATGCGTCCGTCGGCCAGCACCACCGTCATGCCGAGCACGTTCTCGCGCATGGTGCCGTAGCGCACGGCGTTGGTGCCCGAGGCGCGGGTGGCGGCCATGCCGCCGAGGGTCGCATCGGCACCCGGATCGATGGGGAAGAACAGGCCGGTGTCGTGCAGTTCGGCATTCAACTGCTTGCGCGTGACGCCGGGCTGGACGGTGGCGTCTAGATCCTCGGCATGGATGGCGACGACCCGGTCCATGCGCGTCAGGTCGATGCAGATGCCGCCGCGAATGGCGAGGAAATGGCCTTCGACCGAGCTGCCGGCCCCGAACGGGATGACCGGTATGCCGTGTTCACGGCACAGGCGGACCGTTTCAGCAACGTCCTCGGTCGATTCGGCGAATATCACCGCGTCAGGGGCCGCGGCCGGATGCACTGATTCGTCCCGGCCGTGCAGGTCGCGTACCGCCTGGCTGGCCGCGAAACGATTGCCGAAGCGATGAGACAAGGCGTCGGCCAAGGCTTCTGGCAGAGCAGGATGAGGTGGATAAGCTTGGTTCATAAGTGAGCGGACACTCTCACACGATGCTGCATGTTTCCTCGAATGCAAGTCTTGGGCTGCGTGGAAACAGTGCCTCGTGATTGCCGTAGCCGAGGTTGCAGATGAAGTTCGACTTGATGCGGCCGCCGGGAAAAAATTCCCGGTCAACCTGTTCATTGTCGAAGCCGGACATGGGGCCGCAATCGAGCCCGAGGGCGCGGACGGCGAGCATGAAGTAGGCGGCCTGCAGCGTTCCATTGCGAAAAGCCGTGGTAGCGGCAATCTCTTCCTTTCCCGGCCCTGCAAACCAGGGGCGTGCATCGGCGTGCGGAAACAACCTGGGCAGCAGGTCATAAAACTGGCTGTCGTTGCCAAAGATGGCCGTGACGGGCGCCGCCATGGTCTTGGCCCGATTCCCCTCCATCAGGGCAGGCTGCAGGCGGGCCTTGGCTTCGGGGGATTTGACGAAGACCACCCGCAGGGGGCTGCAGTTCGCCGAAGTGGGCCCCATCCGTGCCAAGTCCCAGGCTTTACGCAACAAAGCATCATCGACCGGCTTGTCCAGCCAAGCGTTGTGGGTACGAGCTTGAAGAAACAGGGTGTCCAGTGCAGGCAGGGTAAGAAGTTCGGCCATTTTCTCGCTCCATCCGGAATAAAAAACCAATTTTACGCTGCGGCCAGCCCCAGACCTCAAAAAACCGGCCGATCATTTCCATGCGACTTCAGGCGATTGCCTCGCCGGGAACCCACAGCTGTTTGACTTTTCTCGCGAAAACACGCAAAATTCGCCGTTTTACTGGAGGGGTTCCCGAGCGGTCAAAGGGAACAGACTGTAAATCTGTCGGCTCTGCCTTCGAAGGTTCGAATCCTTCCCCCTCCACCAGCAAATGCGGGGCCCGCTGGCAGTTCGGGCTCCGGGGAAACGACGGCGGGCGGCGGTAGTTCAATGGCAGAACCTCAGCCTTCCAAGCTGATGACACGGGTTCGATTCCCGTTCGCCGCTCCAGCAGCAGGTTAACTGCCCATGTAGCTCAGTGGCAGAGCACTCCCTTGGTAAGGGAGAGGTCGCGTGTTCAATCCACGCCATGGGCACCAGGCAATGCAGCACTTTTGATTTGACTTTTACAGACAGGTAACGACATGGCCAAAGGCAAATTCGAGCGTACCAAGCCGCATGTGAACGTTGGGACGATTGGGCACGTGGATCATGGCAAGACGACGCTGACGGCGGCGATCACGACGGTGCTGTCCAACAAGTTTGGTGG
>Ga0209200_1000087_pt1 | contig 105486 bp, 79 predicted proteins | sample AD_UKC033_MetaG_FD_184406 | JGI IMG/M metagenome (GOLD analysis project Ga0209200, IMG submission 184406) | Active sludge microbial communities of municipal wastewater-treating anaerobic digesters from USA - AD_UKC033_MetaG (SPAdes) (version 2) | ecosystem: Engineered > Bioreactor > Anaerobic >...
GCCATGCCGAACCTCCCGAAACCGTAACATCATCGACTTCGAGAGATTCTTATGACAAACCGTTAGCTCCTCAAAGTGGCTGGTTTTGAACCCGATCCGACTGGCTGGTTTTACCCGATCCTTGACATCCTGGCCTTGGGCCCCCGATTGTGGTATAACTTTTATCGGTGTCGAGATGGGCGAACGAGCCCCGCCCGGTGTGTGCATCCTTTGTTTTCGCATAGGAGGGGCGGCACCCACGATTCTGGTGTCCGAAACGGTATATGAATGAACATGGTTTCCAGGGCTTAGTAACTGCTGCCCTCGGTAGAAGAAGGCCTCATGCACGGTAAGTCCACGGCCTCTGGCCGTGCGACCCGAAGAGCTTCGATTTGTCTGCAGGACGCACCCTGATTTCTCGGGGCATGGACCGGCGGATCAGACTGTGTCGGGAACTACCCAGGGATCCCGGTAGGTCCGCTTCAGGTGTTTGTTGGCGTCCGGTGCCTCGACGAACGTCTCGGTCTTCGGATTGAAGCGGAGTTTCGCGTTGCCGACGAGGCCGGAGATGTTGGCCATGTGGCACAGCAGAGCGGAATAGTGGCCCTGCTCCACATCCGCGTTGGGCTTCTCTCTTGTGCGAATGCACTCGATGAAGTTGTCCTGGTGCGGCTTGTCGCCCTGCCGGCCGTAACGGGACTCGATGACCTTGTCGTCGGAGCCGAAGATCTGCCAGCCGCCTCCGTGACGGCCGACGTACATGAAGCCCTTCGCCCCGAGAACCTCGATCCGCGTCGCACAGAACGGCCAGTCGGGGAACAGATCGCCGTCGCGAATGTTCGTCGCGATCTTCTTCATATACGGGGTCCAGAGCGCCGCCTCGAAGACGAGCGTGAAATCGCCGTATTCGTAAAGCGAGATCTGCGTATCCGGGATCGTTCGGCCGTCTTTCAGCGCCTTGAGACCGCCGGTGTAGGCGATGGTATCGGGATAGGGCCTATCGCCGAAGAGCATTCTCGCCAGGTCGAGCTGGTGGATAGCGTCGCCCGCGATCGGGCCGCAACTGTATTCCCATTGATTGAGCCACCACTGGCTCGGATTGTAGGGCAGCTTGGGGGCAGGTCCGCACCAGAGGTCGTAATCGAACCCTTCCGGCACAGGTTGCGCCGAGCCGGGCTTTCGCGGCGTGTGCTCCATCATGTTGAATACGCGGATCATGTGTACGTCGCCCAGCTTGCCGCTTTTGATCTGCTCGACGGCCTCGCGGGCGTAGGGCGCGCTTCGCGTCTGCATGCCGACCTGGACGACCCGCTTGTACTTGCGGGCGGCCTCGATCATCTTGCGTCCCTCCCAGACGTTGTGGGACAGCGGCTTCTCGACGTAGACATCCTTGCCGGCCTGGCAAGCCAGGATGGTGCCCAGCGCGTGCCAGTGATCGGGCGTCGCGTTGATCATCGCATCGACATCCTTGTCGTCGAGGATTCGACGGAAGTCCTGGGCCGTCTGAAGGGCCTTGCCCTGGGCTTGCTCGATGGCCTGTTTCGCGGGTCCGAGGCGTCTGCTGTCGGGATCGCAAAGCCAGGCGATCTCGACATCGGGTCTTGAGGCGAACATCTGGGCCACTTGCCGACCCCGGCCTCCCACGCCCATCACGCCGATGACGACCTTGTCACTGGCGGCGCGGCTCTCTCGCTGCGGCAGCATGGCGACCGTAGCCGCAGTGCCCAGCGAACCCTTTAGAAACGCTCGACGATTCACGGATGCCATGCTGTTCTCCTTTTCCGGCCTCCCGCGAAGAGGCCCTGTCGCCCAAGGTCGCCGCCAATGCCATTCCCGCGAAAGCCCGAATCCACTACCCTTTCGAATGACCCTGGACCCCCGCCCCCGATCTGGTCGGGAGCAGGCTTTGTGCGAGGGTGACAGAGCAAAGCAAACCCTGCTCGGGACTGTCACCTGTGGTCCGGTGTCCGCTTGTCTTCGACCTGTTGTTTCGTCTGGATCGTGTTGTCCTGCAAGTGCACGGGTCCCACCTTCTCCTCCATGAGGATTCCGACCGACGTTTCTTCCCGCGCGTCGCGGATCGTGTTCTTCACGAAGGTCAGGTCGTTGACCTCGCCGCGAATGCGGACCTCGGGTCCGCCGTTGTTTTCGATGGTGTTCTCCTCAAAGCGGTTGCGGTGGGGGGCCATGCCGAGCGACTCGTCGCGGAAGAACAGGCCGTTCTGCTTGTTCAGGCGGGACGTGTTGCGCCGGAACAGATTGTCGGAGTCCTTGTGGCCGATGGAGATGCCGAACTGGCCGTTCTCTTCGAGCAGGTTGTCCTCGAACAGGCCGTGACGCACCCGCCAGCAGAGGAACAGGCCGTCCGTTTCGTTGCGCCGGGCGGTGCAATGGCGGATCGTCGGACGCTGCGAGCCGCTGCCGGGGTGGAGCCCGAGAGCCGCGTTCTCCTCGGATATGCAATCGAGGACGGTGACATCGTTGGATTGCTGAAAACTGATGCCGTCGCCGTTGTAGTTGCGGACGAGACAGCCGCTGATGACCGTGCCGAATGCCCGGTAGAGGAAGATCCCCGCGCCACGGCACCCGTTGAGCGGGATGTTCTGTTGCCTGTTCCCGTCGATGACGAGGTCCTCGATTCGCACGCCCTCGGCGTCATAGGCGCTGACGACGGGGAATACGGTGGCCGCCTTCGCGTCGTTGCGGACCATGCAGTCGGCCATCAGAGGCTTGCTGATGGCGAAGGTGTTGCCGGTTCGCCCGGTGATGCGCGCGACGGTGGTGTGGAAACCGCCCGCGCTTCTGTCCCAGATGGCCACGCCGGAGCCGACGGCGAATCCGTTCGGGTCGCGGAGCGTGATCTGCTCTTCGCCGAAGTCGCCGTCGAGGGCCAGGGCGGACACGGCTCCCGCAGCCTTCCGCAGAACCGTCTTGCCTCTGACCCCTCGGACGGTCACGTTCGAGCGAAGGTGCAGGGAATCGTGCATGAGGTACTCGCCTTCGCCGATCTCGACGAGCCCGCCACCGAGGGTCGCGATATAATCGACCGCCGCCTGGAGGACTCGGTTGTCGGCGCCGATCAGGTCCGCATTACTCTTGCCGACGGTGATACGCGGCAACTGCGCCATCGCGGAGTGCATGGCCCTGGGCATTTGTTGTTCCTGCAGCGGGGGGGAGAAGTCCACCGTTGGCTCCGCGGCCTGAGAACCGCACGCAATGACGACGCTGAGTGTCAGAATCGAAGCGACCACGGCACGTCTCATAGCGCAGCTCCTGAAGGGGTAACGCGGCTGGGCCATCCCGGTCATGCTCATTCGCTTGACGCGACAAGGATGGGACGCATGTGCCACGTTGCCCGTATCGATGGCGATTATGAGACTGCCCTGGGTCATTGTCAACCTCACAGGAGAATCGCGTCCAGGCGTGGCAGGGCAGTTTGCGGTGTGCCCGTGAGGGCATATCCCCAACGGCGCAGCAGATAACGTCTTACGGCGTCACTACGAACTGGTTGTTCAGATCAGACGCGACGTGAGGTTCAGCTCGCGGCTTGGAGCATCCCTTTCCATCGACTGATGTGGCCGTCCTCATCGGCCTGGTCCTTCTCGATCACCTTGCGGGTTTCGTCGTCCCATTCGATGGTTTCGAGCAGTTGGGCGTAGTGGTGGACCGCCTTGCTCTCGACCCAGACGCCCGTCTTGAAGACGGCCTTCTTGCCGAGCAGGCGGGAGCCGAAGCCGAAGGCGAATCCGACCATCCAGTAGGCCGCCCGCAAGATGCTGGGCCGAAAGCCGTACTCGTACAGCTTGACCTGGAAGTCCTGGTAGTGGCCCATCTCGTTGCACATCGCGGCGATCAGCAGGTTGTTCATCTGGCTCCGCTCTTTCGTGAGCTGGAATTTGTAGATGGTCTGGGCCATGAGTTCCAGCGTGTGCAACGTTCGAAGTCCCTTTCGGATGGCGGCCAGCCGCCCGGGGGAGAAGCCCTCGCCCCGCAGTTTGAACTGTTCCTCCCGCATCTCCGGACGGATGATGGAGATATCGTACTTCGGTTTCGCGGTCGCCTGCTCTGCAGCCATATTGGAACTCCCCTTGCCTATCGATCCAAGCACTGTCTGTCCTTCGGTGCTATACGTCGTCCCACGCCGGCGGTTCAACACTCAGAGTATTTCATTGTCGCATGGCAGGCGGCCGGCGTCAAACCCCGAGAGCCCGGCACGACATTCCGTGTCTGGGCAGATTTCCGGGCACCGCTGGGTGGTACGGGCAAACTCGTTTGCCCGTGGAGTCTCGAAGGAGCCGACGCTGCCGAAACAGCACCGTCAAACGAGTTTGGCGGTGGCACCCACTGCCAGAATATCTTCACACGCACGACATTCCGGGCGCATCACGGATCCCTTTGCCTCCCGCAGAGTGACAAGGCATTGTCCGGACTCTGTCATTCGTGCGCCAAGCAGGAATCCAGGAGCCTTGGGACCCGGCGCGACCTGCGGAGTGGATTCCCGCCCCCGATCGGGTCGAGAGCAGGCCTTACGCGGGAATGACAACCCACGGCCCCGCGGACCTCCAGCACATGCACACAGATACGGTTATGTACCCCCGGTATTCCGCGAGGGCGAGGCAATAAGCGAGAAAGAAAAGCTCTTTCCGCCAACAGGGCGGCGGCCTCGCGCGTTATCATGGTAGACGGCCGAGAAGTGAGCTCGAACGCATGTGTACCGTGCAAGACCGCAAGCGACATTCCGTTGAGGACGCAGGACCCGCGGGACCGGGAGTGGCCGATCCCCGTCTTGTGGACGTGTTCCTGCGGGAGCGGGAGCGTCTGGCACGAATCGCGGCGGGGATGGGCATGGATCGGGCCGATGCGGACGATGTCCTCCAGGATGTCTCCGTCCAGGTCTTGAAGAACGCGGATCGGTTCGAGCAGGAAAACGTGATGGTGCGATAGCTGGTCACGACGACGGTGAATCGGTGCCTGACGGAACACCGCCGGCGGTTCCGCCACAGGGCGTCGAGGATCCTCAAACGCCGGCCGGACATGGCCAGGGACTTTGCAGGAGACTGTGAGGGCGCGGATCGCATGGGTCTGGGCGAGGAGATCGAGGCGGTCCGCCGGGCGCTGGTCGAACTCGACCCGTTGTTGTTGCAGGCCGTCGTCATGCGGTACTTCTGTGAGATGAAATCGCACGAGATTGCGAATGTCCTGGAATGGAACTCCTCCACGGTGCGATGCCGGCTCCGGGAGGCCCGGCTGATCCTGGCGCGAAAGCTCATGAAACGAGGAATTGAGCCATGAACGGTCCCTGTGAAAAGTTCGCGGACAAGATCGTCGATTACGTTGACGACGAGTTGCCTGAAAACGAGGCCGAGGTGGTAGCCCGGCACCTGGCTACGTGTGAGCGATGTCGCCAGGCCGTGACGGCGTTGCAGCGATCTCTCGGACTGGCGAACGCGATCTGGTCTGACAATCTGGGCGGTCCGTAATCAGCCCCTGCACGCAGGTCACGGCGCATCCGGTTCTATGCCGTCGCGGCGAGCGTGGTCATCGCGGTCTCTGTCCTGGTATCGATCCTCTCGGACCACCCTGGACGCCGGCCATCGATCCGTCCGGAGGACATGGTGCGACGCATGAACCGGGCGGGCATGGCCGCGGAGTTGCTCGCGGCCACTCGGATCGTCGCTCAGTGCGAAGGCAAGAATCCATCGTCCAGCGACAATACAGCTACATCCTCCGCGAGTACGCGGACACGCCTGCGGCTGAAACGATTAGAGCCAACTACGGGTTGAAATTGGGAGATGCACAGCATGAGTAGTCACAGAATGCGCCAGACTGTGGTCGCTTTGGTCTTCGTTCTCATTTGCTCGGTTGCATGGGGGAGCGAACCGAATGATGCCTCCATCCAGCTTGCGTTCGAGGTCATCCCCACTGCACACGGGCCATTCTCGCCGCGTGACATCGTGTTGAGGTTCGGGCCTCAGTGGCGTCGGTTTGCCAACGCCAAGCCAGGCTACGCCGCGGCTATCCCGATCGCAGGCCCGACCAGGTTCCTGCCGCTTTTCGAGGGCCGAGCGTTCCATCCTCCAGTCGAACTACGAGCGGACTTATCGGAGCGTCAGAGAGCATTCCTGGAAGTCCTCGACGAAGCGATGGGCGGTGGAGGCTGGCAAAGCAGTCTGGTGCGGGATCGTTCTGATCCGAATGGTTCCACACGCGTCTGGCTCTACGCCGTGACGTTGGAGGACGCTCAGAAGATGGCGCAGGCGTATTTTCAGTACGCTGTGAGCAACTTCCACAGCCAGATCGACGGACTGGAGAAACTGACACACAAGACCGAAGGGCAGATTGCGGAAGCCGAGAAGAGACTCTCCGAGCTTGGCACACTTGCCGAAGCCACCGGGAAATCCTTGGACGAACTGCGAAAGAGTATTCCCTACCGCATGCTGGAGGAAGCACAGGCCGCGATAGGCGAGCTGGACCGAATGCGGAATGCGGCCCAGGTCGAGATTGCGGGAATCCGCGTGAGAATCGATGCCATTCAAGAGTACCAGCAACAACAGCGGGGGGGAGTCCCCGCCGTCATCTCGAAGCTGGGAATCATGTTCATTGAGGAATCCGTAGCCCTGCAGGGTGCGGCGGCCCGGGAGAAGATGGCGACGCACCTCCGCGAGCAGGCGAATCGCTTCGTCGACATCGAGTTCACACTGGCAAACGTCGGTGGAGAGAGGACGGCGCTCACTGATAACCTGCGTGGCTATCGGAACAACCTGGAGGTCATAGCGGGCCAAATGAAGTCCGTACACGAGTCGCGGCCCCAGATTCCGGACAGAGTCGTCATCTACCCCGTCGCCTGGACCGACGATACGCCCGACCGTTGATTCGAGCGGGCAGCCGCCGCGCGAATCCTATCGAGTCTTGCGCACCTGAATGTCGTCGATATAGATCGTGCCCATAGCGTTGGTTGGATTAGCCCGATCCCCGAGGCCGATGATCATGGTCTCGACCCTCGCCATGTCCGCAGGCGCCAGGTCGCTGAACGCGATGGACCACTCGACCCAGTCGGTCGTTTGGGTAATACTCGTGTCCGCGTTCACTGTGGTGGCGGTTCGGCCGGTTGCGTCCGTGATGGTGACGTCCAACCGTGTTGGGCTGTTCTCCGCAAGGCCCCGTATGTAGAGGACCAACCGGCCGAGGTCGTGGACGGTCCAATCCTGGGGCGACGTCCAGTTCCGCCTGGCCTCGGAACGCGTGGCATCCCCGCTGTTCGAATACTGAAGGGGCATGGATTGGCATCCGCCGTGGACAATGGTCTGTTCCGCGAAGGGCGACTCCCAGTGGCCGACCTGCGAACCGTTGTCGGCGATATCATAGCCGTCGAGCCAGGTCTGGAAGATCGCTTCGACCGCGTTCATGTCGTCCGTGTAGCTCTCAAAGTCATCCACGATGAGATAGTCGCCGACCGCGAAAGTCCAGACGTTGCCTGCGGTGACGGTCCTGTCCTGGGCGATTTCGTCCACTCGCCAGAAGTAGACCGTATCCCACGCGAGCGACGCCGCGAGATCGTATGTCGTTTCGGTTTGGCGGCCCCTGTAGATCCCGGCGGTCTCAGGCGTCGCGGTCTGCACCGCCGCCTTGTCGGTTCCGAAGTAGACATCATGCTGGGCCGCCCCATCGCCGGCCGACCAGCTCAACGGCCGGTCATACCGGAAATCGACCACTTGGCTGATGGCCGGACTCGGATTCCAGGCCAGCGTCAGATTGCTGCGCATGGCGTTCACGATCTCGACCTGCGTCAGCACGCGGTTGTACGCACGGACCTCGTCGATCAGACCTGTGAAATACCGTGAGTCCAGCGTGTTGGCGCCGATCTCGATGAGGGGATTGGAGCCCACGTTGTTGTCGCCCGAGTGCGTCCCGGTCGCATCCACGGTCCCGTTGACGAGGATCTGCACCTCGCTGGAGCTGTCCAGCCTGGTGACGGCCACGTGTACCCATTCCCCGGTGACTACGTCCCGATTCGAGAACGTGGTGGGATTGCCGCCGGGACCGGTCTCGAAGGCCAGCTTGGTCCCGACGACAGCCACGGTGAAGTGGTCGCCGCCGCCGGCGTGGTCCGACCAGAGCAGTCCGTTGCCCTCTCGGCCCGTCGTGCCGGCGGGTCCCGCCGTGCTGGTCTTCATCCAAGCCATCAGTGTAAGGTCGCCTGTGATGACCTGGGGCGCCTCGACGCGGTCGTTCACGCCGTCGAGGGCCAGGGCGCCGAGGTTGTAGCCTTCGACGCGGTTCGGGTCGCCCAAAGTCCGGCCGTGATTGCCGTGGCCCGACCAGTCGATGGCGATCCCGTTCTCGTCCTGATCGAAGGTCCACCAGCCGACGAAATTCGGGTCGGTCAGTTGAATGTCCGGCGTCGTCTTGAAGCTCCACAGGTCGCCGATATGGGTCTCGGCGCCGTCGAATTCATCCACTCGCCAGTAGTAACGTGTCCCGAGTTCGAGCTGGATCGGGCCGTAGGTCGCTGCCGTCTGATTCTGCGACACAGGCGCCGGAGCACTCGGGTCTGTGCCAAGGTACACGCTGTGCGAGACCGCCCCCGACCCCGGCGTCCAGCTCAGCGTGACATTCGGATCTACGAGAATCGCGCCGTCGGCAGGGGCCGGAAGCGACGCGAGCTTCGCGGAGACGGTGAAGCTCCAGACGGCGCCGGGATACACAGTGACGGCGTCGGCTTCGACCTCATCGACCCGCCAGAAATAGGTCTTGCCCAATTCCCAGGGATAGCCAGAGAAGGAGGCGTCGCCAGTCACACCCTGGTCGGCATCGCCTGTGCCATTCCAGACGTCCGCCTCGCTCGGGCCAACGTATACGTGGTGCTCAGCCGCGGTCTCGCCCGGCGTCCAGGTGAGCGTCGGACTCGTCGAACCAACCGTCGTCCCGTCGGCCGGCTGTGGATTCGTCGCGTAGCGCAGCCACTGGGGACCGACCCAGAACACGTTCTCAACGTCCGCGGCGCTCAAGGAGTGATTCCAGACGGCCACCTCGTCGAGCACGCCGATGAATCGACGCCACTGGGCCCGTCCGTCGGAGCGGGGGCCGCCGATGCGAACCGTGGAAATGGCATCGGACAGGCTGCCTGCGGAGCTTGCGGCCAGGCGACTGTCCACGTAGATCTTGATCGTGCTGATGCTGCTGTCATAGACGACCGCGACGTGATGCCATTGATTGTCGTTGAGCTTGGCGCCGCTGGTGCCGAACCAGATGGGCCGACCGACGAAGATATCCGCCGCTCCGTCGGGCTCGAGACTGTGGTCGTCCGCCGAGCCGATCATCACGAAGATGATCCCCCACGCCTGGAATACCGTCGGCATCTTCATCCAGAGCGAATAGGACGCCTGCGAGACATCGAGCATCCCCGAGGGCATCGTTACATCGCACAGAGTGAACGGCCCGGTGGCAGTCACGAACTCCAGGGCGCCGCCCTCGTACCCGTCGGTCGTCCATCGAACCTGGCTCTCGTTAGCCGGGTTGATGGTGCCGTCATGCCAGAAGGCGGTCTCATCCCAGAACGCGGCGCCCTGGCCGTCGTTCAGCTTCCAGTAGCCTACGAGATCAGCTCCGGCGGGGACCGCCAGTTCTGCTGCCAACACGATCGCCAGACAAATCATCCTCTTGCCCATGACGGTCCTCCTGCCGAAGAAAGTGACGGTGTTGCGCCTTGCCTGTTGTTGGTCGAACCCAAACAGATCCGTCCGACCCTTGCTGCGTCGGATAGATGACTCGCATGATGCCCATACCTACCATTATAGCGATCCAGAGGCGGTTGAGTAAACGCGTAATTGCAAAGAAATGCCAACCGGAATCGGCTGTGCGCAAACAAACCCGCCGGGGGCGATGAGGCCGTATTGTACGGCACTCGCCCCCGGCGGTCTTCACAGATATGCTCGGAGTCTTGCGCCCGCAGGCAGATGGTTATGCTTCCTGGACGACCTTGAAGCCCAGTGCGTCGGCCAGAGCAAAGAGCGGCTCTTTCAAGTCGCCGTAGCAGGTGACGCGGTGCCAGCCCCACTGATCCCACTGAGTGAAGAGCTTCTCGATGTCCCCGACGGGTTCCACCGCCAGCTTGGTCCGGCAGGCGCGGTCGTCCGGGTCGTTCCCCACGGCCTTGCCCTGGTGGAAGAGCATCTCCTTGCGGCTCTGCTCGAACTCGATGGTCGTGGTCATGTAGCCCAGAGGCAGGATCGACCGCACGGACGCGCCGTCGCGGTCCTCCGAGTGCGTCATGATCGTGAACGGGTTCGTCGGGCCCTTGGGACCGAAGACCTTGTTCGAGGCCACGCAGTGGGCGTAGATGATCTGGCGTCTCGTGGTGTCGATGACCGGGTCGGAGATGTAGCCGGGCCGGCCCTGCGTCAGCGCCGTCAGCGTGACCATCGTCGCCGTCGAGCGCGTGTCGCACTCGCAGGCGCCGATGAGCCCCTCGTTGTTCAGCTCGTGGAAGCCCAGGCAGGGATAGGCGTGGATATGCCCGCCGTAGAAGCCGCCCAGGCAGTTGATCGTGATGGCGTTGGCGCCGTGCTTCTTCAGCACCGCCTTCATGCCCAGGTACATCGCGGCGGAAGTGTCGAGCGTCTCCTGCGAAATGTCGATCACGGCGGAAGCGTTCTTTCGCCACTGGTTGGCGACGGCGCGGGATTCGTCCTTGTCCGCGGCCTTCCAGGCCTCGTTGACCTCGGCGAACGATACTCGCTCCATGGGGATGCCCAGGAGCGAGTCCGCGGGACCGGAGTTCTGATCGCGGACCGCGAGGATCTTTGACTCCTTCATCCGCTGGAGGCACTCCTGGGTCGAGAGCGTCTTGAAGGAATCGGGGGTGCAGGCCATGTCGCCGGTCTTGGGAGTCCGGCCGGTCCTCGCCTTGGCGGTCGCGGCGACGAAGTCCGCGACTGAACCGCCTTTGCGGACCACGTCGAAGCAGTTGACCGCTTCGACCAGGTCCTCGAACCGCGACGAGGCCACGAATCCGACGTTGGGCGTCTGGCTGCGCAGGAAACCCGCGGTGTACACGAGGAATCCGCCGCTGCCGCCGTACTGGAAGTCCACATACAGCACCGGCTTGCCCGACGTCGCAATCGTCTGCACGACCTGGTTCCAGCAGTTGAGCTGCTGGACGACGTAGCCGTCGATGCCGGCGGACTGGTCGTCTTCGAGGATCTTCTTGGCCTGATCGGCCCCGGTGGCCATGGAAGAGACGAATTCGAACTGCGGGCACGACTTCGCCAGGCCTGTGCTGACGCGATCCATGATCGGGCGGAAATCGAAACCCTTGTTCGGCCAATCCGGGCCCGGCTGCACCGGCGCGTGCAGCGAATAGACGATCCGAATCCGCATCTTCTTGCCGCTGGAGGCTGCGAACAGCGGACTCGCACTCGACAGCAGTCCCGCAGCGCCTGCGCACGCCGCGCCGCACCCGGCCGCCAGGAACCGCCGGCGATTCAGCATGCAGCACGCACACCCGGAAACCATGCTACTCTTGTCCATAAGGATGCTCCCAAAGCTGATAAAGGTGTCAATCCACAAGGATCAGCCCGAAGTAATCCGGGCACTGTTGTCTCGTTCGCACCACGTCGATTTCGAAGCCGGCCTTCCTCGCCGTCGCGTAGACGTCGATTCCGCAGGCCTCCATGGCCGGTCGGGCCCGATGGGCGTGGAGGCACTGGCCCGGCTTGAGGATGCAGGACTTGCAGAAGTAGCAGGGCCCGGCCCCAAGGGCAAAGGCCTTCCAGGCTCCGCGAAGGAAGACCTCCCGCTCCAGGTCCGCTACGGTTGGCTTGATCTGTGCCTCGGGCGAGAAATGGATCAGGATCGCTCGTCGGTAGCAGTCGAGGACTTCTCGCATCTGGTCCGGCGTCGGGGTGAACGGCGGGCACGTCAGGCACTGCCCGTACCCGTCGCAGCCGTATTGGCACTTGAGCCGGACCCAGGCTGCGGTATACACCTCCGCCGGCGGGACGACCTTCGCAGCTCTCGTGCCGCTCTTGCTCATCACCACCCGGCACAGCGCCGCATCCGAGAGTCCCGGCTTCACCGATGTCTGCCTTTTGCCACCCATGCCCCAGCCCAGCCAAAGGGGTTCATCCATACCACCTGCACTGCTTTATCTTATACCCTCTGTCCGCCGCCAGGACAAGGAGATTGACACCGAGAAGGTCGTGCCATAGAGTCCGTGCCGGGTGTCGGATCGCGGGTCGGACCATAACCGCAACGGCGGCCCTTGCATCCGCCGGACCGGTGGACCCGCAGGGCCGACCGCTGATCCGCAAGCTCGGAACCATCGACTGCGATCTGGTGGAGACCACGCCCATCGTGTTCCACGAGCGATTGTACCGCTGCGAGTGGGTGCGGACGAGCAGCGTCAGCGCATCGCCAAGGCCAAGAACATCAACAACTCCGACATCGATTTCTGCCAGTACGAAGGCCGGCTGGTCATCAACTACTCCTGGGGCAATCAGCAGTCTCGTGAACGAATAGAATTGCGGTCGCGTCTATGATTCCCGGATTTCTCTCCGCGACACAAATTTGCAGAAATCGCAAAAATTCTCGTTGACAGATTGGTCAAACATACATACTATGGGCGAGGTTGAATTGAAGGAGTCGATCATGCAGCCATTGACAGCGAAACAGCGGCAGACACTGGAGTTCATCGAGGCCCGGTTGGACCAGAATGCCCCGCCAAGTCAGCGGGAGATCGCGGATCACTTCGGACTGGCTCAGAATGCGGCGTATCAGTTGGTCAGTTACCTCCGGAAGAAGGGATACCTGGTGGATTCGGTCGGACATCGGGGAATTCGCCTGTCTGAGGAGTATGCCCGAAAGCGCAGCCAGACCGAGGGGATCCCCATCCTTGGGCGGGTAGCGGCAGGAACTCCCATTCTGGCCCAGCAGAATATCCAGGGGTATATGACCGTCGAGAAGCTGTTCGGGCGGGACAACGGGATGTTTCTGCTCAAGGTCGCCGGAGACAGTATGGTCGATGAAGGGATTCTGGACGGCGATTATGTCGTCGTCCGAGGCGACTCGACCCTCGACGATGGGCAGATCGGGATCGTGCTCCTGGACGATGAAGCCACGGTCAAGCGGGTGTTCATCCAGAAAGACCGGATTGCCCTGAAGCCTGCCAATCGCAGGGCTGGCTACAAGACCCGCTATATCAAGCAGTTCGACAAGAATGTTCGCATCCTGGGCCGGGTCGTGGGCTGTATCCGGACAGGCATCCAATAGAAGAAAAACGCGAATGTCGAAACTCGACCCAGGGGGAATCGACGATGGCTTGTCCTGTGCATGTCGGTATCGCCGGGTGGTCATATCCCGACTGGGACGGGATCGTCTATACGGACCCGAAGGCGGATCACCTGGAATACGTCAGCGGATTCGTGGATTGCATCGAGGTCAACAACACGTTCTATCGGCCGCCCGTCGAGGGGATGACGCGGTCGTGGCTCGAACGCACCGCAGGGCGGGCGGGGTTCTTCTTCACCGCCAAGCTGCACCAGAGCTTCACGCACGAGGGCAAGATCGACGCGCTCGTGGTGAAGCAATTCCATGAAGGGTTTGGCCCGATGCTGGAAGCCGGCAAACTCAAGCACTTGCTGGCCCAGTTCCGCTACGACTTCACGGATAATCCCGCGAATCGCGAGCACGTCGGCAGGATCGTCGGGCACTTCAAGGACGCCTTCCGCGTCGTTCTGGAACTGCGACACAAGTCGTGGGAGAAGCCGGCCTCGCTGGAGTTTCTCGATGCGCTCGGGGTGACGGTGACCAATCTCGACTATCCCACGTCGTCGCAATCCTTCAATCTGCAACACTGCACGGTCGGCAGGGCTGGCTACTTCCGCATGCACGGGCGCAACGCCGAGAAGTGGTTCAGCAAGGCCGGACGGGACGAGGTCTATAACTACCTCTACGACGAAAAGGAACTCGCCGCCATCAAGGAGCGTCTCGACGTTCTGGGCAAGGCCTTCGAGTCGCTGACCGTGATCGCGAATAATCATTACCGGGGGGCCGAGCTGGCCAACGCCATCGAACTCAAGGCGATGGTCAGCGGGCAGAAGCAACGAGTCCCTGAGGGGCTTTTGAAAACGTATCCCAACCTGGCGAAGATCGCCATAGAGAGCTGACAGGTCTCTATAGGTCGTCCCCTGAACCGGCAGGAGCAAGGCATCCATGTGCCTCGGGGAGAGTGTCTGCGCATCGGGCGATTGTTCGTAGTGACGCCGTAAGGCGTTATCCTCTTCGGGATGGAAGATATGCCCTCACGGGCACACTACGAGCGGGCAGGAATCCAGGGACCGTGGGCTGTGACATATCCTGCGAACGGGGTTGTCGTTCGCTCGAATGGAGAAGGTATGCGGATAGCCGCGTTGACATGCCGGAGTTTTTACAGCCTCCTGAGAGGGTCTGTTTCCGTGCTGCGCTGGGTGCAGAAGGTTGCGGAATTCGGCTACGGGGCGGTGGCCCTGGCGGATGTCAATTCCATGTCCGGCGTGGTGGACCTGTGCAAGGCCGCCAGGGGGGTGGATGTCCAGCCGATCCTCGGCGTCGAGATCCTGACCGAGAGCCAGCAGGCGATCCTGCTGGCGGAGGATTCGTTGGGCTACGGCAACCTCTGTCGAATCACGACCGCCAGGAACCTGAACCCGGATTTCGACCTCGTCGAGCAGTTGGGGATCGACAGCAGGGGGGTCATCTGCATCGGCTCGCAGACGAAGCTGCTGGACGAGTTGAAGACGGTCGTCCCTCCAGGGCATCTCTTTGCAGGTTGCCAAGACTCCCGGGCGGTTGAATGGGCGATATCGCACCGGTTCGAGCCGATCGCCTGGACCGGCGTCAACTGGCTCGATGAAAGCGACAGGGAGCTTGCCAGGCTCTTGGCGAGAATTCGACAGTTGGGCGCGGCCGGACCGGGGCCCCACGAGGATGGCGGCCTGGAAACTCTTGTCCCCGCCAAACAGGTCGAGGAAGAACTCCGACGCTGCCCGCGGGCATTGGCGAACGCGGATCGACTCGTAGAGCGATGCCGCTTCCGCCTGCTGAACGGCAAGCCGATCCTCCCCAAGGTCGAGCTGGGTAAGGGGACCACCAGCGACAGGGAACTGGGCAAGCTCTGCCATCTGGGTCTGGCCCGGAAATACAATCCCGTCCGTCACGAAGTCGTCAAGCGTCTGGAGTATGAGCTGGCGACCGTGAAGCAGAACGGCTTCACCGACTATTTTCTCGTGGTCCACGAGATCGTGAAATTCGCCAAGCAAAACCGGATTCCGGTCGAGGTGCGAGGGTCCGCCGCGGGGTCGCTGATCGCTTATGTGCTGGGCTTTACGCGGGTGTGCCCCGTCGAGAATCGCCTGTACTTCGAGCGGTTCATGAATCCCGGGCGGACCGATTGTCCCGATATCGACATCGACCTGTGCTGGCGGAGGCGGGATGAAGTCATCCGATTCTGCTACGAGCGATGGGGTTTCGAGCGGGTCGCCATGGTCTGCAACATCAATCGCTACCGCCTCCGCAGCGCGATCCGCGACGTCGGGCGGGCGATGGGTCTGGAACCCTCGCAGATCAACCAGTTGGCCCGCGAGGGCAAGATCAAAAGGACCTCCCCGGTCTACAGGCTGGCGGAGAGGCTCGTGGGCATCCCGCGGCATCTGGGCGTCCATTGCGGCGGGATCGTCGTCACGCCGGGACCTGTCTGCCGGATCGCACCCTTGGAACGAGCGAACAAAGGCGTCATCATCACGCAATACGACAAGGACGCCGCGGAGGCGGTGGGCCTGATTAAGATCGACTTATTGGGCAACCGCGCGCTCTCGACGGTCAACGAGGCGATTCAGGTCGTCGCCCATGGGCCAAACGGCAGCCGCGAACGGAGCTTCGATCCGAACGACAGCAAGACCGCGGACATGCTCAGTGCAGGCGACAGTCTCGGCGTCTTCCAGAGCGAATCGCCCGGCATGAGACAGCTCCTTCGCGGCCTGAAGGTCCGCAGCAAAAGGGACCTGGCCATTGCCCTGTCGCTAATCCGACCCGGCCCTGCTTCGGGCGGCATGAAGGCCGAATTCATCGAGCGACACGTCCACAACAAGCCTTTCCAGTACCTGCACCCGAAGATCGCGGGCCTGCTGGGCGACACCCACGGCGTGATGCTCTTCCAGGAAGACGTCATGCGGATCGCGGTCGAAGTGGCCGGCTATACCGTCGCGGAGGCGGACCGCTTCCGCTCCGAGGTCTCCAAGAAGGTCTCCGCCTCGCGGCTGCAGGCGCAGTACGTCGATTTCGTCCGCGTGCGGGCCCAGCAGGCGGGGATCGACCGTAAGACCGCGGACGCCATCTGGGACGAGGTCCTGCGCTTCGCCGCTTACTCCTACTGCAAAGCCCACGCAACCGTCTACGCCAATATCGCCTGGGAGACCGCCTGGCTGAAGGCCCACTATCCCCAGGAGTTCTACTGCTCCCTGTTCAACAATCACCAAGGGATGTACCCGCTGCGAGTGTATGTCTGGGACGCCAAGCGACACGGCATCGCGGTCCGGCCGCCGCACGTGAACCACAGCGAGATCGAATGGAGCCTCCAGGATTGCGCCATCCGCGCGGGACTGAATCTGGTGAAAGGATTGACCGGCGCGACCTCGCGAGCGATTGTCGAGCAGCGTCGTCATGGTCCATTCCGCGACCTGGCCGATCTGCGCAGACGCATAAGGTTCCGCAAGCCGGAATTGCAGAATCTCATTCACGTGGGGGCCTGCGACGGCCTGGGGCCCACGCGACCGGCGATGCTGGGCGAACTGCGTTTTGCCCTGCCGTCGCAGGAGCCCATGCTGTTTGACATCCACGCATCGTCGCCTCGAAGCCTGCCCGACTACGATGGGATCGCCAAACTGGAGGCGGAGCTCGACGTCACGGGCGTATCATTCGTCATGCATCCGTCGGTTCTGCTGCCCAAACGTTATGTGACTGCCTCCCGGCTGCATGGCTTTCTCGGCAGAACCGTCACCGTCGCGGGATTCGTCGCCACGGCCCGTCGGGCCCGCACCAGCGATAACCGCGTGATGGGCTTTGCGACGCTGGAGGACGCCACGGGGATGGTCGAAGCCAGCTTTTTCCCCGACAAGCTCCCGCTCTATCGAACGATTTGTTCCTATGGCGGCCCGGTCTGGATTGCCGGCAAGGTCGCGGAGCACCTGTCGTCCCTTTCCGTCGATTGCTCCGCCTGCGGCCGACTCGCCTAATGACCTTCACGATCCTGGTGGTTGCCAGAGGCCGGATTGACCTCTACAATGACATTGAAGTCCGCGGCAGGGTTGAACCCGCCACGGGGTTGCCGGTCACGATTCGTATGGGAGTATGAAGGGGGCAGTCATGCAAAGAAGAGAGTTCCTGAAAGTGGCGAGCGCGGCGGCCGGCAGTTGTGCGGCGGCACCCTGCACACTACTTGCAGCCCAGGCGTTGCCGGCAGTCGGCGGCGAAAGGGCGGCCGAGTTACCTCGACGGGTCCTCGGGAAGACGGGCGAGAAGCTCTCGGTCATCGGTTTCCCGGGCTTGGCGCTATCCCAGCAGGGCCAGGAGGAAGGCGCCGCCGGGATTCGCAAGGCTTTCGACGAGGGAATCAACTACTTCGACGTGGCGCCTGCCTACGGGCGGGACGGGGAATGCGAGATCAAGATGGGCGTCGGCCTGGAGGGCATCGACCGCAGCAAGATCTTCCTCGCCTGCAAGACGAAGAAACGCGACAAGCAGGGGGCCCGCGAGGAACTGGAACGGTCCCTGACGCGGCTCAAGACCGATCACTTCGACCTCTACCAGGCGCACGCGGTCTTCACACCCGAGGAAGCCCGGCAAGCCCTCGGGCCGGGCGGCGCCCTCGAGACCTTCCTCAAGGCCAAGGAAGAAGGGAAGGTCCGCTACCTGGGCCTTTCAGCGCACACAACCAAGGGCGCGATCGAGATGCTGAAAGGCTATCCATTCGACTCGATCATGTTCCCGATAGACTTCGTGGACTATCTCCAGTGGGGATTCGGCAAGACGGTGATCGAGTGTGCCCGGGAGCGGGGCGTCGCGGTGTTCGCCATGAAGACGTTGTGCGCAGGGGCGTGGCCCCAGGGCGCGACGCGGACCCGCAAATGGTGGTATCGGACCGTCGAGAGCCAGGACGAGATCGATCTGGCGGTCCGCTTCTCGCTCTCGCAGGCTGGCGTGGTCGCGGCGATTCCGCCTTCATTCCTGGACCTCGTGGACAAGGCCATCGTCGCGGGACGGTCGTATCGGCCGATCACGGATGCGGAAGTCGCCAGGCTTCAGGAACTGGGGACAGGCCGTGGGTCTGTCTTCAAGGCCGATGAAGAACGGGTCGCCATGGGACTGCCGTTGCACAGGTCGTTCCATCTCGACAGCCCGCATGGGTATTGTCCTTGTGTACACGTATAGGGCTTGACGGAGAATCGAAGATGGCAGACACCGGAGGGCGGAACAGTATGCGGCAGCGAATCGTCTTGTGTCTGATTGTGCTTTCGAGTGCCCTGTGCGGATGGGCCAATGCGCAGCCTCGGTCAGAGCATGGGCTTCATTACGCCGAGCCTGCTCTGGTCTGGGACGAAGCCATGCCCCTGGGCAACGGGTTGCTCGGGGCGCTCGTCTGGGGCGACGGCAAACCCCTGCGGATCTCGCTGGACCGGACGGACCTCTGGGACTTGCGTCCGGTGCCCGAGTTCCATTCCGCGGACTACTCGTACAAGACGATGCGTCAGTGGGTCAAGGAGGGCCGCATTCAGGACCTGCACCGGCTCTATGACGATCCTTACGGCCACCCCGGCCCGACGAAGATCCCCGCCGGTCGCATCGAGTTGACGTTCGACGACTCCGCGTTCAAGGACGCCTCGCTGGACCTCGCAACAGCGACTTGCGAGGTGCGGTTTGCAGATGAGGTCACGGTGCGGATCTTCGTACACGCGGAACAGCCGCTCGGCGTGATCCAGGTCGCGTCTCGCAAACCGGCATCAGTCTCGCTGATTGCGCCGCCATTCGCCGGCAAGGTCACCGAGGAGGCGGGGGCAGGCAAGATCAGCGCCGGCGACCTGGCCACCCTGCGGTATGAGGCGCCCATCGAGCAACATGGCGACAACTGGACCGGCTACCTGCAGAAGGGGTGGGGCGGTTTCAGCTTCGCGGTAGCCCTTGCCTGGAGGCAGTCGAACGAAGGCTGGCTCGGCGTCTGGTCGATCGCGACGTCCCAGGAATCGCGCGACCCGCTGGCGACGGCGAGGAAACGCTGCGAGACGGCGCTTCGACGCAAACCCGATGCCTTGGCACGGACTCACCGCCAGTGGTGGGCTTCCTACTGGGATCGGACCGCGGTCTCCGTGCCGAATCCCGTGATCGAGCGACAGTGGCACCTGGAGACCTACAAGTTCGGCGCTGCGGCTCGGGCGGATACCCCGCCGATCACGCTCCAGGGGCCGTGGACCGCGGACGACATGAAGATCCCGCCGTGGAAGGGCGACTACCATCACGATCTGAACACGCAACTGAGCTACTGGCCCGCCTACAGCGGCAACCGGCTCGACGGCGCCTCGGGCTATGTGAATTGGCTCTGGGCAACGAGGGACAATGCCCGCGAATGGACGAAGCGGTTTTTCGATCTTCCCGGCCTGAATGTGCCTATGACCGCGGACCTGGAGCAGAACCAAATCGGCGGCTGGCACCAGTACACGCACTCCGCGACGACGAGCGCCTGGCTCGCCCATCACTTCTGGCTGCAATGGCGCTACAGCATGGACCGCCGGTTTCTCAGGGAGCGCGTCTATCCGTGGTTCCGAGACACATCGATTTTCCTGGAGGCGGTGACGGAGAAAGGCCCGGACGGTAGACGGACACTCCCGTTGAGTTCGTCCCCCGAGATCAACGACAATCGCCTGGACGCCTGGTTCCCCTCGATCACCAACTACGACCTGGCCCTGATTCGATGGACGTTCGAGCGGACCGCGGAACTGGCTGGACTGCTTGGGAAGAAGCAGGACGCGCAACACTGGCGAGGTGTTCTCTCGGAGATGCCGGACCTGGCGACCGATCCAAACAGCAGCAAATTGCTGGTGGCAAAGGACTATCCGCTCCAAGCCTCCCACAGGCACTTCTCGCACCTCATGGCGATTCATCCGCTGGGCACAATCCGCTGGGAGAACGGAGATCGCGACCGTGCCATCATCAGGGCATCGCTGGCCGATCTGGACCAGAAGGGCACCAGGCAGTGGTGCGGCTACAGTTTCTCCTGGCTGGCGAACCTGGCTGCCCGAGCACGCGACGGCGAGAAGGCCGAGCAGGCATTGGAGATCTTCTCGCGGGCCTTCTGCCTCCGCAACGGGTTCCATTGCAATGGCGACCAGACTGGCACAGGCTACTCTGACTTCCGCTACCGGCCCTTCACGCTGGAGGGCAACTTCGCCGCCGCGGCGGGCCTGCAGGAGATGCTCCTCCAGAGCTACAGCGGTACGATTCGCCTGTTCCCGGCAATCCCTGCGAGCTGGCGCGACGTGTCCTTCAAAGGACTGCGCGCGGAAGGGGCGTTTGTCGTCTCCGCCAGCCGCGAGGAGGGTCTCGTCCAGTCCCTGGAGATCATCGCCGAAGCGGGCGGCCGTCTGCGTCTGGAGAACCCAGTCGGCATGAGCCACTATTCACTGTCCGGCGCTCGCGCGGGGCCCGTCACGATCCACGACCAGGAACTGCTCCTCGACATGCGACCGGGACAGAGAGTGACATTCTCTCGCGAGTGAGATTCCCCTATGTCGAACCGTTCTCGCGCGATTGGCGGCGTCCTCCTGGCGGGTCTGGCCATGTCCGTCGGCTGGGGCATTCGCGGGGATTACGGCCATGAAGCCGGCGCGATGATTCCCGGGGCGCTGCTGGGTTTGGCCGTCTGCGCCGCAGGCGGACGCGAGGACTGGTGGCGACGGGCAAGCATCATGGGGATGTGCGGCGCTCTCGGCTGGGCCTTCGGCGGCCAGATGAGCTACGGTCGGATCATCGGCTATACCGCGTCCTCGTCGCCGGCCGACGTCTGCTACGGCTACGCGTGTCTGTTCGTCATCGGCGGATTGTGGGCGGGCGTCGGCTCGGCCATTCTGGCCAGGAGCATCACGCAGTCTGCATCGCACCTCGAGCGGTTCGCGCGGCCGCTGGTTGTGCTGGGAGTCGCCTGGTTCGGTCTGGCGACCAGCGGCCTCACGGATCGTCTGGTCAGTCTCTGGAGCCTCCACGATACGGACTGGGTGGGCGCGTCGTCGGCGATTCTGGTTGCCGGTGTCTGTGCCGTGCTGTTTCCCACGGACCGCAGCGCCTGCGGTCTGGTTGCCCTGCTGGCGGCCGGCTGGTGGATCGGGTATCTGGTTCTGACGGTCCTGCTGGGCCTGCACATGACCCCGCCGCGAAGCGACAACTGGGCCGGCAGTGTCGGCCTGTTTTCCGCTTTGGTTCTGTACCTCCTCAGGCGAAGAGATCGCGTGGCAGTGACCGCCGCGGCGTGGGGCGTCCTCATCGGCGGCGCCGGCTTCGTGCTCGGCGACTTTCTCAACATGCTCGGCCGGGCCCAATGGGGACCGATCGGCCGATGCGCCATCTTCCAAGAACTGGATACCTGGAAGTGGATGGAGCAGTCGTTCGGCTTCATCATGGGATTGGGTGTCGGCAGCGTGTTCCTCCTCCGGATCGCCCCGAGGATTTCGAGCCCGCCCGCTGATGATCCCCCGAGCCGACGGCTGCGGACCGTCTCGCTCGTGCTGCTCCTGCCGGTCATGATGTATCTCAACCTCTCGAAGAACATCACGAGCTGGGTGACACGGAACCAGGTTCCCGGAGAGGTCCTCGGCATCTCCGCAACGGCGTGGCTGCGGATCGTGGGCATCCTGGTGTTGGCGAGTCTGATGGTCGCGATCCTCCGGCGTCATCGCGGCACCCTGGCGATTCTGCCCGAGAGCAGCTTCGGTCGAGCCCAACTGCTGTTCCTCATGGTCCTGTGGGTATTCACGGTCGGGACCTCCATGCAGGCACTTCCCGCGATGTCCAGCAGAGCGACATTCCTCGTGCAGATGAGTTTCTGGGTCACGGCGGGCATCTGCTCGCTGATCGTGCTTGCCCTGCCGGGACGGGCGGTGAACGAACCGAACCAGCCATGTCCTGCGTCCGCCGATTCCTGGCGCCTCGGCTGGCGCTTCTGGGTGTCGCTCTGTCTTGTCCCGCTGCTGTTGCTTGCCGTCGCCTGGATGACCCGGGCGTCTCATCGCGAGGCCCTGCCCGGCAGCCACGTCCGCTTTGGCGATCTCGAAGCCTCTACCTCGCCATGAGCCACTGCTCGGTGAATCGGGCGTGCTTGATGGTCTTGCCCGCGTTGCCGTGCTGGCTGTACACGACGTGGAGACTGCCGTCGGAAGTCTGGATGATCGAGGGATAGGCCGCGCTCGGTGCACCTTCGGCGGTCTCGGCGTGCTCCAGGTGCCGCGTGTGCGACCACGTCTTGCCGTCATCCGTGGAGAGCGAGACCGCCAGGCTGTGCCGGCCCTTTTCCGTATCGTTGTAGGCCAGAACCCAGTGGCCGTTGCCCAGCATCACAATGTCGGCCCCGGAGCCCGGATTCGGAAGGTCGGAGTCGTGGACCGTACTCCAGGTCAGTCCGGCGTCGGTGGATGTGCTGACGTGCAATCGTTGCGGCGGGGGACCGTTGTCCCGCATGTAGGCGACGAGCGCCCCGTCCCCCCTGCGGGCGATGCTCGGCTGGATATTGCCTGCGCCGACCAGCGGCTCGCTGAACTGCCATGTCGCGCCGTCGTCGTCCGTGATCGCCATCAGGGAGAAGCTGAATCCGTCGGAGTACAGGGGCACGATCAGTCGCTTGCCGTCGATGAGAACCGCCTTGTTCTTCGTCTGCCATCCCATCCGCCGGAAATAGGGGTATCCGAGGTCCGCCGATGCGGATTCGCCCGAGGAGGACCGAAGGATGCCTTTGCGGACCATGTCCTCGCCTCGTGCCTTCGAGAGCAATTGGGAACTGTGCACCTTCCATAGACCAACGGCCGCGGTCGCCTGGAGTGGCTGCGATGCGTAGGCCTCCTGGAGGTACTCTGCGTACTCCTCGATCTGTCGTTCGATGGACTTGACGAATCGGTCGCCAGGCTGGATGCCGCGCTCCGCCAAGTCGCCCGGCTTGACGTGCAGCACTTCCTGCCAAGTCCACCTCGGCGCCTGGGCCTGGCTCGCGTAGTCCTCGCTGAGACGGTACTTCAGCAGTGACGTATCCCACTGGTTCGCGATAACCGTGTACCAGAGGAGCCAGAGCCGATTCCGCGAATCCAGGAACAGGACAGGATTGATGTCGGGAAAGCCCGGTGTGTCGGCCATAACGAACGGCTTGCTCCAGGCGGTTGCCCCGGCCTTGCGCCGGGCCCCCATGATGGCCACGTCGTCGGCCCACCGCTCGCCGGAACCCTGAAACCAGGCCGTCAGCAGGTCGCCATTGGGCAGCTCCACGATGGTCGAGCCATGCACGTGTTGCTGCACGATGGGGAATATCTCTTCATTCTCGCACGTCTCGGCGTCCGCGCGAGCAGCCGCCGACAGGGCAATCATCTCCACGGCCGCCGCGAGTACCAGTAGTCTGGACAGGTTCTTCATGGCAATAATCATAGCACGATGGAGCGTCTTGTTCCATAGTTGGTCTACAGCTTGATTCGATCCGTGGATTCGCCTACACTGGCCGTGGATTCGTGCTTGAGGAGTGAAGGTTTGAGCAAGTCTGTGGTCGGATATAACTCGTGCCGATGTGCGGCGGCGGGCAGCTTGGCTCTGTTCGTCTGTCTGTGGTCGGCTGCTGCAACGGCGGGGGAGCCCTCGCCCGGTCCCGCTCTGAACCCACCGGTTCAGGCGTGGTTCCCGCGGGCGCCGGCGCTGCCGCCTGCGTCAGAAGACAGGGTTGAGGTTTCGACGGTGGAGGGTCTTGTCCATGCCGTGGAACAGGCCAGGCCCGGCCAGACGATCTGTGTCGCCGACGGGCACTACCTGCTGCCTCGGTACATCGAGATCCGCGCGGACCGCGTGACTCTGCGGGGGGCGTCGGGGCACCGCGAACGGGTCATCCTCGACGGCGCACGAAGTCAGCATGGGGAGCTGCTGGGCCTCCGAGGCTGCTCGGACGTGATCATCGCCGATCTGAGCATTCAGAACGTCCGGTACAACGGCTTCAAGATCAACTCCGATTCCGGCGTCCAGAGACTGACGATCCACAACTGCATCATCCACAACATCTGGCAGCGGGGCGTCAAGGGCGTGAAGGTCCCCGAGGAGAACCGCGAGGCCCTCCGCCCGCATGGCTGCCGCGTGCAGTACTGCCTGTTCTACAACGACCGGCCCAAGCAGTTGAGCGACGACCCCGACGACATCGCCCAGGGCAACTACGTCGCCGGCATCGACGTGATGTACGCGAGGGGCTGGATCATCAGCGACAACGTGTTCGTCGGGATTCAGGGCAGAACCTTCGAGGGACGCGGGGCCATCTTCCTGTGGTTCGACTCGCAGGATTGCGCGATCGAGCGGAATATCATCATCGACTGCGACGTGGGCCTCCAGCTCGGCAACGCCCACCGCGCGGAAGGCGTGCAGCGCCACTGCGTTCGTTGCGTGGCCCGCAACAACTTCATCACGCGGGCACCCGAGGCCGGCATCGTAACGGTCTATACGAAGGACTGCCAGATCCTGCACAACACGATCCACGATCCGCAGACCCGGATGAATCGTTTGATTCGCACGGTCTTCGCCAACGATGGGTTGACGGTGGCCAACAACCTGCTCAGCGGGCCCCGCATAAGCAACGAGTCGGACAGCGAGATTCAGTTTCTGGGCAATCTGCTCGAGGATGCGTCTGCGACATTCACAGATCCGAGCCAGGGCAATCTGCACCTGACGCCGCCGGCGTCCGGGATCGTTGACCGGGGCATCGTCCTGCCGGCGCCTCTGGCTGAGGACATCGATAGCCAGCGCCGGGACGACAGGCCGGACCTTGGCGCCGACGAGATGATGCCTGCCGCCGATGCTGCGAGGTGATGAGATGCGATGTCGTTCCATGACCTGCTGGGTGGGATTGATCTGCGTTCTGGGCGGCAGCCTGTCGGGCCAGGAGATTCGCGTCGATGGTTCGAGTGAACTGAGAGCCGTCCTGGGGCATCTGATGCCCGGGATGACCGTGTCCTTGCAGCCGGGTGTCTACGAGGGCGGCCTGTATCTGTCCAACGTGGCCGGGACGGAAAACGCTCCGATCGTGATTCAGGGCGCCGAGCCCAACGTGCCGCCCGTGTTCCGAGGCGGCGGCGGGCAGGCGTTCCACTTCGCCGATTGCAGCCATCTCGTCGTGAAGAGCATCCGGGTCGAGGGCTTCCCAGGAAACGGGATCAACATCGACGACGGCGGTTCGTACGACACCCCTGCACACCACATCACGCTGGAGAATGTCACCATCACGGGAATCGGTCCCGACGGGAACTACGATGGGCTGAAGATGTCCGGCGTGGATCACTTCCGCGTGCGAAACTGCCATTTCGAGGGCTGGGGCGGGTCCGGCATCGACATGGTTGGCTGCCGCCACGGCGTCGTCGAGGACTGCACGTTCACAGGCCGCGAGGGCTTCTCGCAGTCCAACGCGGTCCAGCTCAAGGGGGGCACGGAGGACGTGCTCGTGCAGTGCTGCCTGTTCCGGAACGCCGGCCAGCGGTCGATCAACTTGGGCGGCAGCACCGGCCTGCAGTTCTTCCGTCCCCAGGTGGGGGACTGCGAGGCCAGGAACATCACCATCGCGGGCAACCGCTTCGAGGGGAGCATCGCGCCGGTGGCCTGGGTCACCGCGGACGGCGGACGCGTCCATCACAACACGATCGTCCTGCCCGACAAGTGGGTGCTGCGCGTCCTCCAGGAGACGACCGACCCGCGATTTCGTCCCTGTCACGGCGGGGTCTTTGAGAACAACCTCGTGTTCTACGATTCCCGAGTGCAGGTCTTTGTAAATGTCGGGCCGGGAACCGCTGTCGAGACGTTCGTTTTCCGTCGCAATGTGTGGTGCGACGTGGAGGGCGACCGGAGGCCCTCGCTGCCTGTCGCGGAAGAGAGCGGCGTCTACGTCTCCAGTGTCGGCGCCGAGGCATACAAACGAGTCCAATGATCGAGTGGAATACTGCATGGGCACACAATCAACTGGGAAGGAGCAGTTATGAGTCGCCGGAATAGGCAACACGTATCGGCCAAGTCTGATCGATCTTCTCGTCGGGAGTTCCTTGGGAGCAGCGGACGGGCAGTCGCCGCGTCGGTGCTGGCGGGCGGCCTGCTGTCCCGGGCCTGGGCCGGCGAGGACAACACGATTCGCCTGGCCTTGGTCGGCTGCGGCGGGCGAGGCAGCGGGGCGGCCGGCAACGCGATGTCGTCCAAGACCGGGCCCACGAAACTGATCGCAATGGCCGATGTCTTCGAGGACCGGCTGACGAACTCGCACAAGGCGCTCAGTGAGCAGTTCGGCGGGCAGGTCGACGTCCCGCCCGACCGGCGGTTCACCGGTTTCGACGCCTATCGCAAGGCGATCGACTGCCTCAAGCCGGGCGACGTGATGATCCAGGCGACGCACTCTGCGTTCCGCCCGACCCACCTGAAGTACGCGGTCGAGAAGGGCGTCAACGCGTTCATCGAGAAGTCATTTGCCCCCGACCCGGGCGGCACGAAGGAAATCCTCCGCCTGGGCGAGGCCGCCAGGAAGAAGGACCTCAAGATCGGCTGCGGACTCATGTGCCGGCACTCGTCCGCCCGCCAGGCGATGATCCAGAAGATTCGAGAGGGGGCGCTGGGCCAGATCCAGTTGATTCGCGCCTACCGCATGGACCCGGGCGCGCGGATGGGTCCTTTCCCCGGCGGCGAGAGCGAGCTGCTCTGGCAAATCCGCCGGCCTTACTTCTTCCTGTGGGCCTCCTCCGCGTGGTTCATCGAGATGATGATCCACCAGGTGGACGAGTGCTGCTGGATCAAGGACGCCTGGCCGGTGTCCGCGGAGGGACTGGGCGGTCGCGAGCCGGGCAGCGACGATTGCAGTCAGAACGTACACACGTACGCGATCGAGTACACCTTCCCCGACGGGACCAAGGCGCTGGTCAACAGCCGCAATCAGGCCAACTGCAAGAACGAGTTCGCGACGTGGGTCCACGGCACCCGGTGCGCCGGACAATTCTCGGGCAACGTCCACGCCCCGACCGTACACCTGTACAAGGACCAACGCTGCGAGAAAGGCAGCATCGTCTGGCAACCCGAGGGGGAGAAGATGAGTCCCTATCAGGCCGAGTGGGACGCGCTGCTGACCGCGATCCGCGAGAATAGCGCGCACAATGAGGTCGAGCGAGCGGCCTACACGAACCTCGCGTCCATCATGGGACGCGCCGCGATCCACATGGGCCGGGTCATCACGTGGGAGGAGATGCTGGCCTCCAATTTCAAGTTCTGCGAGAGCGTGAACTTCACGATGGATAGTCCGTCGCCTCTGCAGGCGGATGCGCAGGGTCGGTACCCGGTCCCCATCCCCGGGAAATGGACGGAGATATAGCACGCGGACCTTCATATCGGAAATTGTGCAGGAGAGCAGTGAATGAGTGATCGCAGGTACATCGTGCTGTCGCTGGGTTGGATTCTGGCCTGTTCCGCGACGGCGATCGCGACGGATTGGCCGCAGTGGCGCGGGCCCTTCTTCAACGGCGCCACCGATGAGAAGGATGTCCCGGCCTCCTGGAGCGCGACGGAGGGCATCGCGTGGGTGAGCCCGTTGCCGGGCCCGAGCGGAGCCACGCCGGTGATCTCCAAGGGCAGGGTGTTCGTCACCTCGACGGTGAAAGGGACCGGCGGTTTCGTGGCGATGTGCCTCGACGCTGGGACGGGCCAGCTCCTGTGGCGCAGGGACGTCGGCTCCGATTCCCGCCGGCTCCCGCGCAACAACCTGGCGTCCCCGTCGCCCGCAGCCGACGGAGACCGTGTGTTCTTTCTCTATGGAGAAGGGACTCTGGTCTGCTTCGATTACGAGGGCAACGAGTTGTGGTCTCGCGGCATCGAGAAGGACTACGGCAACCTGTCGCTGCAATTCGGCTACAGCAGCAGCCCGCTGGTCTACGACGGCACCCTGTTCATCACGCTGGTCCGTCGTCAGACGCCCTATCGGGACCCGCCGGCAAGTGGTCGCCTGGATTCGTTCCTGCTGGCCCTCCATCCAAAGACAGGCCGGGAGTTGTGGAAGCAAGTCCGCAAGACGAACGCCTTCGACGAAGGCCAGGAGACGTACTCGACGCCGGTGCCGTTCGTTCGCGAAGGCAAGGCCGAACTGCTCGTCACGGGCGGCGACTTCATCACCGCCCACGACACCGCCACCGGGCGAGAACTCTGGCGGGTGGAATACTGGACTGAGAAGGTCCGCGACTCGCGAATTATCCCCTCGCTGGCGACCGGGGAAGGCCTCGTCTTTGGCACGCGACACAAGCACAATGGGGTCTTTGCGGTCGCGCCGCCCGTCCAAGAGGGGGGCGAAGCGCGAATCGTGTGGGAGTTCGACCAGGCGGCCCCCGATTGCAGCACGCCCTTATTCTACGAGGGCAGGCTCTACGCCTTCGACGGCCTCCGGCGAAAGACGATCACCTGCCTCGATCCCAAGACCGGCAAGACCTTCTGGCAGGGCCGGGTCGGCGGACGCGCCCCATGGTGGTCCTCGCCGACGGCCGCGGACGGCAAGCTCTACGCGATCAGCGAGGCAGGGGAGGTCGTCGTCCTCCAGGCGGGCGGGGACGAATTCAAGGTCCTCTTCGAGACCCAGATCGCCGAGCCGGATATCCAGTCGTCCATCCCCATCTCCGGCGGCCGTCTATTCGTGCGGACCGCGCAGAATCTCTACTGCATCGGCAAGCCAGCGCAGAACGAAGTGAAGTGACAACCCCGGTGGTAGGCGAATTCGTACGGGCCGAAAGAACTCAATAACCCAGCTTCCCCGTCAGATAGACGAGCGAACTTGCCACCTCGTCTTTTTGGGCATAGACAGTCTCTCCGTCCGCAGGATTCGATTCTGGTAGTGAATTGACAAGCCTGGTATATCGCGTTACCGTGTGCGTAGATGCCGGGATCGATTCAAGTGGCATAACCTATTGCACGCGGTCCTCCGCAGTTGTGCGGCGTTCCGTGTCTTGCTCGTAGATGAGCAGGAGAGATACCGTGATCAGGGAATTGCAGGTTAAGAATTTCAAATCGTGGAAGGACACGGGCAGGTTACGACTGGCTCCGCTCACGGGTCTGTTTGGGACGAATAGTTCAGGCAAGACGAGCATCCTCCAGTTGCTCCTCATGCTCAAACAGACCGTCGAGTCGGCTGACAGACGTCGTGTTTTGCATACTGGAGATGACCTGTCAATCGTGGATCTGGGTACGTTCGCGGACTTGATTCACGGCCACGACACAGAGAACTCGTTATCGTTGTCTCTATCATGGGATCTTCTAGCCCCTTTGCGTGTCAAGAACCCTGAAGAGAGGGATGCAATGCTTTTCGAGATCCCGTCGCTGCAATTTGAATTGGGGGTCAGTGGGAGCGCCGGAGCTCCGAGCGTTGCGAGGTTTTCGTATTCCTTTGCCGATAAGACCTTCGGTATGGAGAGGGAGGCAGGGGATTCGAAGAAGAAAGGCTATGAACTCGTTGCCAGGTCCTACGAAGCCAAACGGCAACGAGGGCGGCCATGGCCTCTCCCTGCTCCTGTGAAGTTCTATGGCTTCCCTGACGAGGTACGCGGTTACTTTCAGAACGTCGGTTTTCTCGCGGATATCGTTCTGGAGCTTGAGGGCTTGTTCGGTCGAACCGTCTACCTTGGGCCTCTGCGAGAATATCCCAGGCGGATCTATACGTGGGCTGGGGAGGCTCCCCCGGACGTGGGCAGAAAAGGGGAACTGGCCATTGCCGCACTGCTGGCGGCCGGGCGCAGGGGTCCATATATTTCGCGCGGCCCCAAGATGAGACGCAGGACACTTGAGGAAAGGCTGGCATTCTGGCTGGCTCAAATGGGCATCATTGACTCGTTCTCCATCAAACAGATTGCCGAGAACCGCAAGGAATACGAGGTCAAGGTGAGAAAAACGCGTCGGTCACCTGATGTTGTGATCACGGATGTCGGCTTTGGTCTGTCCCAGGTGCTTCCGGTGCTGGTAATGTGTTATTATGTCCCAGAGGGATCGATTCTGCTTCTCGAACAGCCCGAGTTGCATCTTCATCCATCGGCGCAGGCGTGGCTGGCTGACGTCTTCATCGATGTCGTGAAGAACCGAAACGTGCAGGTAATCCTCGAAAGCCACAGCGAGCATTTTCTTCGCCGGCTGCAGCGACGGATAGCTGAGGAGAGTATCAGTGTTGAGAAGACAGCACTCTACTTCTGTCGTATGGAGAATTCCTCGTCCGTGGCCGAGAAGTTGGATGTTGACATGTTCGGTGACATCCGGAATTGGCCAAAGGACTTCTTCGGCGACGAAATGGGCGAATTGACAGCGAAGACGGAGGCTGCCATGCAACGACAGATGAGGAGTGCTGTGTGAGGGCTGTCGTCGACACGAATGTACCCGTCGTCGCAAACGGGAAGTCAGCCCAGGCGTCCGCGAAATGTGTCCAGACATGTGCTGCTCGCCTTCGAGAGTTGACTGAGGCCGGGACATTGGTGATCGACGACAGATGGTTGATTCTCAAAGAGTACATGGCCAATCTCAGATCATCAGGTCAGCCAGGAAGCGGGGATGCATTCCTGAAGTGGGTCTTGACGAACTACCGCAATTCAGAACGGTGCGAAATGGTGTCCATCACGCCAACGGATGCAGAGTCCTCCGACTTCAAGGAGTTCCCGATCTCGTCAGGGCTCGCCAGCTTTCACGGGAAGGACCGCAAGTTCGTGGCCGTGTCAGTCGCGCACCTGGATCATCCCCCCATCTTCCAGGCAGTCGACGCCAAATGGTGGCTCATGCGGGACGCCCTCCAAGAAGCTGGAGTAAACGTTGACTTCCTGTGTTCGGATGACATGCGTGCGATTCTTGAAGGATCGCGAGCGCGTACATGAGTCTGTTGCTTCCTCCAATTGATGGAGGTGTTGTCTATGGTGTCCCTGGGGCTTGATAGACCCGGACGTAGTCCACTTCGAAGCGGGCGGGGAATTCGGTCCCCGCGGGGTCGCCGCCGTTGGTTCCGCCGAGGGCGAGGTTGAGCAGGATGTAGTGCGGCTCGTGGAAAGGGTTGGCCTTGTCGGGCGTGCCGTTGGTCGTCTTGTTCAGCTCGACCGTGTTCAGAAGCTCGTCATCGACGTAGAGCTGGATGCTGTCTTTGTCCCAGTCCATCCGCCAGACGTGGAACTTGGATGACCATTCGGCGTCGGCGAATTCGGAGATGGGCTTCTTGAGGTCGTCCCAGACGGCTCGCCATCTGGCGCCGCTCGCCCAGCAGGCGTTGGCCAGGATCATGCCGCGATAGCACTCCATGATATCGATCTCGCCGCAGCCCGGCCACTCGCGGGCGGAGCCGAGCGTCCAGAAGGCGGGCCACAGGCCCGAACGCGTGTCGATCCGCCCGCGCATCTCGAACCGGCCGCAAGTCCAGGCGTGCCGTCCGACCGTCTTGATACACGCGGAGGTGTACTCGATGTGCGGCCGGCTGCGTCTCCAGTCTCGGCTGTCGGGCGCGTATCCCGGGTTCGGCCTGTGTTCCCGGCGGGCCTCGATCACGAGCAGACCGTCCTTGCAGAATGCGTTGTCGGACTGGTACCACTGGAGTTCCTCGTTGCGAACGAAGCCGTTCTCATAGACCCAGTTGTTCGGATCGGGCCGGCCGGCCTTGGTGAACTCATCCGCCCAGACGAGGACGTAGCCGCTTCCCTGAGCAGCGGTTCGCGGTTCTGATGCCGTGTGCTGCGTCCTGGCTTGGCAGGCTGTTGCGAGCAGCAGACAAACAGCCGAACGGAGCGTTCTCGTCATGGAGTCCTTCCTTTCGACCGGGACTACTTCATGGATTCGACGGGGGGGGCGCTCTCATCCGGCATGGCGGGAGTCTCTGCGGCAGGGGGAACGCTGTCTTCGACGGAGACAGACGTGGAATCGGTCGGCTGCGGATCTTCGCGAGCGCCGGCCTCGGACGCTCCGGTCGATGCTGGGGCGGCGCACTGCTCCGAACCATAGGGGTTTGCGTTCGGGTCCTGGTAGCCGGAGTCGTTCAGGCCGGAAGCCTTTTCTACATCGGAAGCGACCTCGTTGGTGACCTTGTTCACGTCGCGGACGACCTCGTCGGCGCTGTCCTGGAACTCCCGCATTCCCTTCTTGAACTCATTGACGCTCTTGCCCAGGCTGCGGGCCACGTCCGGCAGGCGCCGCCCGAAGATCAGCAGGCCAATGATGAGAATGACGATCCATTCGCCGCTGCCCGGCATCGAGATGAACGCCATACCATGTGTGAAAACAGCCATGATCACCTCGTCCAACGATCAGAACCTGACCCAGCCCCCGATGGGCGATAGTGGATTATACCGTGTCGGCGGCGATCGTGGGAAGGCTCGACTGCCGATTTTTCGCTTGTCAACACCACGAGAGCGGATACGATGTAGGCGTTGTGTCTCTTGAGTGGCAGATGCCTTCGTGGATACGGTGACGAAACGATGAAGAAGCTCGTGGCAGATCGGACGAGTCTGATCGATGCAAGCGGAATACGAAAAGTCTTCGCCTTGGCGGGGGAATTGAAGAACCCGGTCAACTTCTCGATTGGCCAGCCGGATTTCGATGTGCCCGAGCCGCTCAAACGGGAGGCGATCAAGGCCATTGAGGCCGGGATGAACCGCTACTCCCAGACGGCCGGCGAGAAGGACCTCATGGACAAGGTCGCGGCCCAGGTCACCGCAGAGTTCGGCTGGAAGAACCCGGCCGTTCTCGTCGCCAGCGGCGTCAGCGGCGGCCTGCTTCTCGCGTTCCTGGCGCTGATCAACCCGGGCGATGAGGTGATCATACCCGACCCGTACTTCGTCATCTACAAGCACGTGGTGAACCTGCTGGGCGGCAAGTGCGTCTTCGTGGACAGCTATCCCGACTTCCGCCTTCCCGTGGAGAAGATCGCCGCCGCGATCACCCCGCGGACCAAGCTGATCATCCTGAACTCGCCGTGCAATCCGACGGGCATCGTCTACTCGCCCGAGGAGATCCAGGCGCTGGCGAAGGTGGCGGCCGAGAAGGACGTGCTCGTGCTCACCGACGAGATCTACGAGCAGTTCAGCTACGACGGGCCGGCGACGAGCATCGGCAAGTACTGCGAGAATGTGCTCGTCATGCGCGGCTTCAGCAAGAGCTATGCGATGACCGGGTGGCGCCTGGCCTACGTCGCAGCGCCGGCCTCGCTGCGACCGGTCGTCGAGGAGATGGTCAAAATCCAGCAGTATACGTTCGTCTGTGCGCCGACCCCGTTCCAGCGGGCGGCGGTCGCTGCGATGAGCTACGACGTCCACGACCTCGTGAAGGGCTACATCCGCAAGCGGGACCTGTTGTTCGAGGGGCTTCGCGACAAGTTCGAGCTGTGCAAGCCGCAGGGGGCCTTCTACGCGTTCGCCAAAGCGCCGAACGGCTCATCGGGAAGCGAGTTCGTCAAGCGAGTGATCCAGAACAATGTGCTCGTAATCCCCGGCAACGTCTTCAGCGAAAAGGACACGCATTTCCGAATCAGCTTCGCGACCACGGACGAGGAAATCCGGCGGGGTGTGGACATCCTGCGCCGCCTGGCGTAGCGGAAACTGGGAAGGGAGAGCGGAGGGGAGAATTTTGGGTTGCCCGGCCGCCGGGGTTGCGAACGGCGGGATCGGCAGGTAGAATCGTGGCTATGACAAGGATAGTCGGAGCGACTTTGATTCTGGCCGTCTGTGCCGGGACGTGCTTTTCGTCCGGCGGGGCGGTCGCGGGCGAGACCCAGACCGTCGTGACACCGGCCAAGGCCGCGATCATTCCCTGCGAGGGGACGATCGATCAGGCCCTGTTCTATTCCATTCAGCGCCGCACGAAGCTTGCGCTGGACGACGGCGCGAGCTACCTGATCTACCAGATCAGCACGTACGGCGGCATGGTCGATGCGGCGGACTCTATTGCCAAGTACCTGATCCAGGATGTCGCTTCGCGAGGACGGACCATCGCCTATGTCACGACGGAGGCCATCTCGGCCGGGGCGCTCATCAGCGTCTCGTGCCAGGACATCATCATGCGGGAGAACACGACCATCGGCGACTGCGCCCCCATCACGCTGGGCGGCAAGCTCGAAGGCGTCGAGCGGGAGAAGGCCGAGAGCTTCATCCGCGCCGCGTTTCAGCGGGCTGCGGAGGCCAACGGCTACCCCGATCTGCTCCTGAGAGCCATGGTCAGCATGCAAATCGAGGTCTATCGCATCCGCAACCTCCGGACCGGCGGCTACGAGTTCTTCGAGGGCGACAAGCTGCCGAAAGACGCCAATGAGTATGATATCGCCGGCGCGCAGGAGATCAACGGCGACGACGAGCTGCTGACGCTGACTGCGTCGCAGGCGCTCGAGTACGGCATCGCCAGGGCGGTCGTTCCCGACGTGAATCAGGCCGTCGCGTTCCTCGCGAATCGCGACGGCGTGACGTTCGTCGGGCAGCCCATCCTGCTGGCGCCCACGTGGTCGGAGCACATGGTCAGTTGGCTGACCTCGCCCGCGGTCATGGGGGTTCTCGTCATGCTGGCGATGCTGGGCGTGTATATCGAATTCAGCACGCCGGGCTTCGGATTGCCCGGGATCGTGGCCGTGGTCTGTTTTGCCCTGATGCTCGGAAGCAAGTACATGGTCGGCATGGCCAATTGGCTGGAGGTGGTGCTGCTGTTTGCGGGAATCCTCCTGTTGCTGGTCGAGATCTTCGTGCTGCCGGGCTTCGGAATTGCCGGCATCCTGGGCATTGCGATGATCCTCTTCGGCCTGTTCGGCATGCTGATCCGCAACGCGCCGGACGAGTTCCCGTGGCCTCACACGCCGGCGGACTGGGATTCGCTCTCTTCCGGCGCGGTCTCGCTGGCCCTGGGATTCGCGGGATTCGTCGTGCTCGCGTGGATTCTGTCTCGTTATCTGCCGAAGCTGCCGTTCCTGGGCGGATTGATCCTGGCTCCGGCGACGGCCGGCAGGGGGGGCGGCTCGCAGATCAGCATGACCGCCCCGCCGGAGCGATCCCAGCGGCCGGTGCAGGTGGGCGACACCGGCGAGGTGATTGCGCGACTGCGCCCCGCGGGCAAGGCCCGCTTCGGCGACGCCGTCGTGGACATCGTCGCTACAGGCGATTTCCTGGACAAAGGGACGAAAGTCCAGATCATTGCGATAAACGGCAGCCGAGTCGTCGTAAAACGTCTGGAGCAGGGCGGCAAGGGCGAGTGAGGCCGGAACGCCCGGCCGGAACTGCGCCTCGGAAAGGAAGGAAACGCTGGTGGATTGGTGGCTCTTGTTCGCAGTTTTCCTGTTCTTCGCCTGCGCCGTATTGATCGTCGCGGAGGTCTTCATTCCGAGCGCCGGGTTGTTGGGCATCTGTGCGATGGCGTGTCTCGTGGGCGGCCTCTGGATCTTCTTTCAACACAGTCCGGTTGCCGGATGGATCGGCGTGGTCGTTGCTCTGGTGATGGTGCCGCTGCTGTTGGCGCTGGCCTACAAGGTGTTGCCAAAGACACGGTTCGGCCGGCGGGTAATCCTGACGCCGCCGACCCGGGATCGCGGCGATGCGATCGCGGACACGCCGGAACTGGCTCGCCTGATCGGACGCGCGGGCACGGTGATCACGACGATGCGCCCCGTGGGCATGTGCGATTTCGACGGGCGAAGGGTTGAATGTGTCGCCGAATCCGGGTATCTACAGAAGGATAGACAGGTCAAGGTGATTCGCGTCGAAGGGACCCAGGTGACCGTGCGGGTCATGGACGAGGCTTAGGGAAAGGATCGGAAGATGTCACAAATCGATGGAGTGTTGCTGCAGCTTGATCCGATGATCGCGGGGATTCTGATCATCATCGGGATCGGGGTACTGGTGGTGGCCCTGATCGTGCTGAAATTCGCACGGTTGTGGCTGCAAGCGTACTTCTCCCGCGCCGATGTCCGACTCAGCGAGCTGATCGGGATGTGGCTTCGCCGTGTGGATTCTCGGACCATCGTACTGAGCAAGATCACCGCGGTCCAGGCGGGCCTGGAACTGACAACGAAAGACCTCGAAAGTCACTACCTGGCGGGCGGGCGCGTCCCGAACGTCGTGCGGGCGCTCATCGCGGCGGATCGCGCCAACATCGACCTGAGCTTCAAGACGGCCACCGCCATTGACCTGGCAGGGCGGGACATCCTCGACGCCATTCAGACCAGCGTCAATCCGAAGGTGATCGACTGCCCCGACCCGAAGAAAGGCAAGGAGACCATCGACGCGGTCGCCCAGGACGGGATCCAGTTGAGGGCCAAGGCCCGCGTGACCGTGCGGACGAACATCCAGCGCCTCGTCGGCGGCGCCACGGAAGAGACGATCATCGCCCGCGTCGGCGAGGGCATCGTGACGACGATCGGCAGCGCCATTACGTACAAGAACGTGCTCGAGAACCCGGACCGGATCTCCAAGGCGGTGCTGGACAAAGGGCTCGACGCCGGCAGCGCGTTCGAGATTCTCTCGATCGATATCGCGGACGTGGACGTCGGCGAGAACGTCGGCGCGCAGCTCCAGGCGGCCCAGGCGGAAGCCGATATGCGGCGGGCCAAAGCCGAAGCCGAGAAACGACGCGCCATGGCCGTTGCGCGGGAGCAGGAAATGCGGGCGCTCGTCGTCGAGAACGAAGCGAAGGTCCCGCTGGCCATCTCCGAGGCCTTCCGTGCGGGCAATCTGGGCATCATGGATTACTACCGGCTCAAGAACATCGGCGCCGATACGCAGATGCGCGAGTCGATCGCCAAGCCGAAGAAGACGGACTAGGCGTCTTGAGTTGCAGCTAAGGTGGGCCGTTGCTGATGGCACCGTGGATCACACAACTTGATCTCCTGGCCCAAGGGCTGGATATCGACCGATGGGGCGATATCCTCGTCATCGTCGTGATGGCGGTCCTCTGGCTGGGGGGCGCCATGGCCAAGGCACTCACCGCCAGGAAGGGCGCCAGCCAGCCGGGTCAGCAGAAGGAACAGGCCAAGGGCCAAGCCCGCCGGCGAGAGACGTGGCACGAGCGCCTGGCTCGCAAGGCCCAGGAGATCCAGCAGGCCGCTCAGCAGGCACAGGCTGGGCAGCCAAAGCCCCAGACTCGTCCGCGACCCTTCTCGCAGGCTCCTCAGCCGCCTACCGGCAAAATCACGATCCGCCGCGGGGCCCAGGGCGACTCCGTCATGGTCTACGAGCGTCCCGCGCCTTCGCCGGTCCGTGAGGCAGTGTACGACGCCGTTCCCGTCAATCAGAAGACCGCCTGGCCCCGGCCGGTCGAGCCGGAGGTCGAGTTGCCCATCGAGCGGTCGTTGCGGCCGGTTTCGATCGAGCCTGCCCGGAAGCCTGCGTCACGGCCGGACACACAATCCCAGTCGTTCCCGTACGACGAGGTCTTCGACGCCGCGGACTCCGACGCACTCAGGAAAGCCATCCTGCACTACGAGATCCTTGGCAAGCCGATGGCTCTGCGTAGCCCCTCAGAGGAAGCATCCATGTTCTGAAAGGGTGGCGGACCGCCCGCAATGATGGGCTGGGACCGATCCTCCTCGCACAGAAATGGGCGATGAAGCCCCCCTCCTCAACGTCCCATAAGATATGTTATGTTTCATTGGGGTTGCTCGGGCGGATCGGTCTGTGCGGCATGATTTCGGCCCTTTTCACGGGCTTCCGACGGCTGCATGGGCCGCGGTCTGGCAGAGATTCTCCCACATCAGGCCAATCGTGTCCGAGAGGCCGAGATTCTGCAGGACGATCGAAATGTTCGTCGCAGGATCGACGCCTGTGCCGGCCTTCTGGTCGATCTGTCGCTGGAGGTTGATGACCGAGGACGCGAACTTCACCCGGTTGCAGTACAACAGCGCGGTCTTGTAGTACAGATCCAGCGTCTTGGCGTCGTACTCCTGCGGCGGCGCGATCAGCGCGAGGGCCTCCGGCGCTCTGCCGAGCTCGAACAACGCGACGGCCAGCTTCGTGGCGGCGCGTGCGAACGTCGGGTTGATCTGCAGAGCCGCCTGGAAGCAGTCGCAGGCTTCCTGGAGGTGCAAGGCGTTCATGTGGAGGATGCCCAGCCTGTAGTGCAGATCGGGATTGTGCGGGAAGCGAACCGACTGGCGTTCGTGGGCAGCCAGAATGGTCTGTTCCAGAGACCGTCCGTCCGTTGGGGCCGGCAGCAGGTTGGCTTCGAGGGCCGCCTTCAAGATGAGCTTGGCGGTCTCGGCGAACAGGAACGACGTATTGGGCTGGATGGCCGATGCCAGCGACAGGGTGTTCAACGCCTCCGCGTCCTGTCCGGCCAGCTTCTGGGCCGCGGCCAGGCCCATGTAGGCCTCGACGATCTCGTCGTTGATCTCGATGGCCTTGTTGAATTGCTGAGCGGCAAGCTGGTCGGCGTGCATCTTCAGGTAGCTGGTGCCCAGCTTGATGGTCACCTCCAGAAAGTCCGGGCAGATCCGCAAGGCTTGCTGGTACAGGGCAATCGCATCGCTGATCCCCCCCATCATGCTCACGATATCGGCCTGCTTGGCGATCAGGTCCGCCCGGTCGGGCTCCTCGGTCAGGAGGATCTCTACGCGATCCAGCGCCTCCTGGAACTGCCCCTCGCACAGGTGCTGTTCGAGCGTGTCGTCGGGAGCGATGAAGTTGTCCGGGTGGATCAGGATAGCCGTGTTGAAGGTGGCAATGGCCTTCGGGTACTCGCCCATGGCGGTGTATAGATGCCCGAGCATGACCAGGGTGGAGATGTCGTCCGGATAGAACTCCTTCAACGGTTCGTACTGGGCGATGGCGTCGGGGATACGTCCGTCTTTGAAGTAGATCGCGGCCAGTCGCTGGGCGGGCAGTTGGAGCTGACTGTTGAATTTGATGCAGTCCTGGTAGAACTCCACGGCTTGGGCCTCGTAGCCCAGTCGCTCGTAACAATGGCCCAGGGCATACAGAGCCAGCGTGTTGCTGGGCTGTCGCGTGTAGATCGAGTTGAGTTCCTGGATGGCCTCCTTGAGGTCGTTCTCCTGCAACAGCAACGCGGCGGCGGCCATTCGCCCCAGACAGCAGGATGGACGACTGAACAGATACAGCTTCACCTGCTCTCGGGCCTCCGAGAATTTGCCGTGGCCCATGAGGTCGAGGACGTGGTCCACTTGCGGATTCTCGGACATGTCGGTATCCGCCTGGGCCCGTCTTCGCTCATGGAGCCAGTGCCAGATCAGTTCGGAGGTGTTGACTGCAATGGCCTTGCCGAGAATCTCCAACAAACCGCACATCCCTCACTCCTGATATTCTGCCACGTGATGTAGGAAAAAGAGTACTGTTGAGCTATCGTCCAATTCGAACAGGGTGTTAACCCCCGTTCCGGGACGCGGCCACTCGCAAGGGCCTTCCGAAGCGTCAACGTGGCGGTTGTGTGTGCTGTAGGGTCTGTCTGGGATTGGAGGACGTGTTATCGGGCAGTCTGCGGAGGCGCCCCCCCCCCGCCGGGTGACACGCGGTCCACAGGGACGGACTCTCGATGAGGTTATCTGTCGTCGGCCTGGGCGTGTCCCTCGATTTCGCCCAGATAGGCCAGGGTCCGCTGGAGACGATCCGTGACGTGTTTGAGTCGGAGCATGGTTCGGATTCGCGTGAGCAACTCCAGGCGGTTGATCGGTTTGCTGACGAAATCGTCGGCGCCGGAGTCGAGGCCCCGCTCGATGTCGCCGAACTCGTTCAGGGCAGTCACCATGATGACCGGGATGTCGGCGGTCTGCGGGTTGTTCTTGAGTCTGCGGCAGACCTCGAAACCGCTCATCTTGGGCATCATGACGTCGAGGAGAATCAAATCGGGCTTCTTCCGGGCCACCCGCTCGAGGGCCTCGATCCCGTCGTGGGCCGCTTCCGCCTGGCACTCGACATCCTCCAGGTAGGCCTGGATCAATTCGAGGTTCTGCTGGTTGTCGTCCACAACAAGGACAATAGGCAGTTTGCCCCGGCTCTTGCTGTCTTCAGCCATTCGGTACACTCCCGGTCGGTTCCACGGATTCACAGTACCGGATTCGGCGGACCGCTCCAAAAAAACCGGCCGCCTGGCGGGGTAGCCCCTTGTGGGACGGCCGCTGGCGGTGGATAATGCTCCGGTACGGACACCAAGAAGGGATTGTATACAAGGAGTGTGCCGTTGACAAGCATCATCGAAAAACGCCTGTCGTTGCATCAATGCCTTGCCCGGAAGGAAGAGGAGAACACCGCGCTGCGGTCCCAGAATCTGCAGCTTCAGGCGCTGGCGACGCTCGGGTCCGCCACGTGCATGATCGCGCACGAGATCAACAACCTCCTGACCCCGCTGACGACCTATGCGGCGCTGGCGGTGCAGAACCCGAATGATACGGAACTGGCGAAGAAGGTCCTCGACAAGACGGTGCGGAACTGCCAGCGGGCCTCCAAGATCATGCAGAGCATGCTCGCCATGGCCAACGGCCAGAAGAGCCAGCGGGAACAGGTGGCGGTCAAGACGCTCGTCGAGCAGGTGTTCACCTGCCTGTGCCGGGACCTGGCCAAGGACGCCATCACGGTGCAGACGGACATTCCCGACGGCGTGTGCGTCAACTGCGTGCCGGTCCAGATCGAACAGGTGCTGATGAACCTGATCCTGAACGCCCGCGAGGCGATGCTGCCCGGCGGGGGGATTCTCAAGGTGATCGCGGCGACGGAGGACGACCATGTCACGCTGGCGGTGAGCGACACCGGCCACGGCATTCCCGCCGAGCATATGGCGAACATCTTCCGGCCTTTTTTCACGACCAAGACCGCGAAGGACTCCCCCACCGGCTCCGGCTCGGGAGTCGGTCTGGCCTTCTGCAAACGGATCGCGGACGCGCATGGCGGCGAGATCGGCGTCACGTCGCGGGTCGGCCGGGGGAGCACGTTCACGATTCGCCTGCCGCGGACCCCGCCGCACGATCGGCCATGATTGCCCAAGTCTACCAACACCTCGGCCATTCCATCGTGATGCTTCTGCTGCTCTGTGGCTCCGCGTTCTTCTCGGCATCCGAGACGGCCCTGTTCAACCTGACCCGCCGGCAAATCAAGCAACTGCGGACCTCTGGCCATCGGGTCCACAAACTCACGGCGCACCTGCTCCAGAAGCCCGGGCACCTGCTGAACTGCCTGCTGTTGGCGAATATCACCGTCAATGTCCTGTACTTCGCTTCGTCCAGCGTGCTCGTCCTGCGCATCGGTCAGGCCTGGGGGTTCGGGGCCGCGACCGGCACGGCTGCGGCCACCTTCGTCGCCCTCGTCGTGTTCGGCGAGATCGTGCCCAAATCAGTGACCTACGCGGACTCGCGCTCCCTGGCGATTGCAGTCACGGTTCCGGTCTTCCTGGCCATGCAGGTGCTCGGTCCGGTCGCCTTGGTGTTCCGCGTTGTGATCCTGGAGCCGATTCTCCGCCTGCTCTTTGGCGGGGCCCGCTCGCCCGAGATGATCACCCTGGCGGAGTTCCGCTCGCTGGTGAATCTCAGCCGCCAGCGGGGCCTGATCACCGCCAGCCAGAACAAGCTCATCGGCGAGGTGGTCGAGTTGGGCCTGCTCAAGGTCCGGCATGTGATGCAGCCGCGGGTGGACATGGTGGCCTGCGACGTGATCGAACCTCCGGCGGTCGTCCGCGAGCGCATGCAGAAACGATGGCTGACCAGGATGCCGGTCTACGTGAAGAAACTGGACAACATCGTGGGGACGATTCATCTGCGCCAGTTGCTCTTGAAGCCCGAAGCCTCGATCGACCGGCTCGTCCAGCCTGTGCATTTCGTTCCCGAACAGAAGACGGTCGAGTCGCTGCTGGATTTCTTCCGTAAGACAGGGACGGATATGGCTGTGGTGGTAGACGAGTACGGCGGGATTGCCGGGGCGGTCCGCCCGGAAGATATCGCCGAGGAGCTGTTCGGGCGGATGGAGCACGTCTCGGACATCGAGCCGATGATGCAGTTGGGTCCCTTCGAGTACCGTCTCGCGGGCGACCTGGCCATCCACGACTGGGCGGACGTGTTCGGGGTCGATATCGAGGAGACCCGTTTGTCCACCATCGGCGGACTTGTGACCACGCTGCTGGGCAAGATCCCGCGCGAGGGCGACATCGCCCACATGGGGAACCTGAAGTTCACCGTGGACCGAATGAACAAGCACCGCATCGAGACGGTGATTCTGTCGTTCGAGCCGATCAAGTCGGATGGATAGGCGTATGGGCATCGCGTTGACACTGGCGCTGGTTACCGTGGTTCTCTCGGGCATGTTCTCCGGCCTGGAAACCGGGATCTACCGTCTGAGTCGGCTCCGCCTGCGTCTGGGAGCGGAGCGGGGCGAGTTGAGATATGTACTGCTGAGCCAGGCCTTGTGCGACGGTTCCTCCCTGCTCCTGACGCTGCTGGTCGCGAACAACCTCGCCAACTATCTGGCAACGAGCAGCATCACGTACCTGTTTCTGACAGTCGCCTCGGACCGCACGGCGGAGCTGCTGGCCACGTCGCTGACCGCCCCACTGTTGTTCGTCTTCGGCGAGTCGCTGCCGAAGAACACCTTCCTGTATCGCCCGGATGTCCTGACGCCGTACCTCGGACCTTTTGTCTATGCGATCCACAAGGTTCTGACCTGGTCGGGCGTCGTGCCGCTCCTGGGGATGATCTCTCGGTCTCTGGCCCGTCTGGGCGGGGCGCCGATCCCGTCGAAGAAGATGATGGTGTCCAGCCAGATCCACCAGGTAAAGGCCATCCTGCGCGACATGCAGGAGGAAGGACCGTTGAGCCATATGCAGACGGAAATGCTCGACCGCGTCGTGAACATCCCGAACCTGCGTCTGGGCACGGTGATGATCCCCATGCCGCGTGTCCAGGCAATACCGCTGGAGACCGACCGGGCCGCCCTGCTGGAAGGGCTCAAGCGACAGGCGTTCACTCGCCTGCTGGTCTGTGGGGACGGCCCCGCCAATGTGATCGGCTTCGTCAATGTCTACGAAGCCCTCGCCTCCGCGGAGGAGTTCCGGACCGTCGAGGGCTTTCTCCAGCCGATTCGGAGCCTGGACACGGATACCCTCGTGACCGAGGCGATCGAGACGCTGCGCCGAGAGCAGGTCAAGATGATTCTCGTGACCCGGCGGCGCAGTGGGCGGGATGTGCCGGTGGGGATTGTCACGATGAAGGACCTCGTTGAGGAGCTCATGGGTGAACTCGCGGAATGGTAGACGTAGGACGGGCGTATCTGGTGGCAGGATGCCGTCCCTTGATGCCGGCGACCGGCCTTTGACCTCAGGGACGTTCATCCCGTTCCTGGCGGTGGGCATGATCCTCGTGCTTGCCGTCGCAATCCTGGCCAACAGCATGAGCAAGGAGATCGCACGCGACGAACAGATGTACTGCACCGCCGGCGCGATGCTGGCACAGGGCAAGCTCATCTACCGAGACTTCTCCTATCCCTCGCAACTGCCCTACCACCCTTTGCTGCTCGCGGCCTGCTACAAGGTCCTGGGCACGACGCACTACCTGCTCGTGGGCCGATTGGTCTCGGTCGTCAGCGACGTCCTCGTCGTCCTCGTGATTCTCCAGATCTACCGCTCAGTGTTCGCACCCCGTCGGACCGAGGGATCGCTGTTCGGCCTCGCGGCGGCCGCACTGTATGTCTTCAACCCGTTCGTGGACTACGCCGCAGGGTATGCGTGGAACCACGACGTGGTGATCCTGTGCGTAGTTGCGGCCTTGTGGCTGCTCACGACCGCCGATTTCGCCCAAAGGACCTGCTGGCGCGTCGGGCTGATCGGCGCCCTGCTCACCGCCGCAACCTGTATGCGCGTGACGACGGCGCTGGTCGAGGCGGTGTTCCTGGCGGCTGTCCTCTGGATGGCGGGCGGCTCCCTGAAGAACAGGGTCCGGACCGCCCTGCCCTTCCTGGCGGGAGCCCTGGCGACGCTGGCCTGGCCGGCGTGGGTGATCGCCCAGGCGCCGGAGGCGTTCCGTCTGAACCTCGTGCGAATCCCCACCCTCTACGGGCAGTGGCTCCATGAGATCGGGATGACGTTCGACAAGGTCACGCTGACTTTCAAGGCGTTCTCCATGCCCGCCAGCCTGGTCCTTCTGGTTCTCGGGTGCGGTTTGCTGTGGGTCGGGCTGCGACGCCGCTTGAACCTGGACGCCCAGGAGAGGCGAAAGGCGCTCGCAGCGGTCGTGCTGCCGCTGGTGTTCCTCGTGATTGCGTACATCCCCCCTACGATGTGGCTTCAGTATCTGGCCGTTCCGGTCCCGTTCATCGCGATTGCCTTGGCGTACCCGTTGGCCGCTGCCCGGAGGCAGGCATCCTCCCAGGATCTGCCAAAGCGTGCGGCGACGGTCGCCCTGCCCGCCGCGGCAGGTATATCGATTCTCCTGGATGCTCTCGTGGGGTCGGCGGCGCTGTCGCGATGCGTGTTCGCGCTCGTCCCCGAGAGGTGGGAACCCATTCGAGTACACCAAGTCTCACAGGCGATGCTCGAACGGGTGAAAGAGCCGAGGCGCGTGTTGACCCTGGGGCCGCTCTACGCCCTCGAAGCAGGCTGTGACATCTACCCCGAACTCTCCAGCGGCTCGATTGTCTATCGGATCGCAGATCGAATGACGCCCGAGGAGCGTCGGATCACGCGCGCAGTCGGTCCGCATACAATCGACGACATGGTGGGCGACCGCCCTGCCGACGCGGTGATCGTGGGCGTGGAGCTGGACAAGTTCAGCGGTCTGGAGGACCCTCTGCGACGGAGCGTCCCGTCGGACTGGCACAACAAGAGCATGGAGCCCCTGCAGGCGTACTGGCGACCCTGATCCGTCGGTTGTCAGTTGGCGGCTCTGTACTCGTCGATGATCGCCTTGGCGACGTCGTTGATCGCGTCGCGGCTGAGACCCTTGGGCCCGTTGGAGAGGATGGAGAACAGGTACGGCCCGGCGTCCGTCAGGCAGACGCCGGAGAGGGCTCTCACACCGCTGATATAGCCCGTCTTGGCATGGATCTTGCCCTGGTACCGCGGCTCATTGAAGTACCTGTCGATGGTGCCCTCTTCCCCGCCCACGGCCAGAGACACCTGGAAGAGCGGCCAGTTGGCGCCCCGATATTGGTCGAGAAGCAGACGCGTGAGGATGTGGGTCGTGAGCCGGTTCTGGCGGCTCAATCCGCTGCCGTCGTCGATTTTGAACTGGTCGGCGGAAGCCCCCAGGTCCATGAGGTATCGAGCGATCAACTCCCGTCCCCCCGCCCAGCTTCCGCCTTTTCGCGTCGGCAGACTGTGTGCGTGGATCGTCTTGAGCAGGGCCTCAGTGGCCAGGCCGAGACTATCGGTATTGGCTCGGTTCAGGACATCCGACAACGGCGTGACGAACTCCACCAACGGCTGGAACGCTTCGGTTTCGACGAATGCCCCCTCGATCAGTCTGCCCTTGGCGGAGATGCCGGCCTGGGCGAGCTGCTCGGCCAGCAAGAAGCCGAAGAACGCGGCGGGCTTCTCGATGGCTACTTTGAATGGGCCGTCCCTGGTCTTGCACTTGCCGAAGACCACGATCCTGTTTGGCTGGACCGTTCGATGGGAGCCGACCGCGCTGTCGCCGGAGGAGATGGCCTCGACCTGGTTGGCCATCTCGACGAAGGTGGTCTTGGGCTCGACCTGGATGGCGACGCTCCCGCCGACGTTCGTGGTCGTCAGCTCGATGCAGTTGACGTTGTAGTTCAGGCCGCAGACCTCGCAGGCGTACCACTTGTTGTGGTCTTTGGCGGGCCAGCTCGGATGTACACGCTCGTCATCGAAGACCGTCGTGTCGATCACGATGTCGTTGATCTCGGACACGCCCCGCTCGCGGAGCGCCCCCACGATCTTCTCGAAGATCCAGCCGCTGGGCCGCCCGTACTTGCGGTCGGTCACGGCATCGCCCAGGATCGGATCGCCGCAGCCAAGGACGATGAGCGAGCCGTTGTACAGTCCCACGCGGGTCCTGTACTCGAAGTTCGGCCCGAGATACTTCAGGGCCGCCGCGGTGGTCACGAGCTTCATGTTGGAGGCCGGGATCAGCGGTTTGTCCGACAGGTAGCCGTACAGGCTGGCCCCCGAACCGGGGTCCACCACATGGATGGAATAGTCGGAGGCCTTCTGCGAATCCACGATCTTCTGAATGCGCTGCGACAGCGAAGCGCCTGCGGCCCCGCACAATCCGAGGACCGCCACCAGCGTGCACAACCGATGGTTCATGCAATAACCCACAATCCCTCGACTCCCCTGACGGTTTCAGACACGGACACATAAGTTATGGCAGCGCGACCTTGATCTGCCCAACACCGACTCCTAGGACGGCCTTTGCGATGGCATCCAGATGGGACTCCTCGCCGACGAAGTGGAAGGTCCGGTGCGTGTGCAGGATACTGCCTCCCGGGACCAGAGCCGCCGCTGGAGACGACGTCTCGAGTTCGTAGAACGGCCCCATGGGCTTGGCGCCGGGCGAAGCCGGCCCGTCGTTGTAGGAGTTGACCACGTCGCCCTCGAAGGGCTTGTCCTGGACCTTCTGCCACATGGAGTTGACGTAGTCCGCGGCTCCCTCGGGCTTGCTGTACTGCACAATCGTGAGAACGCGGTGGCCGGCGTCGTAGCTGCCTGCGACGTTCTTGGCTCGCTGCGGCGACAATCCGATCTTGCTGCGATACCGGCCGTCGCCGCTGAAGAAGATCACGCCGTTCTTGATGACCAGACGCTCCGCGGGCACTTTGCCGAAATAGGTGTCGTTGACCACGGGACCCAGCTCGCTCTCCGGCCCCTCCTTGAAGGGAATCGCGATCGTGGTGTCGGGCGAGGGCGTGAACATGCCCAGGATCCAGATGGAGAGCAGGCCGGTGTCCTTGGTCCAGGGATTCGCGCCGGTGTTCACGATCTTGTTGCTCGACTCGAAGGCTACCATCTCGACGGCGGGATCCGCCGTTGCCCCGAGCATCCTGAGAGCCGCATCACGGTCGAGGACTCGGATCTGCCGATCCACCCGCAGGTCGAACTGCGTCCCGGAGTAGTTCTTCATCTGAATGGTCTTCTGCAGTGTCGCGGCGTGTGCGGACTTGGAGGCCAGCGTCCACGATTCCGTATCGATGGCGGCCGGCGTAAACCAATTCTCGAAGGTCTGCTCGACGCCCGGCGCGAAGAAGATGGAGAACTGCCCGCCCTCGGGTCCCAGCCAGAAGCGGTCCTCGCCCCCGAAGCCGTTCATGTGCTCGATGAACTTGCCCGAGGCGACCAGCTCGCGGTTGATCCAGCCGAAACTCAGGCCGTCCGGGCCGGAGGCCGTGCTGGTCATCACGCGACCCTGCATCTTCGGGAGAACGGCCACCTGCCCTTTTCCCGACCGGTCCTTCAGGATCAGGACGTCCGTGTGCGTCTGCAGGAAGTCGATGTCATCGGCGAATCCGCTCTTCTGTGCGGTCGCCACGGTCTTCGCCTTGCCCGCCTGGGATGTCTCCTTTGCGCCGTCCGTCGCACAACCGGCAATCCCCAACAAGATGCCCACCAGCACAATCACCTTCAGGTTCATGCTCAACCTCCCTTTTGCCTAATCCGTCTACCGATCTCTTTGACCTCTGCCGACGCTTCGGCGTCCTGGCAGACCATGCAGGAGCATAGTCCATTCCGGGTTTGCTGACAAGTGTCCGGATTGGATTCCGCCGGTTCGGGATCACGGAACCGAAATTGTGGTTTCCCATTGATTCGATGGCCTCTGCGCATATCATAGGGGCCAGGCCGTCTGGTGGCCGGATGTGGAATTCCCGGCGTCCCGCGGCATATGCAACCGAGAGGCGGACGCGCCGGGACTGGAATGAGGGACTCTGCGTATGGCTGAGGACAAAGGACTTGCCCATGATGCGGGACCTTCCGCCTCCAGCGAGGGGCAGGCTCAGACGCTGTTGCTCCAGACCGTCCTGGACTCGCTTCCCTACCCGTTCTATGTGGTCGACGCGTCGAACTATCGGATTCTGCTGGCCAATCGAGCTGCCCGGCAGATGCACGATGCGGGAGTCTGGACCTGCCATGGCCTGACACATCGGCGGGAGCAGCCCTGCGACCGCGAGGGGCAGCGTTGCCCGCTGGAACTCATTCGACAAACGGGGGCGCCCGTCACGGTGGAACACGTCCACCAGGACGCCCAGGGCCATTGCCATACGGTCGAAGTTCACGCCTTCCCGATCCTCGATAACCAGGGGCGCGTGGCCCAGATCATCGAATACTGCGTGGACATCACAGAGTACCGTCGCATCATCGAGGACTATCGCTGGGAAATGGCGGTCGACGAGGCCCTCGTCGAACTGGCGGACGCCCTGATCGATCCGTCCTTCTTGCTGGAGGAGGTGGCCGAGACCGTCCTGGAACAGGCCCGTCGGCTGACCGCCAGCGAGCACGGGTATGTCTCCTCCATCGACCCCGATACGGGTGGCAACGTCGGCCACACCCTGACCGGCATGATGGGGCGAGAGTGCCGCGTGAAGAACAGGAAGGGCGTCACCACCCCGCCCGGTCCGGACGGCCTCTACCCGGGGTTGTTCGGCCATGCGCTGAATACAGCCATGGGCTTCTACACGAATGCGCCGGGGGAACACCCCGCGTCGATGGGCCTGCCTGCGGGGCACATCCCCGTGAGGAATTTCCTGACCGTACCGGCCGTCGTATGGGGACAGGTCGTTGGACAGATCGCCTTGGCCAATTCCACGAGGGACTACTCGGCCAGAGACCTCCACGCCATCGAGCGCATGGCCAAGCTGTATGCGCTGGCCATCCAGAGGATGCGCAGGCAGACCGCCCTGAAGGCCAGCGAGGAGCGGTATTCGCTCGCCCAGAAGGCCGCCAACATAGGGTGCTGGGATTGGAACCTCGCGACGGGCAAGCTCCTCTGGTCGGAACAGATCGAGCCGATGTTCGGATTGGCACGGGGCGCCTTCCCGGGCACCTATGAGGCATTCTTGGAGTCCGTTCACCCCGAGGATCGGGAAGGCGTCGTCAATTCCATCAGTGCCTGTGTGGATCGTCACGAGAACTACCGGATCGAGCATCGCATCATCTGGCCGGACGGAACCGTGCGATGGGTCGCCGAGACAGGCGACGTCGTCCGCGACCCGAATGGCAAGGCAATCCGCATGGTCGGGGTCGTTCGGGACATCACGGAACGCGTGAGGGCCCAGATCGAGATTCGCAAGCTCAACGAGGATCTGGAACGCCGGGTCCTCGAACGAACCGCGGAACTGACCGAAGCCAACGAACATCTTCGCCTGGAAATGCAGCGCCGCAAATACCTCGAGAAGGAGATCCTCGGGATCATCGAGAGGGAACAGACGCGCATCGGACGAGAGCTGCACGACAGCCTCGGTCAGCAGCTCACCGGCATCGCGATCATGAGCAAGGTGCTGCAGCAGAGACTGGTCTCCCGGTTGCCCGAGGAGGCCGCGAGAGCCGGCGAACTGGCGCGCCTCACGAGCCGGGCAATTGAGGAGACGCGACAGCTCTCCCGAGGCCTGCACCCGGTCACACTCGACGAGAACGGCCTGATGGCGGCGCTGCAATCGCTGGCCGCGAGCACCGAGACCGTCTCCGGCGTGGCATGCACGTTCCAGTGCGACAGGCCCGTCCTGGTCCGCGACGCCTCGGTGGCGGTGCACCTCTACCGCATCGCCCAGGAAGCCGTCTCCAACGCTATTCGCCATGGCAAAGCCAGGCACATTGCCATCTCGCTCGCTGCCGACCACCGTCGGGCCACCCTGTCCATCATCAATGATGGCCGCCGATTCCCGAAACGCCCCGCCAAGAAGAAGGGCATGGGATTGCAGGCGATGGGCTACCGCGCCGAGGTGATTGGTGGTATACTGAGCATCACGCAGGGTCTTGCCGGCGGCACGCGGGTCACCTGCGAGTTCGATGTCGGGCCCAAGAGGCGTAGAGGGGCGAAAAAGAATGTCGCAACGGACGCAACCCAGCACTGATCGTCGCAGCAAACGAACGATTGTGATCGTGGATGACCACCCGATCGTGCGCCAGGGGCTTGCGCAGTTGATCAACCAGGAAAGTGACCTGCTGGTCTGCGGCCAGGCGGAGGACGCGTACGAGGCGATGCAGACCATTCGGGAATCCGATCCCGACATGGTGATCGTGGACATCTCGCTCAAAGAGACGAGCGGCGTGGAACTCATCAAGGATCTGAAGATCCAGTATCCGGATCTGCCCGTCCTGACGCTGTCCATGCACGATGAGACGGTATACGGCGAGCGAGCGCTGCGGGCCGGTGCGCGCGGATACATCATGAAGCAGGAGGCCACGGAAAAGGTCGTCACGGCGATCCGACGCGTGCTGGCGGGCGAGGTCTACGTCAGCAACGGCATGGCCGCCAAGATGGTCAGCAAGCTCGTCGGCGGGCCCGGCAAGACGGGCTCGCCCGTCGAGTGCCTCAGCGATCGCGAACTCGAGGTCTTCCGCATGCTCGGCGAGGGCTATAACACGCGGGAAATGGCGGATAAACTCCACTTGAGCGTCAAGACGATCGAGACCTATCGGGCGCACATCAAAGACAAGCTCGGCCTGCAGGACGCCAGCGAGTTGTTGCGCTCGGCCATCCGATGGGTCAACACGGAACTGCAACGCTAGATCGCCCGGCCAACTACCATCGGGGAAAACCCGATAGCGGGTCAGGCCGTCCAGCCTATGACAAATACAGCTTCCGCCCCGATTCCTTATTCTGCCTGGGTTTTGTATCCTGAGTATGTATGTGGGCGAAGGGGGCAAGGAGGCCCAGGTTTGGATATCGTCGGACAGGATAGGCAGGACACAGCGATGCAGGCCATATGCACGGAAGAGATGATCGGAATCGGAGAGTTCGTGGGCAGAGGCCGCGACGTGAAGGTGGAACGACGCGCCAATCGAATCCGGATGGTTCGACGCAGGTTGGCGGAAGGCTGGTACGATCGGGATGATCTCCTGGACGCCATTCTGGAACGAATTCTTGTCGACTTGTCGATGGCATGAGGCGATCTGGGTACAGGACGCGGACCACGGTCGCGGGAAAGGCCGTCGTATCTGCACCAGGGGATGTGATGAGCGTGTCCAGTTATGAAGGCGTGCCCGCCCGGACGAGAGTCCTGGTGGTCGATGATCACTGTATCATGAGAGACGGGCTTTGCGAGATGCTCAAACAGCGACCGGGATTTGCCGTCCCTTCGGCGGTGGCTGACGCGAAACAGGCCCTGGAAATCACGCGGCGACAGCCGTTCGATCTGGCGATTGTCGACATCTCGCTTGGCGAGACCGACGGCATCGAATTGACCGGCATGCTCAAGTCGGAGCACCCCGATCTCGTCGTGCTGATCCTCTCCATGCACGAGGAGGCCGTCTACGGCGCTCGAGCCGCGGGCGCAGGCGCCGCCGGCTTCGTCGAGAAACAGCGGGCCACCGAGACCCTGCTGCCTGCCATCGATTGCGTCCTGCATGGCGGGCATCACTTCAGTTGTATCTGAGCGACCTTGCCCACGGTCTGTCCCCGGACTATCATAGGCGAGGATGGGCCATCCGGTCCCTCGGAACCGACACACAGGCTGGAGTCGCTTATGCTGGACGCGTCGCACACCCTCAAGGGCCGATTCCCTGCGTTCCAGACCGCACGACCGACGGGTGCGGCGCAGTGGGACCGTGACAAGGCCAGACTCGACCGAACGATTCGACGGCTCCTCGGGGATTGGCCGTCGTTGTTCGTGCCCCAGGCAAGCGTGCTGGACACGGACGCAAGACACGACTGCATCGTCGAGCGGTTCGCATTCGACAATGGCGTCGGCGACACGGTATACGGCCTGATCCTGATCCCGGCGGGGCGCACGGAACCCGGACCCGCCGTCCTCTACAATCACTGGCACGCGGACGACTATGAGCTGGGCAAGGATGAGATCCTCACCCGGGTGCATCCGGACCTGGGCTTCGCCACCGGCGAGCAGCTCGTGCAGGCAGGATACGTCGTCCTGTGCATCGACGCCTATGGCTTCGGCGAGCGCCGTTTCCAGGGGCCCGCCGGCGGAAAAGAACACGGGGCCGCCGTCGAAGCCGCCTTGTTCAAGACGTTCCTCTGGGAGGGACGAACGCTCTGGGGAATGATGGTCCGCGACGACATGCTGGCGTTGAATTACCTGGCGTCGCGACCCGAGGTCAATCCGGGCCGGATCGCCGCGATGGGCGTGAGCATGGGCTCGACGCGGACCTGGTGGCTCGCAGCACTGGACGACCGCATCAGAGTGGCCGTCTGCGTCGCCTGCCTGACGCGGTACCAGAACCTGATCGCCCGCGGCGCAGTCAACGCCCACGGAATCTACTACTATGTCCCGAACATGCTCAGGGAAGGAATCGACGCGGAATCGGTCGTGGGCCTGATCGCCCCGCGACCGCTGCTGACATTGACCGGCGACCGCGACGAAGGCTCCCCCGTCGACGGCGTGCAGACCATCAACGCCTTCCAGGAGCACCTCTATCGCCTCCACGGCCTGCCCGAGAACTTCCGCGGGCGGCTCTACCCCGGCGTAGGACACGCCTACACCCGCGACATGTGGCGGGAAACCATGGACTGGCTACGGACGCACCTCTGATGCGGACTCGCATCGATACTTGCGCGGTTTCTGTCATCCTGAACGAAGTGAAGCATCTGGGCCCGGTAGAGAACGTGGCGTCCGAAGTCGATACGCATCTTCCACGCCCAGGCCAGATCCTTCGCGTTGCTCAGGATGACGCACACACGGACCCTCTCGTCACCGTCATCGGTGCGCTCGCGCGCTCCTTCAGCGGGCGAGTTCGACGATCCGGATGTCCTTGTACCACGCCTCGGCGGGCGGGCCGCCGTGGATCTGGAGCCCGATCACGCCGGCCTGCTCGATGGACTCATCGGGCTCGGTGTAGTCGACGGTCTGTACGCCGTTGAGCGACAACTGGATGCGTCGGCCCTCGCAGCGGATCACGTAGTCGTTCCACTCCCCCGCCTTCAGGGCCTTCTTCAGCAGTTCCGCGTCGGGCTGAGCCAGGACCTTGTTGCGCCGCGACTCGTCGTAGAGGCACCCCCAGTACTGCTGGCCCATGTCCGCCTGGTAGCCGGAAACCTCGTTGTGGTTGGGAATCCGCCGGCTGCGGATTTGAATCCCCGCGTTCGCCTGATTGAGGTCCCCGAGCAGCTTGACCTTCAGATGCAGCTCGAAGTCCGCATAGGCCCTCGTCGTACACAGAAACTCGTTGCGCGGCGCCGCCTTCTTCAGACTGCCCGCGACGACGGCGCCGTCCTCGATGCGGAACCAGTCGAGATTGCCCTCCCAGCCCGCGAAGGTCTTGCCGTCAAACAGCGGGTTCGCAGTGCCCCCTGCGTTTGCAGGGGGTGCCTGCCCCGGACTTGATCCAGGGCCGTCAGGCGTTATCTTCTCCCCAGCCTGCAGGAACAGGTGAACGCCCTTCTTGTTCGCGGTGACGACGTCCATCCGCCCGTCGCCGTTCATATCGACGACCTCGAACTGCGTGCCGATGCCGGAGTCGTCGTCGATCACGTGCTGGACGAACTTCACCTTGCCCTTCTCGGGCCGCTGGATCTCGAACCAGACCAGCAGCGCCGGCTCGCGGGCGCCGGGATCGTTGCCGCAGTGGGCGAAGTACCGCTTGCCTGTCACAAAGTCCAGGATGCCGTCGTTGTTCATATCCGCCAGGCGGATCGCGTGGACCTGCGAGAAGGTCTTGCAGATGTCCTGCAGGTGGAATCGCTCCGCGTTGGAACCGGGCAGTTGCTCGAACCACCAGATGCCGTAGTTGTGGGCGGAGCTGGTGATCACATCGTTCAGGCCGTCGCCGTTGAGATCGTAGACGACCATGTCCGCGCACGGCGGGCCGAAATCAACCTCGTGGAACCTCCATTGCTCCTGCTTGCGGTCCTGCGGCGCCTCCCACCAGCCTTTGGTCACGAGCACGTCGTTGCGGCCGTCGCCGTTGAGGTCGCCGACGCCCAGGCCGTGGTCGTACCGCTCGCTGCCGGGGGCTTTCGGACCGCCGAGGATGTGCATCTCCCATTCCTTGTACGGGTCCTCGGGAATGCTGAACCAGGCGATGTACCCCTCCGGCTGCACGCCCCAGACCGCGACGGGCTTGCCGTCGCCCAGGAGATCGGCGAAAAGCGGCGTCTCGTTGCACGCACTGCGGGTCCCTTTGTGGACCTTCCAGTGTCCAGGCTGGTTCCGCGGATTCTCATACCACAAGGACGGCTCGCCCATCATCGTCGTGATGACCGAATCCACCCAGCCGTCACGATTGACGTCGCACGTGTAGTTCGCGAAGGTCTTGCTGTAACCGGTGTTGCCATCATACTTTCCCGGCGGCAGGATCTCGTGCATCTGCCAGTCCGGCGCCGCGTACCAGACCTCGCCCGCGAGGATGTCGAGCTTGCCGTCGTGATTGACATCGGCGACGCCCACGCCCTCCGACCGGAACGTCTTGTCGAGCACGATCTTGGTGAACTGCCCCGGCTGGCCCCAGGCGGTCCCAACCACAACCACACCGATCGCCCAAGACAAGAGCCCAAGCCATTTCTGTTCCCCACGACTCGACATGACAGACACCTCCTACGGACACCTCCGGAACGGCACACAATCGAACGTAACAGCGACAATCGACAATCATGGCCGCCAGCCCGCAATCAGTCAAGAGCCAGGTCCCATCAACGAGACGCCCCCCTGGGAGGCAAGCACGAATATCGAAATCCGAAATCCGAAACAAATTCGAAATGCGAAGCCCAAATGACCGAAACGCTGTCGCCCGCCGGGGTCTCCCCTCGAAGTTCCCGAGCATGCTGTCCCCAGATTGTCATTTCTTCTGCAACGGCATCGTCTGCTCGAAGGTGGCTTTGAGGCGCTCCGTCGTGGTGAAGACGTTCATTGTCGCGTTCATCGTCACCGTGTCGGGTCCGGTGCGGCGCCAGCGCGCATCGAGCGATCCGATCTGGATGTCATACAGGTTCTTGTGCTGGTAGCTCACCGAGGCGTTGACCATCTGCCCGTGCACGGTGATTAGGCCCTGCATGACCCAGGGATTGCCTTCCTCGCGTGGGTCTACGCCCTGCCCGACGAATCGCACCGTCCCGTCTTCTGCGACCGCCCACCGCGCTGCTTCGACGAAGGCTCGGAGCTTCTGTTCCGCTTGCGCCGCCGGTTGCTTGTCCCAGTTGATGATGATCGGGGGGAGCAGGCCACCGCCCGTGGGCTGGGGCTTGCGTTCGAGCGAGACGCTCTCGATCCGCGTGATCGGTCCGGCCGTCAGGACGCCCACGAGGTCCGCAATCTGCAGGGGAATCGCGGGTTTCGTGTCGGCCGGCGCACCGGCGCCTCGCAGGATCGCTACGCCCATGGGTTTGAGGCGGTATCCGAAGGGCCAGCGCGCCTCGCGGGAGCCGTCGAGTTTCAGCAGGAGCAGGCCTCCGGTGCCGTTGATCCCCTGCACATACAGTTCGGGATCGGCGACGATGTAGGTGTCGTCGGACCACTGGGCGGCGCCGACGGGACGGCGCATCGGTCCGGAACTCTGGTCCGGCGTCTTGAAGGTCAAGTCCTCGAACCGGCCGTCGGGGTACAGCAGGAAGACGCTGCCGTTGATGGCCGAGGTGCTCGTTCGGGTCTGCGGGTGGTCGGTGGGACGTCCGCCGGTATAGGACAGTTCGGTGCGTTGCCGGGCGCTGCCGGCGTCGACGAGCACCACGCGGCCCGCGGCATCGACGAAGACCTGCCTGAGCGTCCGCCAGTAGGTGTCGTACTCCTCGCCGTCGGGCCGGCGGTTGACGAGCAGACCGTCCACGCCGGCCGGCGCACGCCGGGGATCGACACGATACAATCCGCCCTGATTCCTCCAGATTCGAATGGGAACCTGGCGGCCCGTGGAGTTCCCCACTCCCGTATTCTTGAGATTGATGGTGGGAAGGTCCATGCCCCACGAAGTCTGGGACATGGGGCTGTAGGACGGCGTGGGGTCCCACGTGCCCTCGAATTCGGAGTTGCCAACCATGCGTTTCGGCAGGTTCAGCATCTGGCCGCCTGTGATCTCATACAGGTAGCTGGTGCCGACGATCAGGCCGTACTCGCGCGTGGCGGTCGCTGCGGTGATCCGGTAGAGTGGCTTGTCCTTGCCGTCCACGAGCCGCTGGAGCCGGCCGGCGCCCTCGAGCCGCCAGAGTCCTGTGATAGCGTCCGCCACGAGCAGTCTGCCGGTTTCATCGAGTCCCAGCCCGACGGGGCAATCGAATGGGCCGCCATGGGTGGTCAGGTGTCCCTGAAAGGCAAGCGTGGCATTCCCCTGCCCATCGATGCGCCAGATCTTGCGCATCTGATCTAGTCGCGGCGGCTCGTCAAAGACGTAAAAACACTGAGATCCCGGGTCGGCCACGATCGCCTTGGGATTGGAGAACTTCGCGGTCCCGTAGGGCGCCACCTCCTGGCCGATGAGCCGATACAGGTCCGGCTTCTCTTTGGCGACGAAGACGATGAGGTCGCGATCACGGGTCGGAGACGCCAGTTCTTCCGCCCGGACAGCGGGCTGTATCTCCGCGACCGTCCCGACCCACACGATGAACGCCACCACCGACAGAACGAAGCTATGTCTCATGCTGGTTCTCCCTGCCACTTCAATCCTGGATCTCAACACGCACTACCCCACTATTGTGGCGGGGAGGACCGGGAGTGGCAAGGAAAAACGGCTGAGTTGCACGTGTCCGCAGCCCGCACCTACGCATCCACCTGTCCCACAAAGGCGTGTCTGGGGTGAAGATCCTCTGGCAGCGTTTCATTAGTCCCGGCGGGAGCAGGGCTTAGGGTGCGGCAAATATCAACGCAGTTTGTTGTATTTTTGTTGAAACCGCTTGCGGCTATGGTATAATCTACATGAGTGTCGCCCCATTGGGGGCCACGAATCGCAAATCGACAATCGTCAATTCGGAGGGCTCAGTATGGCAAGCGTTGCACAGATCCAGGCGAATCGTTCGAATGCCCAGAAGTCGACGGGTCCGCGTACGCCGGAAGGCAAGGAACGGGCCTCCCAGAATGCCATCAAGCATGGACTGCTGGCGCGGGAGGCGGTCATCCAGGGGGAAGACCCTCAGGAGTTTGCGCTGTACCGGGAGGAAATGCTCCAGGAGCTGAGCCCGGCCGGAGCGGTGGAAGCGATGCTGGCCGAGCGGGTCGTCGGGCTCTCCTGGCGGCTTCGACGGGCCGAGCGGCTCCAGAATGCTGCCTTCGCGGCCCTGGACGAGGGGGAGCCGACGGATCTGCTGGAGGCCCGGCTCGAAGAGTGGAAGCAGATCAAAGGAAGTGACTGGGATCGGAGCATCGCCGGCGTGGTGGACGAGACTGCCTCGCTGGGCAAAGTGGTCGTCGAGGACTTCGCCGGGGCGCGGGTCCTCGACCGACTCCTGATGTACGAGCGCCGGATCGAGAGCAGCCTGTACCGGACGATGGCCGAACTCCGCAGGGAGCAGGAATCGCGTCAGGCAAGCACGGCGGCAGCCGCGCCGGCAGGAACCCCGAGTTCAGAGGGCGACCTCCCGGCGGGGCAGGAGCCCCCAGCACGGGCGGAATTGGCTTCGTTTGACGCAGATGTGGCAGCGGAGTCCCGAACACGGAGGTCCGCGTTTGAGAACTCAAAACCGCCCACAGGCGTTGCTCATGGCATGGGCATCCCTTCGGCTTCGCTCCCAGGGCAGGCTGTGCCCGTAGGTCAGAGTCATGGGCGGGACGCCCACGCTATTCACGGGCAAGATGCCCGTGCTACGATAACGCCTTCCGGCGTCACTACGAACGACGAGAGACGAGCGACGCGGTCTGCCTGCGAAACGCTTCCCGATCGATCGTGCGAAACGAACCCAATCCCGGGAGGTGGGGGGTCGGGGAATTGACTGGCCGGGGCCGGCGCGGGTCGCTATGATCGTGGGCCGGGGACGCCGGGGAACGTCGCGGCGTCGTGACGAAGGAAAGGTTGGTCCAAAGGAGGTATTGCCATGAGGAGCTTCCCATCGATTCTAACGTCGGGTCTCATGTCGGTCTGTCTGCTGTGCAGCGCGAGCCTGGCGGCCGGGCCGGATGATCTGGCCGGTTTGGCCCGCATCCGCTCGGGCGTCAAGACCCAGCGCGTCAGCAGCTACGACCGCTCCGGCGGCAACAACGACCGCTTCGAGCACATCAAGGACGGCGAGACCCGCGAGCTGTTCAACGTCCAGGGCGCCGGCATCATCAACCACATCTGGATCACCATCGCGCCGACGCCGGAGACGCTGAGTCGGAACGACATCATCCTTCGCATGTACTGGGACGGGAACAGCTTTCCGTCCGTCGAGTCGCCCATCGGCCCGTTCTTCGGGCAGGGCTGGAACGAGAGCTATCCCTTCGTGAGTCTGCCCCTGGCGGTCGGCCCGGTCGAGGGTCGGGCGATGGTCTCGTACTTCGCCATGCCGTTCGCCAACGGCGCGAGGATCGAGATCGAGAACCAGGCCGGGAGGGAGATCAGCGCCTTCTATTACTTCATCGACTACGTCGAGGTCGAGAAGCTGCCGGAGGATATGGGGCGCTTCTGTGCGTGGTACAACCACGAGCTGACCGAGGCCCTCCCCGACGGCGAGAACGAATGGGGCACCCTGGGGCCCGAGGGCAAGAACACCACGGGCAAGGACAACTACGTCTTCGCGGACATCAAGGGCAAGGGCCATTACGTCGGGGTCAACTACTACGTCCACAGCCCTTCGCCCATGTGGTACGGCGAGGGCGACGACATGATCTTCATCGACGGCGCCCAGACGCCCACCCTGCACGGGACCGGCACCGAGGACTACTTCAACACGTCGTGGTGCCCGAAGACGCTGTACAGCCACCCGTACTTCGGCTACGGTCGCGTCAACGACGACCTGGGCTGGCTCGGGAGGACCCACGTGTACCGCTTCCACATCGCGGACCCGGTCTACTTCGACAAGTCGCTGAAGGTCACGATCGAGCACGGTCACAACAACTGCCTGACGCTGGATCTCGCAAGCGTCGCGTACTGGTATCAGGCTCCACCGCTGACGAAGCTGGCTCCGATTCCGAACAAGGAGGCTCGCAAGCCCAAGTCGTTCATCGGCGTGACCGACGTCCACAGGTGGCGAGACGCCTGGCGGAAGGCCCACGGCAGCAACGACCAGCTCTGGGGCAATGAGCGGTGACGCTCGATTTCTGATTTGTGATTTGAGATTGTTGATTGTGGACTTCCACGGCGTTCTCAGTCCACGACCGTCAGGTCCATTTCGACTGCGTGCTCGACGCAGTAGGCGCGGATTCGCTCGACCATGATCCGCCCGTACTGCTTGGTTTTCGTCTGACCGACGCCTTTGACTTCGAGGAATCGATCCAGGGTCGAGGGCCGACGTCGGGCCATGTCCCGCAGGGCGGCGTCGCCGAAGATGACGAAGGCCGGGACTCCCCGCTCGCGGGCCAGTTTCGCGCGGACCTCGCGGAGCGCGTCGAACAGGCTCCGGTCAACGTCCTGCCAGGCGTCGGTGGCCACCTTGGCCTTGCGCTCGGGTTTCTGCGTCGGGCGCAAGAGTCGCGGGACCACCTCGCCGCGCAGGACTCGCCGGCCTTCCGGGGTAACGACGAGCACGTTGTACTCGCCGGTCTTCTCCAGGAAGCCCTGCCCGACCAACTGCTCGATCCAATCGTGGACGGCCCGCGTGTCGCAATCGGCCAGCAGGCCGTAGGTGCTGAGAGTGTTATGTCTATTGTCCAAGACCCGCTGATCGCGCGAGCCCGTCAGAACCTGGGCGGTGTAGGCCCCGCCGAAACGCTGGTCCAGACGCAGAACGCAGGACAGGACTTTCTGGGCTGTCACGAGTGCGTCTTCGATCGAGTCCACGTCTTCCAGGCAGATGTCGCACGCGCCGCAGTCGCTCTTGGCGAGCGATTGCCCGAAGTAGCCGAGAATGGCCTTGCGGCGGCAGAGACCCTCCGTGCAGTAGCTGTACATCCGGCTGAGCTTGGCCAGGGCGACCTTCAAGGCCTGCGGGTCCATGTCTCGCATCAGGCTCTTCCAGGTGCCGTAGTCGCCGGGGGAGTAGAACAAACAGCACTCGGCCTCGAGACCGTCCCGCCCGGCGCGGCCGCTTTCCTGCTGGTAGTGCTCGATCGACTTGGGCATGCCGGCGTGGACCACGTAGCGGACGTTCGACTTGTCGATCCCCATGCCGAAGGCGATGGTCGCCACAATGGTATCGACCCGCTCCGCGACGAAATCGTCCTGGTTCTTCTTGCGGGCCTGGTCCGTCATGCCCGCGTGATAGGGCGCTACGCGGAATCCCTTCTGGGTGAGAGCCACGGCCATCTCGTTGACGTCGAGCCGCCGGATGCAGTAGACGATGCCGGACTCGCTGCGATGCCGGTCGAGGACCTCGCAGACCTGCTTGACGATCCGGCTCCGCGGGCGGACCTTGTAGATGAGATTGGGCCGGTCGAACGAGCCGACCAGCATGGCGGGGTCCTTGAGAGACAGTTGTTCCGCGATGTCACGCCGGACCTGCTCGGTCGCGGTCGCGGTGTAGGCGCCGATGGTCGCCTTGGGGAAGATCTTCCGCAGCGAGCCGAGCTGGCGGTACTCGGGTCGGAAATCGTGGCCCCACATGCTGATGCAGTGGGCCTCGTCGATGGCGATGAAGGACAGCGGGAGCGTCTGGAGGAACCTGCTGAACGACTCGGAGACCAGCCGCTCGGGCGAGACGTACAGCAGCTTGAGCTGGTGCCTGCGAACCCGCGTCAGGGCGTTGTCCCGCTCTTCCGGCGTCAGCGAGCTGTCGATCCTCGCCGCGGGCACGCCGCACTCGGCCAGCGCGTCCACCTGATCCTTCATCAGCGAGATCAAGGGCGATACCACGATCGCCAGCCCGTCGGACGTAACCGCAGGGACCTGGAAGCACAGCGACTTGCCGCCGCCGGTGGGGAGCACGACGACGACATCCCGACCGGCGCAGAGGCAGTCCATGGCCTCCTTCTGCAGGGGCCGGAACTCCCGGTATCCCCAGTACTTCTCCAATGCTGTTGCGAGCGGCTCGGTCAAATGCCGTGGTCTCCTATGGTCTCCAAGGCTGCCCATTATACAGGCCGCCGCCTTGACAGGACAGACCTCTTGTCGTACAGAAAGCCAATCATGGTGTTCCGATCGGAAAACAGGTCTATGCTCCTGCGTGATTATCGGACAACTCTCCAAGAAAGGGCACGTTGCGAGTCGCCGACGCACGCCCATGCTGTCGCCCGATCCGGTTTGTACCTGTGTCCATGCGGGGAAGACAGGCAGGCGCGTAATGCCTCACCCCTCCGCAGCCGAAATATGTACTGAGATCCTATGCTGACCGGTTATCTCCATCCTGACTACGCCAAGTCGCTGGCGGCCTACGGCCTGCCCCGCGAGCTGCCGCGCAGCGGCGTCTGGCTCCTCGAACGAGCGATTCCCGGCTCGACTTGTCGGGACGCCATGGGGTGCTACCCGCTGTCTGCGTGCCGGGACTGGTCGGCGTTGAAAGGCGATCTGGACGCGCTGGCCTCGGATCTCGTGTCCGTCTGCCTCGTAGCCGATCCCTTTGGAGACTACACGGAAGCGCAACTTCGCGAGTGTTTCCCCGATCGCATGATCGTCTTCAAGCAGCACTACGTGCTCGATACGCAGTGCCCCATCGAGCAGACGGTCAGCAAGAGCGCCCAGCGAAACGCCCGGGCCGCGTTGCGCCGGCTCGACGTGGAACTATGCCCCCATCCGACCGACTACCTCGCCGACTGGGTCCGACTCTATGGCTGTCTGATTCGCAGACACGACCTCCGCGGTCTGCACCGATTCTCCCCGGAGGCTTTCCTCACGCAGATGAAGGTCCCGGGTCTCGTGATGTTCCGCGCCGTCAGCGGGCGCGACACGGTCGGAATGATGGCCTGGTACGTCCAGGGAGACGTCGCCTACAGCCACCTGGCGTGCTCGGACGCGACCGGGTACGCGCTGCGCGCGGCCTACGCGCTGTACTGGTCGGCGATTCGGCACTTCGTCGGCAAGGTGCGATGGATCGACTTCGCCGGGCCTGCGGGCAGTCGCCACGACGAGAAGGCCGGCCTGGCCGAATTCAAACGGCAGTGGTCCTCCGGGACCAAACCCGCCTATCTCTGCGGTCGCATCTTCGATCGGGCTCAGTACGACGAAATCGTGAGAGCCCGGGGCATCGCCCAGACCGACTACTTCCCCGCCTATCGGTCGGGGGAGCTGATCGCCTCGTCCTGCGAGAAGAACGCGGCCAGGTAGACGGACTCCGTGACCTGCCACGGAGCGGTCAGGGGTTCTCGTTCAGCATCTTCTTCGTGCGGAGGAGGTGATGGTAATGCTGGGCAAAACGGTGGGCCTCGTCGCGGACATATTGCAGGAGCTTGCGGACCGGCGAGTTGGCGGGCAGCTTCAGGGGCGCCGCGGCGCCCTGGAGGTAGATGTCCTCCTCGCGTTTGGCAATCGAGGCCATCTTCGTGTGCGGTCTCTGGAGATCTGCCCCCCCCGCCGCGACCGCCTCGTCGATCATGGCCGCAAGGGCGGTCTGGGCGGCGTGCAGGTGGCCCAAGCCGCCGTCGATGAGGATCAGATCGGGCCAGAGCTCCTCGCCGCGCAGGGCGTACTTGTAGCGGCGCCGGACCACTTCCGCGATCATCGCGTAGTCGTCGATGCCCTTGACGGTCCTGATGCGGAAACGCCGGTAGCCGGCCTTGAAGGGCCGGCCGTCGATGAACTTGACGAGCGAGCCGACCGCCTCGGCGCCGCTGATGTTGGCGATGTCGATCCCCTCGATGATGCGGACCTGGGCTGGCGTCTGGAGGATGTCGCGGAGCTTGATGAGCCCTTCCGTCGGGTCGGCGGCGAAGACCTCCGGCTGGACGTGCTCGTCCGGCGTGCCTCGCTGGTCCAGGCTCTCGATCAGGCGGATGCGGTCGCGGAGCATCGCGGCCTTCTCGTATTCCAGGTGCTTCGACGCCGCGGTCATCTGCTCGTGCATCTCTCGCAGCACCGCGGATCGCTTCGACCGCAGGAAGCGGACGAGGTCCTTGACCGTCCTGCGGTACTCGGCCTTCTCGATCCGGGCCGCACAGGGAGCCGTACATTGATGGATGCTGTGCAACAGGCACGGGCGGAAGAATCGCCGCTTCGGGTCATCCGCATCGATCTCCAGGCCGCACGTGCGGAACCGGAAGATCTTCTGCAGCTCGACGAGGACGTCGCGAAGATCGCGGACGTTCGTGAACGGGCCGAACAGAATGGTCCCCTTTTCCTGCGGCTTGCGGGTGATGTAGACGCCAGGGAAGTCCTCGCGGACCGCGATCTCCAGGTAGGGGAACGTCTTGTCGTCCGTCAGGTCCATGTTGTACGGCGGACGGATGTCCTTGATCAGGCGGGCCTCCTTGAGCATGGCGTCGACCTCGCTCTCGGTCTCGATGCAATCGACCGTGTGGACCCGGCTGACCATCTCCGCGATGTGCGGCCCGCGGGAGGCTTCCAGGTTGCTGGAGGGCTGGAAGTAGCTGCCGACGCGGGATCGCAGGGACTTGGCCTTGCCGATGTAGAGCACGACGTCGTCGGGGCTCTTCATGAAGTACACCCCCGGCCCGGTCGGGAACTCCTTGATCCGTTCGCGGATTCTCTCAATTCTCTTGCTGTCGTCCTGGGTCACCGCCCGACTCCCGAGACCGGCGCCGCCCTGCCGCGGAGGACCGATGGGACCGCCCGCCGGCAGGCCGGACTGCCTGGTCATGCCTATGATATCGACAGGAATCCGCGCGGTTCATTTCGTAAAATAAAATACTTGGCAGCGCGATGGCCCCCAGATATACTCCCTGACTCGTTCCGAAACAATGAGTGTGGGTTTCTTTGGTCGTTCGTGAGATGATTCTGACGCAGATACTACAGCCAACGTGTGTCAAGATCCCGTTGGAGGGCAAGGACAAGGACGCCGTCATCACGGAGCTGATCGACGTTCTTGACCGGAACAAGCAGATCCAGAACCGACAGACGGTCATCGACGCGGTCTTCACGCGCGAGCGGACCCGGAGCACCGGCATCGGCTCGGGCATCGCGATTCCGCACGGCAAGTGTACGGCGGTCAAAGAGCTGGTGATGGCCCTGGGGGTGGCCGCGTCCCCGATCGATTTCGAGAGCGTCGACGGCAAACCGGTGTCTATCGTGATCCTGCTGGTGTCTCCGCAGGATCAGACGGGTCCTCACATCCAGGCGCTGGCGAGGATCAGCCGGCTCATGCTCGACGTCGATTTCAAGGCCGCCCTGGAGAGAGCGACTTCCGCCGAGGCCGCCTACGAGCTCCTGAGCGAACGAGAGACCAAGTAACTCGCGGCACGCTCAGTTCCTCTCCCACAGGATCAGGCCCATCTCGAACGGGCTGCTCTGGTCCGGATGGTTGGGGAGAATCCGCACGGCCACCCCATGCTGGCCCGTCGCACGGCATTCCATGCGTCCGGTGAACCAGTGGTCGCCGTTGTCGCCGGCCTTCTGCTCGTGGGTCATGGCAATCGCCATTCCGTCGCGGATGTTGCCCCAGGAATCGGTCGGGCCGTGATAGAGCTCGACGCTGACATCTCGCGGCTGGGCCCGCCCGAGGTTGACCAGCGCTCGCACCGCCAGTTCCGTCCCCACCTTCAACTGCGGCTGGCGCGGATTCAACTGCTCGCCCCCGTTGCCGTTGGCGGCGTTCAGGATCACCTCGCGGACCGCGAACTGCGACCAGGCCTGTCGCATCTCGGACTTCCATCGCGCGAAGGCCTTCGCCTTGCTCATTGCCCCGGAGGTCAGATGGTGATATCGGGTCGCCGCCGGACAGTAGAACCGCCGGGTGTACTCCGCCAACATGCGGTGCGTGTTGAACCGCGGCGCCACCCACTTGACGCAGGCCTTCATCCTGGCGATCCACCCGCGAGGCAGGTTGTCCGCGGATCGGGCATAGAACAGCGGCACGATCTCGTTCTCCAGCACGTTGTACAGGGCCTGCGATTCGACGCTGTCCTGGTACTCGAGGTTCTCGTAGTTCTCGCCGGCCCCGATCACCCAGCCGCCGTCGGGGATATAGCCTTCGCACCACCAGCCGTCCAGGGTGCTGAGGTTCAAGACGCCGTTGGCGGCCGCCTTCATGCCGCTGGTGCCGCTGGCCTCCATGGGTCGTCTCGGATTGTTCAGCCAGACGTCGACGCCTCGCACGAGGAATCGGGCGACGTCGATGTCGTAGTCCTCGAGGAAGACGATCCTCCGCCGGACCGCGTCCTGGGAGGTGAAATGGGCGATATTGCGGATGATCTCCTTGCCCGCATTGTCCTTCGGATGCGCCTTGCCGGCGAAGATGAACTGCACAGGCCGATCTGTGTCGTTGACCATCCGGATGAGACGCTCCGCGTCGCGCAGGAGCAGGTCGCCTCGCTTGTAGGCGACGAACCGTCGGGCGAAACCGATGGTCAGCGCTTCGGGATCGAGCACTTCCTCCGCCTGCCGCAGTTCGCCCTGGCAGGTGCCCCGGCGCTGCATCTGGGCCATGAGCCTCTTGCGGGCGAAAACGATCAACTGGTCCTTGCACCGCTGGTGCCCGCTCCAGAGTTCCTCGTCCGGGATGTGGTCCACCTGTTCCCAGCTCGACTTGTCGAAGACCGTGGACGACCACGTCGGTCCGATGTACCGCTCGTAGAGAGAAGCGACCTCGTCCGACAGCCAGCTCTTGAGATGAATCCCGTTGGTGATCGAAACGATCGGTACCTCTCGGGACGGCAGTCCGGGCCACAAGGAGCCCCAGACCTCGCGGGAGATCTGGCCGTGCAGCTTGCTGACGCCGTTGAGGTAGCTGCTGAGCTTGATCGCGAGCACGGGCATCTTGAACGGCTCGTTCTCGTCGTCGGGCAGAATCCTGCCCAGGGCCAGGAACTGCCGGCGGTCCACGCCGAGCTGGGGGTAGTAGCCGCCGAAGTACTTGTCCATCAGGTCCACTTCGAACTCATCGAGCCCCGCTTTGACGATCGTGTGCGTGGTGAAGACGTTGCCCGCTTTCGTGGCCTCGACGGCCTCCTCGAACGTCATGTTCGTGGCGCCTCGAGTCTGGCGAATGCGTTCGAGGGCCATGAACGCCGCATGTCCCTCGTTCATATGACAGACCGACGGCGCGATGCCCATCGCCGCCAGCGCCCTCAAGCCCCCGATGCCCAGCAGGATCTCCTGGCGAATCCGCAGCTCGCGGTCGCCGCCATAGAGGCTGCTGGTCACCATGCGATCCGCGGGAGAATTCGACGGGATGTTCGTATCGAGCAGATACAGTTTGAGCCGGCCGACGTCGATGCACCAGATCTGCGCCTCGACCGAGCGTCCCGGATACTCCACCCAGATCGTTATGGGCCGGCCGCCCGAGTCGCGCACGAGCGAGGCCGGCATGTTGAACAGGTCGTTCTCGTGGTACGCTTCCTGCTGCCAGCCGTCGAGGTTCAGATACTGGCGGAAGTAGCCCGTCTGGTACATCAGGCCGATGCCCACGAGCGGGATGCCCAGGTCCGATGCGCTCTTGAGATGGTCGCCCGCCAGGATGCCCAGGCCGCCTGCGTAGATCGGCAGGCATTCGTGCAGTCCGAACTCCGCGCTGAAGTAGGCGATCACCGCGTCGGGGTTGTCGCTGCAGACCTTCTGGTACCAGGTCGACGCCTGCATGTACTCCGCCAGCGTCTCCGACGCGCGGCGCAGCTCGTTGAGGAAGCTCTCGCTCTGCGACAGCGCCTCCAATCGGGATTGCGAGACGGTGCCGAGGAGCTTCACGGGATTGTGACCGCACGAGGCCCAGAGGGCCGGATCGATCCTCTTGAACAACTCCACGAATTGCGGATTCCAGGACCAGACCACGTTCCTCGCGAGAACATCCAGTTCCATCAGGGATTCGGGCAGCGCCGGCAGGACCGTGAAACTTCGAACACTCGGCATTTCATCTCCTCACTATCCAATCGTCCGTACGAAACAGGCCCCCCTCAACCGACGCGGGCAAGCCCTGCGTTGTCATCGGCAGGATAAGGGGATTGCTTAACCTCAAAAGGGTCCAGGATTTGCGGGCGTCGAATGTCCCTGTGCCCGATAAAGCAGACGAGGACGATGTCACGAGGAAACGAAAAAAAGGCCTGCGCAAACACAGGCCCTTTTCTTATATGCCAGCTCACCTCCACCTGTGCCGTAAAAGGGGCGATTGAAGGGAACCCATTACTTCAAGTGGGCAGATCGTTGCTTGCGTCCAAACTTCCTGCTGGCAGGCATGTTCGGCCCGTCAAGGCCTGATCCTCCCTCAGTACGGGTATCGGTTCCTTCAAATACACGCCCTGAATACGAACACTGCAGGGGTCAGCCCGCAATCTACATATAACAAATCCGCGCCGCTCGGTCAAGGAAATCTGGGCGACCTGCGGCGTACCCCACACACGAGCCCCGCCGTCGCGGCGCTCGTCCACTGTGTTATCGGCTCCTCGCGCGTCTTCTCTTCAGGAAATCGCGAGGCATTGGAAAGCAGGTGAGACCGGATTCTCCCGCACCCACGCAGGATTGTCGTGCTGAACGAAGTGAAGCATCCGGGCCCCAGAGGAGACGTGGCGTCCGAAGTCGGTACGCATCTTCCGTTCGTAGTGACGCCGTCAGGCGTTCTCTTCCTCGGTCTCGAAGAGATGCCCTCACGGGCACACGACAAACGCGAAGCGTCCCATACGCCGCCTTGCCTACACGGTCCGCAGCTCGGCGCCGACCGCCTTGGCCAGGCTCTCCAGGATGGCCGCCTGGTGGCGGTCCACCGCGTCGTGCGTGAGCGTGCCGTCGTCGTCGCGGAACCGAAGCGAGAGCGTGACGCTCTTGACGCCGGGGGCGATCCCCTTGCCGCGGTAGATGTCCACGAAGCGGGTCTCCTCCAGCTCGGCCGGCGCGACGCTCTCGACCGCCTGCGCGATCTGCACCCAGGCGGTCTGTTCCGGAACGAGGATGGACAAGTCGCGATCGATGGCCGGGAAGCGAGGGATGGGCCGGATCTTGATCGGCCCGCTCTTGAGGGCCGCCAGCTCTTCGAAGTCCAGCTCGGCCCCGCAGGGGGCGAGGTCCTTGAGGTCGAATTTCTGACGAATGGCATCCGCAAATACGCCGGCTTGGCCGATCTCGCGCCCGTTCACCATGATCCGGGCCCCCACCTCGGCCCAGACCAGCTCCATCGGCTCGAATCGGACGTCCGCCGTGCGGTTGATGCTCCCGACCAGCCCCTCGACCGCCCCGCGAAGCTGCCGCAAGGAACCGTCGGTCACCAGCGCAACCTTCGTCCGCTCCGTCGGCAGCGAGCCCAAGGCCCCCGACGGCACGAACGTGTCCGCCATCTCGTAGATGCAGCACGGCAGGTTCCTCGCGTTCACGTTCGTCTTGAGCACCTCCAGCAGCGAGGTCAGGAGGGTCTGGCGCAGCAGGTTGCCCGTCTTGCGAGTGACATCGCGGACAGCCAGGTGTCCCGCGCCGGGCGCGACGAACAGGTCCGCGACGCCCCGGTCGACGAACGTCACGTTGACCGTCTCGTAGTAGCCGCACCCGTTCAGGAAGGTCCCGATCGCCTCGGAGAGCTTCTGTCGGGCATCGGCGGGCCGGGCCTCGATCTGAATCCGCGTCCGCGTGCCGACCTTGTCGTAGCCGTACACCCGGGCGACCTCCTCGATCAGGTCCACCTCCCGAGAAATGTCGCTCCGCCAGGTGGGCGAGGTGCAGAGGATCGACCCATCCTCCCATCGCGGCTCGAACTGCAGCGCCGCGAGGATCTTCATCGCGGCCTCCTGGGGCACCTCGATGCCGAGCAGCTTGCTGAGCCGGGACAATCTCATGCGGACCTGCCTGGGCTTGGGCTGACGAGGATAGGCGTCCACGACGCCCTTGGCCACCCTGCCGCCCGCCCACTGCACGATGAGCTGCGCGGTCCGGCGGGAGGCCCAGTCGATCCGCTCGACGTCCACGATCCGCTCGAACCGGAACGACGCCTCCGACGGCAGCGAGAGCCGGCGCGAGGTCGTACGGATCGTAACCGGGTCGAACCAGGCGTCCTCCAGGAGGATCGTCGTGGTTCCGTCTTTCACTTCCGTCTGTAATCCGCCCATGACACCTGCCAGCGCCACAGGGCGATTGGCGTCGGCGATCACGAGCATCTCCGGCGTCAGCTCGCACTTCGTCCCGTCGATGCTGACGAGCTGCTCGCCCGGCGTTGCCTTTCGCACGATGATCCTGGCGCCCTCGATGGTCGCGCAGTCGAACGCATGAGGCGGCTGGCCCGTCTCCATCATCGCGTAGTTCGTCGCGTCGACGACGTTGTTGACGCTCCGCATGCCGACCGCTTCCAGGCGCTTGACGACCCAGTCGGGCGAAGGCCCGATCTTGACGCCTTCGATGACCCGGGCGGTGTACCGGGCGCAGGCGGCCGGCTCGCGGATCTCCACCGAGACGAAATCCGACGCGGGACGATCCATCTCCTCCAGATGCACGTCGGGCAGCCGGAGCGTCTTGCCGGTCGCCGCAGCCAGTTCCCGGGCGATCCCGATGTGGCTCAGGCAGTCGCCGCGGTTGCTCGTCACCTCCACGTCGATCACCGCGTCGTCGGCCGTCTGCTCGATCCCTTCGCAGGGCAGGCCCAGGTTCATCAGGATCTCGGCGATCCGCTCGGCCGAGAGGTCGATCTCCACGTAGTCGCGAAGCCAGTTGACGGATACTTTCATGTCGCACACCCTTACAGAAAGCGGTAGAAACCCAGTAGATTACCCTCAATCAGCCTGCCTGTCAACAGCGCGTCTCAGCACTCGCGTCGGGTGCACCACCGCTGTTACGGCCTCCCGTGGTGCGACCAGGCATGGGCCAGACGCTGTCATTCCTGCGTCAAGCAGGAATCCACAAGCCGTGGGATACGACATGTCCCAGGAAGTGGATTCCCTTCGCGGGAATGACAATCCAGGGTTTCTATGAACCCCCATGGCACGCGTGCAAATATGGTCATGTACCCGCCCGCACGCGCGAGCTTGCCGACGGCGGACCTTTGCGGTATCCTGACGGCACGTCGGGAACACCCGCGAAGAGTGCAGGACCGGGCCGAGGTAAAGGAATGAATGATTTCGAACGATTCGAGCAACTGATTGAGGGAGGCAGCTACTGCATCTCCGTCGTGACGCACGAGGAGCGGTACGCTCTGGAGATCGTGCGCAAGACCGCAGCCAAGCTCAAACGCGACCTGTGGGTCTGGTCTGTCGCAGACGGCGTCCGCGACGGCGCCATCGACGGCGGCCCGTGCATTTCCGATACGGACGTGCCCGCGGCGGGACTGTTGAATATGGCGCAAGCCAAGCCCGGATCGATCTGCGTCACGCTCGACCTCGCCGACCACCTCAAGAGCGGCAAGGCCCTCCGCATCCTGCGGGACCTCGTCGACAACTTCCACAAGACCGGCATCACCATCGTGATGATCGACAGCAGCGGGAATCTGCCCGAGGTCATCAAGACGTACGCCCGCCCGTTCGAGATCTCCTATCCGGACGAGCAGGAGCTTCAGGAGATCATCCGCGCCACGCTGAGCCGACTCCGCCGGAAGAAGCCGATCGAGATCGGCATCTCCCAGAAGGGCCTCGACACCATCGTGCGGAACCTGCGAGGGCTCACCCGCCGCCAGGCGGTGCGGGTCATCAGCGACGCGGTCGCGGTCGACCGGCGGTTCAGCGACGACGACATCAACGTCATCATCGCCAACAAGCGGCGCATGATCCAGCAAGGCGGCCTGCTCGAGTACATCCAGACCCCGCTGGACCTCGACGAGATCGGCGGCATGGCCAACCTCAAGAGATGGCTCAACCACCGCAAGGACGTGTTCAGTCCCGAGGCCAAGGCCTTCGGGATCGTCCCGCCCAAGGGCGTGCTCATGCTGGGCGTCCAGGGCGCGGGCAAGAGCCTGTGCGCCAAGGCGATCGCCACCGCCTGGCAGCAACCCCTGCTGAGACTGGACCCGAGCACGCTGTACGCCAGCTACATCGGGGAGTCGGAGAAGAACCTCCGCGAGGCGTTGCGCCAGACGGAGATGATGGCGCCGGTGATCCTGTGGATCGACGAGATTGAGAAGGCGTTCGCGTCCGCAGCCAGCCGCAGCGCCGACGGCGGGCTCTCCCAGCGAATGTTCGGCACCCTGCTCACCTGGATGCAGGAGCACCAGATGCCGGTGTTCGTGGTCGCGACCGCCAACGATATCGAAGCCCTCCCGCCGGAACTGCTGCGAAAGGGACGCTTCGACGAGATCTTTTTTGTGGACCTCCCCACGCGCGAGGTCCGCAAGGAGATCTTCGCGATCCACCTCCGCAAGCGCGGGCGCGACCCGGCCCGCTTCGACCTGGATGTGCTCGCGGAGGCGTCGCAGGACCACAGCGGCTCGGAGATTGAACAGGCGGTGATCGCGGCCCTGCACGACGCCTACGCGGCCAAGGCCGACCTCGACACAGACAGGATCGTCGCGGCGTTGAAGAGCTCACCCCCCCTGTCGGCGACGATGGCGGAAAAGGTGGCGGCGCTGCGTCTGTGGGCCAAAGGACGGTGTGTGATTGCGGAATGAGGACAGGAACGGATGCCAATGCCAAGAAATCGAAGATCAAAGATCAAGAGTCGAAAATGGTTCGGTCTCGCCCTGTGCCTGGCGGCCATTCTCCCGGCGGGCTGTGTGGAGCGGACGCTGACGATCAACACGGAGCCGCAGGGCGCCGTGGTCGTGCTGAACGACCAGGAGATCGGGGTCTCGCCCGTGACGGTGCCGTTCAACTGGTATGGCGACTACTGGGTCCGCGCGGGCAAGGAAGGCTACGAGACGCTCAACACGCACCGCAGGCTCAAGGCCCCTGTGCTCGACTACCCGCCGTTCGACTTCTTCGCCCAGGTTCTCTGGCCCGGTCGGATCGTGAAGGCGTATGATTGGACCTTCGACCTGGCGCCCAAGGTCTATCCCACCCGCGACGAGCTGATCCAGGAGGGCCAGTCCCTCCGCACCCAGCTTCAGCCGCCGGCAGCTCAGCAGTGACAAGGCAGAGTCAAGAACCTGCGGGTCGGGCGTGCAGTGTGGCAATGCAGGTCAACATCTCATCTGGCTCAGGAATCCCTTCAACCCATCCAAGGCCGGTGAGTTCAGGTTCCAGTACCCCTTGAGCGCGCCCACACCTACGGCATTGGCGATTTCTACTTGGGCAGCAAGAAAGGCTTGGCACTTCGCCTTGGATGGGCTGCGAGGCGGATGCGTCAGACCCCGTATGCATTCAGCAAATGGCCCGACACAGTCCATTGCCGGATGGTTCTTGACCGTCTCCAGGCACAGGTCCTCCAGCATCGTCCCGTAAACACCCTGGCCCGGCATGATGAAGATCCCCACGCGTGGAGCCCCATCTGAGAACCGGCCACTGGCAAGCGGTGGTGTGAAACCCGCTGCTTTCACGATGTTCGCGATGCTCTCGAAAGCGTGGTCATCACCTTTGTCTCGGACAATGGCCAAATGCCGGACGAATGAAACCCCATTCGCGTCGAAGAAACCGGGCGTTTTCGGCAATGCGGGAAGCTTGTTCTTGAACTGATCCTTGCCGCCAACCGGCTCGATCTGCACGTCGACAATGCCCATGTGGCGTAGCAGGGCTTCAAAGAAATTCCTGTCGTCCTCCCCCTCGACAGCCAGCACGTTCCTCTTCGTGATGGTCCTCGGTCCTTCGCCTGCCACTATCGCACCTCCCAATTGCTGTCCAGAGACTCGGCGAGTAACTCCCGCGTATACTCGACGGCCCTGAACTTGCTCTCGTTGCGTTCGATGCGAAACAGCTTGGCATCCACTTCGAACAACTCGCCTTCTGCGCGATCACTGAAAGCTCTGATGCATTCCACAGAGTGCGTGCTTGCAAATACCTGGATGTTCAACTTCTGCGACCAACTGAAGATCGCGTCCCACAGCTTCCGCTGAGATGAGTAATCCAGTCCGTTCTCAATCTCATCTATGAGCACATATCCGTCCTGCAACGTGAGCATCATAAGGCCCGTGGTGAGTAGCTTCATCATCCCGCCGCCCATCAGGTTCACCGGCACGAGCTCAGGAGCACCCACGTCGCCGTGCAGCACTCCTGGAGGGTCCAGCAATCTCAGATCTGCAATTGCTGGTTCGATTTCCCTCAACAGTGAGATTACGTCCGCAACCTGTTTCTTCCGCTGAATCTCGCTGAATCGATCCCGGAGATCTTTTTCCATGGGCAACACAAATGCGCCTGTGGGCAGGCGCACCCGCGCCCCTTCTTCCATAACCTCCCCACCTTTCACAAACACCCTCGACACAACCGGCGAGAGGTCAGATGAAGTTGAGTACTCGAGTTCGAGCCCATTTATGTTCCCGACGGCTGTAGAGACCGTACGCACCCACCCGCCGGACAACGCTGGTGACGAAACCTCTGTGTCTGATCTAGGATGCTCGTAGCGAGGGCGTATGACAAGTCGCTGTTCGTCCCCACTATCCGTCTCGTTGCCGCGAATCTCGACCGGCACAGTGACATCCATATTGTGGAAGTACGTCGACCAGAGGGCCAAACTCACATAGGGGAACCCTCGGAAAGTATTCACGCTGACAGGGAGTCTTGGGTTTGTTGCTCCGATGAGAAAGAATATGCTTTCCAGCAGCGACGTCTTTCCACACGCATTGTGCCCGACAAACAGATTCACCCTGCTTAGGCCATCAACGCTCAGGTCGGTAATGGCGCGGAAGTTTCTCACCGTCACTCGTTTGAACATAGCTCGACCCCAGCTCACAGTAGAATCCCACGGCGAACTGCCAAGCAGCGCACCGTCCAAGAGTAGCATATGTCCTCTGGAGCAGTAGGTCAACGGAAAAGACCGTCCGCTGACCTGAGACAGACAAGCCCGCCTGATTGATAGAATCACCGAACAGCTTCAGAGGTTGCGGCGGTACCAATCGATGGACTTTTCGAGGCCCTCGCGGAACGGGACGACGGGCTCGAAGCCGATCAGCTCTCTCGCGGCGGTGATGTCCGCGAGCGAGTGCTTCACGTCGCCCACGCGGGCGGGGACGTAGTTCGGCTTGACGCTCTTGCCGAGCAGGCGGTTGATCATGGCGATGATCGCGTTGACCGTGACGGCCTCGCCGCAGGCGACGTTGACGACCTGGCCGGCGGTCTTCTTCGCGCGGGCGGCCAGCAAGTTGGCATGTACGACGTTGTCGATATACGTGAAATCGCGGCTCTGTTCGCCGTCGCCGTAGATGGTCGGGGGCTGGTCCCGCAGGATGGCGGTAACGAAGGCGGGAATGGCCGCGGCGTACTGGCTGGCGGGGTCCTGCTGCGGCCCGAACACGTTGAAGTATCGCAGCGCGATCGTCTCCAGGCCGTAGACCTTCGCGAACACCGAGCAATAGTGCTCGCCGACGAGCTTGCCGACCGCGTAGGGACTCAGCGGGTCCGGGCGGATCGTCTCGACCTTGGGCAAGGTGGGCGTGTCGCCGTAGGCAGAGGAACTGGCGGCGTAGACGAACCGCTTCACGCGGGCGTCACGCGCGGCCAGCAGCAGTGTGAACGTCGCGTCCACGCAGTGCCGGTGGCTGCTGGCGGGATCGTCCACGCTCCGCGGGACCGAGGGCAGCGCCCCCTCGTGCAGGACCACGTCGATGCCCTGCATGACTGAGCGGGCCACGTCGGGGTCGCCCATGTCCGCCTCGACGAACTCGATCTTGTCCATGATCGCGGCCAGGTTGCTTCGCTTGCCGGTCAGGAGATTGTCCACGACGCGGACGAAACATCCTTCCGTCACCAGACGCTTGCAGAGATTCGAGCCGATGAATCCGGCTCCGCCCGTCACCAAGAACTTGTCCATCCGAACCCTCGGAATTTGCGATTTACGAATTACTATTTTCGATTCGGTCTCCCGCCGCTGCGTATCCACTCCCGCGGCGCACAGACCGACATGGCGACGATACTAAACCACAAATCGTAAATAGTAAATCGTAAATCTCATGCGGAGCCCGCGGCCATTTGTCCCTTGAGATACCGGCGATACGCCTTGAACTGCTGGCGGAAGTAGCCGCCCTTCATGGCCTCGACGCCGAACAAGACACAACCGACGACATGGGCGCCCACGTCCTGAAGCTCGAAGATCGTCCGCTCGGCGGCCCCTCGCTTGGTAGTCGCGGCGTTGAAGACGAGGATCGTCGCGTCTGCGAGTCTCGCCAGCATCTTGACGTCGCTGACCAGCAGCACGGGCGGCGTGTCGACGATGACTCGGTCGTATTCCTTGGCCGCGTTCTCGATCAGGTCCTTCATCCGAGGGCTGGCCAGCAGTTCCGCGGGATTTGGCGTGGGCGGACCCGCGTAGACGACGTCCAGGCCCAGCAGGCCGCTCGGCGAGATCACATCGGCCCAGTCGCACTCGCCGGTCAGGACATCCGTTACGCCGGGACGCATGGCCTCGCTCGGTGCCGCGTCGCGCGGGAAGACCAGGTGCAAGCCCGGCTGGCGCAGGTTGCCGTCGATCAGGAGCACTCTCTCGTACTTGGCGGCGAACGCCTCGGCCAGATTGCACGCGACCGAGGTCCGGCCGTCGCCCGGCTGGCCGCCTGCGACGAGCAGCGTCTTGAACGTCCCCTCGAACGACAGCTCCAGATGGGTCCGACACCGGCGGTAGCACTCCCCGGTCAGCGAATACGGCGCCTCGTCCACCACGTGGCACAGATCGACGTCGTCTACGGCGCGATCCTCCGCGGCGTCGGGGATGATCCCCAGCAGCGGGATGTGGAGGAACCGACGGATGTCACTGGGGGTCCGGACGAGGTCGTTCAGCATCTCGACGAGGAACGCCATCGACAGCCCGAAGATCAGTCCCAGCAGGGTCCCGCCGGGAATCCACAGGATCATGCTGCGCGAGACCACCATCTCCAGCGGCGCCGGGGCCTCGCCCAGGAGCTGCATCTTGGGCGTGTCCGGGGCCTTGACCATGATCCGCAGCTTCTCGATCTGCGTCTTGATCTGGTTGAGGGTCTCGGTCCGTTCGTCGCGGATCTTCATCTGTCGCCCGTACTCGGCACGGGCGTCGTCCAGGGCCTTCTGCTGCCCCTGGGCGGCCTCGCGCATGCGATCCAGCTCCACCAGGCGCGCATCGAGCACGCGGAGGTTATCCTGGGCGTTCTGGAGGTTGGCTCGACGGGTCTGTTCCGCGATCTCGGTCTTACGCAGGTCCCTCTTGGCCTGGAGCTCCTGGATTTGCTCCTGCGCCTGGCGGACGCTGCGATGATTCTCGCCGAATTTGGAGAGCCGCCCGGACAACTGGGCCTCCAGCAGCGCGATCTGCTGGGCCAGCGCGATCATGACCGGGTCCCGCTCGATCAGGTGCGCGACCTGTTCGGTGATCGGTCCCTGCGCCAGGCGACTGAGGTTTTCGATGTCCGTCTTGATCTGCCCGACCGCCAGATCGAGCTCGTTCTTCTGCAGCTCCAGGTCGTTCAGACGGATGGTGATCGTGTTCTGGAAGTAGCGTCCTGTCGCGGGGACTTCCAGATCGGTGATCCCGGTCCTCTCCCGCACCTCCTGCAACGCCTGCTCGCTGGTGAGGATGTCCTTCTCGACTGCGCTCTGGCGGGCGGTCAATTCGACCAGCTTGTCCGTGACATCCTGTCTCTCCGTGTCGCCGTGGTCCGTGATGAACAGTTTGGCCATGTTGTTGACGATCAGGGCCGCCTCCGACGGATGGCCGCAGGTCATCGAGACGATGATGTGCTCGGCCTCGCGATGAGGATAGGCGCGGAGGTTCTTCTCCAGGTACTGCAACGCGGCCAGGGCGCCGCCGCGGCCCTTCGCGGTCTGGCGGTACCAACTCGTCGCGCGGACCTGGTCGTTTCGCAGGAGTCGTTGCAGGCTGTTCTGGCTCTTCATCAGGTTGGCAAGCGAGACACGGTGCCCATACTGGATGTCCTGCTGCACCTGGGAGGCCACGATCTCCATGGGATCGGTCTCGACGGGAGGCAGGACCTTGATGAGGGTCTGGGCCTGGTAGAGCGGGCGGAATCGACAGGCGAGATACCAGCCGCCGCCGCCGAGGCCGGCGCCGAGGATCGTGGTGAAGAAGATCAGCCAGAGGTGCCGGCGGAGCATCCCCAGGACCTCCTTCGGCGTCAACGCGGCATCCGCGGCGCCCCTGCCAGCGGACGGCCTTTGCATCGTGCCCCCGAGCGTCGGATTTCTCTTGGTCATATCGCATCACCCTTGTTTCGCCAGCCGTCGCACGGCCGCGTCGATCCGTTGCTTCATCGCATCGGGCGCCGCCTGGCCGCCGATCTCCAGCGCTCGACGATAGGCGGCCCGGGCCTCTTCCTGCTGTCCCAGCGCCTCGTTCACCATGCCCAGGTGCTCGTAGACTTCGGCCGACGTCTTCCCTTCGGCCTCGTACCGTCGAATCGCGGCGGCCAGCACCTCGGCAGCCTCGGTGTTCCGCCCGTTCTTGTGCAGGACGTACCCATACGTGTCCAGGTAGCCGGCCACGTCGGGAGTCTGCCGGACCGCCGTCTTGGCGTACTCCAATGCCTCCGCGAGCCGGCGGTCGTCCTGCGCCAGCATGTAGGCCAGGTTGTTCAAAACACTGCTGTTATTCGGCATTATCGCCCGCAGACTTTCGTAGGCCGCGATGGCCTTTGCGAGATACGCTTTATCGGAAGTTGCCTCGTAGGCCGTGGTCAGCAAGTCCGCCTTGCGGAACGCGTGCTCGATGCCCGCATCGGTGTCCGCGCCGGCCAGGCGAATGCGCTGGTCGATATAATCGACAGCTTCGTCATATCTCCCCTGGGCCCTGGCCAGCGCAATCATCGTGACCGGGTCGTCTCGAATTGCGAGACTCTTGCGGAAGTCGAGAATCGCCTGTTCCCGGTCCCCCATCAGCAGGGAGATCTCGCCGCGAAGCTGCCAGGCGGCGGCATCCCGCGAATCGTTCTCCAGGCACCGATTGACCAGGTCCATTGCCCGCGGGAGTTGTCCGCAGCGCTTGGCCAGGTGGGCCTCCAGCAGCGACACGCGGGACTCGCTCGGGTACTTGGCCTGGAGATCCTGCAATTGCCGCTCGGCCTCGCCGACGAGCCCGACGTTCAGGTGTGCCCTCGCTGCGGCCAGACGGTTGATCGCACTGTCCTCGAGCGCCAGCAGTTCCTCGCAGTACTTCTTCACCCCCTGCTGGTCCGCGGTCTCTTCCGCGACGAGGACCAGCCCCTTGAGGGCGTCGATTCTCCTGTCCTGGCGGGCGTACCCATCCAGGAGGAGCCGACGGGCCTGGTCGAAATCCCGAACCTGCAGGTAGTGCCGCCACAGGAGCCGGCTGTCGTTCGATTCCGCCAGCAGTTGTCTGGCCCGGTCGTTCTGGCCCTGGGCGCGGAGGTACGTCGCGTAGGCGTCGAGCATGAACAGATCGTTCGGGTCCATCTGCCTGGCCTGCTCGAAGGCGGTCTCCGCGACCGTGAGGAACGCCTTTCTCTTGGACTGGTCGGTCTCCTTGCGGGCCGCCTCCGTCGCCAGCTTGGCGAGCATCACCGCGTTGTGCAGGGTCGGCGAAGCGATTTGAATCGTCTGGCGAAGCGCCATCGCCTTGACCGGGTCGTTGTCGCCCAGGAAATCGACATAGGCGGAAAGCAGGCCCGCGTCGCGCGGATTGAGCTGGATGGCTCGCTCCATCGCCTGTCGGGTTTCGAACTGTTGCTCGGAAGAGACACGGTCGCCCAGCCTGACATTGCGGGCGTGCAGGACGCTGGCCTTCGCTGCGGCAATCACCGGATCGGCGGGATTCAGACGCGACGCTTCGCGGATGTCGTCGATGGACTCCTGTTCCCGGCCGAGCGACGCCCTCACCCTGCTGCGGAGCATGTACCCGTGGGAGAAGATCGGCCTGCGTTTGAGGCACTCGTCGAGCGAGGTCAGCGCCGCCGCGTACTGGCGACGAGCGAAGGCCAGCCGGGCCGAGAACAGGTAGCCGCGGCAATCGTCCAGGTTCTCGCGTTTGGCCAGCTCGACGACCTCCGCCGCGAGCCTCCAGTTCTCCTGATCGCGGGCGAGATCGAACAGATGTCCGGCGGCCATGGATCTCGGACTGGCACTCCGGGTCGTCAGATACGACGGCATGTCCTGACACCCTTGCACCGCTGTGGCGTCCAGCACGCTTCGCCATTCGGCCGCTGCGCGATCCGCCTGTTGAGTCTGCTTGTAGAACAGGCCCAGCTCCAGAGATCGACGAATGGGATCGGCGATGCGGCGTATCGCCTGCTCGCGAATCTCGCTTCGTCTGGGCTCGGCACAGCGGGCCGGGTCCGCCTCGGACAGCAATGCCTTGTAGAAGAGCGCCCCCAGGTTGTCCGGAGATTGTTTCAATGCCGACTCGACCAGCGCCTTGGCTGTGCTGGACTCGCCATGCTCGATGAGCGATTGGCAGAGCTTCACGAAGTCCGCGTCCTCCACCGCGTTCGGGTCGGCCTGCAACAGTCGTTGCACAAAATCCGCCTGGCTGCGGTACTGGTTGCGCAGCTCTTCCGTCGTCAAGTCGCGATCGCCGGCCCGGCGGGTGGTGTGTGCCCTGGCCAGGTCCAGATTCAGAGCGATGGCCTTCGGGTCGTCCGGCCTCAGACGCGCGATGGTCTCCTGAGCCTCCTCGATCCGGCCCTTCGCAAGCAATGCCTGAGTGCGCAGTACACGGCTGCGGTCGTTCGCACCGAATCGTTCGTCGAACGATTCCGTCGCGTTCAACGCCGCGTCGGAGGAACCCACTCGCAGGAGAGCCTCCGCGTAGTCCAGGAGCGCCTCGGGCTTCGTGTGGAGTATCCCGGAGGTCAACGCGGTTCCCAGGAAGTCGAGGACCGCGCCGGTTTCCGCGGTGTCTTTGAAGACCGTCGCCAGAGTGTGGGAGAGGAACGGGTCTTGCTGCTGGGACGCGTTGGCCGCCTTGATCCGCAGGTAGGCGTCGTAGAGACTGGGCACGGCCTCGCCGGCCCGGCCCCTGGCCAGATCGAGCATGCCCTGCCACTTGAGGAGTTCAGGGTTCTCCTTGCCGCCTTGGATCTGGCGGATCTGACCGACCGCGGTCTCGGCTCGGGCCAACAGGGTTTGCCGCGCCGGATCAGCGCCGGGCAAGGAGAGAATCCGTTCGATGCAGCAGCGAGCGAGGAGGGAGTACAGGGAAAGGCGGTTGAGCCGGCGGGCGATCTGCGTCGGGCCCGGCGTGTCCTGGGCATCGGGCAACTCGAGGCCTTTCACTGCCAGATCGATTGCCGCCTCCAGCAGGGAGGGATCGCCGCAGATCGAGGACTTGCGATACTGGCAGCCCGCCGCGAGAAGCACGTACTCGGCGCGGTCGCCGCCCAGCGAGCCCGCCTGGCGGGCCGCCGCAATCGCCTTGTCGAGCGCGACGCCGGCGGACACACTGTCCACGCACGCGGTGTAGAACGAGTACAACTGCGCCTTGGCCAGGAACGCCTGTGGACTGGACGCGAATTGCCTGGTCAGATCCTCGTACTCGGGCTCCAGAACCCGTATCTGCTCTCTCACCTGGGCGACCGTCCCCTGCTGCACCCCGGCCAGCTTTCGGGCCAGCACGCGAATGCGGGATTCCGCGGACGTCGGAGTCGCGAGGACCGCCTCCGCGAGGATTTCGTCCGCCTGCTTCTCGGCCGCCGCCTGCTCGGTCCGGTTGCCTGCGGAAGCAGCCAACTTGCCCTTCTCCACGAATACATCCGCCAGGTAGCGGTACACCTGGGCGTCGTTGGGATCGAGCTTGCGGGCCTCCTCCAGGTCGGCTTGGGCCTCGGTGAGCAACTCGCCGGGAGAGGTGACAGCCCCCATGGAAGCCAGTTCCAGCGCCGCTCGTCCCTTGACAAAGTGCAGATAGGTGCCCAGCGTGTTCGCGCCCCGGCCGGCTCCTCGCTCCACCCCGTCGCCGAGCGACGGTTCCCAATCTGCTCTCTTGGCGCTCATGAGACCGGCGTCCTCCACCACGTCGATGGCGGTCCTCACGTGGGACAGGACCTCCTCCCAGTACTCGCTCGTGCTGCGACCCGTGGGACCCAGACTGTCGGCCAGGGTGTAGAAATACGCGAGCCGGCCGAGATGAGCCTTCACGTTCGACAGATCAGTCGTGACCACCATCTCCCAGCAGGCGAGGACTCTGTCCCACTGATCCAGTTGGCGGTAGACCTCGGACAGGCGGAACAGCAGATCCACCTTCATTTCCGGCGTGTCGGCGTAGCCATAGGCGCGTGCGTAGTTCTCCCTCGCTTTGGGGTAGTCGCGGGCGGCCCAGGCCGCCTCGCCGTCGGCGATGAACGGACCGGGGTCGCGGTTGAGCCGCAGCAGGACGAACACCGCCGCCATCACGAGCAGCAGAGACACCGCCGTGCCCAGCAGAGCCACCTTCTTGTTCAAACGCCTTCTGGCCATCGTGATTCCCCTTTCCCGGCCGGATCAGCCGAAAGCTCGGCTTCACTCCGAATCGGGCCACTGTTCCTGTTCCAGAACGGGCAACAGCACGCTCAGGAGCCGTTCACAGGCTGCCACCGCCTCGTCCTTCGTCGGGACTGCCGACCCCTGATTGAACGCCATCTCGATCTTCGAGAAGTACGAGTGCCTGCGGAAGGCCGCTCGGTTCAAAGCGATCCGCGCGTCGTCCCTGTTGCCTGCGTATTCCCGGTTGATTCGAAACAGATAGAGGACCGGGAACTGTCCCCCCATCGAGTTGACGCCGCCATGAGGGGACTGAAAGAGAAGGAACCGCCCGGGAACGCTCCCGTTCTGGTTCCCGCCGCCGATCTTGAAGGCGACGCGGGCCTGGGCCAGGCGGTCGTATCCGCCGCCGGTGTAGCACTCTTCCGGCACGTGCGGCACCCGGTCCGGGGTCCCGTAATAGGTGATGAACAACAGCACCTTCCGTGCGGCGCTGCCCACCGGCTCGCGAGGGTCCTCGATGACCCACTGGATATAGTCCTCGGTCCCCAGCGACTCGACGACCCTCTCGTTGTCGATCGTGTGCCGCGCGACGACCTTGTAGGGGGCCAGTCTGTCCTCGTCCATCGCATCCAGCGGTTTTTTTAGGGGCAGAGGCTCTTTTTTCAGGAACAGGCCGAACGCCCTGGTCAGGAGGGACATCCCCGTCGCCGCCAGCGCCAGCACCGCGACGCAGATCACGAACGCCGGCTGCACGAACGGACCTCGCCTGTTGTCGTCGGGATGCATCACGAGCCCGCCTTTCTGACGACCACGAGATCTGGACCGCCTTTGTCCTCGTCCTCGACGAACAGGCTGGACATGAACCACGCCAGCAGCCCGTACAGGCCGAGCGCCAGGGGCAGCATGGCCAGCCCCAGCGCGTCGTGGTAGACGCCCTGCGTGTACGCCGGTCCCGCGAGGACATACAGGAACCCGGTAGTCGTCACGCGAACGATATTGCACAGGACCGCAATCGGCACGGTGCTCAGCAGGAGAATCGCCCGCTGCCAGGCGGGACGGTCGTGCAGATACGCCATGGCCACGCCCATCGCCAGGAACGCCATGAGCAGGCGCATCCCGCTGCAGGCCGCCTCCACATCCAGCGCGGGCTCCAGGCGCTGGCCGCGATACACGATCTCGATGATCGTGCCAGTGGCGGTCGCGTCGAGACCGGGGACCGCATTCAGCAGCGCCGTCGCCACCGCAGCGGCCAGATGCCTCATCGGCATCGTCAACCCGACGTAGTACCGACGCGGCAGCGGCACCGCGAACACGAGGAACGCGATCGGCAGCCAGGTATGCCGGAGCAGCCGCCAGCCTCCGAGAAACAGGACGACCGCCCCCACCGCCGCGATCATCGAGATCGGACGCAGGTAGGCATACCCCGACGGACTGACCACGTTGAACCCATAGAGGGCCAGCACCGCCAGCAGCAGCACCAGTCCGAGGTAGTTCGGGCGCGTCGCCCCCGACGGCAACCGCGCCGGCCGACGACCGCGCAGCAGGTCACTCAGCGGATCGCGAACGTATTCCAGACCGAGGATCTCCGCCCGCCTGCGATTCACGAAGTACAGGCTGAACAGCGGGATCAGGAAGCCGTGCGACCAGTCGGGATCGGTTGCCCACAGGTGAACGAGGTCGCGGATCTCGCGGCGAAAGAGCCAGGCGAGCAGCCCGGCGACCAGGAGGATCTTCACGCCGCCCTGCGGCCAGAGGTCTCGCCATGCTCGATCCGCCCGAGAGGGAGCCTCATCCTGATTCGCGGTTCGTAGTGAGCCAGCCATCGGAGCCATACCCCCGCCTTCCCCTTAGAACCAGTCGGGCAAGCTGAGACTCTCGTAGTAGTCCACATCGGCGAAGTTCCGGTCGTAGACGAATCCGAAGCCATAGGCGGCCCGGAAGGAGTTCCGCAGCACGGCGCGCCATCGCGCGGTGGCGTCCGTCCCCACGTTGATCAGGTCGTTCGGCTTGATGAAGAAATCGGGCTGTTCCCCGCTGGCGATCTTGTCGAGGTCCACCAGGACGATCTCCTCCCTCTTGGTACCGATCCGCCGGATCACCTCGACTCGCTTCGGAACTGCCAGAGGCCCCAGCCCGCCGGCCGCCGCAATCGCCATCTTCAAGGTCATCGGCCGCCCGGTGATGGGGATGGTGCCGGCGCGGTTCACGTGGCCCGTGATGTAGAACTCCCCGATCAGATCGACGGGAACGTGGATTGTGTCGCCCGGTCGAATGATGATGTCATACCGCTGATCGCCGGCCATGAGACGGTCGGTCGGGATCTGAATCACGCGGGCCTGGGGTCCCTGCTCCCAGCCCGTCGGGATCGCACCGTTCTCGATCGGGAGCGTCGGCCCAGCGGGCTGGACCGCCGTGGGCTTCTTCGCCGGCCCAGGCTGGGTCTGTCCCTTCGGGACCTGGACCCACTTGCCGTCGCGCTGGACCCACTCGGTCTGGCCGCTCGCCTGTGTTCCAGCCGGGACCTGTTTCCACTTGCCGTCTTCGCAGATCCACTCCATCCTTTGCGTCGTCCTGGACTCGCCCAGGGGAACCTGCTGCAAGGTCGCGGCTCCCGAACCGAATTCGGTGGGCGACAGGACAATGCCCGACGTCGGAATCTTGGGCGACTCCGGACGCGGCTCGTATCCGAGGAGGCGGAACCCTCCCGGCAGCATCGTCGCGGACACGTCCTCGTTTGCTCGCTGGGTCTGACTGACGCGAGGCGCTGCCTTGTTGCCGGGCGCACCCGCCTGCGGGCGGATCAGATCGAGCATCTCGCGCTCCTGCTCGAACTTGTCTGCCGATTCGAGGGGCTCGGGGATTTCCCGTTTGGGCGTCGTCGCGGCGGCGTCGGGCGGTTTCACAGGCGTCAAGCGGGAGGAGTCGGGCCGCACCAGGCCCAGGTCGGCAGCGGCTCCGATCCCCTGCGTCGGCGTCGCGCTGCCGCCGGCGGTCCCCTCGCGCCGCGAAACGTAGATGTAGCTGACGTTGAACTGCGTGTTGACCTGGGCGGTTGCCAGCGCGTCCGTCAGGCGGTAGTCGTAGCGCGGAATGAAGTACCGTCCGGGGGCGGGCACCGCGTTTCCCAGGATGGAGAACGCCCGCTGCTGCGAGGTCAACAGCGTCACCATGACGGAAGGATTGCGCAGGATGGCTGGCGACAGGATCTTGCGGATCTCCTCTTCGAGCTGGGATTCCGTCAGGCCCGCCGCCTGGATGATGCCGACGTCGGGGATCGACAGTTTGCCCGTCTCGGTAACCACGTAGTTGCTCGTGACCGCGGCGTTCTCCTGGAGCAGCTCGTAGATCGAGACCGTGACGACGTCCGCCGGCTGAAGGACGTAGTCCGTCTTGACGGCCTGGATGTCCTCAGGCCGGGGTTCTTCCGCAGTCTGCCAGGCTGCCACGGGCTCTTCCGCCACCCCCAGCGACTCCAGGATGACGTTCACCGCCGGTGTCGGACGGAATCGCCCGATCTGCGACGGGTCGAAGAACTTGTTGTTGCAGCCCGACGCGAACACGCCGACGGCGCAGGCGATGAGCCACACGCCCGCCTGGCGAATAGAACCGTCAATAGTAAATCGCAAGTAGCACATTCCTGAGGGTTTATCGGTTGTGCGAGTGACTTGCTTAACTGGCTGCGCGTCCGGGACTCAATTATGGCGACACAAATCCCGACGGTACGGAAGTCCCGTCGATCCTCGCGTGGCCCTCCTGCCAGCACGCCCCATAAGAAGCAATTCGCCACTCCTGCGCGACCGGGCCGACTCCTCGGGAACAAGACAAGGCAGAGAACACGGCGCAAGGCGCAGTCACCCGGCGTGCTCTGCGAGACGAAATGTCGCCGGAGAGGCTTGCAGCACACGGGGGTTTCGGCTATAAAGATTGGTTCTTTCGGAGCTTAGGTGGTTCGTGGCAGGTCCCGCGGCGTACAATCCGGCGGGCCAAGGAGATTGAGGTACATGCGATATAGCCAGATGTTCATACCGACGGTCAAAGAGGTCCCCGCGGAGGCCGAGATCATCAGCCATCAATTAATGATTCGCGCGGGCCTGGCCCGCAAGGTCGCCAGCGGCACATATACCTACCTGCCCCTGGGCTGGCGGGTGCTCAGGAAGATCATCGAGATCGTCCGCGAGGAGATGAACCGGGCCGGGGCGCAGGAGATCCTGGTCCCCTGCCTCCAACCGCTGGAACTCTGGCAACAGACCGGTCGGGCCGCCGATTACGGCGAGACCATGTTCCGCGTGAAGGACCGACATGAGCGGTGGAACGTGCTCGGACCGACCGCGGAGGAGGTGTTCACCTTCCACGCGGCGAGCGAGATCAACTCCTACAAGCAACTGCCCGTCAACCTCTACCAGATCAGTCCAAAGTTCCGGGACGAGTTCCGACCTCGGTTCGGCGCCCTGCGGTCCCGCGAGTTCATCATGAAGGACGCGTACAGCTTCGACGCGACGCCCGAGAGCCTGCACAAGTCGTATATGGCGATGTACGACGCGTACTGCCGAGTCTTCAAGCGTTGCGGTCTGGAATACGTGATCGTCGAGGCGGAGTCCGGCGAGATGGGCGGAACCGGCTCGCATCAGTTCACGATCCCCTGCGAGTCGGGCGAGGACACCATCGTCTACACCGCCGACGGTGCCTACGCCGCGAACCTGGAGAAGGCCTCCATCGACCCCCTGCCCAAGGAGCCGTCCCGCGGCGCGATCCCGGCGCCGCAGGATGTCCACACGCCGGGCGTCGGCAGTATCGAAGCGGTCTGCGCGTTCCTCAAGACGCAGCCCAAGGACATGATCAAGACGCTTATCTATTCATCTACCATGAAGCAAGCAGCCCAAGACATAGGCGTTGAGATGGCCAAACATGATGGGCGACACGTTGTTACGAGTAAAGCGTACCCTATGCTGGACTATGTTGTCTTGGTGCGAGGGGATCATGAGGTCAATCCGGAGAAGCTTCATATTGTGACGGGGGAATCGCTTGCTCTTGCGGATGAAGCTACCGTGAAGGAAGTAACTGGTGCTAACGTTGGCTTCGCCGGACCGATAGGGTTGGAGCAATGGAGGTTCACCAAGATAGTGATCGATCATGCCGTGGCCGCGATGGCCGCGGGTGTCGGCGGTGCAAACAAGACGGACTATCACACCCGCAACGTCGTCCCCGGCCGGGATTTCCCGCTGGAAGGGGACAACGTCGTCGTCGCCGATGTCCGCTTCGCGGCGCCGGGCGACACGCATGACGGCGTCCCGGTCCAGTTCAAGAAGGGCATCGAGGTCGGCCAGGTCTTCAAGCTCGGCACGAAGTACAGCGTCAAGCTCGGCGCCAACTTCAAGGACGAGGCAGGCGATCTGCACCCCTGCCTGATGGGCTGCTACGGCATCGGGATCAACCGCATCCTGGCCTCCGCCATCGAGCTGTACAACGACGAGAACGGGATCATCTGGCCGATTTCGATCGCGCCGTTCGAGGTGATCGTGACACCGGTGAACCAGGACGAGCCCGACGTCGTGCGTGTGGCCGAGGATCTGTATCGCAAGCTCACGGACGCGGGGATCGAGGTGCTCCTGGACGACCGCGACCTGCGAGGCGGCATCAAATTCAAAGACGCGGACCTGATCGGCATCCCGATCCGTGTGACGGTCGGCAAGAAGTCCGTCGTCGAGGGCAACGTCGAGGTCAAGCTGCGAGCCGAGAAGGACAGCAAGAAGACCCGGATCGACGAGACCCCGCAGAAGGTGATCGAGTTGGTGAATTCCCTGAAGGAACGAGTCCGGGCATAATCGCATTCGCTGCCCAGATCCTTCGCTTCGCTCAGGATGACACGTCGCAGTTGCGACAAACTTCAACAGGAGACGACCGATGAAGGACAATGAGATGACACGCAGGAATCTGATCCGCAACGCATCGCTGCTGGCGGCAGGGACTGTTGCGACCCAACTGGCCGGCACCGCCGCCGGGGCGATCGACTTCGATAAGATCGATCGCGTCGCGACCAAGGGCCGGATCAACCAGTCCGTGAGCCAGTGGTGCTTCAACAAATGGTCGCTCGACGAGTTGTGCCAGGTGTGCCAGAAGCTGGGCCTCAAGGCCATCGACCTGCTGGGTCCCGCCCAGTTCGCGACGGTGAAGAAGTATGGGCTCGTCGTCTCGATGGTCAACAGCCATCCGCTGACGGACGGGCTGGCCGACAAGAAATATCACGACATGTGCCTGGCCACGCTGCGACAGACCATCGACGCGACCGCGGAAGCCGGCTTCCCGAACGTGATCTCCTTCTCGGGCAACCGTCGGGGGATTCCGGACGACGTCGGCATCGAGAATGCGGTCGAGGCCCTCAAGAAGATCGTCGGCTACGCGGAACAGAAGAAAGTCACGATCGTCCTGGAGTATCTCAACAGCGTCGGCCACAAGGACTACATGTTCGACCACATGGCCTGGGGCGTCGAGGTCTGCAAGCGGGTCGGCTCCGAGCGGGTGAAGATCCTCTACGACATCTATCATGCCCAGATCATGGAAGGCAACATCATCGACACGCTCCGCCGGAACAAGGACTACATCGGCCACTATCACACCGGCGGCAATCCCGGACGCAACGAGATCGACGACACACAGGAGCTGTACTACCCTGCGATCCTGCGTGCCATTGCGGAGACGGGCTTCACGGGCTACGTCGCACATGAGTTCGTCCCCAAGCGGGACCCGCTGGAGTCGTTGACCTACGCGGCTCGCATCTGCGACGTTTGAGGCTCGCTGTCCGGTCGTGCAGAATGTGGGAACTGAAGGAACCCAGACCGGTCAAGCTGATCGTCGGCATCCTGGCGTCGGATGAACGATGCCTGGCGGCTGCGAGGGATGCCGTGTTCGAGGGCTTCGGCCCGCCGGACCTTCAGAGCGATGTGTGGATCTTCGACCAGACGGATTACTACGTCGAGGAACTGGGCCCGCGGGTGCTCAGGCAGTTCGTGAGCATCGAGCGTTTGATCGACCCGGGCGACCTGGCCGACGTCAAGCACCGGACCAACGAGATGGAGAAGCAGTTGGCAGCGACCCTCGCGATGCCTTTTCCCCGGCCGGTGAACCTCGACCCCGGCGTGATCGAGCCCTCGAAGCTGATCCTGGCCTCGACGAAGAACTTCGCCCATCGGATCTACATCGGCAGGAAGATGTACGCGGAGGTCACGCTGGTCTTCGACAAGGGCCGCTGGCGTCTCTTCCCTTACACGTTTCCGGACTACAAACGCGCGGAATATCATAAGTTCTTCTCGACCGTGAGGTCCAGACTCGTGCAGCAACTGAGGCAAACCCAGGATCCAGAACCTGAAACTCGAGATACGCACAAATGACGACATTGGCCGTGGCTTTGTTGATCGGTTCCTTCGCGATGTCGGCGGTGCTGACCGCCCTGGTCAAACGGCTCGCCCTCCGCGTGGATTTTGTGGCCCGTCCGAAGGCCGATCGGTACCATCGGTCTGTCATCCCCCTGGGCGGGGGCATCGCCATCTTCGCGACGCTGGCGACTTCCCTCCTCGGGGCCGCCGCGATGGTGCGATTCCTCGCGGCCCCCGGACATCTGGGCTGGCTGGTCGAGCGGACGGGTCTGGACCCGGCCGATTTCCTCCATCGATTCGATGAACTCGCGGTGATTCTGTTGTGTGCAGCGGTTCTCTTCATCATCGGGCTGCGTGACGACAAACGTGCCCTCGGACCGTTCGTGAAGCTGATCGCCCAGTTCGCAGTGGCCGGTACAGCGGCATACTTCGCCGACGTACGGATCGAGTTCTTCATCGAGAGCCGGCTCGTCACGTCGTGCCTTTCCGCCTTTTGGATCGTGGTGATCGTCAACGCTTTCAACTTCCTGGACAACATGGACGGCGCCTCCGCGGGCATCGCGGCCATCGCCAGCTCCGTCCTGCTGACCGCGGCCGTGTTCAATGGGCAGATCTTCGTGGGCGGCCTGGCCATCGTATTCATCGGCTCGCTCCTGGGCTTTCTGGTCTTCAACTTCCCGCCTGCTTCGATCTTCATGGGCGACGCGGGCTCGCTGGTCGTCGGCTTCTTCGTCGCCTTGCTGACCCTGCGGACCACGTACTACCAGCAGGCGGGCAGCGGCGCGTGGTATCCGGTCATGCTGCCGCTGATCGCGATGGCGGTTCCCCTGTATGACTTCACGAGCGTCACGCTGCTGCGAATCAGCCAGGGCAAGAGCCCGTTCGTGGGCGACACGCAACACTTCTCGCACCGCCTGAGACGCCGGGGGCTGACCGACACCCAGACCGCCTTGACGTTGTACCTTGCCACGCTGTGTACCGGGCTGGGCGCGACCTTTCTCTATCAAGTCAACCTGGTCGGAGCGGTCCTCATCGCGGTCCAGACGGTCCTGATCGTTGCGATCATCGGGGTCTTCGAGAGCACAGGCCGAACGGACATGAAGGAACCCGGCAATGAGGGCAAGTAAAGGCGTCACTGGCGAGCCCAAGGGGAGAGGGCCCCGCCTTCTCTGGACCCTGTCCCCCCTGGCGGTTCTTTGTCTGTGCGTGCTCGCCCTGCGGGTGACCTATACGGAGGCCCCGACGGTGCAGACCACGACCGTGGCGGGTAGTCTGATGGACACGATCTACAGTCTGACCCTGTCGGGACTGCTGATCTTCGGTTGCATCGGGTGGCTTGTCTATCGGTTCGTCGCCAGCCGATCCGCGTACCGGGTGACCGGGATGGAAATCGGGCAGGCGCTGTTCGTTGTCGCCGCGATCGTCTCATCCGTCGCAGCCTCCGACAAGCGGACCGCCATCAGCCATGCCGCGATTCTGCTGGCTCCGCCCTTCGCCGCCTTGGCGTTGGCGCAGATCCTCAACAGTCGGGACAAGGTACGGCTCGTGCTGATTGTCGTGGTCACGCTGGGCATCGTCTCAGCGTACCAGTGCGCCGAGCAGCTCTTCCTGAGCAACGCGATCACCATCGAGCAATACGAGAGCGATCCGAATGCCCTGCTGGCGCCGCTCGGGATCGAGCCGGGCACGTTTCAGCACTTTCTCTTCGAGCACCGTCTGTACTCCCGCGGCATCCGCGGTTTCTTCACGACGAGCAACTCCGCCGCGTCCTTTGGGATTTGCGCGTCCTTCGCAGCCATCGCCCTGCTCCTCGACGCGCTCCGGAGCATCCGAGACGCCCAGGAACGCCGTCGCCGCGTCTTGTTCGCCGTGGTGGCCAGCGCCGTCGTCATCGCGGGCCTGCTCCTGACTCAAAGCAAGGGCGGCATCATGGCCTTCGTCGCCGGGTTGGCTGTTTTCGGGCTGCTGGTGGCCATGGACTGGAGGTTCTCCGCCTGCAGGCGGCGTATTCTGGCCATTCTGGTCCCTGCGGCGGTCCTGGTGGTCGTCGCGGTCGCCTGCGTCGCGGTTCACTATGGCCTCCGGCACGGCCGCCTGCCCGGCGGCAATTCCATGCTCGTCCGCTGGCAGTATTGGGTGGCCTCGGCGCAGATGTGTGCGGACCATCCCTTCACAGGCGTCGGGCCGGGCAACTTCTCAGACCACTATCCCCACTACAAGCCCGCGGCCGCCCTCGAATCGGTCGCGGACCCACACAACTGGCCGCTCAGCCTGATCGCCCAGTATGGCCCCCTCGGCCTGACCGCATTCATCGCCATGCTCTGCGGCCCACTGTGGAGGTCGCTTCGCGCCGCGGCGGTTCCGGCTGCGAAGGACGCGGCCTCCTGTCAAACGGTCAGCAGAGGAGCGATCCACCGGCTGCTCGCGGCGCTTGGCCTGTGCCTGCTGCTGATCCGGCCGCTCTTGATTCCCACCTCGGGCGCCGGCGGTTTCGACGTCTGGCTCTATGAAGTCTTCACCCTGTTCGTGACGCCCGCCGCGGTGTTCCTCATCGGCTTTCTGCTCGTTGCCGGCTCGTTCGGACGTACGGAAGCCGTGCCGGCGACTGCCGCTGATTCGACCCTGTCTGCGTCCCTCGTCGCAGCGATCGTCGCGGTCCTGCTGCACAATCTGATCGATTTCGCGATCTTCGAGCCCGGCGTCTGGACGGCCTTCTGGATCACCCTGGCATGTCTGGTCGGCCTGCACACGCATCAGGAACCCCGCTCTCACGTACTCCCGTGGCGGCCGCAACGCGTCCGACACGTGGCGACGGTCGGCGCGGTCCTGCTCTTCGGGCTCTATGTCCTTGGGGTCTGGATGCCGGCCTATCGAACGACGATGGGCATCGCAAAGGCACAACAGGCGATTGCGTCCGGCCGGCTGGACCTGGCACACAGGGTGCTTGACGAGACGGCGCAAGCAGATCGGCTCTCCTCCGCCGCTGCCAACCTCAACGGCAGGCTGTACTTGCAGCAATTCGAGCAGATGCCGTCCAGACAGCCCTCCTTGCTCGAAGAAGCGATCCGGTGCTTCCGCGAAGCCATCAGCGCAGGTCCGGCCGACTACAAGAATTACGAGAAGCTGGCGATAGCCTACGGCTGGCTTGGCAAGACGCGAGATGCCTACGATTGGTATCTCAAGGCCGCCGGACAATACCCCGGTTGCGACCGGCTCTGGCTCGAGCTGGGACGACTGGCAGAGACGCTGGGCATGACCGCGACCGCAGTCGAGCACTACAGAAAGGCCATCGAGATAGAGGATGGTTACCGCGAGCAGTTCCACGCGATGTACCCAGACCGCAAGCAGGTCGTCAGCCGACTTGGGGAAATGGAATACCGTCTCGCTCAGGAGCGAATCGCGAAGCTCGCGGCACCGGATGGCAGACCCGACCCGCTTACGCCGAGGCCTCCGCAATGATCTCAGGCGGGATATCGAAGTTCGAGTAGGCGTTCTGCACGTCGTCGTGCTCTTCGATGGCCTCCATGAGTCGAATGATCTTGCGGGCCACATCCGCATCCGCGATGGGAACCGTCGTCTGGGGGATCATGGAGATTTCCGCGGACTGGATCGGGATGTTCTTCGCCTCGATGGCCTTCTTGAGGCTTTCGTAGGCAGCCGGGTCGCAGGTGATCTCGTAGGTCTCCCCGGTGTTCTGCATATCGTCGGCGCCTGCCCCGAGGGCCAGCTCCATCAGATCGTCCTCGCCGATGCTGGACGTCGCGATGTTGATCATGCCCTTCTTGCTGAACATCCAGCTCACGCAGCCGGGGGTGCCGAGGGCACTGCCGGCCTTCTCGAAGATCCGGCGGATCTCCGGACCGGTGCGATTGCGATTGTCGGTGAGGATTTCGACGATGATCGCCACGCCGCTCGGGCCGTATCCCTCATACTGGACCGATTCGAAGTTGACGCCCTCGCCGCCGCCGACGCCCTTCTTGATCGCCTTCTCGATCGTGTCCTTGGGCATGTTGGCGCCCTTGGCCTTGTCGATCGCGTAGCGCAGCGTCAGATTGGAATCGGGGTCCCCGCCGCCGTTCTTGGCCGCCACGATGATCATCCTGGCGATCTTGCTCCAGATCCTGCCCCTCTTGGCGTCGGCTGCGCCCTTCTTATGCTTGATTGTCGCCCAATGTGAGTGACCTGACATTCTGTCTCCTTTGTCACACGTTGACCGGTCTATCCGCAAGCGGAAACATCGCGAATCCTTGCGATTATAGCGGGGGTTGTTCCCGTGTAAATAGGGAATCTCAAGCAAAATCGCACGGCGGGGTCTTCAGTCAGGACGAGGACGCCAATGTCGCGGCGCCGCCTGTGATCGTTGCTAACCGCATGTCGGTTACATCATGCCAACACGAATCCGCGAGGGTCCTCCGCGAAACGGACGCTTGCGCGAGTCTGCCCTGCCGCCTTGGCTGAGCCTGGCGTCTGATAACCGGCCGGCCCAATCCGAGCCCACCATGGGTGATTCAACGGCTGTGCCAATCAAGCCGATTTTATCGCTTTTTTTCTTGACGACGGTTTAGCACTCTTCTAACATGGCCGATGATAACGACAACTGTGAGCGAACACGGTTGTGGGTTGTTCCCTGTCGTATGGGAGGTTGTGGCCCCCTATGGGAGGGAGTGTGAGGCAGGAGTTGTGAAACCTGTCTCAAATGGCAGTTAAGTTGTAGAGACACTTGTGGGGTCGCCGCGTTTGAGTTCAGGTAGACGCCATTGTCCACTTTCTCCCAGCGGTCTCAGAGGTGAATTTCGAGTGAAACGGGATTGAACTGGTATGAGTCGTCGCTTCCCTACGTCGGAGGGGTGTTGTTGAGGAGAGAGTCGGTAAAGCTTCGTTGTTTGACGAGTCTCCAGCCTGTTCTTGACCAGGAATCGAGGAGACGGTTGGCCCTACCGAGTTGATTCTGCACCCACGCGGGAAGTCTGTCGCGTTTCACATGCACGTCTTTCGAGCTTTTCTGCCTGTCCACCCGCAGTTCGCCCACAGCCAAAGCCATTTGTGGACTATGTGTGGAAAGGTAGGAACATGGACGCCGTTTTAATGACGATCACCGTCGAGGGCTGGATTGCCACCGTGATCGCCTTCGCGCTCGGCGCCTGCCTCTGGGCCATCCTTCAGCAAATCAAAGCCCGGACGCGAGCGAAGACCATTGCCGAAGAGCTCCAAAGGCAGATCGACGGTGCCAAACGGGAAGCAGAGAACATCATCAAGACCGCCCAGATCGAGGCGGCCGCGGAAGCCATCAAGAAGAAGGAGGAATTCACCAACGAGGCCAATCGTGTTCGTGCGGAATTGCGAGAGAACGAGCAGCGCCTGTCCAAACGGGAGGACGTGCTGGAGCGACAGACCGGACTGCTCCAGGAGCAGGAGAAGACCCTCAAGCAGCAGGAGCAGGAGCTGGATCGGCGGATGCGGAACGTCGACGCCAAGGACAAGCAGCTCACAGTCCTGATCGCCCAGCAGAAGAACCAACTGCTCAAGATCACCGGGATGCAGGTCGAGGAAGCCCGCCAGTTGTTGCTCAAACGCCTCGAGGACGAGTGCGAGCACGAGATGTCGTCCCTGATCCAACGGAAGACGGAGGAAGCCAAGGAGATGGCCGACGACAAGTGCCGCGAGATCATCAGTTGCGCCATCCAGCGGTACGCCGCGGAGCAGACGTGCGAGGTGACCGTCTCGACCGTCGAAATCCCGAACGACGACATGAAGGGGCGGATTATCGGACGAGAGGGTCGCAACATCCGGGCCTTCGAGAAGGCCACCGGGGTCGATGTCATCGTCGATGACACGCCGGGAATGGTGGTCGTCAGCGGGTTCAACCCCGTCCGGCGGGAGGTCGCTCGTCTTTCCATGGAGCGCCTGATCCAGGACGGACGAATCCACCCCTCGCGGATCGAGGAGCTGGTCGCCCAGACCCGGAACGATGTGAACCACAAGGTGCTCCAGCTCGGCAAGGACGCTTCCGTGGAGACGAACATCCGCGGCCTGCCCAACAAGCTCCTGAGCCTTCTCGGGGCCCTCAGCTTCCGCACCAGCTACGGCCAGAACGTCCTTCGGCACAGCGTCGAGGTCGCCTTCCTCAGCCAGGTCATGGCGGAGGAACTCGGTCTGGACGGCTCCGTCGCCCGACGCGCCGGCCTGCTCCACGACATTGGCAAGGCCATCGACCACGACGTCGAGGGCAACCACCCGACCATCGGCGCCAACTTCCTCAAGCGGTTCAACGAGTCGTCCATCGTGCTCAACGCCGTCGCGGGCCACCACGGCGACGTCCCGCCGGACAACCCGTATACCCCGCTGGTCGCGGCGGCGGACGCCATGAGCGCATCCCGGCCCGGCGCCCGACGCGAAACGCTCGAACGGTACATCAAGCGACTGGAGAAGCTCGAGGAGATCGCCACCAGCTTCAAGGGCGTGGAAACCGCCTACGCGATCCAGGCCGGACGCGAAATCCGCGTCATCGTCGATGCCAACGAGATCGATGACGAGTGCGCCATGAAGGTCGCCCGCGATATCGCAGCCAAGGTCGAGCAGGAAATGACCTATCCCGGCGAGATCCAGGTGACCTTGCTGCGAGAGGTTCGCTGCATCGAGTACGCCAAATAGGCCCAGGACCCGAGGCCACCATGAAACTGAACATCCTATGCATCGGCGATATCGTCGGCCGGCCGGGGCGTCGTGCGCTCGCGGAGAAGCTCAAACGGCTCATCAGCGAGCGATCCATCGACTGTGTCATCGCCAACGCGGAGAACGCGGCGGGCGGGTCCGGCCTGACTCCCCAGATCTACGAGAAGCTCCTCCACTACGGCGTGAACATCGTAACGCTGGGCGACCACGCCTTCCGCAAGCGAGACATCATCGAGACGCTGGAGAAGGCGGACAACATCGCCCGCCCGGCCAACTTCTCGGAGCAGGCCGCCGGGAGGGGCACCGCGATCTGCAAGACCGCCAAGGGCCCCACGGTCGGCGTGATCTCGCTGATCGGGCGGCTCTTCATGAAGCCGGCGGATTGCCCTTATGCCGCCGCAGACAAGCTGATCCCCCGCCTCCGCCAGCAGGCGGAGATCCTCGTCGTCGAGATGCACGCGGAGGCCACCAGCGAGAAGGTCGCGATGGGCTACCACGTCGACGGCCGCACCGCCTGCTGTTTCGGCACGCACACGCACATTGCGACCGCCGACGAACGAGTTCTGCCCAAGGGGACCGCGTATATCTCGGATGTCGGCATGACGGGCGCCCACGACTCGGTCCTGGGCCGAAAGAAAGAGAGCGTCCTGAAGTCCTTCCGCACACAGATGCCGGTCCCGTTCGAGATCGCCACAGGCGACGTGCGGATCAACGGCATTCTATTCACGGCGGACAGCAGCAGCGGTCGGGCCGAGCGGATCGAGCGGATCTGCGTGAACGCCGACGCGGAGGACGCAACGGGCTACGACAGCGACGACGGCAAGCCGGAGTACTTCAACGCCTTCTGACCGTTCCCAGTGACGCCGTAAGGCGTTTCCTCCTCCGACTCACCGGTTCGGCTGTCTGCTCACTCCCGGCCCGTCAGGAAGGGATTGGCCCGCCGTTCCCGACCGATGGTCGTTCGCATTCCATGGCCGGGGTAGACCGCGGTCTCGTCGGGCAGCGACAGGAGCTTGCTGCGGATGCTCTGGATCAGTTGACTTGTATCGCCCCCTGGGAAATCGGTCCGGCCCACCGAGTCGGCGAACAGGGTGTCGCCGGCAAAGACTACGCCATCCGATTCCGCATAGAGGCAGATTCCGCCGGGCGTGTGGCCGGGGGTGTGCAAGACCTTCAATCGAGTGCCTGCCTGGTCCACGGTGCCGCCGTCCTCCAGGAGGACTTCCGCAGGTTCGACCGCGAAGGTCATGCCCGCCAGAGCGGACAGGTTCGCTCGCGGATTGGTCAGCATGGTCGCGTCGAGCCTGTGGATATGCACCTTCGTCTGTGGGAAACAACGGCGCATCGCTGCGACGCCGACGATGTGGTCGACGTGGCCGTGCGTGAGGAGGGTGGCCACCGGGTTGAGTCGATGCTGTTTCAGGAAATCGATGAGTTCGTCGGCGTCCAGGCCGGCATCGACCACCAGACACTCCGTCGCCGATTCATCCGCGCGGACAACGTAGCAATTCGTCTGGAAGTCCCCGAGAATGAACCGGTCAATCTGCAATCGCACTCCCCTCTCAGGCGGGTTTGTTCGGCTCGACAACCGGCGCCGTGGGCGCCACCACAGGCTGGTTGGGCCCGACAGGCTGCGGAGCCGGCACGGGTTGGTTGGGCTCCGCCGTCAGTGGCACAATCGGTTGATCGAGCTGGACCGCCGGCGTCGTGGTTTCCGCGACCGGCGCCGGCTTCGGCTCTCTGTCCTCGAGCAGCTCCGACTGGGCCTTCGTCAGGTACTTCGCCTTCCAGTCGGGAATCAGGTAGACCCAATCCTTGTGACGGAGCGTGAACCGCTGGGCGCCCTCCTGGGCCAGCAGGATCGCCTCCTTCTTCTTGAGTTCTTCGGGCGAGTCCATCTGCTGGGGATTGATCGTGACCTTGACCGGGCTGGTGTAGGCGGCGTGCCCCCTGAGATACGTCTGGGTCCCTTTCTTCGCGAGTTCCAGGGTGTACTCGGTCGAGTTGTCCATCCGCACGACGTACTTGTGATCGAAGTTCAGTCCCTCGATCTGTGCAGGGGTGTTCACATCCTCGAAACGCAGGCCCTGCAGAGCGGCGAATACGCTCTTGGCGTCACTGCCCTTGAGCTTCTTGTCGGCGGGCAGTGCGTCCATGAGGACATCGTCGCCGCCATCCTTCTCCGCCCGGAGCGTGTAGGAGCCCTCGGGCGTGGTGACCGTCACCGTATTGACGTCAGCCCGCTCGATGGAGGCGATTTCCTGGTTGACATAGTCCAGATTCCGCGTCGCGAAGTACGGCGTCTCGTCGGCCAGGTACACGTCGTTGCTCGACGCCAGACGGACGTAGACGCCCTGCCCGGATTCCCGGCTCTTGCCCACCACGACTCCGGTCAGGAGGCTGCCGTCGGCCTTGAAGAACTTCACGAGGCCGTGGGCCTTCTCCTCGGTCACCTCCAGCTCTGCGTGATTCTGCGCCTCGGTCGTGTAGAGGTCGCGCGTCTTGATGTCCAGGGTCTTCGAGATCAAGTCGTTGATCTGCTTGGCTTCGGCAGGATAGTTCACGTCGGCAACGATGAACCGGTTGTTCCGCCGGACGATCTTCACGGAGCCCTTGCCCTGGCCGACCGTAATGCTGTCGATGCTGCCGGGGTCGAGACCCTGGATCAGGTACGCCGGTCCCGACAGCCTCGTCCGCTCTCCGACCGGAGCGCGGGAACAGATCACCGCCAGAAGAACCATGACCGCCGCAACAGCGGCCAGAATGCCCAGTTTCTGGTTGCTCATGTATGAAGCCCCTAACCAAGTTGACGATTTACGATTTACTATTTGCGATTCGAAATCGCTGCCGAGCGGTAGTGACCATCCATCGCAAATAACAAATGGTAAACAGTAGATTCCTATGCATCGCTCGCGTGGCTGATGTAGTGCCGCCTGCGGGCGCCCCGCCAGATTCCCAGAACGACGGCGACCGCCATGATCACGCCCGGCACCGCCGCCATGTTGACCAGTTCGAGCTTCCGGCCCAGCCGCTCGGTTTGCTCAAGGCGTTTCTCCTTGATGGCCCGCATGTCACGCTGCGCCTTGTGAATGTGCAGCTCAAGATCCCGCTTCTGCTTGACGATGTCGCTGCCGAGGACTTCCTGTTTGTCCTGATCCTTGCCGCCGGAAACCAGCTTCTGCAGCTCCTGGTTGAATCCGTCGATCTTGGCGTTCACAACAGCCATCTCGTCCGCGGTCTGTCTTTCCGCCTCCTGCTCGATCTGGTCCACCACGACGAAGGGACGCTTGAAATTGCCGCGGGACCGGATCGAGATCAGATCGCCCGAGCCGCCCAGTTCCTCGACCGTGTTCAGCAACAGGGCGCTGTTGTCGCCGACGACCATCTTGCCGAAGATCGAGCTGGCGTACGCCAACTGGTCGCTGATGAAATCCACGTCGGAGAAGACCACCACCGCACAGTCTTCCTTGGCCTCTGTCAGGCCGGTGATTCGCTTCCTGATCTTCTTGGGTTCGTCCGCATCGTCGTCCTCGGCGTTTGGATCCTTCGGGGCGTCAACCTCGACTTCGATTCCCGTGGGGAAGCTGCTTCTGAACCGCCCGGTGACCAGGTATCCCATGGCGACCGGCCGATCCCCGTCGATGAAACTCGCCATCATCTTGGCCGGATCGGGGAACATCAGCTCGAAGGGACTTCCCACCTTCCAGGCATTGCCCTTGTCGGTGGTCATCACCAGCGGGGTCTTGCGAATCGCAGGTTGCTCGTCGGCCTTGGCGGCCTCCTGGGCCTGATTGGCGTCCGCCGGCTTCTTTGCAGCCCCGGGCTGCGTGTCGATCTCCTTCAGGACGCCCGCGAAGAGCATGCGGACCTGGTTGAGGTCCGTGGTGATGACGTGTTCCTTGTTGAAGCACTTCGGCCCGAGCTCGAGGTAGCCGATGATCTTCTCCGCCCGCTGATTCCGGTTGACTGCGGCCTCCAGCGCCAGCGCCCGGTCTCCCGCGAAGGTGTTCACCGGCATGTCGAGCCCCCAGGTCTTCATGAGTCGGTCCAGACTGGAGTTCTGGTTCTGCACGCTCATCTGCATGGGGTTTCGCTGCGGCCGGTCCGAGATGCAGTGCGGGTCCACGCAGACGATGGTCCGCCCGCCTTTGAGGACGAACTGATCGATGGCAAACTGCGTCCTCTCCGGCAGGTCCTTCGGATGCACGACGATCAGGATGTCCACATCGTTGATCTCGTTGACGTCCGTGGCAATCCTCGCCACCTCGTACTTGTTCCGGAGCTGCTCGACGATCGTCCACGGCGGCTCCGGCTGCTGGCCCTGCATCTGCATCATCCGCACCATGTAGTCGCTGGCGTCCTGCCCCATCACCGCCAGGGAGCTCATGATCCCGATCTTCTTCTTCTGCTTGGTGATGGCGGTGTCGATCAGGTAGCTGATGTCATACTCGACGAAGTTGTGCCGGTCCGGCGAGAAGAACGGGATGACCTTGTCGACGCCGAACTGGGTCTGGACGACCAGGCCGAAGAAGAAGGTCTCCTCCTGGGTGATCGGGAACCGCTGCAATCCGTGTCGAATGGCCTGTTCTTCTGCGTCGGAGAAGGGCCGCGGATCGATCAGCTCCAGTTGGACCTTGCCGTGCGAGACCGCGGCGTATTCCTCCAGCAGCGCCTTGACGAACTCGTAGTAGTTGTTGAAGTACTGAATCTGGTCGGGGGCCTTCATCGCCGCCGTCTTGGCGTAGTACAGCTTGGCCTTGATCGGCTGGTTGAGTTTGCCCAGAATCGCCTTGGTCCCATCGGACAGGGTGTACAGGCCCTGCTCGGTGATGTCCGCCTTCAGGCGCCCCCCGATGCTCTGGCAGATGGTGATGCCGCTGAACGTGATGATCAGGATCAGAACGGCACCGAGAATGGTTCGAATCGTGCGGTTCATTAGCTGGCCTTCCTTTCATCCAAAACGACCGTACACGCGGCGACCCACCCCACGATCAACACGACGAAGTACGCGAGATCCTTGAATCGCACGACCCCCCTCTGGAGGGAGTCGAAATGCTGCTGAAGACTCATGTTCTCGATGGCGGAAACCAGTCCGGCCGGCAGGAACGTGGAAAGGTAGTCGAGCGTCGAGGGCACCCCGGCGAACACCAGGATCGCACAGGCCACCACGGAGAGCACGAACGCAATCACCTGATTCTTGCTCATCGCGGAGAAGAAGCAGCCGACCGCCAGGAAGGTGCCCGCCATCAGGAAGCTGCCGACGTAACCCGCCGCAATCAGGCCGCCGTCGGGGTCGCCCAGGTAGGCCACCGTGAGCACCATCGGGAACGTCAGCGCCAGGGCGATTCCGAGGAACACCCAGGCCGCGAGGAACTTGCCGATGACGGCCTGCGTGATGGTGATCGGCAGAGTGAACAGCAGTTCGACCGAGCCGACTTTGCGTTCCTCCGCCCACAGACGCATCGCGGTAGCCGGCACCATGAAGATGAACAGCAGCGGGATATTGACGAAGAACGTCATCATGTCCGCCTGACGGATCTGGAAGAACTTCTGCTTGTTGAACGTCAGGTATCCCGAGAAGAACAAGAAGATGACGAGGAACACGTAGGCCAGAGGCGTCGCAAAGTAGCTCTTCAGCTCCCTCTTGAATACCGCCCAAAAACTGTTCATAAGAACTCCCGTGAAAATTGACGATCTACGATTTACGATTAATGATTTGCTGTCGCCCGTCCGAGAAGTCCTGCCGCGACAGCGGTTTCAAACCTCAAATCGTAAATCGGAAATCATAAATCGTAAATCCTAAGCGCTTTTCTTCATCTTCGTAACGGTTCGGAAGATCTCGTCCAGGCTGGCTTTGTGCTCTTCCTTGAGCTGCTTGGGCGTCGAATCGACCAGGACCTTGCCCCTCGCGACGATGATCGTCCGCGAGCAGATCGCCTCGACCTCTTCCAGGATGTGCGTGGAAATGATGATGCACTTGTCCTTGCCCATGCCGGTGATGAGGTTTCGCACGTCGTGCTTCTGATTGGGGTCGAGACCATCGGTCGGCTCGTCGAGGATCAGCACCTGGGGGTCGTGAATCAGCGCCTGGGCCAGTCCGACGCGGCGTTTGTACCCCTTGGACAGGGTCTCGATCGTCTGGTGGTAAACCGAGTCGATGGAGCACATCGGCACCACGCGGTCGAGGGCCTTCTTGCGGTCCCTCCCCTTGATCCGCCGGACGTCGCAGATGAAATTCAGGAACCCGCCCACGGTCATTTCCGGGTACGCAGGCGAATTCTCCGCCAGGTAGCCGAGCGACCGCCTCACGCCGATGGGGTCCTTGAGGATGTCGTGCCCACACACGCTCGCGGTGCCGCTGTCCGGGCGGATATAGCAGGTGATCATCCGCATGGCGGTGGTCTTGCCGGCGCCGTTGGGTCCGAGCAGGCCGAGCACCTGGCCCTTTTCCACGCTAAACGAGATGCCGTCAACAGCAACTACCGGCCCGAAGCTACGCCGCAGCTCTTTGACCTCGATCATAACCATCTCCAAACCATCTTGCGATTTACCGGGGTAAAGCCCATCAATTTACGGATTGTCGCCCGACAGTCAAGACCCCGGCCGATTTTCTTGGCTCGGGGCGCCGCCCACGCCGGACCCCCAGTGGGCATCCGTCATCTCGATGCACCTGCCCCCTGCACGGGGATACTAGGGCAATCAGGGAATCTACGAACGGAGGTTCGTTTTTGTTTGCGCGCCGGCGAGGTGCAGGTGGTCTCAGAACCATCGCAGCGTTATTCTGCCCGGCCGACACGGGCCCGATAATCTGCCGATGCAGTAGAAACAGGTGGACAGCCGCTCCCGCACGTTGCCTCTCACGGCGTGACCGCGCGGTCGTAGATGCGAACGTCGTCGATGAGTCCTTTCCAGAAGGCGGATGTCGCTGGGGCGCTGCCGACGCCGATGGAGAGGTTCCCCGTCGAGCCCGCCAGGCTGTCCTGCGCATCGCACGCGACCTCGATGTCGTCCACGTAGAGAGTCCGATGGGAACCATCCCAGGCGAGGCCCACGCGATGCCACTGCCCGTCCGTGATGATGGAGGAGCAGCCGAGCGGCTTGCCCTGACGGCCTGCCGACTGCAGCTCCGTCTTCAAAGTCCCGTCGGGCGCGAGCATCAGCCAGTTGACCCCGCCGCTCTGCGAGAGGATCGCCTGGCGGGCCCCTCCGCCCTGGACCCAGGCGAAGACGGCAAACCTCGTCGCGCCGGGATCAGGGGCAAACGAGGTGCGGACATAATCGTCCAGTCCGTCCAATTGCAGCGCACCGCCGACCGCCCCGCCGGCAGGTCGCCAGAAGGGATTGCCTTCGAGCGCCGCGTCGTGCTCGCCGAGCACATCGCGGGCCACGCTGCCGGAGGTCTCGTCCAGTTTCCAGTGTGCCGCGAAGCGCCAATCCTCAAGCCAGTAGGCCGCCCAGTCCACCAGGTCGCCGAGATCCGCACGCCCGTCGCCGACGGATGCGCCGCCCCACCGGTCGGCCAGGGCCGCGAAGTCGCAGAAGTCCACCTTCGCATCTTTGTCCCAGTCGCCCCGCTTCGTGGCGCCGGCGACCAGGGTAACCACGGAGCGAGCGGGGATCGCCACGGCGTCCTCCGGGTCGAGCCTGCGGTAGGCCGTCAGGTTGTCCGCGCCGCCCGAGTTGCCCTTCGTGACATAGGGGATCAGAGAGGCCACGTCGGCGCCGACGAAATCGAGCCGCACGACGCGGTCCTCGTTCGCCCGATTGACGAACACGACCACCACGACGCCTTCGTCCTTGCCCCAGTACGCAGACGCCATCAGGTCTTCGACCGTGTCCTCCGCACCGGCCTTGTCGGATCGCTGCACCTCGATCCGCTTCATTCCCGGCCTGATGAACCGACTGAAGTTGCCCATCGCCCAGAGCATCTTCGATTCGTAGTAGTTGCCGGTGAACGTGCTTTTGCTCACGTAGACCAGGCCGTCCTTGTAGTCGTAGGGGGAGATCCCGAGCCACCACTGCCAGTCCGACGCCTCCGCGATCGTCAGATCGCAGTGAATCACCCGGGCCATCCACAGCGCCGGGTCGATGCCCAGGTCCCGGCCGCTCCCGTAGTCGTGATACTGCGAAGGGATAGAAGAGTCGCTCCCGAGCAGGAGGCAGTACTCCGTCATCGCGTAATCGAGACCCGGATACTCGTCGAGCTTGGCCCGCAGGACCCGACGCCGGCCCACGATCTGATTGTTTTCGGGCCAGCAGGTGAAGTAGCTGTGCCCCGAGATGCGATGCGCGACCTTGTCGCCGACGTAGTAGGCCTGGGCGGGGTCGAAGAAGGCGTCGATGTAGTCGCCGCGGAAGGCGGGATAGTTGCAAAGGTAGTTGATGTCCCCCGACTCGACGATCTCGATCTCCGTGTCGAGCTGCCGATCCTGCAACTGCTGGTGCAGGGCGCCGACCACTCTGCGGATGTCGCTGTTGTTGTAGCGGCAGCCCTCCTGTCCCGCCTCATCCCAGTCCCAGTTCGGCTCATTGAAGGGACTGACGCCTGCGAAGTCGATCCCCTCGACGTCGCGGAAGTGCTTCAGGATCGTCGCCAGATAGGCCGCGAAGTCCACGACCTTGTCGTCCCGCAGGTTCGTCGTCCCGCAACTCGGCTGGCAATAGGCCAGGCCGTTCTTGGTCATGTTGATCGGAGGGCTGTTCACAAAGGCGATGAATCGTTCGACTCCCCTGGCCTTGGCGGCCTGGAGGAACCACCGCTGTCCGGGACATCGCGACCAGTCGTACCCGGTGAAGCTCCCGTCGAGGAATGTGTCCACCCGGTGCCATGCGTCGCTCATATTCTCCTGCCGGCTGCTCCCTGCGCCGAGGTTGAATCGCCACGCGGACAGCGCGATCCCCTTGGGGTTCTCGTACTCGTCCAGGCCCGTCTCGAAAAGCAGATCGGCGATGGCCTCTCGCTTATCGTCCGGCCACTGGCCGACGTATTGCGCGGACCATGCGTCCGATGCGCCGAAGCTGCGAATCGTCTGGCGGGTCTGCGACGTGTCGATCTTGATGACCAGGGACGCCTGGGCGTCGGTCTTGAGATCCCCGCCGCCGCCGGGAAGGCAGGGGACATAAGAAGAAAGACCAGCGACCACGCGGCCCGTGCTCAGCAGGAGAATGGCCGCCCGCCAGATGCTCCCGGCCCCCCGACAACGCCTCTCCATACCGCCAGTTCCCGCCAAACGCCCCTCGCTCATTGTCGTTTCTCCTTCCAATTAGGATACTGTCAGATTCATTATACCCGCCTGCAGGGCAGTCGTCCATAGCTCTGCACAAAGGGCCCAGGGTTCGGGGTGTATGTCCGTATCTGCGCGGGCACAGTAGGGGTTCACGGAGCCCCTGGATTGTCACTCCCGCGAAAGCGGGAATCCACTTCCTGGGACTTGCCGCGTGCCCTGGTTCCTAGATTCCTGCTTTCTTGGAGCGGCCTTCGGCCGCAACCAAATATAGATGAAAGACGTTGCTCTCTGGGGTACGGTATAGATTCGATCGTCCAGTACCGTTTCCAAGGAGCAACGTCATGGATGCGTTTATACAGCAACACCAGCAGGATGTCATCGGGGTTTTGGAGGGTTTTGACCGGCTTC